>Ga0315312_1000489_pt1 | contig 45642 bp, 53 predicted proteins | sample TDP7_MG_FD_203629 | JGI IMG/M metagenome (GOLD analysis project Ga0315312, IMG submission 203629) | Freshwater sediment microbial communities from Lake Towuti, South Sulawesi, Indonesia - TDP7 | ecosystem: Environmental > Aquatic > Freshwater > Lake > Sediment | place: Indonesia: South Sulawesi... | reverse complement strand
CATATGAATGGCGTAGCTTTGGTAATGCCGGGTGGGCCCGTGGCGCAGCCCGGATAAGCTATCGCTGATGGAGAGCGCACCGGCCTTCTAAGTCGGGGGTCGCGGGTTCAACTCCCGCCGGGCCCGCCATATCGCGTGGGTTAGAGAATACCTATATACAGGGAAAGCGCTCTGGCGGTCGGGGTTGACGTATGCCCTACAAGGGCCTACAGAGCTTCAACATTGAAGAGGAGTGCATTAGGCGCTGGGTTGAGGACCTTAGTCCGACTACTGCTAGGAACTACGCCTACTATTTCTTGGGCTATCTGGACTGGGCTAGGTCTAGGGGGTATTGGCGATCTGCGAAGGCAATGCTTGATGACTATGCCAGACTCGACCAGAAGGAGCAGTTCAGGCATCTTGATGTTGTCAAGCGATATGTCAAGTCGAAGGGGACGGGTACAAGCGATAGATGGAACACATGGTGCGCAGTGAGAAGCTTCTACGAGTATCATAGGCTGCCGCTTCCGAAGCTTCCCAGGAATGAGGCTTCAAGAGTCTTCAAGCCCAGTGAGACGGACAAGCGTAGAGCATTGGAGCTTGCTCCTCTAATGCTTGATGAGATTAGAGAACTGATCATGAATATGCGCCAGCCTTACCGGGCCGCTTTTGCGGTCATATTTCAAGGAGCCATGGGCCTAGCAGAGTTCGCTCAGTTCAATGAGAATACTTGGCACAAGGTCGTTGAAGATCTGGACAAGCCGGGCCCGACAAGAGTCGACCTCTACAGATCCAAGACCAGCCGGAAAGATGTAAGGAAATACTACACATTCATCAGCGACGATGCAAAGACTCTGATCAAACAGTGGCTCCAAGTAAGGCCAAAAACCCAAGGCCTGAAGCATCTCTTTCTGACCTTCAACAAGAATACTGGCATGTGGGTTCCAATAGCTTCTCCACGAATCGGCGACGCAATAACTAAGGCAGCGAGGAGAGCTGGACTCATAAAAGAGAATGGACTTGAACGCTACCACATACACGCCCACGAAGTTAGAGACTTGTTCAAATCGCTATGCACATTGAGCGGAGTCAACCAGGTAGCAAGCGAACTGTTTCTAGGGCACGTTGTGGACAAGCTGGGTTATGACAAGAGCCCCCAGTACGATGAAGAATGGTTCAGGAACGAGTACCGCAGAGTGGAGCCTCTCCTCAATGTGGTGTCAAACCCAAAGGGACTGAAGGGCGACCAAGACCTGAAGCTGGCATTCAAAAGAGAACTACTCCTCGTAGCTGGCTACAACCAGGAAGAAATTGACGCAATGAACTTATCTGCGATCAGCGACGAGGACCTCAACGCCAAGGTAAGGGAAAGACTGCTTGGCATCATGACTAACAACGGAGCAAAACAGAAGATTGTGGCAGTGGAAGAGGTTGAGAAGCATCTAGCCCAAGGCTGGGAGTTTGTTGCAGCCCTTCCAAATGGCAAAGCCATCTTGAAACTTCCATCATCATAGAATGCTGCCCCAAGGAAACTCGAAACTGATGACTCTCCGGCGTTGACTGTTCTATGGCTTTTGACTGAGGCAAGGGTGGCCTGAAAGAAATCATAGGATACGGCAGAGCGACCAATATGATCGTGCGGAGCTCATGACGCGGTTGGACAACGACTGCTGGCATGTCGTCTGGTCATGAATCTAAGAAGAACACCTCGACGAAACCACGGACGTTCAAGCTTTGCATCCAGATGTGTATAGAGAAGCGGGGTGGCGGCTGTATTAAGCTGCTTTAGTGTCCGATTCTGGCATAGAGAACTATCAGTGCCTCTGACTGCGATCCAGTCGCCGGTAACCTCTTTGTTCGGATACCCTATCCAAATAAGGCGTTGCTCTGTGTTTGCGTTCCCTTTCTGTGAATTTCATGAAGTTGTGTACCAGTTTCTCTTTCCGTAAGAACCCCTTGGGATCCCCGTGATGAAGAAGATACCGTATTATCACTTCATCGTCCGCTTCAGACAAGAATTTATCAAATTCAAGGCGCTGTTCAAGATCTTGCAAGGTCGAGTGCTGGGTCGACTTCAAGTTCCAAAGCCTATTGAAGCAGTACTCAGATACCTTCCCACGATCATCTATCAAACTCCATTTCCGCGGCCATCCTTGCTTCCTTACGAGTCCTTGAGTCTCAAGATGAGCGAGCCTCCTATACACAGTGGAGCTCGGAAGTCCCATATGATCACAAATCTCTTCAACTCGGCTTCTACCCCACTCTAAAGAAATTATGACCAAGTTATCTGAGTGACTTCTGGAAGCTGCACCCCAAGCTAACCTTCGCCTATGTGGTCTTCCCCGTCTCCGAGGCAACCAATTCAGGAGATCGATATTTCTCTGGTATTCTGCAGAGCTTCTCAGGCGTGCCTTGAACTGATCGATAGCTGTTTTCAGTGAAGCAGGTAGATCCGTTTTCTCACTAACCCCCGGAAATTCATCCGGCCGCATACTATTAGAGGCTATTGAATATGCCTTTCGTACACGGCTACGAGAACCGAACAATCGAAGTTCTGAAAGCAGCTGACATGCCACTCGACATCGAAAATGTCCGTAGGAGGACTGGAATACGAAATTGGCAAACCGCCAAGGCGCTACTCTTCGAGTTGCTGGCCAAGGGCAACATTTCAGCGGTGAAGACTTCCAAGTCATGGATATTTTGGATTGAAGGCGCAGTTTGGCTGAAATCTTGTAGCGCCGCTATACAAACCATCGATAAGCGGCAAGCGACGGTGCCTTCCTCTACATGCGTCGAGAGAGGCCGATTCTTCAAGCCATGAGAGGGCATCCGCACAATGGAGACACATGAAACTAAGCGCGAAAGAACTGTGCCATTTGGAAAGTTCAAGACATTCGCTCATGATCGTCTGCCGGCCGGCTCTCTGAGAGACTTAATCTTATCTGAATCCGATGAACTGCCCGCAAGTGAACTGGCAGTCAAGGTATCCATGTACCTGAAGTTACTGCGACGACTCGACCAGGGATCAGGTGATTGCTGATGGTCTCAACGTATCCTGCCAGCGTCCGTTTGTGGGTTAGAAGGTTTCTGACCGAACGAGATGGTAATTGCTGTGCTGTCTGCGGCATCTCGAGCGCCGAGGTTCCTCTAGAAATTGATCACGTAGATGGCGATCCTGGAAACTGGGCACCAGAGAACCTTCGACTCCTATGTCATCGAGACAATGTCAAGGAATACTTTCGGAAAATATCTGAAAAAGCCCGACTGCAACCCCCGCCAAAGAGCACTCCCTCAGAGGTTCTTGCACAAGCTGAGCGTCTAAACCAACTTCAAGAGCACCTGGTGGTGGGTCGTGAGAGAGAGAAATCACTTGAATCCGTTTCAGCAAACGCTGGCAAGACTCTACGTAAGACAGTGGATGACCAGAGTGACGGGGAGAAGTGGAGTGTGTGCGAGAGAGAAAGTCTGGCTAGTGGTGACGAATCGAGGATGGAGAGGCAACTTAGTGTTGCTGACGAGTCGCCGGAGATGCGAGTCAACAGAGAGAAGGAACCGCTGTTTCGATCCAAGTGCATAGACTCAGTTCTGAGACCAGAAGGACTGACAGTGGATCAGGCGCTACATGAAGTGGCGGAGAGAGTGCAAATCTCGCCTGTTACTGCCCGACGGTATCTCAAGAAGATGACCAGCAGGGCAGGCCCTCTGGACATTGGAGAAGGCCCTCGAGGACATCAGCGCCTGTTGCTACGGGAGTCCTACTGGCTGAAGCAACGTTCATGAGGTTCAGCTAATGGGTCATATCTGTTTCAAGATAGATGGTTACCCGGTTATCGTCTCCACTCACGGGTATTTCGAGGTCTATGCGAAAGCTCCTGTGCCACCTCTCGACTTTGCGAGTTGGCCTTGCGGTGGAATCTACATGGGTAGCGTTAGCGAACTCGATCCTGGCTTGAGCTACTCTCCCGAAGTTGACGATGTATACTTCGAAACTGTGACAGGAGAGGTCTACTGTTGGCTGGAAGCCCTCGAACGGCCGGAGCTCAAGGCTGCCGTCAAACGTTGGCTAGAGGTTCATGTGAGAGAGATAATGGATCTTGATAGACGAGCTCAAGTCGACTGGCAGTATCTGGCAAAGAACAGGCCCCTCGACGGAATCGCTCTGGGCGAGAGATGTTGGCTAGTTTGCAAGTACAACCCTGATTCTAGGCGAAGGATCAGACTGCTCTGGTACGAGAGAGAGAAATGGAGTTCACATTCGACGGAACAGCATCTGTTCGAGGCAGATTGCATGAAATTCTTGCTAAAGAAAAGGCGGTTACATTCGACAGAACAACACTCCCAGCTAGGAGGAACAACCATATACTTTGCGTATGAAGACGGCTTTATCACAAGCAGAAGCAAGGACCGCTATACTCTCGAGCCCGAGTGCAAGAACCAAGACGCCTCGGACGAAACGTAGCCTCATCCCATTGAAGCAGGTTCAGGCTTTGCCCAAGGTCCTGTCTGGCACCCGTCCCGCACCGCAGAAACGATCAAAGCGGGGTGGTTATCGGCTGGGGTCTGGTGGTAAGCCGGGTAATCAGAATGCTCGGCGTAGGAGGCCTACGCCTTGGCCTGAAGAATTGGGAAGGGAGATGGGGCAGCCTGAAGGGTTCTGGGCTTTCCTGCAGAACATGGCGAGGGAAGCGTGGATTCAGAATGTTTTGGATGCTAGGATGGTGGGTGCCTTGAATAGCACGTTTAGGCTTATGGCGGATTTGAAGGGCTGGATCGAGAAGGCGCCTTTGGTCATTCAGGCTCAAACCGCTGTCTCAGTTGATCTCCAGGAACTTTTGAAGCATATGTCGAGGGAGTCTCGCTTTGAACTCGCGAAAGCCGTCAGGAAACTTGAGATGGAGCACAGGCGAGATTAGGCAGGCGTTCAGCGGATTTGGGTAAGGCTCCCGAGCCCCTAGATCTGTTCGAGGAAAGATCTAGAGCCCTCGAAAGCCTGCGCGACAAGGAAAATCGTGGTTGAGCTGGCTCAGTCTGATAGCAGCAGTTGTAGTCATACTTACTTTCCTTGTGCCGTCAGAAGTCACCAGTCACAAGTCATGACCTCATAGATGGCAGTTCCCCAACCGCGAACAATTTCGTGAGATTGTTCAAAACGCCGATGGCCCAACTCCAGGCGAAGCCCGCAAGAGCTGCCAGCAGCATGGGCACTGTGTTATCTTGAATAGTCGACTTTGTTGCTGCGACGAACCCAGCCGAGAACGCCAGATACATGATTGCGCCCATGAGAGCACCAATGAACGGCACTGATAGAAACCACGCAACCCAGTGTTTTCGGAACTGTCGCTCACTAACCTGATTCCACAGCCACCAGAGACCCTGAAGGACGCTTCCTAGGGCCCCCCACGCGAAGGCCCAGACCGGTACAAGAACGAAGGTTTCTTCAAGCTTTCCTTTGAAAGTGAGTGATGAGTATGTGACTACCGCCAGGACAAGGAGGAGGTACAGAAAATGCGGTACGGCATACGCGTGTGTCAGGCGCCAACAGAACCCTGCTTTCTCCACGGCCGTGTTGAAGATATCATATCCCTTGGCAAAATCGGATCGAGCCTTAACGACATCCGGGGGAGAAGCATCGAGGCAGCGCAAGGCACTCTCAACCTTGACCACTATCTCCTCGAATCCTACCTGTGATTGCCTGACGAAAAGTCCGTTTTCGCTTGCGATCATTACAGTCCGCTCAAAGCGGTCTACTGCGTCCCGTACCTGAGAGGCCTCATCACTGCTCAGAGAAAACAACCTCCATCCAAGGATGCTCGATTCCTTCACTTAGGTTTTTTTGCCTATAGGCTTAATAGCCTCTCACTCCGATCTTGTGCAGGGGTTGCTGTGAGGGCCAGTGTCTCTAGGCTAAATCAGGCAATGAAGCTAACGGCGGCGAAGAAAGGCATCACCTTGGATGAGTCGTTCAAGAAGACTCTGGCAGAATGTGCGAGGCTGATTAAAACGAGCCGCAAACCTGAGCTGGCTCGACTGAGTTCCAGAAATAAGAATGTGGTTGTGGCAGTAATCGGCACCAAAGGAATGTCTATGGCTTCCGCGAAAGCAGGCAAAATAGCTAGAGCGGGAGATATCAAAAACGCTTTGGACTTCGTTTGTAAGGCCGGCCGATACCAGCCTCCGACGGGACCGCCGAATACAACCCCAGGGAAGCCCCCTTACTATACCCCAAGACCGCCACGGCTCAAATGTGAAATAGCTGCGATTCAGATCGCGAAGACAATTCGGGTCCGAGAGAAGCAACTACCACGATCAGTATCCTCTTTGCTGTGACGAGGAACCCAATACAGCGCGGCTTCTGGTACGGTCGGTTCTCCACATGCCTAGCACCAAAGACCGTTCTTGCTTCTTTAGGAAAGAACACCTTAGGCTTTCGAATGAGAGTTGAAGTCACAGTCAAGATTGATTCAGGATCAAATACGGCCGGCGTCATCACTATTAGCGAAAGAGGCGGCGGCGTTGAAATGACGCGACTTGAGACCATCCTCTAGAATCGTTGTTGCTTTTGCCCTGGTGTATGGGCACTATGACGCGTGTTATGATACTATGATCCTTAAGTACGTCCAGTCGACCGTTCTCTCAACAGAATGAGAGCTGGCAGACGGAGATGAGTAGCGAGGGGAGGAAGGAGAACTTTCTTATTAGCCTGACGACGAGCCTCTTTGGGGTATCACTGGCTTTCTCAATCGATTATGCTCATCGTTATGCAGAATTCAACCCGGGCGATGTATTGTTGAGTTCGATTCAAGGCAAAGTCTCATGCACGCTTGGGCCAACGATCTTTTTCGCGGTCTTGGTCGTCTTGGGTCTATCAGCGTTTGGCTTATTCTGGAAGTTTGGTGGGTTCCGAACAACAAGACTACGTGGATATTTGTCACCCATGATGGCTGTACCGTTGGGGTTTCTGCCGTGGCTTCTCTACTGCATCCAATATCTCCTGCTATATCACACAAGAATTTTCGGATAGAATAACACGCGCCTTTCCATCATCATGGTAGACTTGGTCTGGCACTTCGGCCTAGTCCTTCTCGAAATGCGAATCGTAAGCTGCAACTAGGCGTTGCGTGAGCAGGGCGGAAGCATGGAGATCCTTACCGCTAGCGAGCGTCGAAGCCGAGGGGGCCATGTAGATATCCTCTGTCTAGACGAAGCCGTATTGATCCCCAAGAATCTTATCGATGCTGCTTTGCCTGTGGTCCGTACCTCGAAGCGACCGAAGCGCATAGTCATGTCCACAGCCAGCCCCAAAGTCAGTTTAGGATGGTTTCTGCATATTTGGCAGAACGCCGAGGAGCTTGGCTTCAAGCGATACGAATGGCCCCTCGAGGAATGCCACTGGATACACAAGGAAGAAGCAGTTCTTGCTTCGAAATTGATGGATTCCCAAACCTACAAGATCGAATATTTAGGCGAGATCGCGGAGCGGATCGGCCGAGTCTGGGATCCTGAGCTGACTCGTAAGGCTCTTGTCGATATTCGCAGAATCGAAGTCTATCCTTTGCCCTCGACACCTGACCTTACCGAATGGTCCCTAGGCCTAGACTGGGGGTTTTGGCATCCCACGGTAATTACTGTATGGGAGAAACAAGGAGAAAACCTCTATGCTCGAGACTGCCGAATCCGCCCTGAAACCCTGCTTTCAGATATCATGCTTGAATTGCGCGAGGACTTTCCTAAGGTCCCCATCTACGCTGACGCCTCTGGGGTCCATGAGAACTATCAGCTCCAGAAGATGGGGCTTAAGGTCTACCCGGTCAACTTCGGCAAGGACAAGGACGCTTTGATAGGGCATGTCCGTTGGCGTCTTGAGAAAGGCTTAATCAAGATCCCTGATCCGAGCCCGGAAAACCCTGACCATGATACGTTGGCGGAATGCAGGAAATACTACACGCTGGTTCAGCAGATGCTCGCCTATTCTTACGATGAGAAAGGGAAGCCTCGCAAGATCAATGATGACGCTGTGGACTCGATGCTGTGCGGCATGAAGCCTTTCCTTCATCCACCATCACCACCGAGCGGATTCATATTTTCACGCCCGTCTCCTTTCCCTAGCCCTTACTATCGAGATGAAGGTAGGGAAAGATTCATGCAGAAACCGAGAAAGGAATAGGCAAAGGACCTAGGTTACATGCCTATTTGTGCACAGGTCTTGGTCCTTTGCGTATACAACAGGGTTTCCCTAGGAGCGAAGGGATCAGCTCGACTTTTCTCATAGCGATGCGTGGGACTGTAGACGGGACCATATGCGTGTTTCCTCGTTGTTAAGTAGCCCAGCTAGAGAATCGTGTTAGGTTTTGGTGAATGAAGAAGGCACAGCGCAGTTATTGGAGATCTTGGCGCCCAAGAGCCCTGTGCTTATGGAGGTGCCTTACTCTTGCCTTTGTCTGTCAGAATCCATTGGTTTTGTCTACCTACTCGACGCCCCTTGACAAGATCCTCTGCCACTAAGCGCCATAAATGGACTTGGGCCGTGTTCATTTGTACGGCCCGCCGTTATTGCACTATTCTTGGAACTATCTCTGTTCTGTGGAAGAGACTGGGCCGAGCTCATGCAGAAAACCTCGTGACGACACTTTTCTGGGGGTTCCAGGCCTTCCGAGGTTTACACAGTAGAACGGCGTTAAGAGGCGAACGATAAGAAAGTTCAAATTACGTCGGCCGCACCAAGGAATGCACACACAATTATGACGAAAGCAAACGACGACCATGTCGATCATGTTAGAGGGAGAATCCTCCAAACCCCCTCTTTCTATTTCACTATTCAAACTTGAATAGTCTTATTCCATTTGGGTCCACTAGTTGTGCGCTTACGACGGTCTCCACTAGAAAGTCAATCTTCATTTTCGGATCTCTTTCATTCTCAACGAAAACTGCAGTAAGCCGATCTCCAGAGTTACGATCTGGTTTCACGCACCAACGAGTGGCAGAAGGATCAACGAGAACAAAATGATCCAAAGGAGCGTATTTGTTCGACCAGAACATTCTCAGCTCTCTCCCATCTTCCAACAAATAGAATGATTTTCCATCTTCCCATCGGATCGGCCATTTCCCAAATGGCGCATTTCTGACGACCGACATGAATTTGACATACATGCCTATCGGCGCAAACAATGCCTTTGGACTCATTCCAGAAGACATCTCCTTCAAGATTTCAGCGAATTCCTGAAACGTAAATCTGCTCAGAGGGATTATTTCAGTTCGGATGTATCCGCACCAAAGATCTCGCAGATAGTTACGTTCTCCCCAAGCTACAGATTTGCCGAAATCATCCACGATCACGTAGTGACTTGGGTTTCCGATCCAATCTCTGTCTATTGGAACTCTTAGACCTATATGACCAAAGGTCAGCGCAGAATGCAATGAGAAATCGAAGTTTTCCAGAACGCTGACCTGTTCTACCACAGAATTTCTGTGATATCCTTTGACAATTGAGCTAAGAAGTTGATCTCCGCCTTCTGGAGTCGGTACTATTCTTGGCTCAGTAGGAGGCCTTCTTCTGAAGCTCTCGCGTTCCTGTTCCATTCTATCTATCCGTTGTAAATGGTCTTCATATGATTTGGGCAGGCCCATCGCAATAGAGGTGAATACAGACCTGTAGTTGCTCTCGTCGAAATGCTCGCGCACATATATAGCGATTGGATCAGGGACAGGTGCATCACCGAATTTCAGCGGCACAATGAGCTTGTTTCTCTCCAAAGCGTGGCTAATCTCAAATCTTGCCCCTCGGGATTTGTTGATGTCACGAGTACAGAGGACTACTACGACTTGCCTGTTCACAATCTCATCTGTCAGAAGATACCACAATTCAGCTCCTAGATGTTCTTTCTTCAAATGATCAAAAACAAATACATCATAACCATTTCCGATCAGTATTCGTTGGAGTTCAATCGCGAATCTCTTTCCATCACTGTCTTTGCTGGTATAACTTATGAAGACCAGAGGTAGAGACACGATCAGATCCACTCTAGCTCGTGCGGGCGGACTGTCGAGCTTTGCTGGTCATAGTGTTGAATCTCCCTTGTCCGCATTCCCGGCTTCCTTTTCGTGAAATTCTGTGTTTCCGCATCATACAGGCCACGCTTCTGTATCATCTCTCTGACTAACAGCACCTTCTTAAACATCCTTCTATGAATTCGCAATCTATTCTCAATTCCCTGATTAGAAATGAAATGAGTCCTTTTTTCTCTAGATCCGGGTTCCCTCATACCCATCGCCCTTGTGGAAAGTCAACGTAGAAGCTTCTTTCGCGCAGCACAGGCTCATAGCAACAGAATCTCTGCCGGAGGTTTCTTTCTTTCTGTGAATAGCCACTGGTTCAGGGCTATTGACAGACTGGGGGGTTCATCCATCCCACGGTGATCACTGTCTTGCCCGTCGCTTTTTCCGAGCCCCTATATAGAAACGAGTGGAGAGAAAGATTCTTGCAGAAACCGAGAAAGGAATAGGATCTAGGTTCTACGCCTATCTGTGCACAGGTCTTGGTCCCTTGCGTATACAACAGGGTTCCCGTGGAGGCACAAGGGGATCGGCTCGACTTTTCTCATGGCCTTGCATGGGACTGTAGACGGGACCACATGCGTATTCCCTCGTTGTTACGGGCGGCCGGCCCGCAAATCGACTTTCCCGTCGAAGACGGCATTGAGAAAGGGCCCTCTGTCTACTTGTCAGCCTGACTACTGCAGAGAACGGTCCGTTTGGTTGCTTGCAGTATAGAATTTCGCACGTTTGACGTATAGTCTGCCTGTGACTAGAGGTGAGCTTGGCGATTCACTGTCTTTGACAGCTGTGATGCCGGCTCTCGTATGACGAGGCACGCACTGACGGCGAATGCATAAATCCAGCTAGATCATCATTGAACCAAAGAAGGGGCTAACGTTACTGTATGTCCTTCAGAGGCAACAGGTTTCTCGTAAATGAGAAATCACTTGAGATCAATACCACTTGCGAGCTGATGTCTTCTCTAGGCATAGGAGCCATTGGATTCACCGGAAAGCAGGAATTTGAACTTGGAGCCGATGTCTACCTTCCCATTGGTCGACCCCTAATCCTTCAATACAAGAGGGCCTATCATGGGAGAGACTTCATAGAAGCAACTTCTGACATTAACAACAACAGTAATCGCACACAGCATAGGACCCTTGATGCTCTTTCACGAAGTGGTTTGTGTGATGCTTTCTACGTCTTCCCCCTAATAGTGCACAACCGACAATTCGTGCAGTCTTTCGGCAGACTTTCAGACGTATCAGTCTTCGTTGTTCCGTCACAGATAACTGACAGCGTTGCTAACAAGCCTTTTGATTGGATGGATGAAATCCATTCAATAACTGTCAACAGAAGCATGGAATTCATAGTCAGCTCCTCCGGAGAGGGGCTAGGTCAAGGCATTTCTAAAGAGGAGTTGCTCAAGAAAATCCATTTCAATCTGGAGAGCAAGAGGGATGAGAGACTCGAAGAGACACTCACAGAGCATATAGAGAGAACGATCGAACAGATGGAAAGGACGCTGAAGGGAGCGCAGATTCCACATAGGTCAGAGCATACATTGACACTGTTCTTGAAATCAATTGAAAACGGAACTACGCACTACGTCTCGCTACCAGTACAGTTGAGAGGCGTGACGAAGTCCAATCGGGAATCAAGTGAGACCACTTGCACTTGAGACAAAGTAGCGGCTCCGAAGAACCGTGTAGATTCGACATGAAGTTTCGGCTAGTGTCTATGATCAAGAGATCACTGGGAACCTAGCGATATGAAACTCTTCATCTCTTTCAACTTTGATGATCTGGATCTGGCCGGCCGTGTCTCCTAGTAGAGCAAGCTGGCAAGCTCGATTACGGGTTTGATCGCTGCTCGTCCCCAAGTGTCTCGCCAACAAACCACGATATCGCATTTGTCCGCCTCGCTTGTGTGTTCTCTCTCGAAGTTTGCGCTCTCGAACTCAACTTCGATTCTAGCCTCGTGCCCGTTCTCGTCGACGGCGACTATGTCCGGGTAGGCTTCCCCTACCTTCAGGAGCTTGGGGAATCCGCAGGCTTGGTGCAGTTTGGCGAATAGGGCGACGGTCCCTTCGTGGTTCTCTGGGTCTTCTATGCCAAGTATGTGCGCCGCCATCATGCGGTACTGCTCTTTTGTGAGGCGAACTACGGTCCTTCCTCTGGTGGTTCCGATGCCGAAATCGGAAGGGTCCATCTCGAAGATTCCTGTGTAGACTGGCTTGATCTGATATGTCATGTGGGGACCCTTTCGGCTTCTGCTCCAGCTCTTCAACTCTAGCCATCGCTCTGATGACACTTGGAAGAGCCCGAGCGTCCTCTTCTGCTTGGCATAGTACACCACCTTGTCACCTTTGCTCATCTGCCTGAAATTGCGATCTCTAAGCGCTCTGGCCTTTGGTGAGCCGATCGCATCTGGGCGATCCCAAAATGCCTCGATGTCGTGCTGAACGAGCCAGTATTCCATGTAGAAGCATACTGCTCGTTGTGTATTTAACGAACTCGATCGATAGAGCTAGGTTCGTTTGGGCGTGCTACCGCTTCTTTAACGGCCCTCGCTCTCGCTCCTTGTGTGTGACGCCGTGAAAATCTGGACTCTTCTCCAGTCTCCTTGCGTTCAGATCCTGCTGTTCGTATACTCGAGAGGGGAAGTTAGACACAGCGAGCTTGAGAGCCTGGTCCGCAGCCGCGGCACCCTATCTTCGAACCTAAACGACTTGCTCAAGGAGGGGCTCCTCAGCCGAAACGTGATAGCCTCGCGGCCCATCCAGTCAAACTACTCGCTCACCGAGAAAGGAAAGGTAGTCGCCAAGATACTGATAGACCTAAGGAATTCATTGCGGCCACCCTAGACGATCAACAGACCCTTGAAGATCACTCGGGTCCTCTGCGTTGGTGACACCTGTCTTTCAGCGAGAGTGGGTCCTACGGGCCGGCCTTACAGAGTGCTTGAAGCAAAGGACCAAGATCAATTCGCCAACTTTGTGTCCTACACATCCAGCTTCCACTTGAACGATTCGTTTCAGTGCTTAGGAGGAACATACTTCATACAAAATCCTATTGCACAAGAAAACCTATGCAATCATAGACAGAATGATGACAAATGCTAATCAGAAAGCTGGTCCTCCGGCAACGATGCACGCTACGAAGAAGAAGCCTAGGAGCATTCTCCTGTCCAGAGACTACGATCGCAGGTTGACCGGGATGATCAGTCCTCTTTCTGAATCCTACCTTAGAAGAGCCTCCATCAAACTTGACGAGGCCGATAGATAGGCAGAAAACTCCAACCATAACACATCCCTCTCAGCATCTCAGGAGTCGATAGAGTTTTCCGTCAAGAGCATGTTCCTGATGCTAAAGGATGACTTTGACACCAAGCATAAGATATCTGCCGGGGAGTTCCGGGAGCTGTGGTGATCGATGCTGGTAGGAGCTTTTATTATGTTCATGTCAGCTTTCTCCCAACGCTTTGCTATCTTCGTAATCTTCTGGCTAGAACAGCAGTTGCCAGACACATGATGACCATGCTTACGACGACTCCAACTTGAATTAGTTTTATCTGCGTCTGCCTTGCTGTTCTGACCTTTGTCGTTGTGGGTTTAGCTCTTGTCGATGCCTGTTTTCAGCGGAGAAGGCTTGATCTACCAAGGTAATCGGCCGGCCGTCATAAATCGAACCGCCGTTTCAGTAATTGTGCGTGCGCGCCATGCTGTACACACTTCTATCCGGGCCTAGATCGCTCAACTCGAAAGCGAGTCAAAGTGAGCAACAAGTAGATAACTAGCTCCACAACAGATTTGTTCATTGATTCAGGTTTCATAAGGCCATGAGCAACATCATTTCTTAGATTCAGTCCTTGAGAATCTGAGAGAACCAGTTCATAGTAGCGCTTCAGATCAATTCCAGCCACATTTGCGAACACTTCGTCATCAAGAAGAGAACCCAGTGTTGCTAGTCGTTGTCCCGGGATTGCTATAGGTCGTTCTGCAATCTGCAACAGGTTTCGCAAAACAGATTCAAATTGAAACACAAGTATATGGATAGCAGAGACATGATCATTACTGAAGTATCGATCAAATCCCGCTTTCAATAGCGCCAAGTTTTGTGCCCTGCACAGTTGCCAGTCTTCAAAGTGCTTAACAAGTGAGCTCGGGTCAAGATGATAGTTGCTCCTGAGCTTGTCGAACAAGTATCCGAGGAAAATCTGTCCAAGCTGGATATGCATTACCAGTTCGCTTGTCAACGCGGCATTTTCGATTTCATCTCCTTCAGCGTGAACTCCGACGATGTAACCGTTCTTTGATTCGATTCTTGGAATTAGAAAGGATATGGGAAACTCTTGTTTGAGTTCTTCAATATGCTTCTGGGTCACCGATACATTCGGAATGAAACGTCTGGCAGATGCGACGCGCATAAGAGTGTCCTCAAGTGTTGTTCCCAATAAAGGTCTTATGAAGTCATCCATTTCTGTGTCAGTGATTGTGATAGTCGCAGATATTGGGCGCATTTGAGCTTCTGTTCTTATTCCAACCTTGGCAAGCTTGATCCTAACACGACTCGTGTCATCCCGTGAACCAATATTCCTGTATCCCTCTTCTGCCTTGATGTAAGAGACCTCAGCTGCAAGGTAATTGTTCACAGCAGCCTGCGAGTCTCCCTCTCTTTCGTAGGAACGAGCTATGGCCAACCTTTCACTGTCTGCATTGATAAGCGAAGTACGATCGCTCAGGTTCAACTTTGCCTCATGGAAAGATCGTATGAAGTGTTCACTCGGCCCCTCGACAGGACCAAAAGCATCTGCGCGACCAGCATGTTTCCGTCCGTAGTAAGTTGCTGCATTATCAAGAATTACAAGAACTTTCTTCCACTCCTCATCGGTCAATGCCATAAGACGAGATACTGCTATGGAATCTGAGAGTGACAGACAGTATCTGTATTCCTGCTTGGCGTCTAGCTCCCCGAAATATCTCAGAATTGCATTCTTGGTCTCGGCTAATCTGCTTTTGTCATTTATCATCGAGGAAAGTGATGCTGCTCTCTTCAGAGAATTTTCAAATTCCGTTCCTAGCTTTGCCTTCTTGTAGATTTCGGCACATTTCAGGTGTTCATCTATGGCGAAGCGTGCCATTTCAACATCTTTCTTTTCAGAAAGATCCCAAACAACATCTGCATATCGAGCAGCGTTAATTGGGTTTGAAGAACATCTGGCGCGCTCTGCCAAATACTCAAGTCGACCCCAGTCGAAGTACTGCCGGGAAGGAAAGGTAGTTCCGTCGGTAAAAACCGCAAGCGGTTGATAGTATCCCGGAAAGGAATCTCCTCTTGTTATGAGTGCAAACGCAGCAACCTCTGCTTTTGCTTTTTCGATAGCGCCTTCATCCAAGAGTTTCTCGTGCTTTTGGATAACCTGCTCAAAGAATCGACACCTGCTCAGTCCTAGATGTGAAATATCTTGATCAAGTTCTTTTACAAGACCCGTCATGGATGGGTCGATCAAACACATCACCATATTTCGAGGCGCCGGCCGGCCCGTAGCTCCCATCGTATTCCACAAGGATGACAATGTTCGCAATTGACCAACGACAACCAACGCGGATAAGATGAGTAGAAGTAAGAGGTGGAACGGAACACATGTGCTCTTTGATGGTTCTCTCTACCGAATAACAGCACAGTTAGGACCTACTGTGACCAATTCTATAAGAATTCTTATGTTTTCTAACGTGTGACCCAAAGATAGCGAAAGGATCGAATCCAACTCCGAGCATGAATCTCGCTAGCCCACGAAGGAGCCTCAACTTGCTAACCCTCTATTCTTTCGGAGTCTTTCCGATGCCATTGAAGAATAAACCGTTGAACGGACGCTTTGCGACGAAGGATACGGTAATCGCACTCTCCACATGCCTGTTCGACAAGTAGAGAAAGAAGCGATAGCCTTCCCCTGACATGTAAGTCTCAGAAAACCAACCTTGCGCCGCAATCCAGATTCTAACCGCGAGAAGCACAGCATCCCTATGTACCTGCCCCACGTTCCATGACACATAGACCGGAATATCTCTCCTAGGGCCGGCCGTGACTGGTCATTCGTTGACGGCGTGCAGATTCAGACTAAGCGGGAGCGCCTTTCTTTCTTGCAGCCCGATCTATCATCGCAAGCATTTTCTCATGGTGGCCCTTGTCAGTGAACTCCTTGGCACTATCACGGTAGTCGGCGTAAGTTTGGCCAGATATGTCCGAGGGTGGCTCTGGGCACCCTTCTCTCTTTATCGGCAATACTCTTACACCCCATGTGAGTGCCACACCCATCTCTATCATGACGTTTGAGTTCAGATCTGAGGTGTCGAAAACTGCAATATCTGCCGATATTACTTCACGAGCGATCTCGTTGAAAAGATGCTCGCCATACCCAGCAGACAACGCCCTGAAATCAAGTCGAACTGGAATTGATCCAGGTTTCTTACAGTAATCTTCAATGGCCTTGCGAAACATATCTTCTACATTCCTCTTGAGCTGCTCTGCATCGAAGTGATCTGATTTGAATGGATAACCCAGAACAACGCGTAGCTCGCCGGTTCTTGATTTGGCCTGTGCAACGATTTCCCAGTCATTGTCAGTGAATCCAAACGGGGAACCTACAGGGACCGGTGGTCGAAAAGATGTTGGACCAGCGATTGGAGTCCTCTGTTCTTCCACTAGTTTTGACCTTTCGTCCGATTTCATGCGTTCCCATTGATACCTTCCCCTAGGAGTGATTTGCACTTGTCTAAAGACAAAAGGAGCAGTTCCCATCGCCTTCATCCATTCTACCACACCAGATTCAACTAGCAGCGTAACGGCATCGTTGATCCTAGGAGCAGAAAGCCCTGTAGCCTGCTGCAATTCCTCTCCACTGGTCCAAGCGTCGCCAGCGCTGTTTCGTTGTTTGCTACCAAGGGCATGAAGAACTAGTGGGATAGTTGACTCAATGGATTCCGCCATAGTGGTAGCACCTATCTGATTCTTCATGCTTCTTCGTCATAAACAAAGCGTACGTTAGTTGCACGGGAGATAGAAAAGGAAGAAGAGAGAGCCAGCAGGCATAAGTCTGATGAGTCATTTGGAGAAGACGCTGCAAAGTCATCAAACTGGAAGATCAAAAGCACGCGCATGGTGCGAGGATACGCTCTTGAACCCCAACGTTATCGAGAGTTGGCATCTCGCTTAGTCTAAACTTATGCAAGGCAAAATGTGATATGACAGATCTCAGCCCGATCTTGCTGCGGGACCAAAGAGAAACACTTCATTCCAAATCCTGTTGAGAATAAGGTTTGGGTAGCGCCTTTCAGCTTTTGTCAGAAAACTGCGAAGTATAAAACTCTCTCTCCTCGACGCTGCCTGCTCAATCCAGTCAACAGGTCTGTATCTAGCTTTGCTGCAGAGGATGAACATCGTCAGGAAGATAGAGTCTATGTGGTCAAGTCTTTGCCCATTGATGGGAAGCACCTCGTATTCTGCTAGATCCACATCTATGTGTGTGAGCACCGCAGCCTTGATCCTAGGCTCTTCCCCATATACCAAGCGGTATTCTTCTGCCAAGTCTGGGTTCACTGACAGCAATTCCTTCAACGAGAAACGAGGCTCATTCAGATAGAGCTCTGGATCTATTGAATAACAGTCGTGAAGTCTTGCATAGTGTCCCAGAGGCTTGACAGTCAAATCATCGTAAGTGTCTCTATTAATGCTCAGGCCGTGTGTGTAGAACCTCTTGTCTTTCTTGCTAGACTGAGTGAAATCATATATCGAGAGTATGAGTGCTTCCGCCAAAGACAGCATCCCATAGTAGTACAGAATGGGTGACGCTATCTCAGAGACATTTCTGGCTGCATGGAAAAGCTGTCTAGCCTGGACAATGAACCTAGCTATTCCTTGAGCATTTCTTTCCACAACATCCTCTGTAATAATAGAAAAAACGGAGCTGTGTTTACCAAGGTTCATCGCTTCAGCCTTCTTATGCAGGAGAGTCAGGCAGTCAATCCCAAAGTTGTCAGATCTGATCTTTCTTAGAAGAAGATCTTTGGCATTGTCTGAAGAGCCTAGGTAACCAAGCCAATTCCACAGTGCTTCAATCTCATTTGATGTGTGGACAAAACGTCTGACTGACACAGTTCAAGACCAAGGATTATGCGGGGATCGTTTGGATTAAACGCTTTGCAGCCGCTGTATTACATGAGTAGCGTGACCAGCCTAGGGTTGAGATAGGGTCTTAGCTTGTGGGGCAGTGCTCGCCTTAGTCGGAAGCAGTCTCAATGGAGGTCAGATGGAGTATTTTCCTTCCAGTGAACTTGGTTGGTGCGGGCTAACCCCCTTCTACGTTTGTTTCTGCCATTGTTCCTTGAAACGTTGCAGACGCAGGCTGGCGAGCCCAGGTTTATGCATCGCCAATAGCTCGTCCAAGATCTTTTTCATATCGTCGGAATATAGGTGGGAGTCAGTCGGCATGACTGTTTCTTCAAAATGGAAATGCCTATCGAACAGAAGTAGCCCAATGAGTTTCACGGTAGCCCGAAATAGGTCTTCGAAGTATTCTAGGTCCTGAAGTGCCGGGACCACTAGATAGGCGCGATCCATTCCTCTACGGAGATACTGTACGGCTTGTCCTATTCCCTGAAATAGCGACGAAGGATCTATATGACCCTTAAACAGTCTTGGCATCTTCACTTCGTAACCTATGAAAACGTGACCAATGGATTGAATGACATCTATGCCGAACTCTCCCGGATCGACATAAAGTCTGCTTAAGGGCGACCTTTGCTGCAGCCACTCACACAGAGGATCGTAAACGGCTTTCTCCACTTGTGCAAACTCCCTTGATGAAATCTCTTTGAAACGCTTGACATCTTGAAGAGTCCAAAGATCCATAATCGAATGTCACCAATGATGTCGGTAGTCAGAAAACCTTCCTATCTTGAGCTATTCTGGCTAGCTCTTTCGAGAATCGCCAAACAGCGCTATGCCCGCAAAGATCGCAGCCAATGCGCCGAATATACGTAGATAGTGTGGCGCGTCTTGAAGGATGTGACCAATAGGATTGGTCAAAGGGTCAGCCTTGTCCCAGTGAAGAAGATACACATCTTGGTATTCCATAATGTGGATCCCGCGACCGTCCGAGACAGTCACACCATAATCTGCCATCTGCCCTCTCGCCTCACCGAGTCTGAATGCAAATCCGACCTGTAAGGGATGCGGGGAGCCGTGCTTGGATATGGCTATGTCTTGATGCGCTGGCAGGGTAAGCACATAGTTCAGGATGTTGCGCCAACTCTCGTCCAAAGTATCTCTAAGCAACATTCGGCTTGCTTGCGTTTAAACTTCGTCCCATATAGACACCGTGCTGACTTCGATCTTTCCGGTAGAGACAAGGAGATTGGCGAAGCTCGTCTCCACAACGATTTGCCGGGCCGCATAGAAGTAGATCTTCTAGGAAAGAGAAAGCGCTAAACCGCAAGTCTATGTGATATCACTAGATCTGTTCTGATTCGGTGGTGCGGTTGTCGTTCCTGCTCACTCTTTCTATTGAAGATTTCAACAGGGTAGAAGAGGTCAAACCGCTGTTGGGGCTCCTCGAACTCTATCTCAACATATGCGTACATCACCAGACCTCTATTGGATTCTCATCGATCCGCAATTCGAGCAGTCATACGGAACTTCCCCGCCATACCCTAAGGATTTTAAACTGGTAGAGACCCTATCTTTTACCGCGGCTCGTAAGTTGACGAACGTTGACGTCACAGTCTAGCGCCTACGTTGACGACATAGGATCCTTTGAGAAATACTGGGAAGACCGAAAGAGGTTCCTTTCGTCTTCGCTTGTTCCAATGGTAACTGAATGGTTTGGCGCATTTATGACCCCGGGTCCTGATGATGTTCACCAGGTTTTAGCATCGACGGCCACAATCTTGTCGATTCTGGCCTTTCTATTTGTGTGGAACCTTCGAAGGGCTCTGCGATTGATTTCGTTTGCCGTAATCTCATCCATGTTTGGTGGAGCACTGGTGTTTCTCTATGTCTACGTCTCCGCAGCTCAATTGTTTGCACATTCAACTCTTCTCTACATTGGACCTTTGACCTATTCATTGGGAGCGGCCTTGCTCTTCTCCGCTGTTGTGGCATTGGCTGTCCAAGATTTCCTGTCAGATCTGCGTATGAAAAGGTCTTCGTCTGCAATATCTATTCCAACTAAAGGTTAGCGCACCCACTAGTCCGAACCAACTCGGAATGAACCAGCAAGGGGGCGATGCATGTACGACTTGAAAGCCAATCGCTACAGAGCTTGCGGTTGAGGATGTTCTTCCGCTCACGGTTATTTGAAAAGTGCCTATTCGGGCGTCGGCTCCCAACGTAATGATAAGCGTCGATTCGAAATCGGGCACTTCCTTAACCTTGGTCAAGGCCGCGAAAACGCCTAGTGGGGACCCCGATATGGAAAGATTTACATAATCGTTGAAATCGCCTCGTTTCGTCACCGTCAAAGTCACCGATCGTGTTCTCTTTTCCTCAATGTAAGGATCGTATTGACTGACGCTTATGACGAAGTCTCCAGTCGGCTTCGCAGTGGCCGAGAGCGTACACATCTGAAAGGACGAAAGTTCTTTGATGGCTACCGTATAACGGCCTGTCTTGTTACCGAGAATCAAAACATTCGTCGTTGATCCGTTCCGGTTCGTTCTTGTAGTAGAATTTTCACCTGTAACTATCTTGTGGCCAGTAGCCCCTAGCGGAGCCGAGACAACTTGCCAAGACACTTCTGCGTTAGCAACCGGATTTCCTCGTTCGTCTGTTACCCTCGCTGATAGGTCGAGAGCGGTGCCGACAGGACCGGTATCGCCGGCAGCGCCAAAATTGCATTCGATTTTGGCAGCAGGAGCCGCCAGAACCATGAAGAGGGGGGTAGTTCCATTCTTCCCGTCACCTTGTGCCGTGATCTTCGTTAGACCTGATTTCAGCACTAAGACTCGGCCAGTCCATTTACCTTCAGTAAATCGATCCGTTCGATCAGGCCATAGCGTCCCTGTCATATCACTCAAAGATATCGATTTGGAAAAATCCGAGACAATGTTACCGAAGCGATCTTTGGCACCGATAGTGATCGCGAAGGGTGTGCCCACAGCCGGCGTGCTTGTGAAAGGCTCGAACTCGAACCGGTCTAACGACAGTGGGCTAACAGTCACGAACGCCAGCGCCGGAAAGAAATTCTCAGTAGTTCCTGTAAGGTTCCAAGATCCGGCAGCCGAGTCCTCGTACTCTAGGGATATTGACGATTCACCTGTTACTATTCTGACTTGCCCAATTGTTGCCCCTGCGCTTAAGAAATGCCCGCGAGGCGAAGATGCCTTTAGAGTTACATCGATCGGAGTTTTTGCACGGATTTCGTTTCCACTTTCATCTTGAATCTTGACTTCAATTGTATGTCTCGAACCAGCCTCCATCACGAACGAATAAGGAACTATTGCCAGACGCCCCTGTAAGACTTGACTTGAAGAAAGCCCCACCACCATCGGGTAAACGAATGAAGCGAGCAACAGCGCGAATACAAGGACGAAGGAAAACTTCTTCATGATGAGAAGTTTGTAGTCGAGGATTCTTAGCTTTTTCGATTTGAAGAGCAGTCAATGAAATGCCCCCGAAAGATCTTCGCATCACTCATGGCCTTCGTGTTCGGACCCTTATTTGCCGCCCTACCGAAGGTGGGCATAGACTACGTGGAGAGGGAAGAGCAGAAGATAAGGGCCAAAGTCAAGCACAACGGTTGAGCCATAGCTCTCTGGCCATGAGGCTGAGCATGAGGAAAGACTGTTAGAATTTATCCCGTGCCTTGAGAGTATCCTACGGCCCACGCATTCGCGAAATTCAGCCTCCAATTGAATTTGGGACGTGGTTGCGGGCTTTGCCGCAGGTTCGCAACTTCGGGCTTCCGACTCGCCGCAATCTCACAGCTTTTTTGGAGCAGATTTTGGGACTTCGCAAAACGGACTTTATGAGCAAAGCCCCTGCTACGGCCGGCCGTGGAAAGATGGCAAGTGCATTCACGAAACTCCAGTGGTTCCAGATCGGATAATGATGTTCACCGAGGCGATTCTGGACAGGTTGAACCGGCTCGAATCAGGGTCGCCCTAGCTGCAGTTAGGTAATGACCATTTGAACGTTATCAAGCCAAGATCTCGGTGGACTTGTTCTGTTGGTTCTACATGTATGACGCAGTAACTGCACGGCGGCGCCTCGCCTTTTGCATCGCCATTAGGTCAGTTTTAGCATAGTCCGTTTCCACGAAATCTTTCTAACCCGTGCGTTATCGATGGTCAGACTCCCGATGGACAACTGCGGCAGTCAAAAGTCTTCGTGGGTATCTGTGCATGCTGATAGCTGAGCCCTAGTGGCTAGGAAGTTGACAATCTTTCCGACGCACTACTTTGGTGAGACTATTTCAGTTATTACCAGCCACATGACGAATATGATTGTCAGCAAGGCTGATGCTAGTGACCACATACTGATACGAATCAGAATGCTTCTGCCCCTTACCAGCATACTGATAGGTGTTAGCAAGCAAGGAACGAGGAATATCAATACGATGATAAGACAAGCTTTGGTGAACATCCCTGGCGTATAGTTTTGGTATATGAATGTCAGGGCAATGAGATACAACGGCAGCACCGTTCCCATGATTCCAAGCATGCGCATGGCAGTGCGCTGATCGTCTTCACTCAGCGGTTTGTTCCTACTCAGGAATAATGCAAGGACAAGGAACGCTAGCATTGCCATCCAAAAGAGGTGTTTGAATACGTGAAAGACGAAGTCAGTAATCTCCGCTGTCGTCATGTCATTCACCTACGTAGTCCAGATACTGCGGCTTCTCCTTTTCTGCTTCCCCTATTGTCCCCCTAACTTTGATCAATGATCGCAACAAGTGCTTTGCGGACAATGACTAGGATGGGGATATCGCTGGGATCCTCTTCGCGTAATTTCGTCATGTTCTATGATCCGGCAACCAATTCCTAGAAAGCGTACGACAGACAGCTTCATACCGTTGTTACAAAGTAGTATTCTGGTTAGGATAGAGCCTCATGCCATTTCTTCCTCACATCGAAGAGAATCTCTATATATGGTAGCCATCTGCAGTCTTTCAAATAAGGAGCCTTGGTTCATTGAAGTCCATCTCTGTTATGGCTCTTCTATGCTCCCTAATATGCCTGAATGTGACGCCTACGAACAGTGCTCTTGCCAGCATGAAAGACGCCAGCGAGGAATTGAGAAGCCTCGAACTTGAGATATTTGCTTTCGATGGCCGGGAAATGGCAGTCAGGCTGACTCTGAACTTTCTTGGTGACAAGACTAATCAGATAATTCGAGTGTGGTATGAAACAGGCAGTTCAGTGCCTTCGGGCAGCTTCATTCAAACCAAAGTCGAATACTCTATTGGCAGAGTCATTACCGATGTCGCATATTCTAGAAGTACAAACATCACTACGTTTCGATATAGATTCTCGACTCCGTATGCCCTCATGCCTGTGGGCGGGATACCGATCTTCCCTTTTGATGTTCATCTTCTTAGCTTTGACCTCACAGGCAGCTTCGATCCAAGTATTAGCAGGAGAAATAGTCAGGTCTCATCTCTTCCTTCTGTAAACTACCAATGGACGATTACCGTACAAAGACTTGAGAAGACGGACAGTGACTACAGGTACCAGATACGGCTGGAACTATTTCATTCAGAATACTTCATGCTGCTCTCGATTCTTCTTGTCTGGGGTGTCCTTGCACTGGTTCTCGCCATTGTGCTTATTGTTGGTCGAAGAATACACAGGCTGGTTTCGGGATCCAAAGAGCTGGACCGACTAGCTACAGTCTTGTCGTCTATTTTGGTATTTCTGCCTGTGTATCAACTGTCTCTCCAGCCTCTCAAGTCTCCGCTACCTCTGGTCCTTGCCGACTTCGCATACGTGCTCACAGCACTACTATGTGGTGGGTTCTTGGCATATCTGTTCATAAAGTTTCGTGAGCCACCTCAGAACTGCGGTCACCTACAGCCATCGTTGCACCATTCCAATTCATGCGTTGTCACGGAATAGGATTGAGCCGACAATCTAGATCGATATCCCACAACTCCTAAGGAACGCATGCGTCCGTTCTACAGCGTTACAGACTTCGAGTCTTCTTCGAAGATACTGCAAATCAATGTCTCTATGGGTCTCTTTCAGCAAGAGAATGTCATCCTTGTCTCTCTTCCCGACATCAGGTCCTCTTTGAAGCATTGCTTTTAGAGCAATATTATCCTCTACAGAGGCGACTCGTACTTCGATGTTGAACAGCTTCTTGGGACACGCTCTGCGTACGATTTCCTCGTCCATGACAAATCTGCATTCCTCATCAACCATTACTTTCCCAACAATGTGAAAACCACGTAGTGCTACTCCGAAACTCGTACCCCGAGGCGCTTTCCAAGATTTGCCTTCCGTGTCGAACAATACGCCAACCTTCGGTACGTCTTCCTCCGGTACAAGGATGTCCACATCCGTAATCTCTCGCCTGCTTGTCCAGAGGTGCACGGCTGCCCCCGAAACTACGACCCATGGGATACCCGCAATTTCGAACTTCTTTGCTATCTGTGACAGTTTCAATCCAAGATCAATCTCAAACGGAAGGGGCAGCATTTCTCGTATTGTTCTTCTATCCACGCTTTCCGGAAGTATTCTTCCATCTTTCGACGTAGCCGTTATGATCTTGACATCACCTTGGGAAAAGTCCTTTACATACTGAAGACACGCCCCGCATGGTCTCAGCCCCCTGACTGCTTTGGACTCAGATGTAATGGCTATCTTCCGTATCCTCCTATTGCCGTGTAGAACAGCATGGTCAATCGCGCATCTCTCAGCGCAGATCCCAAGTCCCGATACATCACTTTCAACATTACAACCTATGTAGTCGAGATTGTCTTCACCTAACACAGCTGCACCGACCGGGAAACCCCAAATGACGTGCGCGTACCTCATGGCTTCTAGGGCCCGCTCAAGAAGGGTCTGCTCTTCTCGCGTTAGCTTCACCTTGTTACTCATAGTCCACCACATGCTGTCACTGCAAGCACGTCGCCCTATTCAAGCTTCTCACCAGTCTCGCCTATTCATTCGAGATACCTGGTTGGCCCATGGTGAGCTGCTAGGCTAGAATGTGAGAAGAAACATAATTGACCATGAAGGCAAGGGTCTACGGAAGTGTGACTGAAGAACATCGTAGCTATTGTGGCTAGGCTCGATATGGGGATGGGCAAACAACTTTTCTAGGTACGGTCATGATCCAGCAAACAGGCGTGCTGTTGCGAAGTTTCTGAGGCGCGCAATCCATTTTCAGATGATGAAATATGTGCGTTACACTAACATGGAAGCATGACCGATAATCCAAGCCGCCACAGCTTGAATTCTAGGATCCTCTAGAAGCTCGATTGGGAGCTATGCTGATTTGCCTGCGACCCTGACGAGCTCCTCGCAAAGCTTCGACAATTCTGTATCCACGTTTCGCACCCACTCCCTGACAGGCGATTCTGGGTACTTGCCGCAAAGGATAATCATATCGTTAAGGATTCTCTTCGCCTCAGACACTAGACCAGGGTCCAGATAGGCCTCGTACTCTGTGACGTGGTCTCTTAGCTCCCTAACTTGTATGAATATGTCCGCTCGAAGATCAAAAAACGAAACTTGAGCACTCCCAAAGGCTTGCCAATCCTCTCGAAGCTTCTTTGCCATTATGGTGATGTCGCCGACCGCAATTCGCCGCGTGGCATCTCTCCGTCTTTCATCCTCACCCAACCACTTGTATTCCTGCAAGAAAATATCCAGAAGGAATTTTGTCAATAAACCGAGAGCGTAGCCTATAGCGCCTACGATGATGTTATCAGCGGACATAATTGTTCTGAAGAGCTACACAGCTTATTCTTCTTTCTCCTTCTCTATTTTGTAGCCCTTCAACTTGAGTTCGATCTGTCTGCTGACCGGGATCCCCGTCGCTTCTCTTACCTGTTCCATAGTCTTCAGGTCTTCTTCATCAATCATGAAGCAAACCTGTTTCTTCGCCATTCTCGGTCACCGTTAGCGTCAACATTACTTCCACGTAATATAAATGTTTCTCATGGATGTTCATTGTACGCAATAATGCTTAAATGCTTGCATTACTATGTCACTCATATGCGAGACAAAGAAAGATACCTTCAGCACGCCATACTCCCAGATTTAGGAAACATACTCGAGAGAATGGGTTCAGGCTCTGCGATAAGTGTTAGGGAACTAGCGCGAAAAGTCTCCATGGATGCCAGAACGGTCAAGAAGTGGTTGGCATTCACATACTTCGCACAGAACTTCTTTCCCAAGATTGAGAACGAGTTGCCAGGTGAACTTTCCGGAGTAGTGGTTAATGACTTCCCTGGAAGAACTCTCCATTTTCAACCTAGCTTGGAGCTGAATCACCTGATAGTTAATCTACTTGTCCAAAATGCCTTGCCAGGCCTTTCTAAGCCTATGAGTTCTTTGAAACTCACTTTTGATGATGTATGTGCCTTGGGAGCAAAGGAAGCTAGGCAATATGTGAACATAGAGTCCAAAGACGGCATGAGATGTCTTTCGCTTACCGAAGATGGAGTGAAGAGGGGCTCGGATATCTGGCGACTATATCGCTTGCAGAGAGATGCGTGGGAGAAGTCATCATGGAATCCTGAGGAAGCTTTCAGGAGCGTCCATGGGGTTCTTCGAGACAGCGGGCTGGTGCACTCGCTTCACCCAAGAAGTTCATGGTTACACAACTGCTTCAGCATGAAACGCCCCATGTTTCGACCGCTCAGAGATCCTTGTGTAGTTCCAGAAGCACTCTCTGTGTTCCAGCTTTATGCCAGCAAGGTCGCGCCTCCTGATATCCAACTCTGAAACAGAGAGGCCGACTGAGTTGTCATTCCCACCAGACGCGCGGCAAATTGTCGCCCAGCTATCCGAGGACGCGCGGCAAATTGTCGCCCAAGTAAACACGCTTCTCGAAGAGGCGAAGCAAAGGAACTCAGCAGAAGATGACCAACTGTTTCTACAAAGGGTTCTCGAAGCGACATTGAATTGGAATCCACGGGATGTGAATGAGGCAAAGCTCGTGGCGGAGTACATAGGGCGGAAGCTCTACGAAGTAGCCAGAGACAGATACATGAAGTCACATGTCGACTTTCTAAAGGCAGGCGAGGAGACGGTGGTGGCCATCTGGAAGCGATTCGGCGGAAGTACCAAAGCTATCGCATCTTTCAGAAGTCTCATAGAGGCGGCTTCATTGACTGAGGCTTTCAAAAGAATAAAGTCCAGCGGAGACGTACACAAAGAACTTTCGAGGTTGGGTGCTCACTAGTGCCAGTGGTCACGGTTCATGCCTATCGAGGGGGCAACGGAAAAAGTTCTGTTGCGGTCAACCTCTCCTACTTTCTGGCGAAGAAAGGGTACAAAGTTGCTGTGATAGATTCTGACATGCAAGCTCCGTCACTTCAGCACTTTCTCTCGAAATACGATCGAGACCCCGCAGAGCCAGAAAAGCTATTTCCGGAATTCATGTTGTACTTGTCAATTCCATTTGAGGACACATTAGCTCGTGCACACGTTGCAGATGTTGAGCTAATCGCATCGTTTAGCGCCCGAATCGAAGATCTTGACATAATGTTGTTAGGAGCTGTTCAGAGTGTGGCGCCCACGGAATTAGAGTCTGAGATCCAATACGAAAGGATGCGCGACGCGATTTCGATTCTGACAAAGAAATACGGGTGCGATTACGTGGTAATTGACACGACCCCGGGGGTTCAAAGATACAGTCTGATGCAGACTGCAGGGGTAGCAGACATCGTCTTGCACATTATCCGCGATCATGAGTTTGAGTATGCGCAGTCTCATTGGGTCCTTGACCCTTCTCGCCAAATCCTAGAAGAGAGGTCAAGAAGAGAAGCTGCCTTCTTCTCATGCAAAGTAGTGATAAACGAAGCAATTGGCAAGAAATACGTAGGCCGCTTGAAAAAGGCCAAGATCCCTGAAGACATCGTGCTTTGCGTGATTCCTTTCTACGAGGATCTCCGCACAGAGGACAATCCAGGGGTGTTCGCGGCGGACCACCCGGATCACTCTTATGCAAGAGACATGTTGCGCCTGACTGACGATATGGTGCAGCTTGGGAAATGAATCTCGAAGAAGATTTCATCATCCTTCTGAGGACGAAACTCACTGATCAAGACAAGGTCGCGGACTTTCTGACTAGAGTCAAACATGTTAAGCAGATTCATAGGGTTCTAGGAGACTATGACGTAGCAACCTACGTTTGCTGCAACGGCGACGAGGCCACATTGACATACACCACGATCAGAAAAGAATGCTTGGAGTTCTTTCCAAGCAAGTTTCAAGAAGAGACATGCATAGCGAGACTAAGTAAGGCTGGGCACATCCATACCTTCGTGAAGCAGATAAGGTCCTACGTCTTCATCAAATATGGATATCAACCCTCTCGAATCAAGCTTGTCGATCTGACGCAAAAATTGAGGGATATGGAAATAGATGCTCGCGCACTGGAACGCCTTCCCCCTTACAGCTTTCCGCCGTACGATGCTGTAGTTATATGTGAATTTGATTCATTTGAGGGGTTGAGAAACCTTATTTTCAAGCAGCTGGCCCCGACGGGGCTTGTCCTCAGAACATCTACAATGCTCGTGATAGGGTGAGATCAGGCAAACAAAGCTGAAGCTAACGCTTGCCACCTTTCCTAGGCCACTCCACTCCGATTTCAAGATCCCTTCTGATCTTGAAAAAATGCCCACAGGAAAATCTAGTCGGACCTAGAAAAAGTTCATAGGAGTTCCTCAACCCGGGCAGAGAGCCTACGCAATTGTCTCCTTCCATCTTGATCGTTCTGACTCCATCATCGTACGGGCATGGAACCTCTGCCCAAATTCGGAGTTTCTTGAATTCACCCCAGTCCGGGTGCTCGCCGGCATCTTTCAATTTGATATGATGGTAACTTCGCCGCGCCTTGTTGTCTCTCAACATGAATATTGTCTTCCTTGTTTTGCATACTTCTGCAAATCTCATCCACAAACCGATTTCAACTCCGTGGACATTGTTGACTGGCGCGCTCAAGTTATTGTGCCTCGCTACTCTAGTTATCTCCGAAACATGTACTTACGACTTTTCTCAGGCTATCCATACAAAGGACTTCCACGCGGGTCTGGGAATAGCCTCTTGCCACCATCCTCACAATGGAAAGACTAGCAAGACATCAAGAGTATGCCTGCACGTGATGTGTGTATACCGACAGTCGAGACACATTTGAAGCGTCGCTTGTCAAGATCTAAGACAGAGTACCAGGAATGCCAGCTATCCATATCCAAAGCACAACAATCGCCCCATCTGAGAGGGCATTTCAAACTCTTCTCAGAGAGCGGTCTCAGGGATCCTGCAGAAGCCGGGCGCACTATTCTGGTTAGGGTTGTCGAGTCGTAGTTTTCTTGCTGAATAGTGTTCAGGGCCTAATTGCGATCGGCCAGCAGCGCAGAATCGATGGTAAATGGCAAGACCCACTAATTGCTTGATTGCATACGATCCGTCCCACTGCTCCCTCCCGCGTTTCTAACCCATGCGTTATCGGGGGTTCAACTCCGGTCAGACTGTTGACATCCGAGTGGTTGAGGCTTGTCTCATTAAATGCGGAGTAGTATCCAGATTCCACATGTCTTCGCAGACCGAGTACTTCTGTCAACACATCCGACTCATGTCTCGGCCCAAAACGATTGTCTTGCCAGCGATCGATTATTGAGTTCTGGCTATCAACATCTTACGGCTTCTGAGTTCCTTAGCTAGTAACCACCCCTTGTTCAGATACGTCGTTAGTTCTTCTGTAAGGAGCTCAGTCCTCTGCTTGATCGGCAACGTTCTTAGCTTCTGCTGTTGGATTGCGCACCTTGCCATCTCAGATCTTATGGCTCTCCTTTCACATTTCTCGTCGCGATGGAAACTCTTTTCGACCGCGTCGACTGTGGAAGATTCATTATACTTGGAGATCCCACTAGACTGACAGATGCCACTGCCATAGATGTCTAGGGTATACATCCTAATATTCCTGAAAACATAGATGCTTAGCCAGTATGAGGCACAATGATGAATAAGCTATCGTTCGGCATCCGGTTGGTGATAGTTCTACCAACAGTTTTCTTCTTGTTTTCACAGATACTCAAATATAGCCTCAAGATTAGGTCCAAGAAGGAACTCGTCGGCCGCGCGATAACAGAGTTTAAGTTGATCTTTTCGTGGCTGGGTGAGCGATCTGATCGCGAGTTCCGTTGGGAGTTCTTCATCGATAGCGCCATTCTCTCCATGGCTAACGGATTGATATTGATCTTTGAACTCAATAGAATTGAGTACGGTGTTGTATTACTGATATTGGGGATTGTCATTTCACTAGCCGGGTTTGTCGCGATAGAGTCGAATTCCAATTCTGGGGTTGCTATTTTGATGTTCTCATTGTATGTTCTCTTCCTCAGTGAGACGTTCTATTTCTTTGTCTTTGGAGTGAGTTTCAGCCTATTGGGTTTCGATCTGTTGCCTCGGCATATCTTTCTTCTTCCTTCACTCATTTTCCTCGTTATCATTGTTCTTGCGGCGGCGTTTTCCTCAATGAAGAAGACTCAAGGTGCCGAGCGCAGACACAAAAACCACTAGGGATTTATGGAAAGACGAGAAACAGACTAATGCAACTAGTCCCTCACATTTGGGGGATATGAATGCCTCCTGACAAGATTGTTACGCAAAGGCTTGCATTCATTAGGTACTTGTACACAGTGGCTGTCGAGCAATCGTATAAAGCTGAACCTCTGTGCTTTGTGTCTATCCTAACCTTCCATGATGCAATCGAACTTTTCCTACAGCTCTCATCCGAATTCTTGAATGTTGCCAAGAAAAGAATCGAGTTTATGGAATATTGGGACATACTCACTCCTGAGATAAGAAGAAGATCGCCAGACCTAGAACTAACGCAAAGAGAATCAGCCCGAAGACTGAACGACGCAAGAGTTGCGCTCAAACATCATGGAACTTGGCCAAACAAGCTAGAAGTCGAATCACATCGGGTGACTGCCACTAGCTTCTTTGGGGAAAACGTGCCAACAATATTCAGTATTGAATTCTCCGACGTTTCTTTAATCGACATGGTTCAATGCGACGCCGCGAAGATTAACCTCAAGGAAGCGGAGAAGATGCTCAAAGAGAGTCGTCGAGAAGAAGCGCTTGAGAAAGCTGCCGGTGCTTTCAAGCAGATCATCATGGATTACGAAGACAGAGTAAGGAAAGAGTTTGGCAGTTCTCCATTCGTCTTCGGCCGAGACATGACATTTTTGAGCAGCTTCTTTATGGGATTGAGACAAGTAGATAGGAAAATGGCTGAGTTTGTCGATAAGGTGAAAGAATCGGTAGATGACCTCCGAGAGGCTGTGAAGATTCTCAGCTTGGGTATAGATTACCGCAAATACGCGAAATTTCTGTTGCTGACTCCACGCGTGTTCTTGGGCGAGAAAGGCATTCTCGTTCAACCAGCTCTTATCGAGAAGGAAGAAACCCCAACGGAAGATGATGTTCGGTTCTGCATCGACTTCGTTGTCGAGAGTGCCTTGATCCTGCAAGAGTTTGAGTTTGGCTTGAGACAGCCTGCAATGCTATCTTAGGAACACCTAACTTTTGCATAACGTCCACATGGACGTCAAAACTCCATCCTATCACAATCCCCCCGTCTCTAGCGCGGCTTGCTAGATTTGAACTCTAGCCAAGGCATTTGGCAGGATTCACCTGATTTGCTGATTGCATACGATCCTGAGATCCCATTTTGGTTCTTTCTAACCCGTGCGTTATCGTGGGTCAAGCTCCCGCCGGTGAGTGGCCACATCTAGGGCAGTAATCCGCTTCTTTGTTCCTTCTAACCGCGATGTTGTCGTTGGACGAGATCTCTCCGGCCCCCATCATATCATTGGTGGCTGAACTCTCGTTCTTCGAAGAACATAGTATCTGCCATGTTTATGAGATGCGGAGCTATGGCTTGAGCTTTTCCCAACGCAGAGGCGTACGTCCGGCTTTCCTCATGCACATGTCTTTCAGTTCTCTAAGCCCATCAACTAAGGAATCTTGATCGGTTGTTGGAGGAAAGGTCTTGCCCTCAAGATACTCCATGCAGTCACTTACGTACATGGCGACCATATGCTCGAACGGCATACTTGGGAAGTATTCCTGCCATTTCCATTTCGTAGAACCTCGGAAAAAGGACATGAGAATTCACCTGCTTGGCCCTATCGATCTCCGTTCAGAGATTTGAAGTCATATGAAGCTATTACCAAGTTATGGTCAAGTGGTGAACCATCGGTTGCAAGGCACTTTCTGACTCACAACCTACGTGGCTGCGTGTAGAGCCCATGATACTTTCCATGGCATTTACACTTGCAAACATCGCGTCTGGCCACGAGGCATAGCGGATGGCACTTGCCCAGCCACCATGACTTTTTGCGTGCTTTCCTGCGCTTCTTGCGTCGCCTCCTGTACGCCGCCATCCCGGCAGTCTTAACCACGTATCGGCCCGGGGGGGTAGGGGCATGTGGGGGCAGACGGAAGCATCGGCTACATCTCCCAAATCCCCTAGGAAGGCTGTCGGCTAACTTTTCCTTGGTATGCCTTACGCTGCACCGTCTAGGGACAGGATATTTGTGTACTATGCCATGCTTTACAAAGAACACTTCTTCTGCCCCTCGTATACCTTGCCACGAAGCCATCCGGACTTATAACATTTGTTACACCAAAAGGTTACACCGCTCCAAATCTCTGGCGCCATGGACTGCAATTCCCCACTTGAACGAACAGAGCGGGTCCAAGCCTAGAATGAGGAACTCCTCGCACACGCACTTGGCTGATGGAGGGAAAACTGGGCTTTAACCCTCACGTTGTCAAGGGATAAGATCCCATGAGACACGATGACTGAGGAGGCAACAAGGAAATACTGTAGAGAGGGAGGTAGCACCCTCCGCAAGGTTTTTGGATGAGCACTCCAGTAGCCAAGTGAGTTGCCGCCTGCATTTTGCTCTGACTCTTCACATCTTTCTACTCGTTCCTTAGATTAGCGTAGAATCCTGATCTTACGCTTGGTTTCCGTCCAAGTACAGGTCCCCGATGTAGTCTCTCCTATGTCTACCACGGCCGTCCGTATGTTAGAACTGACGTGGGTGCCATGGGCTCTAGCTGTCGAGATTGCTCGACGGCAACTGTGTACAAGTATCGAATAAGAGCAAGTCTCTGCATAGTGGATTCTGCGATCATGCGGCTTGTCCTCAGGATCTGTGGAATTGATAGAGACAAGGTCGCCTATATTATTGGTTGCGGCCGGCCGCTCCAGAGGATACACACACTTCTTTACCCCTACGAACGGACGAAGTCACTAGACCCATCAGGACTATGAGTCGTCAATATCGTGAACGAGGACTCGGAAACCGTTCTCAGCATCACTTAACTCGATACCGCATGCAAGAAGTATCTTGTCAATTGACTCTGCAACTTTCTGTAATAGGTCAGAAGCATAGGGATCTCTGTTGTTGTAGAATCTGTCCAAACACTCCACAATCGTCCTCTACGGGCGGCCGGCCGTAGACGCTCAGCCATCCCCCTAACGGCCGGCCTGATGAAAAGCAGCAGTCGGTGAACTAGAAAGATGGAGGACCGATCCTCACTAAGATGACTCCAGGGAGAGCACTATTTGGGGTATTGGCAAGCTAGAGTGCCCGAGTAGGCTAGTCCCTAAAGGAGATCTGTGCTTGCATTTCTTTCTGAAAGTGTCTATGCCAAACGGTCAAGGGATCTTCTTTATTCCCCTTTGGAAACTACAAGATCCACAACGCTTCCAGAATCTGCATAAGAACCCGCCTTGGGGTTCTGGTTCAAGACTGTGCCTTTGGGCTCCCTACTGGCCTTCTCGGTCAATCTCCCTAGCCCGAGACCTGAAGATACCAATATCTTCTTTCCTTCCTCCAAGGCCTTTCCCAGCAGATCAGGAACCTTTGCGCGCTCCATCTTCGCGATGACTATGTTCACCGCTGTGTTCTTGGGAGCACGTGAGTAAGCTGGAGGTTCTTGACTGATCACAGTGCCAACCGGGCTTATGCTGGGCCGCTCGACGACGCGACCTAGCTTGAGGTCACGGTCTGATAAAGCATCTGAAGCTGAGTCTTTTGACATACCAACAATGTTCGGTACTTCGACCAAGTCAACAGCTGGGACGTAAGGCTTCGGAACGGTCTTAAGCGACAAATTGATGACACTGAGATTCTCACTGGGCAAGACTTCGTCCAGACGCGGCAGTTGAAGCGTAATGTTTCCTCTTTCGTCCAACGTGACGTTCGTCTTCAGTTGCACGTCAAATCGCGAGACTGAATATTCGACCATTCCTTCTCTAGGCCTCAGACTTTCGTGCAGCTTGTCAAGCGCAGTCTTGAAGCTAGTTAGTAGGAGTTCTGGTGCGATCTTAGGCCGCATAATCTGAAGTTTTTCCACTGTCCTCTGTAGTTTAGTGTTCCTCTCCTCCAAGTCCTTTATCTGGGCACGCAGGGTCGCCAGCTGAGCATCCTTGGCTTCTATAGCGGCCTGCGACTGAACCAGTTTGCTCTCTTGCATCGTGATCCGTTGCAGAAGGTCCTTCACCTGCGGTTGTGTCGGTTCAGCATGTGACATATGGGGCAGCTCATACAGTAGATTTTGGAGGAACTGGAACTATTTTCACTTTCATTGTGCTAGTCCCCGTTACGTCATAGTCGGTCACATTCTTGTACAGTGCGTTCATCGGAGCAATCCTCATTACCGGGTTCTCGATCGCGCCTCTTTTCTCAACATGCATTGAGAGAGCCATTTTTATCTCCAGCTCTATGGATGGCATTTGATACCATGTTGCTTGCAATCCGTATTTTCTTAGAAGCTCGTCGTTTTCGATAACCGTTTGCATCGAAGCTGATTTTCGGTCGAGTTCTGCTTGGGTTTCAGAGATTGCTAACCCGATGCGCTTCATCAAATCCTCTAGCGAAACGATCAGTGTATCCGTCACGACCTGTTGAGGAGAACCAGACATGCAACTTCGCCTATGAGTAATCAGCGTAGCCAGAGTATAAATAGTTGTGCGCTAAGACCCCAAACTGGGCTGCTCTGGATGTGTCTCATTCTCGGATGTCAGTCGCAGTTTGAAGTCAAGCGACGGTCGAATCCAATCAACGAGGCCGCATGAGCCTGGTTCATCGCGGAACATGTTGGCACACTTGGTACCGAACGTGTATGAATCGCAATCACTATTGAAAAGAATGGCGAAAGAGAACGGGTTTTCTCTGGGGCAATAGTAAATCCGTTCTCCGACCGACGATCTCAGGCATAGCTTTGTCCGGCATAAGCTGGTTCTTTGCGTCGGTTTCGGCTAGGAATTTGGCCCATTGCTCGACAATCTTACTCCAATCATATTCCAAGGCGAAGGCACGTGCCTGCTCTCCGACTTCTCTTAGAAGCGAAGGGTTTTCGTAGTAGGTTGTTAACCTTCTGGCACAGTCGTCCACATCCATTAAGGCTCGCAAGAAACCGAAAGTCCCCTCCACAAACCTCTCTACCCTGATTAGCTCTCCGTGCCCTTTGATGAGTTCTCGATTGGCTGAGAAGTCTGGAGCGAATGGCACAACTCCAGATGCAGATGCCTGCAGAGTTGGAAGCCCGAACCCTTCACCGGCGGAACTGAGGACATGTACATCCGCTGATTTGTAGATCTCGGCCAGTTTCTCTAAGGCGATTCCCTTGTCGTATGTGTATCCTTTCGTGAATACTACTTTTCCGTCGATATCGAGATCTCGGATAAATTTGCGAAGATCCAGTCCGATGAGCTTTGCAAGTGGATCATCCGGATCGGTGTGCAAATGAAGAACTACATCGTTCTTTCCTTTGGCGAATTTTGCAAAAGCGGCAAGTAGCCTAGGTAGGAGCTTCCTTGGCTGATTTCTGGAATCAGACAGGACCACGAATTTCCTTTGATAGCCCATCTTCTCCTTAGCCAGTTCCTTGCTTTCAGGAGGTTTGAAAAGAGAAGTATCAACACCGTGTGGAATCTGCTTTGCGTCGATTCCGCATCTCCGTGAGACTTCGGCGCCGTAGTCGCTGCATGCCACTGCCAGATCCGGAATCTTCATTGTTTCTGTCCAATCTTGAGGTAATAGTCCGTTCGGAAGGGCTCCGTCTAGTGGATAGTACATGATCCACTTGCAGCTTATTGCTCTCATCTGTTCGTTGATATTCTGTCTCACGATCGCCTTGAACCACCAAGGGTCCCCAAAAGTTATCATGAAATTTGGTTGAATGCTGGCAAGATAGAAGGGAAGAACGGTTGAACCTAATCCAGGATACCTTGCAGAGTGAACGTAACATCGGCGCCACATAACTGTGCGCCAGTAGGATTCCCATGCTAGAATGTGAACCTCAAAGCCCACATGCGAAAGACCGTTGCATACGTAGCGAGTAACATTACCAAACCCAGTTCGTGTTTCAGGGCCCTCGCTGAGCCAGATAAGTCTCATGCTAACCGCTCAGACAAGCAAGGAGTGCGAGCCCTCTGTTCGTATTGCGTGGTTTATGCTCATGGTTACGTCGTTTGTTCAATAACTCGGATTGTTGGAACCAGTCTTGCAGGCGGAGGAACTGGAACCAGCTTCGTGCGCAGGAGACTAGACCCTTCGACGCTATAGCTGTATTTCTGCGAATAATGGGCATTCACTGAGGCTGAGAAGGGCCCCCAGCCAACGCGCCCCTCTACGTCTATGCCAAATTCAGTGTCCTGACGCATGCTGATCGCCATTTTGACCTCAATTATTGATTCCTGAAACTGGTAAAATGTTGGGAGAAAGCCCATCTGAATCGGGTAGAGATTTGCAACAGCTGAGGTTACTGAGATACCGGTCACACCATAAGGAGGAGAAGAACTCCGCAGGATTGTCTCTTGAAGCTCTATGACAACTGGTCGAGGGTTCTCAAACAAACGGTCTGTCGCAGCAATCGAACTTTCATCCAGCGCCCTCTGAGCATCTGCAATCGCAAAACCAAGCTTTCTGATCATCTCAGGGAAGGGCACATCGAGTAGATCTTGGCCAACTCCCAAATCAAATACCTCCTAGGAGGAACATGTCCACCTAAGAGTTGGCCGTTGGCTTCATAAATAGTTTTCCTACCTGAACAGCCTTGTTCTGGATTGCTTGTCCGACATCATGCTCGGCTTCATGAATCGTGATCTAGGGTGACTCGACCGTTACAGTCGGTTGAATTCTACTCGGCGCCGGAACCGGTTTCATCACTGTTCTCAATGTGCTTGCCCCTTCCACTTGGTATGAAAAGGTTTGCGTGTAGCGACCTGAGAGCGGTGTGACAAATGGTCTGAAGCCCAGTGTTCCTTCTTGTTCCCGAACAGTCTTTGCCGAAATCGCCATTTTTACCTCAATTATGCTCTCGGTGAATTGATAGAAGTTTGGAGTAAAGCCGAGTTCAAATAGGGATAGGGTCTCAACGCGCCCCGGCTCACTCTTCGTGACCTTGCCCTCTTTGTCAACAGTCTGACGAATCTCCGTGGTGATATTGAATTTCCTGTCAAGTAACAGTCTTGCGCTTTCAATGGCGCTCCTGTCTAGCTCAAGCTGAGCTTCCGCTATTGCCGAAGCCATCTTCTTTATCATTTCTGAGAAAGGTACGTCAAGAAGCTCTTGTCCAACGCTTGACAAGTTTTATTCAATCAACCATTCGGGTCTAGACTTATAAGTCATTTGCACTTCAGAAGCTGCTTTCAGGGAACCAATCTCGTCAAGAGTCATGTTGTCGTCCTTGCTCCGCTTCTCGTATTCAACACTCATAGAGTCATGTGAAGGACGGCTCGTCTTTCTATTGGCCTTTCTTAGCTCGATAACTCTTTGAGTGAGAGTTTCTCGAAGCCTGTTCCGCGACTCAGACCAAGAGTCTTTAGTGGTTATTGTTCGCTCACGCAAGGACAGACGACTTCTTGGGGGCTGGCTTTCACAGCTGTTCGGAGTTCCGATTGATCCGTCGATTTGGTTGCACAATTCGAAGCCGGACTCTCTGGTGCTCCTTCTTCGAGCTGAATCATGCTTTGATTCCTGGTCCATGTCAATGCTTTCTTCAGAAATGCTATTTCGGCCGGGTATTACAGTTCTGCTTTCCTGCTCCTTTCCTCCGCTCAGCCTGCAATTTCTTGACTCGAGCTCCTCCATGGAGTCAACGGTTTTCTCGTTTCGCACCTGACGACGAGGGGGACTGCGATCAAGGTCCATTAGATCGAATTGTCCTTCCTCTGGGCTCCAGCGTCTTGGATTCTCGTTTTTTTCCGACCAAAGATGTTCCTTTGGCTTCACAACACGAAGTTGCTCATGGCGTTCATGCCGGCTCCTTTCCTTGCATTTCGCAGGTCTTCTTGCTTGTATTCGATCTCTGCGAAGTTTCACGTGTCGACCAAACTCCTCGTCGCCTCCGAACCTGCCAGAATTTGTTGGGTTCCTAGAGTCAAGCAGTTGTTCTCGAACGGAGGTTACTGAGAACCTGAGCTTGGGCTCTAAGGTCACATTTAGTTCTGTAACAACTGATGGTGTGTAGAAATCCTCGTGCATGATCGCTGAAATAATCTCCTCGACACCCACATTTGCATTGATGTCAAACGAGTACACCAGTCTAGTCCTCGGCCTGAAGTCGAGTATTCTACTAACCGGCCTACTCGATAGACGGGCTATTGCTTCCAACCTTTCTTCGGGCAAGGCGGGGTCAACAACTCGATTAGGACCCAGTATGTTTCACTGAAGACTTTCTGCGAATCACATATGAATTTTCCTATCAAAGACAGTTCGTTGACGCTCCTACCTATGTCCTTTGGTCCCAGTCCGCAGAACCCTCTCTGAGAACCTCTGAAGAGGTTGAGAGAGGTTGACATGCACTGCAGTTTTTCTGAGACAACTGATCTGCGTAGGTCCCTAGCAGAAATAGAGTTTAGCGGCCACTTCATGTCTTTCTCACAGAAGGAAGAAAAAACTCTTTTGCTCAGTCGGAGTTGAAAACAGTTCATGTATCACAAAGACTCATCTAGTCGTTTCTAAAGTGTAACAATAGATGAGGCAGGACACGTGCGCGACAGAATCCGTTTGAGGTTTCCGGCTGAGGTTGATGCCTCAGGCCGCGTTACGAGGTGGAGATCAGCGAGGGACTGGTGGTTGTTCGGAATCAACTATCCATGGGTTCGGAATCATTATGGATGGGACATAGGAGTTGATGATCCTCCTAGTGGCCCTATGGGGCCATGGACATCGCCGCTCCAAACCGGAGGCAATTTTGTGAGGCAAGTTACCGAGGACTTCAGATTCATCAGAGACCCGGGGCATCTCGCCTCTCCTGTTGTACGGTGGTTTCTGCTGGGTGATGGCAGAACAATTGTCGATTGGTCAGCAACTGGATACCCTACAGGGATCAGGCCTAGATCCCTAGCAAGGCTGAACTCCGTAATGAGTGCAGCAACGGGTGAGAACGTATTCTTGATTTGGGTTATTCTGGACTTCAAATTCGTTGATCATCCGGGACAATCAAGCAACCATAGCGATGTTGTTACTCATCACGGGTGCCATCATCCTCAAGGTTCACCACCCAGTCCACCGAATCCTGCTCTTTGCAAACAGCAGGCATTTATGGAAAATGTGTTGCGTCCACTAATACGCTCGCTACGAGCCCAAGACAACATAGTGGCTTGGGATCTCATCAACGAGCCTGAATGGATAACATCTGACCTCTATCCCCTGCGTGTGAGTTTAGGCCGCCCTCTTCCAACTTCAGATCAAATGAAAGGATTCTTCGATGCCATGATTCGGGTGATACGTGAAGAAGAAACGGTTGTGACCAGGAAACGGCATATTACGGTTGGCGTGACACAACCGCTTCCTGGTCGGCCTCGAACGCTTCGGTGGATCGTTGACTGGAATGAGAGGGCAGGAAATTGGCAGATAGGGTTTTACCAAATCCACAGCTATTTCACACCTTCATACCCTTCTCAAACCTTTCATCAAGATATTCCAGATATTTCCTCGCTTAGGTTGAATAAGCCTGTGATCATCGGAGAATGTAGTTTCAAGAAGGAGTTGTTGACTGGCGCTGACATTACAAATCACAGAATCAAACAACTACAAGCTGTTCAACACCTCGTGCAACGAGCGTGGAACCTAGGCTATGCCGGGTGCTTGGTTTGGTCACACTACACTGAGGATTCTGATCTCCACAACCTTATCGAGAATGAAAGTATGATTCCTTCAGGTTCCAGAACAGAGAAGCCTGTCTGCGCGGCTTTGAGAAGCTTCTACTCCAGCCATTTGAGTGCCGTAAACATCGTGAAGTAACTGGGAATACCCATATTATCCATCGTATCAAGGCATAATATGGATGCGCGAGGTATTGCCGAATTGTCCCTTGAATCGATTTGACAACTAATTGACTTCACTTTGGATGACAGTTCGATACGAGCGCTCTATTCTTTAGGCATCAATCACCAAGAAGCAAAACAACTTATCTATGTCCTGCTCTACTAGTACCTGCGACTGAAACTCACGCAAGGTCGTAGACTTCGGTTGTCTGTTGCAAGAACAGGCGAGAAGGTACTCGCCTGCAAAATCTACGAAGAAGCCACCACTCTAATCGAGAGTGTCAGAGAAGGCGATCAAACCGCCCTTGATGCCGCGATAGCAGTATTCGACCCCAGCAACAAGCAACGCGAGGTGAAGATCGAGATAGTGTATACCATTTCAGAACAGCAATCATCCATTTTCATGAATTTCCAGCCCGTGCGGCCTTCAATTTCCCCAATTAGGCCAGCATTCAGGCCCAGTCGATACAAGTTCGGTGAACGAACCCTTGAAACAAAGGGAACAATCGAATCATGCGTAGTCCGATCAAAACTCTCCGCTATCCCTGCGCCGGCTAGGTTGACTCCAACCATTATAACGATAATCAGTTAGCCAGAGAAATGCCGTCAGACGTGCTAGAATCGAAAACTGTATGAAGCATTTAGAACGATTGAGCGAGCTGCTCCTATCATCTCCTATGAATCATTCTGATTGCAGTAACTCGTCGATGAGCCTGCCACTTTGCCAGGCTCTATCTAGTAGATTGAGGATGTCGCTCTTGTTTCTTCCGAGCGTCTTCAATTCGAGGTTGAAGTTGAGGTCCATGGCGAGGATATTGAGATCGAATATACGGCCGGGCCGGCCGGCTCGTTCATCAGCGTAGAACTTTGTCTCGAAGGTCTTGCTCAGGCTATGGCCCCTCAATTATTATGGGTAGGACCTGGTTTCTATGGGTTCCGCAAGTCTTCTCATGGGGTAAGAGAATGGCAACAGTATGGCTTGAGACAAGAGTGTTCGTGGATACTGACAGGATGAACGACGTGCTTATGTCATTCGTCAAACCACTAGTTGATATGTCTGACAGAGAAAGTTTGTTCGAATCATTCCATTTCTTTGAAGAGAATGACCGTCCTCACATACTCTTTAGAGTGCTTGCGGAGAAAGACAAGATTGCCGGACGAATCAGGCCAGCCATAATCGACAGACTGAGAGAGATGGGTTTAGCAGACGTGTCTCGGATCTCTGACATTTGTGACTACCATGGTGAACAATCCAGCTTCGGTGATGAAGGATGGAAAATCGCCCAGAGATTCTTCGAATATGGAAGCAGAGTCAGTCTACTCAAGAAGGACACGCTAGGAAGACTGCGTGATACATCCGATTCTCAGGCTCGAAGGCAAATCCTGAGATCTTGTATGGTGCCTTCCAAGGATAGCAAGGAAGGGCAGTTCCACGAGGACAAGTTTGTACACTGCTTTTTGAACCAGATGGGCTACACAAGGATCGTAGATGATGTTTTCTTGGAGGCCATGTTTCACCTTGAGAGGTTCTTTGAAAGAATGGCTTCAGTTGGGAAGTCTTTGAATGAAGCACAGGAACTGCTCAGAGACAGGGTAGACGGGGGATTCGGAGGCCAGTTTTTCAGACGATAAATATGGAACGCTAGATCGATGCGAGAGACTATATTGCATATCCTCTTCTCTTGGCTCTGTTTCTGAGGTTCTCAAAACTTGTAGGCTCTAGGAACCATAGTGGGGGGTTCACCTTTCCGTTCTGATCCTTCGACCCCCTTACGTAAGTAAAGCAGGATGGCAACAACCTGTGAGACCTCTCGTATATGTCAAAGACTGTCACGTCCACCTGAACCCTAAGAGTTTCAGGGCTAGCCACACATTCCTCGTGAAGGCCAAAATTGCCATCAATGACGATTCTCGGATTGAGATGCCATGGCATCTCTCCAGAATAGTATCCGTGCTTATCTCCTGTCACCGGGATCTCTTTCGTTCCAAGAAAAGCTCTCACCTTGACTTTGGCCTTTACATATGGGAAATTACCGAAGTTACTGAATCTGAAACCAACTCTTGGCAACCCATAAGGATGCAGGAGAACTTGCGGAAGAAGGGGTGGTACAAGGTCCCGTGCATATTGCTCGTAGATCTGATTCCTACGAGCTTTCAACTCCTCTATTCTATATCTAGACCCCTTTGGATGATAGGGATCGTAACGTCCGATGTCGGTATGACAATCAAAGCAGAGAGGAATAGCGTTGTCAATTCCATTCTTGCCTTTTTCTAGATGAGCAACTTCGATGTTAGTTCCACAGGCTTTTCCACATAAGCAACAATGTCTGGCACTCCAAAGAAGGACCTTGTTCTTAGTGGATGGAGAGAAGTCTTTTCTTTTCATCTCGCACCCCAGAGGACTATGTTGGCTCACGAAGATTTAACCATAGTCGTGATTTGCTGGAGACACCTCGCAAGTACTTTGCCAGATCCAAGCCTGTTTCGAGCGATTCAATGGAACCAGACGTTGCTGCGCTGGTGCTCGTCGTATCTAGGCCCTTTGGAAGAGTAGACCAGACATGAAGCGCAACTTCTCTCCATAAGAGCCTTTAAGTGAAAGCCACATTGTCGAAAGAGTAGCTGTAGTTTCCTCAACCAGGGATAAGAAAGCATGGTGGAGACAATTTGTCTGATTATGATTTGAGACAGGTCGCTTCGTCCGCCTTGACATTTGAATGCTGGTGGGCCTGCTCGATCGCACTGTCTGGGATGGTAGTGTTGAGCATGTTCCTAACTACTATGGGAGGAGCACTTCTGTGGCCAATCGATGTGATGGAGATGATCAGAGCAATGGTCATCATTGGTCTTTTTCTTTATGTCTGGTTCATAGCAGTCGGAATCAGATCCGCAATTGTTGACAAGGATGTCCGGGGAGTTGTTCCAATACTGATGTTTCTCAGTACGATCAGTTTCCTGAACGAGGTCGTGTCCGCAATCGCTAGCCTCACCAATTATCATGTGATCGTTGACTTGACTTCTCTGGCAGTACCAGCAAAGAGCATCATCACGCTCGTTCTGGGGATGATGGGAACGTTCTGTCTTGGCGCACTCATCGGCATTGCTAGACGTATCGAGTATGTTGCTGGTTCCGGTGAAGCAGGGGCTCGAAATCGTGGGTTTTGAACCCTAGGGCCGGCCGAGCGAATGGTGGACAATCCATCATACTAGTAGTCCTGTATGGATTCTTCCGTCTTTCGGAGATCTCAGTCAAGTCGCAAAGACTGTCGTTGCGAAAGCTGCATCTCTTCTAGTGACTTGGAGAGGGCGCATGATGTCTGTGCGCTAGCGGTTTGTGAAGTTGTGCGTACTGTCTTGAGTCATCGTGAAAGACAACATTATTGAGTGTCAGGTGAAAGAAGTCTTCTTCCAGTGGGTAGGCTTGGCTCAGGTTGGCAAGACGCCCTCTATGGTTCGTTGCATTGACTGTGGTCTATTCGAGTACCCATTCTTTGGGAAGGTGGCGGGGCGTTGTCTATGGTATGAGAGAGCCATCCAACATCAGCAGGCAAAAGCGCAAAGAGAATGCCAGATCTTTGAGGAAAGGAGGGAACGCCTCAAGCCGATCAAGCATCTTGAGTTGAAGCTGCGCATAATGTCCGCCGACAAACTGCAAACCCATCCGAATAGAGTCGGTAGAGCAGTGGCGTATCTTCGAAAGGCAATCGAGACTGAGCGCTTACGAGATTTCGATGACTATGTTGGAGAAGCTCGAGATTCCTTGTGCAACGATGATTTGGAACCGTTGCAGGAATACGAGTTCGTGGCTCGGCAGATTGGCCTAGTCTCTTCTAAGGTCTCGGAATTGCTGTCAGAGTTTCATCAGAGGCGGGATTATGAATGGTATGGGAGATTGGGAAGAGACTTTGGAAAAGACTCTGATCAGTTCTATTTGACATATGAGCGGAGAATCATCTGGGCAAAACACAGCAAGTATTTTAGAAGCAAAAAACGACGCTTGTTCTTGAGTATCCCGTTTGATCGTCTAATTCTTGACTCTGATGAACTGATTGACTTGATGGAACGGACCGTGAATAGAGCCCCGATGACTAAGGAAATTCTAGACAGGCGGGCAGAGCAGGGTGCACGTGGGGATGTCGGGGCCGTACTTGCGAGTCTGGCCTCTGAGGATGCCGATAGATTCATTCCCTTGTGCAAGCTGGCGCTTGAATCACAAAAAGCGGCGAGATCTGAGGCGCTGCGAGAGTTCAAGAGGATGCTTGAGCCAATCCTAATAGAGCTCACCGAGTTGGAGAAGGGTCGTCCACAAATCCCGCCTAATACTCATGATCAGAACTCTAAGATACTGTTTGAGCTTGAGAACAGCCTGCGCAAGCACATTGTGGCAAAACTGAAGGAAGCTTACTGCAGAGACTGGTGGGAGAAAGGAGTACCGGATGATGTCAAACACAATGCGAAGAAACGGAAAGAAACACGGCTCCTGCCGCTGTACTACCCAAAGAGAGAATATCATGAGATCTACTATGCCGACTTCTCCGACTACACAAAAATAATCCTGAGAAAAGACAACTGGAATGCTATCTTCAAGCCATACTTCAAGAACAGAGAGCTGACAGCGGCGACTCTTGCCGAACTGAACCCTATCCGAAATGATATTGCGCACAGCAGGGAAATTGACGAAGTCACTCACTTAGTCCTGTTCACAAACGCCACGAAGATCCTGCGAGCTTTGACCCCGATATAGTGTGCTCTATGGAAGAATGCCAGAGTAAATTCCAAGCATACTCTGTTCTTCATCCGAGGCCCATCTGGAGGGTCGCACGCACTAGGCTTACTGGGAGCAGGAAGCCATTTTAACCCTCACGTTATCGAGGGACAAGATCCCAGTCAGCCCATAACTTCAAACCAATCCCATCCGTCACTCGCTCTGGTATCGTTGTGATTCTTTCTAACCCGCGCGTTATGGCAGGTTAGACTCCCGCCGGGCCCGCTACAAACTTCGTTCGGATCCCTCTCAGCCCGCTGCTCTAACGGCTACGACAAGGAGTTCGAGGAACGTGGGCTGACAAGAGACTCTTTCGAGATTCTTTCGAAGCACACT
>Ga0315312_1000488_pt1 | contig 46136 bp, 55 predicted proteins | sample TDP7_MG_FD_203629 | JGI IMG/M metagenome (GOLD analysis project Ga0315312, IMG submission 203629) | Freshwater sediment microbial communities from Lake Towuti, South Sulawesi, Indonesia - TDP7 | ecosystem: Environmental > Aquatic > Freshwater > Lake > Sediment | place: Indonesia: South Sulawesi... | reverse complement strand
AGAGGAGATTTTGAACATGGAACATGGAGTTGTTGCCAAAACTGAACGGGTGCTGATGCCTAGGTGCACGTATCCGAAATGTTGGAAAAGTGGCGAAATATAAATGTGCAAGAAAGGCGAAGAACTAGACCATTATTTTGCGGCGCATCCGAAATCTAAGATGAGGCTTGGAATAATCCGCACGCACCTTCGCGGAATCCATTTCGAGTTTTTAACTGCTTCAGGTGTTTTTTCTAAGAAGCGTGTTGATTTAGGTACAAGACTGCTTATTGAGTCTATGGTTCTTTCTCAAGAGGGCTATGTTTTAGATGTTGGATGCGGGTATGGGGCAGTTGGAATTGCAGCCGCCAAATTTAACCCAAATTTACGCGTTTTCATGGTTGATGTCAATGAGCGGGCTGTGCGACTTGCAAGACAGAACGCGGAGAAGAATTATGTTAGTAATGTGGATGTTAGGCGTGGCTATTTGTATGAGCCTGTTAAGGACCTGGTTTTCAACTGTGTGCTTTCGAATCCACCGGTGAGTGCTGGAATGGAAACCGTTAAGGCGATAATTTCTGAAGCGCCAGAGCATATGGCAAATGGAGGTCTTTTTCAGATGGTTGTGAAGTCTAAGATTGGCGGGAAAAGGTTGAGTATGTTTTTTGAGGAAGCTTTTGGGAATATTGAGGTTTTAGCTCGGAAAAGTGGTTACCGCGTGTTAATGTCAAAAAAGCAGTCGGGCTAAACTTTCCAGTCTAAGGTTAATTTGTTCACGATTTTTCTTACAATTGGAATTATTATCAAGGATGTCGGCAAGCTTACAATGAAGCCAATGATGAATGCTTGCGGCCATTTCTCTAAAAACCAGCTAACCCTACATTTACTAACGTTAGAGTCAGGGACATTGAAAAGGACATGCCTAATGACATTAACGCTGCAAATAGTATTATGAAATATTTCTTAACAATTTTCATCATGATCACTATCCCATTAATAAAGTTACACGAAGGTAAACAAAATAAACATTAAATCACCCAACATTATAAGGTTAAGTCTGGCAGTGCCGGGGTCTCCTAGTTAGGTAGGGAGCAAGCCTGGAGACGCTAGCAGGAGAAGCCTAATAGCTTGTGGCCTCTCGGGGCCGCGTGGGTTCAAATCCCACCCCCGGCGCTTTTAAAAAAGTGATTTTTAGAGTTTATTCAAGCCAAATACGCAAATATTTAAAGCAAAAATGTTAACAAATACATGTGGGAGTCGGTGACTTGGTCGCAGGTGTTAAAGAGATTCAAGAACATTTCAAGATGACAGATGGCTTTGACATATTCTGTAGGCGCTGGAGAGCCGTTGGGGAGATGAAGAAATCGGTTATATGCATACATGGCATAGGAGGGCATTCTGAAGATTTCAGAGTTATGGGACAAGATTTGACCGAAGATGGAATAGAAGTTTATGCTTTAGATCTCAGAGGTTTCGCTAAATCAAAAGAAGAAGCCCTACCGAGAGGAGACACAAGCGACTTCCATAGACACCTACAAGATGTGGACGAAGTAGTAGACTTCGTACGCAAGAGACACCCTAAAAACAAAGTCTATATGTTTGGCTACAGTCTGGGTGCCTTGTACACTCTTTGGTATTCTGCAAATCATCCAGATTCTCTTGACGGAATAATACTTGCAGCGCCAGCAATAAACTATCTCAACGCTAATATGCCTCGGAGAGACCGCATTAAACTCCCCTTTATGCTCATCTTTGCGCCTAAGACCTTTTACGATTCATACAAGAACTGGTCTTATGACTTTAAAGAGAGCGAAGAGGGCAAAATCATACTTCAAGACCCACTGTACACAACAAAACGCAGTTGGCGCTGGTTAGGCGGTGTAAAGAGAATGAGCGATAAAGCATTGCAGAATGCGTCCCAGACAGAGAAACCTACTCTGATAATTCTAGGTGAAAAGGATGACCTTTACATTCGCAACGGGGCCAAACAACTCCTTGAAAGTTTGGCAACGAAAGATAAGTCAATTCAAACCTTCACAGACGCAGACCATCTTTTTTATGATGCCTTCTTACTTGGCAAGACAACTGCCAAGCATGACCCAGCAAAAAGAAAGCAAGTGACTTCAGCAGTTAAGGATTGGCTAAAGACCCATTAAGCCAACGCCACAAAGCTAATTCTATTTTTGGTGCGGGGGGTGGGATTTGAACCCACGAACCCCTACGGGACAGGCTCATAATTGAGGTAAAAATTGCTGATTTCCAGAGCTAGCAAAAAGCACTTATATCAAGAGAAGGCATTGTATAGCTTAATTCTCGGCAGTAAGAGTAGTGTAGGTAGCTGCCGCACATACACGTGCGCTTCATGTATTCTGGCTGCATCACTACTCATTACTTTTACCGATTGTTTTTGGAAGCTAACTCTCTCTTTGAGGAAAAGCTATATATGCGTTTTGTATTCAGTTTTTGACACGGGTGCGGTATATATGCCACTACCAAGTTATTTGCTGAATTCAATAGGCAAGAACTACAAGTTGAGCAGTGTTGAGAGAAAAACTCTTGAGGCCCTAATTGACATGGGTGAAGGGAATGCCTACGTGGTGTGGAAGAAAACAGGCCTAAAGCACTATCCGACAGTGTTGCGTTCTACTAAGAGACTCAGCAAAAAAGAATTAATCAAAGTTTCGAGTAAAAAAGGAGTCCGTGAAGGAAGAACATACAAATTGACATTGAAAGGTGAGCTTGTATCGTACATATTGAATGGAGACCAGAAGAAGATTTTGCAGACAGTTATGAATAATTCGCGCTTGTATCTCGAGTTATCAAGAGTAGATCAAGATAATTCTTGGTTGTATCTTGCAGTTAATAAACTTCTAGGGGCTTTCAAAGAAATCTACGGAGAGGAAGAACAAAATCTAGATGCGATAATTAAAGATGGTGTGGAAGGATATTTGCTTGATCGCATAATGAACCCGCATATAGATAGTTATTTGGATGAAATCAAGGAAATAGCAATAGTAAAATGGGTGAAACAATCTGCAGTCAATTTGATTTACTCAGAGATAAGTCGATATGAAAGGAACATTCATGCATTGAAGATACTCGAGGAAGATTTGGAAAGAAAATAATTAGATATTGTCTCAGTGCAGAGGGTGGGATTTGAACCCACGAACGCCTACGCGACAGGCTCCTGAAGCAACCGCGCCGCTTATTATTGCGACTCTGCGCCTTTGGCCATGCTTGGCTACCTCTGCCTCATTTCTCTTAATCACTAAATAAAATAACTCTTACTAAGTTTTTGCTTTAGGTTTAATCATGCGATACCTTTCAAACTTTATTGTGTTCGAAAAACAACCTAGGCTTTATTTAGAGCTATATGTTCATAGCTTGAACGAAGATTAAGGGGCTAAAACAAGAATGCAGCAAGATAACCAATCCAAGCTACTAAAGCTTGCCCTAAGCAACAAGCAAATCGCCATAACCATTTTGGGCCAAGCCATATTGGATGAAGGCGGAATAGGTGCATCTGGAATAACGATTTTTTACACAAACGAAGGCGAAGCAAAGCAGCTTTGGACAATAGCAAATTCGCTAGGGTATGCGAATCCCTTCAGAAAGAAGAAGCATAGAAATCACTACCATTATGGTTTTTCAATAAAAGCGGGAAAGATAAGGGAATTCTATGATAAGGTTGGTCCGTTACCAAATCCAACGAAGGATCAGATATTTCAGCATCTAGCAAAGAGGCGCCCTAACATACATATTAGAGCAAGAGGAGAAACAAGGAAACTGATACTTCAATCTCTACAAGAAAAACCAAAAACAGTTCTCCAACTTATGCTCGAGCTAAATATCAGCAGCTCAACTGTAAGAAAACAATTAAGGAACCTAAACACTCAAGGCTTAGTAAAAATCTGTGGTAAACAGCAAAATGCATTTCAGAGAAGTAGACGAACAGCACATTTGTGGATCGCAACAAAAAAGTGTTAGAATGCTAGGAAATATCTGATGCCCTATTTTTTAATTGTTCTTTTAAGGCGTTTTGACATATTTACCTTTAAAGCCTGCGCCTTTGGCCATGCTTGGCGACCCCCGCTATAGATGAAAATGGTTTATGAAAAGGTTTAAGAGTTGCTGTATGCTCTTGAATGGAAATGGTGAATTTGAATGCCGACTCACGGTTCGCTTTCCAAGGCTGGAAAAGTTAGGTCACAAACTCCAAAAATACAGCCTACTTCAAAGAAAGGACCTAGTCCCAGGGTTAAAAATAGGCGGAATTATGAGAAGCGGTTAGTGCTGCAGAGAAAGCCAGGACAGAACTGGATTTAAAGCTTTTATTTTTTAACGCTGTAACTTTAGCAACATGTTAAATGCTAAGCTTGCAATTTTAAACGCTAACGTAATGACTTTAGATTCTAAGCAATTTAAAGCTGAAGCCGTAGTCATTCAAAACGGAAAGATAATTGCTGTAGGTTCCAACGAAGAAATCCGCAAATACATAGGCAAGGAAACGAAAGTTATAGATGCCAAAAACAGGACAGTTGTTCCAGGATTTGTTGACTGCCATGTGCACATGACTGATTTCGGATGGTCTTTACAGACTTTAGACTTGAGAAACGTAAACTCGATAAAGGAAATGCAGCAGAAACTGCAAGAGTACGCTGAGAAAAATCCTGGGAAAAGCTGGATTCTCGGTGGACGATGGGACCAAGAAAAATTTGCTGAAAGACGTTTTCCAACCCGTTGGGATTTAGACAAAGCATTTGCGGATAAGCCTGTCTTTCTAGTTCGTGTTTGTGGACATTTAGCAGTTGTTAACAGCAAAGCCCTACAATTAGCTGGCATAACAGAGGAAACAACCGTTGAAAGCGGAGAAATAGATTTAGACAAAGCCACGGGTGACCCTAACGGAATCGTCAGGGAAAATGCTTTAGAAATTATTAGGAAAGCCATACCAAAACCAAGTCCAAAAGAGCTTGAGGACGTTTGCCTCCTAGCTTGCCGAAAGGCTGTTGAAGCTGGGCTTACAGGCGTTCACTGGATAGTAGACTCGGCAAATGAGATATACATAATACAGAAGCTCTATTCCGAGGGAAAATTGCCCTTAAGGGTTTATTTGGGCATTCCCATAGAGCTCTTAGACGAATTAGTTAGCTTAGGGCTGCTTACAGGATTTGGAAACGAAATTATTAAAATAGGATTTGTTAAGATTCTCGCAGACGGCTCATTAGGTGCACGCACGGCAGCATTGAAAAAGCCGTATTCTGATGCGCCGAAAACAAGGGGGATGATGTTGTACACACAAAAGAAGCTGAACAAGCTTGTTTCAAAGGCACACAAGGCTGACTTACAGTTGGCTGTCCACGCCATAGGCGACAGGGCCATAGAAGCTGTCTTAAAAGCCCTTGAGAGAGCTTTGAGCAAACATCCACGCAAGAATCACAGGCATAGGATTGAGCATTGCTCTGTTCTTACTGGCAAGCTGATTAGGCGGATGAAGCGTTTAAGCTTAATAGCCTCTGTACAGCCACATTTTGTTATTTCTGATTTCTGGGTTGTCGACCGCGTGGGCGAAGAGAGAGCACGTTGGGTTTACCCCTTTAAAACGCTTCTGAATGAAGGCATAATTGTTGCCTCTGGTTCAGATTGTCCAGTGGAACCCATTAGCCCTATCCTAGGCGTTTGGGCTGCAGTGGCTAGAAAGGGCTTTGTTGAAGAAGAAAACCTTACGCTTGAAGAAGCGTTGAAAACCTATAGTCTAAACGCTGCTTACGCTTCTTTTGACGAAAGCAAAAGAGGAACCATTGAAGTTGGAAAATTTGCGGACTTAACAATCTTGTCAGATGATTTGCTTAATATTTCGCCAGATGAAATTAGAGAAGTTCGAGTCGAAATGACTGTTGTTGATGGAAGAATTGTTTACCCACATGATCCTAACTCAGCAACTTTCGTGCATAATTGAGAAAAGCCTTCCAGCTAATTTCCTGATAAGCTGCTGATTCGAAGGGTCATTAATGAGGCCCCCTTTTCTCCAAGCATCTGGATACTTATAGTTTCTTGTGGGAACTATGGCTGTTCCAACAATTAATGGGTCTATTCCTTCATAGCCGCTTGAAAGCCCGGAAAAAATTCCCTGCAAGGCGTGGGTATTGCCTAAACTCCCTATCACAAAAATAGCGATAGGCTTATTTTTCCACATTTTACTAATGTGTTTCTCGCTTAGGCTGTTGCCTCGCTCGAAGAATGCTTTCAAAATGGCTGGGATGTCTCCTCCGTATACTGGGCTTCCGATAATCATCCCGTTTGAATTAGAAATTTGCTTGACAACCTTTGTGTATTCATCATCTATTGGACATGGCTTTTCGTACAAGCATTCACATTCACAGTTTGAGCATGGACTAATTTTAAAGTTGGCGAGATGTAAAAGCTCGCTCTTCATTCCTTTTCTTCTAAGGATTTCAAGTGCATGATTAAGCAGACTACTTGTGTTGCCTTCCTTTCTTGCACTTGCGTTCAAACCCAAAACTTTCAAGCAATTCCCCAAAAACTATATCAGAGGTTTTAGATAAAGAAAAGGGTTCTCTTTTCTGTTACGAACTTGATTGCTAATGAAATGAGTTTATGTCTTCTTTTAGCGGGGTTTATTTGTCTGTTTTATGTAAATCTATTAAGGTTGCTGTCTGTTTGAATGCAAATGAAGCCCTAAGAGAGATAATTGATAATTTAATGTGTATCTCTTCACCTAGCGGTGAGGATGTTAACCGTGTCAAGATGCAAATTTCAGCCAAATATCAGCTTGAAAAGGTCCCTTCAAACTCAGAAATAATACGTTTACTAAAAGTCGAAGAAAAACGTAAGCTTCTGCCACTTCTAAGAAGAAAGACCATACGCACGATATCTGGCATCACAATTATAGCAGTCATGACGAAACCTTACCCGTGTCCGCAGCCTGAGCCATGCGCATACTGTCCAGGCGGACCGCCCTTCGGTGTTCCTCAAAGCTATACTGGTTTTGAGCCGGCTGCAATGCGTGGATTACAAAACAAGTTTGACCCATACTTGCAGGTTAAAAGTCGCATTGAACAACTGCAAGCTATAGGGCAGGACGTTGACAAAACAGAGTTAATCGTTATGGGTGGAACCTTTCCAGCCACACCAATGGATTATCAAACATGGTTTATCCAACGTTGCTTAGACGCCATCACAAGTAAACAATCTGCTAGCCTTGAAGACGCCAAAAAGAATGCCGAAACAAGCAGTACCCGCAATGTTGGCATAACAGTTGAAACACGACCAGACTGGGCTAAAGAAAAGCATGTAGACAACATGCTAAACATGGGTGTAACACGCGTAGAGTTGGGTGTTCAAAATCCAAGCGATGAAATTTACCGTTTAGTCGGCAGAAAGCACAAAGTCCAAGATGTAATTGAAGCTACACGCATTATGAAGGACGCTGGACTAAAAATAGTATACCACTTAATGCCCGGACTCCCCAGCTCAAACCCAGAAAAAGACTTAGAAGCCTTTAAAGAGATTTTCGCAAACCCAGATTTTAAGCCAGACATGATTAAGATTTACCCATGCTTGGTTTTGAATGGCACAAAAGCCTATGAATGGTATCGTGAAGGCAAGTATAAGCCTTATACAAATGAGGAAGCGGCAAACCTCATTGTGGAAATCAAGAAGATTATTCCGCTTTGGGTGCGCATAATGCGTGTTCAACGCGACATTCCTGCACCATTAATAATTGCTGGCGTGAACAGAAGCAACTTACGCCAGTTAGTGCATCAAAAACTAAAGGAACAAGGCATAAGGTGCAGGTGCATACGATGCAGAGAAGTGGGTCACAGAATGACGATTGATAAAGTGAAGCCCAACTCAGATAAAGTCAAGATTTTAACTACAAAGTATTCAGCGTCTGAAGGACAGGAAATCTTCATTTCAGCAGAAGACCCTGAAAACGATGTTTTAATAGGCTACTTAAGGCTAAGGACTCCCTCAGAAAAAGCTCATAGACCAGAAATAAGAGCGAAGCTCTGCTCAATAGTGCGAGAACTTCACATTTATGGACCGCTAGTGCCGGTTGGCAAACACTTAGCCAAGGCATGGCAACACAAAGGCTATGGCGGTATCCTATTGGCTGAGGCGGAACGCGTAACTGGGGAAGATTATGATTTAAAAAAGATTTTAGTTATAAGTGCCCTCGGAACAAAACAGTACTATATGCGGTTTGGCTATCAATATGATGGAGTTTACGTGTCAAAAATGTTGGAGAGTTAAAAAATGGCTAAAAAAGAATTTTCGGGCTACAAGGGCGAGGCATTGGAAGTCATCAAAAGGGTTGAAGCTGAAATAGGCGACATAATACGCGTGACAAAGAACAGAGAAGTTTACGAAGGAATATTGATTCCCTGCTCAGAATATGACAACGAAAAATACCTAGTTATAAAGTTAAAAAGCGGCTACAACATCGGCATACGCATAACCCCAAACACAAAAATAGAGAAAATAGGAAAAGGAGCAAAACCAGCCTTTGCACTACCTCCTCTCGCAGGGCAAAATCCAGAACTGCCAAAAGTTGCAATAATAAGCACTGGCGGAACCATAGCCAGCCGTGTTGATTATAGGACAGGAGCAGTAAGACCAGCCCTAACAGCAAGCGACCTATACAGCGTTGTTCCAGAACTAGCCAACATAGCACGAATAGACACACAAATACTATTCAGCCTCTTCAGCGAAAACATAACACCAAAACACTGGACAAAAATAGCAAACGCAACAGCCAAACAAATAGCCGAAGGCGTAGACGGCATAGTAATCGCCCACGGAACAGACACCATGGCATACACAGCCGCAGCCCTAAGCTTCGCACTACAAAACCTACCAGTCCCAGTCATACTCGTAGGTTCACAACGCTCAGCAGACCGCCCAAGCTCCGACGCAGCAACAAACCTCATAGGCGCAGTCACAGCAGCAGCAAAAGCACCCTTCGCAGAAATAGCCATAGCCATGCACGAAACACCATCAGACAATTCCATAACACTTCACAGAGGCACAAAAGTCAGAAAATGCCACACAAGCAGAAGAGACACCTTCAAATCCATAAACACAACACCAATAGCGAAAATACAAGACCAAAAAATAACCATGGCAACAGAAGACTACAAAAAACGAGACCAAACAAGGAAACTTGCCTTAAAGCCAGAATTCAACGAGAAAGTTGCTTTATTAAAGTTTTATCCAGGCATGAACCCGACGGCAATTGATTGGTATGTGAAGAACGAGTATAACGGCATCATTCTTGAAGGAACTGGCTTAGGTCATGTGAGTGAATACTGTTTTGATGCTATAAAAAACGCTGTAGAGCATAACATTGTAGTTGCCATGACTTCCCAATGCATTTGGGGACGAGTAAACATGAACGTTTACAATTCAGGCCGTGACTTGTTAGCGTTAGGCGTGATTCCCCTAGAGGACATGCTTCCAGAAACCGCCCTTGTCAAACTTATGTGGATTTTTGGACAAACAAAGAATGTTGAAGAAGCCAAGAAACTGTTGAAAACAAACATTGCAGGCGAGTTTTCACCAAGAACTCTTTCCGAGAAAGAAGGCAACGAATAAGGAGAATATTGCTTTGGAAATAGATTATGATAAACTCGGATTAAAAGTTGGCTTAGAAATCCACCAGCAACTAGACACTTCTGCAAAACTGTTCTGCAAATGCAAACCAGAACTCTTCAAAGAAAAACCAGAAATCACATTCCTACGCAAACTTCGCCCAACACAAAGCGAACTAGGTCAAATAGACCCTGCAGCCTACTTCGAATTCCAAAAAGGAGTAAAAATCCTCTACGAAGCCAACACAGCAACTTCATGCCTTGTTGAAATGGATGAGGAGCCGCCACATCCGCTGAATATGGAAGCAGTTGAAATAGCCTTAACAGTAGCCCAAATGATAAAGGCAAAGCCGGTTGACGAAATCCACGTAATGCGCAAAACAGTCATAGACGGCTCGAACACCACAGGCTTCCAAAGGACATGCGTCATAGCCCTAAATGGTGTGTTGAGAGTTGGAGAAAAAATAGTTTCCATCCAGCATGTGAGCCTAGAAGAAGATGCAGCAAGAAAAATGGGCGAAGAAGAAGGCAACATAATACATTACCGCATAGACCGTCTAGGCATACCTCTAATAGAGGTCACAACTGCACCAGTCATAAATTCACCAAAAGAAGCAGGAGAAATTGCACTAGCCATCGGAACAATCTTAAGAGCTACTGGAAAGGTCAAACGAGGCTTAGGCACAATCCGCCAAGACATAAACATATCAATTCCAAACGGCGCGTTAATAGAAATTAAGGGACTGCAAGAACTTGAACTGCTTCCGCTTGTTGTGGAATATGAAGTTCAACGCCAATTAAACCTCATAAAAATAAGTGAAGAACTAAAGAAAGGCGGAGTGAGAGGAGAGAAGATAAAAGAAGAGTTTTTTGATGTGACAGACGTTTTTAAGCAAACAAAATGCAAAGTTATCCGTAAAGCACTAGATAAAAATCAGCAGGTACTAGCTGTGAAACTTTGGAAATTCAAAGGTTTTCTGAAAAGAGAGCTTATACCAAATATCCGTCTTGGAACAGAGATGGCTGATAGAGCACGTTTCTGGGGAAGAATTGGCGGAATATTTCACACAGACGAGTTACCAGCCTATGGAATAACAGCAGAAAAAATTGAAGAGTTAAAGAAAGCAACCGAAGCCAAAGAACAAGATGCCATAGTATTTGTTGCAGACAGCTCAGAAAAAGCTAAAGACGCGCTAAAAGCAGTCATAAAAAGAGCTCGTGAAGCCATAAAAGGTGTGCCTGAAGAAACCCGAGCACCAAACCCTGATGGAACAACACGCTACATGCGACCGCGACCAGGAGCGGCAAGAATGTATCCAGAAACAGACATTCCACTGACATACATAACAGAAGATTACATAAAGAAGATTAGCTCACGCTTGCCCGAACTCCCAGAACAAAAACTTGGACGTTTAATGAAAGATTATGGGCTAAATCAGAAATTGGCTAAGCAGATTCTGGATTCCGAATATGGCGAACTATTTGAAACAATTATAGAAGAAAGCGAGGTTTCGTCAATAACTGTTGCAGCATTTTTAACTGAAACCCTAAGGGCATTGAAACGTGATGGTGTCCAAGTGGATAACGTTTCAGAAAAACAGATACGAGAAATTTTCAAACACGTTAGCACCGGGGAACTAACCAAAGAAGCAATACCAGAAGTTGCCAGTTGGCTCTCAAAACACGAAAACAAAAACATACAAGAGGCAATCAGCGGGCTTGGTTTAAAGATAATGTCCAAAGAAGAGCTTGAAAAAATCATTGAGGCGATAATTGAAGCCAATAAGGGCTTGGTTGAAGAACGTGGGGCAAAAGCCTTTGGGATACTCATGGGTATGGTTATGAAAGAAGTGCGGGGTAAGGCAAGCGCAACATTAGTTAGCGAACTTCTAAAGAAGAAACTAGGGATTTAGTAAAGGCTACATTCTACATAATGATCCTTCTCAACTTCTATCAATCGTGGTTCCTTTTCGGCGCATTCATCTTTCTTGTATGGGCATCGAGGATGGAACCTGCAGCCCGATGGTATGTTAATTGCAGATGGAACTTCTCCCTTAAGCTCTATCATCTTCCTTCTCCGTTTTGGATCTGGGACTGGAATGGCGGACAAAAGGGCTTGCGTGTAGGGGTGCATGGGGTTTAGGAAAAGTTTTTCGTTGCTGCCCATTTCTATTATTTTTCCAAGATACATTATTGCTGTTCTGTCCGATATGTATTTGGCAACTGCCAAGTCATGGGTGATGAAGAGATAAGTTAAACCCAACTCCTTCCTAAAGCCCAGCATGAGGTCAATGGTTGTTGTTTTAAGGGACAGTCGATCATCGAGACTGGCTCATCAGCAACGATAAAATCTGGTTTCAAAATAATTGACTTGGCTAGGATGGTGCGTTGTCTTTGGCCTCCGCTGTACTGATGTGGAAATAAATCAATGAACTGTTCGGAGGAGATAAACCCACCTTATCAAGCACATCTAAAACTAGTTTCTGCTTCTCCTCGCCTGTGGCTAAGCCGTGTATTTCAAGGGGATTACCAACAGCGTCGCCTAACCTCATTCGCGGATTAAGCGATGCATAAGGGTCTTGAAAAATTATTTGCATTTTTCTCCTGAGCTGAGTTTTTCACCTTCGAGTTTTGTGATGTCTTCGCTGTTGAAATAAATCGCGCCTGATGTTGGTTTAAGAAGTCTTACTACGAGCCTTCCAGTTGTTGTTTTTCCACATCCGCTTTCTCCGGCTAATGTGAAAAATTTCTCCTTTATTTACTGAGAAAGTCACATCGTCAACTGCCTTAACATAACTCATTTTTCTGGTAAATAATTGTTCAAGAAAGCTTTTTTGAACGGGAAAATACTTCTTCAACCGCTCAGCGCTGAAATTCTTTAGATAGGTTTGGAGTTTCTGCTGTGTTGGTTAAATGTAACACGACATTTTCTACGTGTCTCCAGAATTCCTTTTCAAGTTTCATCCAAGCTTCGTCCGACCTCAGCTCTTGTAAATGGAAATATCCAAATCCAAACATGTTTAATAAAAAGGGTGAGAGTCTAAGGTGTTTCTTCTTTTTTGTGCAGAGGTCAAGCTTTATTGTGAAATTCTCTGGTCTTCCTTCAATTGCCACACTCACATATCCTTGAAGCCTAAAGTAAGGTGAGTCTTCAGCTAGAATTTGATAGCTTGTTGGTGTTTGTCCCTTTATGGCTTCGAAGTCTTTCTCTTTAAAGAAATCACCTATACGTTTAGTGAGTAGGGATAAATCAACATTTCTTCCCGTCCAGCTTCGCTGCATCCCGACACACTCCATAAAGTTATTGCTATATTATATTTTAAAAATTATCGGATTTTAGCTACTATTGTTTAAAGTAAAACATTAAGCTAGCAGTTTGGTGATGAAACTAAGAAGCCATTTGCTTTTCAATTCATTAGGCGTTTTTCGACACGCTTATATTAAAGGTTTATTTCTCTATTTTAATGAAGGCAAATGCCACCAACTTTTGATCTGCCTGAAATTCTAGATTACTTTGAAGAAAATGCGGGCAAGATTCTTGTCGTAATTGGGATAACATCTTTCACTCTTGGCTTGCTTTTTCTGTCCAGTCTACCTTCAATGATTTCAATATTTGGCTTCTTTTTCGGTATAATATTTACATTTACTGGTATTCTTGTGCACACAGAAGCTATAGTGCATAACGTTTCAAGAGCAAATAAGGTAGGCGCTATCTTAATCGTAATTTCTGTTGTCTTCTTTGCTGGCTCGTTTGCGTGCTTCTTGGTCAGGGATATGGGACGGGTTGTTGTAGTTGTTCCATTTGGTTTCAAATTAAGAAGTGAAGGAAACCCCCGGATATTCGAGGTCCGAATAGCGGAGTTTAGTTATCCTTTTCTTTGGCTGGTTAAACCGCTTTTCTTAGGTGCGTTAGGTTCTTTAATTATGGGAATCATTCTAAAGCATCGATAGATTCGTTTATTATAAGGTCACGCGCCACAAGCGTCTTGTGTTGACTTTCCTACAGAAACTTTTTTAGATTCAATTCTGTTTCCTAGATTTGTGAAAGTATCGCATCGAAAGCTTGCATTCAAAAACATTTTGGTGCATTAAACGTGCACAGAAAAGGGAAACACAAAACCCGTAATTTCATGATTCTATTGGCGCTTGTGTGGTTTGGATTTTTAATAGCGCTGGGAGTGAAACAGAATGAGTGGCAAAGTAATAACCCACAGAGAAAGGATGCTGAAGATTATTTTAAAATTGTTAATGCCAGAGCTTTCGGTGAAAAGGCAAATGAGAATTCTTTGAAGGTAACCTGTTAATGTTCAACTTAGAAGTTGTCGGTGGAGACGCATATAATGTAATCATCGGAGATTCGGCTTATGAAAATATGTTTGTTACCGATTACATGGCTAATGGGACCTCTAGGTCGATTGAGGTTAATCTTCAGAGAAACCCTTACGTCACTGGTAAGGAAGAGAAAGGCTTCCCTGTGACTATTTCCGCTCTCTGTGATGAGGCGGAGGGCGATATACTAATATACTTAGGTATTAATGATATGATTTCCCTAGGTTCATCAAAATAACTAGATCATTGTCTAAACGACTGGTTTCCCGATTGATATTTTCTTCTTTAACGTAGACGTTTAGTATTGCGAGTGGGCAGAAGTCTTTAAGCCTAGTCGTTCGCTTTTTGCCCATTTAGAGAGTACCAGGGTGACATATTGTTCACCGACTTGGTGTCGGCTGTCATTTATGGAATAGGTGGCATGCAACGAAGTGCCCGTTTCCCACATCTATGAGTTCAGGCTCCTCTTTGCGACATAACTCTATAACTTCACTACACCTAGGATGAAATCTGCAACCTTTCGGAGGGTTGACAGGACTAGGCACTTCTCCTTTCAATTCAATTCGCTTTCTTTTAACAGCTGGGTCAGGAATAGGAATTGAAGAAAAAAGAGCCAAAGAGTATGGATGAAGCGGATTTTTGTAGAGCTCCGTTGTTTCTGCTAATTCCACTATTTTTCCAAGATACATTACTGCAACTTGGTCAGCTATGCATTCCACAATGCTTAGGTCGTGGCTTATAAATAGATATGTGAGACCTAACTCTCTGCGTAAGTCTTGAAAGAGGTTAAGTAGCTGTGACCTTACTGACACGTCAACCGAAGATGTGGGCTCATCCAGAACCACGAATTCGGGATTAGTCACCAAGGCTCTGGCGATTGCAATTCTTTGCCTTTGTCCGCCGCTGAACTCGTGAGGATATCTGTACATATGTTTCTCTGTTAGTCCCACCTTACCAAGTATTTCCAATGTTTTTTTTCTACGCTCCGTCCCTTTTGCTAGTTTTTGCACAATAAGTGGTTCTCCAACAATGTCCTTTACAAGCATTCTAGGGTTGAGGGAACGAGTTGGGTCTTGGTAGACTATTTGCATTTTTCTTCTCATGGATTTCAGCTTCTTTCCTCTGAACGTGGCAAGGTCGTATTGGGCTCTGAGTTTTTTAAGTTTGGGGGACTTTTTGCTTTGCTCGAGCTTTGCGATTTCTTCCTTTATATCCTCTGGTACATCGAAGTAGATGTGACCTGAATTTGGTTTGAGCAGTCGAATCATTGTTTTTGCGAATGTTGTCTTGCCACATCCTGATTCACCGACTAAACCAAAGCACTTTTTTTTAGGTATGTTTAGGCTAACACCGTCTACGGCTCTGACTTCGCCTACTCGCCTTCTTAAAATCCCTCCGGTTATTGGGTAGTATTTTTTTAGGGCTTCTGTTTCTATTAAGGCACTCACTTTTGACACCTTAATATAAGTGGCATTGAATAGAATGTTTTTTTGTTATTTCTTTTAACACAGGCTTTTCTTTAGTGCATATTTCCATAGCATATGGGCATCTTTCATGAAACCTACAGCCTTTTGGAGGATTTATTAGACTTGGTACGGTTCCCTCTATGGACTTAAACTCTTTTCCAGGTCGTGGAATTGATTCGAGGAGTGCTTTGGTGTAAGGATGAAGAGGGTTCTTGAAAAGTTCCATGACGTCTGCAATTTCGACGATGTTTCCAGCATACATTACAGCTACTCGGTCACACATTTCAGCGACAACTCCAAGATCGTGAGTTATGTACTCGATTGTTGAACCAAATTTTCTCTTGAGTTCTCTGATGAGATTCAAGATTTGAAGTTGAATAGTTACGTCGAGATTTGTTGTGGGCTCATCAGCAATTAGAAGTTTTGGATTACATGCAAGGGCAATAGCTATCACGACTCGCTGTGCCATGCCTCCACTTAGCTCATGGGGGTACATGTCCACGACTCTTTTCGGATCGGATATTTGCATTTCCTTAAGTACCCTGATGACTTCACTGCTAATTTCGTCCTTTAGCTTGCGTTTGTACCTGTTGATTATGGGAATCTTTGAAATGACTTTTAAAGTGAAGGATTCTGGGTTTTCTAACATTTTCTCGTAGATTTTCCGTTCAAATCCTGTCAGAGGATGCTTAAGTACTTGTTCAATGAACTCTCGTCTTCTATGATGTAAAAATACTTCAGAGATTTGTTCCAGAACTGTATATACAGGATTTAAAGCAGATCTGGGATCTTGAAAAACCATAGAAATGTCTTCTCCTCTAATGTCCCTTAAAAACGCTTCATCTTGACTTAATAGATCGATGGTTTTCCCCTTTTTATCGAATAAAATGTGTCCTTCTTCAATTTTTCCTGGAGGGGGAACCAAAACTAGAGTGGAAAGCCCTGTCACGGTTTTTCCACATCCTGTTTCACCGACTACTCCCAGCGTTTCTCCGTCTTTTATGTTTAAGTTAACTTTGTCTAGGGCTTCAACTATTCCTTCGTAAGTATAAAATCTTAGTATTAAGTCTTCGATGGTGAGAAGGTTTTTAGCCATTATCATTTTCTCCTTATCGTTGGGTCAAGGATGTCTCTAAACGCGTCTCCTAATAGATTCCATCCTAATGTAAAAAAGGATATAAATAAGCCGGGTATAATGAACGTGTACCAGTAGCAGTAGGGATCGGTTGGTTTTCCGTAGATGAAGTTTCTGGAGTAAGTTATCAATTGTCCCCAATCCGCCCAACCTTCTGGAGCACCTAATCCTAAGAAAGTTAGAGCTGCAACGCCCAGCACTATTGTTCCTATGTCCAAGGACGCCATGATTACAACTGGGTAAATTGAGTTAGGCAGAATGTGTTTAAGTATAACTCTGAAATCGGAGCATCCAATGGATTTAGCTGCTTCGATGTAATCTTCATTCTTTATTCTTAATGCTTCCCCGCGAATGATTCTGGCGTAACTGGGCCAACCTACTAAGACGAAAGCCAACATTACAGCATCTAAGCGTTCTATGCCTATTGGTACCAAAACCACGATGAACGCCATGCACAGAATTAGGCTTGGGAATGCAATGATTATATCTGTGAATCTCATGAGTAGTTCATCTATGTATCCGCCATAGTAGCCAGCTAGTGTTCCTAATGCGAGACCGATTAGTAAAGATGGGATGACAACTAAAATTCCTACGCGGAAAGCTGATCTTGATCCCCAAACGCATCCATAATAGATGTCGTATTGCCATGCTGTTGTGCCGAAACGTGCATAGTTGTCTTTTATCGTTGAGCCTGGAGGTTGTGGAGTTGCCAAGATGCCGAATTTGGGCATCATGTATGGGTTCCCTCCTTGAGAGGGATGGCCTGGAATTGCTATCCGCGGAGCTGCTAGGGCGAGTATGATAAAGAAGATAACTATTGCTGCACCAACGATTGAGAGAGGACTTGACTTTATTCTTGTGGCTATGAATTTTAGTTCGTCTATGCTGGGTTGCATTCCAAGCCTAAATTCATGCAATTTAGATTTTACGTCCATTTTTAGCCCAGCCTTATTCTAGGATCGAGATATGCATATAATAGGTCGACTATAAGGTTCGCCATTACAAAAACAAAACCGCTTAGGAGCGCATAGGCTAGTACGACTGGTATGTCCGGGACTGCTGCGGATTCGGCGGCATAGGCTCCTACACCCTTAAGGTCGAAGACTGTTTCGGTTATAACGACACCAGTTAACAAGCCTGCAGCAAGCAGTCCTGAAAGGGTGACCACTGGAATCAAGGCGTTTTTTCTTGCATGTTTGTTGATGACTTCTTTTTTGGTTAAGCCTTTTGCTTTTGCTGCAGTGATATAGTCTTTGCTGAGTGACTCTAGCATGCTTGAACGCATCACCCTCATAATGAGTGCTATGTTAAGCAATGTTAAGACTGTAACGGGGAGCACAAGATGTCTTAGTCCGTCAAGTGTTATGTCAGGTCGCCCGTTTAGGAGTCCATCGATTGTTATGAAGTGTGTGTACCATTTCCATGATGAACTTGGATTAGAAACATATAGGTTAATATTGGAACCCCATCTCTGTGGTGGAAACCAGCCTAAACCTGCAAAGAATATCGATAGCAGCACTATTCCTAGCCAAAATGATGGAAGGGATGTTCCCATTATTGCCAGCAATCTTGTCATATGATCGAACGCCTTGTCCTTATGTACTGCTGCAGTTGTGCCAAAGACTATCCCTATAATGATGATGGGCGGGATAGAGAAGATAGCAAGCTCAACGGTTGCCGGTAGTCTAGCCATGATCGCTTCAAAGACCGGCTGATTATATCGGTCTACCCCGAAAGTGTGATCTACAAATACTTCTTTCAACCAACGAAAATATTGGATGTAAACAGGCTGAGCTAAGCCATGCTCTTCGATTAACTTTGGCAGGTCATCTAATTCCTTTATATCTGTTATGTACATCATGGCTCGTATATTTACCGGAAGGAACTGCATAATTGCAAAGATGAGAAGTGTAATCCCTATTAGAGTCGGTATTAACAGTAGCAGTCTTCGGGTGATGTATGTCTTTAAACCCATATTCTGTCACAACTTTTTGTTAGGAATGCGGGTTTATAAGTTTTCTAAACCTGTTTACATATTCGGGTGGCTGTCTCCTATCAACCAGCGTTTAGCTTCCTTAAGGAAAAACTGAGTGTGAGTGGTAATGATGGCTTGGCGAAATGAAAGTATAATTGCGTAAGGATTAAATATAACTTGATGAGCTAATCTAAGAACGTAACAGACAAGTAGAATTTTAAGGAAAGTGAAATTATGCAAGGCAACAAATTCATAAGTGTTCTTATATGTAGCTTGTTGTTGGCAACTTTAAGTGTAAACATAGTGTTCGCTGCGCAACCGCCAATTGATACTACTACTTACTGGGTTGGCACGATAGGTCAGCCTAGAAGGGTTGACCCCGCTCGTGCCTATGACACTGCTAGCGGTGAGTTAATCTTCAATGTCTATGAGCCTTTGATACGTTTCAATGAAACCAAGGTGCTTCGAACAGACGTAGACACTCCATATTATTATACAGCGATAAACTCCTTCGAGCCTTGCCTCGCCGACCAGTATACTATCAGCGCTGATGGTTTGACGTGGACGTTTCACATAAGAGAAGGCGTGAAGTTCCAAGACTGGGTTGACCGAAACGGAATTGTGCATTCAGGCGATCTTCTGACGCCAGAAGATGTAGAATATTCTTTTGAAAGAGGTCTGGTGCAGGATCAGTATGGAAGCCCCATGTGGATGATCTATCTACCACTTACCGGCGAACATAACAGTGATGTTTGGGACTTGGATGAGGACGGCAACTTAAATGCCACAGAAGAAGCTGCGGCTGCTGCGGTGCTACAAAACGTCGTTACACGCAATGACACTGCGCGCACAGTTACATTCCATTTGAACTTTACGTTTCCAAAAATTGCTTTTCTGCAGATCCTAGCTCAGACATGGGGCTGCATCGGCAACAAGGAGATGTGCGTAGACTATGGATGTTGGCTGGGTACATGGAGTGCTGGTTGGTCACACTGGCGCCGATACCCAAGCAATTCGTACGGTCCACTGGACATGCAAGTGGACGAAGCAGGAGCTTTTCCGGCAAACCGTCCTAAACCACCAGTGATGTGTGGGACAGGGCCATACAAATTCACCTATTGGAACAAGGCCACGCTGGAGTGGCGTGCAGATAGGTTCGCAGCTTATTGGCGAGGGTGGCCGGCTGCGGGTAACCCTGCCTACCTTGAAACAATCATAGTGAGAGGAGTGCCTGAGTGGAGTACAAGGAAAATGATGTTTCTATCAGGAGACTATGATTCAGTTGCAGTTCCAAGGGCAAACATGTTTGAGCTTTTAACAACCAATGATCCGAAAAGCACGCCGCTGCCAGGCATAACATGTTTCAGAGACATAGAGCCAATGCTTACTGAGGACAACATATTCTTCACCTTCAAGATAGCTGAGGGTAGCCTGTATGTAGGCACAGGACAGTTCCCAGACGGAATACCCAGCAACTTCTTCGCCAACACCAAAGTGAGGCAGGCCTTTGCCTATTCCTTAGACTTTGCTACGCTGCTTAGTGATGCATGGTTTGGCGAAGCAATACAACCCACATCGTGGTGGGTGAAAGGACTAGCGCCAGACTATGAAGACTACACTATAGTGAAGTACAGCCTCAACCTAACCAAGGTTGAAGAACTACTGAAAGCCGCCACGTTCACCCAGGATGGAGTAACCAAATCAGTTTGGGACTGGGGCTTCACATTTACAATGCTTTACAACATAGGGAACGACCAGAGAAAAATCGCCAACGAACTGATGATAAACGCAATTCACAGCCTCAATGCTAAAAGATCAGGACTACCACCTTTCAGCATCACAAACCTTGGCTTAGACTGGCCTGTTTACCTAGATGCGCTGGAAGCGGAGACCATGCCTGTCTTTCAGATAGGATGGCTGGCTGACTTTGCTGACGCAGACAACTGGGCAAGGCCCTACATGTACAGCCTCGGCGACTTCAGCTACTACCAACATGTGGAAGCAGACCCGAACTACAACGTCACCCACGTTGACAACCTAATTGATGAAGGAATCAGAACACCAGACGGTCCAGAGAGAGAAGCAATCTACAAGGAACTGCAGCGACTCTATCACGACCTAGCTCCAAGCCTTCCAACAGTTCAGGCATTAGGTCGCCGCTGGCAGAGATACTGGGTCCAAGGATGGTACTATAACGCTCTTTATCCAGGCATGTACTTCTACCACATGTGGAAAGGGTACACACCTCCACCTCCTCCACCTACGGCATCCGCAAGCACTCTTTATGGTATGAGCGTTCCCATCAGCGGAAGTTTCATCGACCCAGCGGCAAAGACGCCAGTAGTCGGTGTTCTAGTATTCATACAACAAAGCCTAGACAATGTGACTTGGACCAACCTTGCCGCCGCCGTAACCGATGTAAGTGGATGGGTTAACGCCTCAGTTACCCCACCCTTGGGAACCTCTTACTATAGACTTAACTTCACAGGCTACGCTGCTAACTACACTGGATTAAACCCAAAATACTACGAAGATTTGATAGCGAGGGAAAAGTTGCCTTTAGTCTCACCGTCAATGATTGGCACATCGATAAAAGTTGAAACAAAAACTCTTGAGGACATCTTAACTGAGATATCTGATCTACGCGGTTCTATTGACTCTTTAACAACGATTCTCTACCCCTCGATAATCATAGCCGTTATAGCGATAATAATAGCAATTGTGGCATTCATCAAAAAGAAAAGCTAACACTTCCTCTTTTTTCCTTTTTTTATATCATTTTAATCCGATTTAACGCAAAAAGTCTATTTTTACCTGTAGCTCTCCAAAGAAACGACTTCTTCTGGAAGAAGTTTTATGTTTTCGCCGCAGTAGGGGCATATTTTGAATTCTGGCAGCAATGGTTTTCCACAAGTTGGGCACAGATTTGGGAAATTCACTCGTTCTTCAAGTTTTTTAACTTCTTTCTTTAAATTGTTCAGCTCAGTTTTCATTTTTTCTACGCTTTCCTTTAATGGGCGAATTTCTTTGACTTCTGTTCTTACGTTGTATATTAGGTCCCTAACCTGTGCCAGAATTTCGTTATTTGATTCTATTGTTTCATTCATTGAATCAAGTATTTCGCTTTTCTCTCCTAATAATTGGGCTTCAACTGTGCCTTGTGTCTTAGCGTCTGAAAGTATCTTATTTAGAAAAGTTTCCACGGGGTTTGCAAAGGCTATTGCACATGTAATGCCCCATAAAACGAAGGTTGCTGCGGCGCTTACCCAAAAGTATTTTATTGGCGTTATGGCTTGCAACTTTTCGTTTATGAAAGGATAGAGTTTAAGAAGTCTGATTTCGTTATTAAAAACCAAAACGGAAATTGCTTCGGCCAAGTGTAGAAGAGCTATAAAGGTTAAGGAGCTGAACAACCATATGGATATTCCCTTTTTAGCCAAGCATATTCCTCTAGCCTTATTGTGTGTTATAACAATTAAAGTAGCATATCTTAATATTTAATACAGATATTCCTATTTCCAATATATATCGTAATGCGCAAATTCTAAAAGGAGTTAGCACTCTTTTATATTGTGGGATGTGTTTGAAGGGTAAGGTTGTTAGAGGGGGGCGTGGGGGTTTCGTTTTTCGTGTGAAAATGGGTGAGTATGAGTTGGAGATTAGTGGGACTCGTGAGGAGGTTTTGAGAACTGTTGAAGAGTTGCCGAGTTTGATTGGGGATGTTGACAATGCTTTTGCGGGTTTAAAATCTAAAACGGCGGCGAAGCTTACGGTTAAAACTGAAGCTGAAAGGGAAGAGGCTCTTATGCAGAAATATCCAAAGGTTTTGCGAACAGAGAAATGTGATGAGGCTATTTTGAGGATTCTTGAAACTGATTGGGGAAAATGGCGTCCACGCACAATAATTGAATTAAAGAATGCGCTGAAGGCTAATGAGTTGAGTTTTTCTGGTCGTATCTTGGCGGGAGTTCTCATGGGACTTGTCAGGCAGGGAAAGGTTAGGCGTTGGAAGACTGACGCTGGCTACGTTTATATTCTCGCTGAAAAGGAATCTTTGGCTTGAGAGAGATGTGAAATGAGGAAGGTGGAAGCCCGAATAAAGACGCCTTTTGGCGAAATTGTGGTTGAAGGTGAAAGTCCACAGGAAGTGCTTAACGTGCTTGAGACTTTTCCGGAGAGTTTCATGGAAAAAGTTGCAAATCTTGTTTCAAGTCGGTTGGTTCCGTCGACTGCTCAGCTGAAGGGTATTGTTGAATTTACTACGGAGGGTCCTGTCATAATAACTCGTGAAAAACTTACGCATTATGAAGCGATAGGTTTAATATTGTATACTTCAGAGGAGAAGAGGAATACTGCAGCGCAGATTCAGAGGCTTTTGGAGTCTAGTGGGATTAAGTGTATGGTTCCTGCTAGGCTTAATGAGATGACTAAGCGTGGGCAGGTGTTTAAGCCTGATCCTGGTAGGCCTGAGTTTAAGTTGACTGTGCAGGGTGAGCGTTGGGTTGAGGATGATGTTTTGGCTAGGCTTAGGGGTAAGATGGGTTAGGGCGAGTGCGTGCGTGCAACAGTGCTAGGCCCCTCTATTTGGAGCCAAATATGAAGTGTGGACAAATGATTAAAATAGAACCAGACTGCATGTAATTATAGGAATCTAAACGTTATGAAGAAGTGAGTGACATGGAGGAATTGTTGGATAGGATTGTTGTTGATCCTAAGGTACTTGTTGGGAAACCTGTGATTAAAGGTACAAGAATTCCTGTTTACTTAATCATAGAATTGATTGCTAGCGGCATGGCTATCAAGGATGTGTTGAAGGAATATCCAGAACTTAGAGAGGAAGATGTTAAAGCTGCTCTTCTTTACGCTTCAAAGCTTTTGGAAAGAGAGGTAACTGTTACCCTTTAGAGGCTAAAAATTGCCTCAAATGCTACTTGTCGACGAAAATGTGCCAAAAAGTGTTGTGGAATGGCTCAAGAAAAGAGGTCTAAACTTCAAAGGAGTCTCTGAAGTTGGTCTTCAAGGAGCGAAAGATGAAAACGTCGCAAGATATGCAGCAGAGAATAATATGATCATACTTACACTCGACGCAGACTTTGGTTACATCTACCACAATATTTTCCGAGGCTCGTTGACAGTCATTGTTATAAGGGTGAAGCCTCCCACATCCGCCAACATTATTGAAACACTTAACGTAGCTTTAAAAAAGGTAAAGTTAGATGAACTTCAGAAGAAACTTGTCATAGTGACGCGAAAGAAAATAAGAATAATAAGCTAAAACGTCTACTTTGCTTCTAATATAATGTGGATGTGTGGATAGTTGAGTGGGGTTGGGCAGGTTACGGTTCATGTTAAGTTTGGCGATGTTGAGAAGACGTTTAGTGGTAGTGTTGAGGATGTTTGGTTGAGCCTTAACAGGTTTTTTGGTGAGTTTTTGCCTTCTTTTGAGGTTGCGAAGAGGCTTGTGTTGAGTGTTGATTTGGAGGGGCTGGTTAAAGCGTGTGAGGGATTGATTGCGTTTTCTAAAGAAGGCGCGAATTTGTTGGTGGGTAAGGATAGGTTGACGGATAATGAGTGTTTGTTGTTGTGGCTTTTGGCTGGTTATGTGGGCTTTAGTTTGGGTTTGGCTGGGAGTGATTGTGTTGGTAAGGAGGAGTTGCAGGCTAGACTTGGGAAGAGTGGGAAGATTGTGAGTACGAGGCTTGGGGAACTTGTTAAGAATGACATGATTGTGAAGTTGGCTGATGACAAGTTTAGGATTACGACTTTTGGTGTTGTGCAGATGCAGAAGGATGTCATTCCGAAGATTAAGGCTAAAATGGGTAGCTGAAACTGGTTTCTCTCTTATGCTCTCTGTAGTTACTATACCCCTCTATAAATAGATTGAATTTGTGATAGGTTTATTCGTAGGCTTTCTCTCTTGGACCAATGTAGTGGATTAGGATTGTTTTTTCGTTCCAGAAGACTTGGTATACTATTCTGAGGTTGCCTGTTCGGATTCTGTATATGCTGTTGTAGCCTTGTAGTTTGCAGACGTCTGCTTTTTTGAAGGGTATGGGGTCGTTTTTTAGAATTAGGGTGAGTGTTTCTATGTTTCGTTTTTGTTTTTGGTTGAGCTTTTCGAGTTTTCTGAGGGCTTTTCTTTTAATCTTTATGGTGAACATGAGCTTTACCCAGTGTCTTCATTAGTTCTTTTTCGTTAACTATTTGGTCTTTTTCTTCTATGGCTTTTCTTTCTTCTGGTGTTGGTTGTTCGGATGGTATGAGTTTTTCTACTAGTTCTTTGTAGAGGAGTCTGAGTTCTTTTAGTTCTTTTCTGATGTCTTTTAACACTTCAACGCTCATGTTTAAGCCCTTGTGAATGATATTCTGATTCGCGTTTATATCTCTTATGAATAACATTCCGAAGATTAAGGCGAAAGTTGGTGGCTAATTTTAGGTTTTGTGCATTTAATGAACATTAGGCTTCGAATATTTTTTTACAGAGCTAGTTTTGTGGCTTGGGTTGGGCATGTGGTTGTGCAGAGTCCGCATCCGTGGCAGTTTTCCTTTATGACGATGCTTTTGTTGTTTTCTAGTCTTCTGGCTTGGAATATGCAACGTTTTAGGCATGTGCCGCAGCCGTTGCACTTGTCTGGGTCAACTATTGCTGTGAGTCCGGATTTTGCTATGTGGTGTTTTACGCCGTAGTTTGTGTATGTTCTTAGGTAATTGCAGCAACATGGGCAGCAGCTGCATATGTCGAAGACTTCGCCTTTGAGCCAGTCTGTGTAGAGTGCTTGGTGGACGAGACCGTGTTCATTGGCTATTTGCAGGACTTTCTTGGCTTCTTCAATGGAGATTTCCTCTGCTGCTTTGCGTTCTACGAGTTCGTTTGAGAATTCGTTTATGGCGAGGCATGTCCTCAATGGCTTATCACAGTTTTTGTAGGTTATTCTACATTCGCAGTTTCGGAGTGATATGTGGTTGGCTTTTTGTAGGATTGTGATTGCGGTTTCGTATGGTAGAATGATTGTGACTGGTTCTATGGTTGCTTCTGGGATTGGCAGGATTTTTCCTTCTGGGTATGGGTCAGCTTTTGCGTGTTTCACGTGTTCTTCAAGGCGATAGTTTGCTAATGCTAAGGCGTATTTTCCGAAGGCGAATTCATAGCCATCATGGGACCATCAGGCTGCGGAAAATCAACCCTGCTCCACATACTAGGCGGCTTAGAAAGACCAACCTCTGGAGAAGTAATCGTCGACGCAGTTGACTTGCGCAAGGTCAAAAACCTAGATAATTTCAGGGCCAAAAAAATCGGTTTCGTCTTCCAAATGCACAACTTAATCCCAGTCTTGACAACCCTCGAAAACGTTCAAATGCCAATGTTCGAACTAAAACTATCCAGCAAGGAACGGACAGAAAAGGCAGAAAAACTCCTCAATCTAATAGGCTTAGAAGACCGCGCAAACTTTGTCCCAACAAAACTTTCAGGAGGACAAAGACAAAAAGTCGCCATCGCCAGAGCACTCGCAAATAACCCCAAAATCTTGTTAGTAGATGAACCAACTGGAAACCTCGACTCGACTTCTGGACATGAAATTATTCAAGTCTTTCAAACATTGAACAAGGATGGACGTACTATTGTTTTGGTGACGCACGATAAGGAGATAGCTGAACACGTAAACATCATCTACTACATGAAAGACGGAAAGATTCTAGAAACATGATGCACAACCGCGTTATAGTGGTCTTTTTTGTGTGTATTGGTATCTGCGTGGTTTTCCTTCTCTTGTTAAAATTCCGTGTTTGATCAAGTCTCTTAATCACAAGTTTTTTTATCTTGAACGAGTCATAAACATGCATGATAATTATGAAGGCTAAATTTGAATATGTTGGAATAAGAGTGACAAATTTGCAAAAATCCATCGACTTCTACACAAAACTGCTAGGCATGAAGGTTGCAGGTCGATGCAAAATTGAACAAACTAAAGGAGAAACCGTTGCACTAAAAAGCGAAGAAGGCAACTTCATTCTGGAACTAAACCATTACGAAAAGGACAGTCCTTACAATACTCCCTACGCTGCCGGAGAGGGACTAGACCACCTAGCCTTCAAAGTTGACAACCTCGACAAAGCTTTAGAAGAAACTCGATCAGCAGGATATCGCGTAATCTTGGAAATGAAAGCAAATGGCGGGCGATGGGCTTACATAGAAGATCCAGATGGAATCTGGATCGAACTTTTCGCTTAACACTTTTTTCAAAAACACATTGCTTATGGCGGAGGCCTTTTCTGCGCATACTGATACCTTCGCGGCTTTCCCTCTCTCGTCAATATTCCGTCTTTGACCAAGTCTATTAGTGCATGGGCTACTGCTGTACGATCATAGTGAAATCCACGTCTTGCCATTTCACTGTGCACTTCACTCAAGCCCTTAGCCTCAGCAAACCAGCCTTCTCCCCAGAGCTTTTGGATTACGCCTTTGCATGTTTCCGCTCTCGGCGGCGCGGCAGCCCTTTCCATAATAAGAGATGTTTCCTTCATTTTCTCCGTAACTGTTGAGAGAATTCTATCCACTGCTGCTTGCAACTGGTCTTCTTGGCATTCTATTTCAAACTCTATTTCGCCTATTTTCATTTTTACTCGTATTGGTGGTTTCTGTTCTTTTTCTGTCATTTTCTCGCCTTGTTGTTTATTGTGTTGCACATCTTGTTCATGCACAACACTTAAATACATCTTACTCAAACTATTGGCTATTGGTGAATCTTGGTGATTGAACAATACACTATAGCAACAACACCAAAATATAACTTTCCACAACCAACCACCAACACAACATTACCCCAACGCCTCATAGAACAAAGCATACACTCACTAAAACATGCGCAAAACCAGCCTTTTCAACTAAATCAACAAATTTTTCAACAAACCAACAACATAGAAACACAAGCCTTACAGCTTAAACTGCAACCCATACCCCTACAGTCTAAACACGAAGAAACCATAGTAGCTGCAGTAGACACATCAAGCATGAAAATCGGCGAAACAGCCACAGGCACACTAATCGCCGTCAGAGGCGCAAACGTCTGGAAACAAAACCGAAACTACAGATACATACGCCTAGGCCCATTCATATTCCACATAACAGAAGAAAACAAAAAAGAAGTCTACAACACACTACAAACGGCATACTTCAACACCCAACACGAACACAATCATCACAGCCCACCAAACCTTCAACAGATGCCAACACGCATAGCAAGCCTCCTAGAACGATGGCTCCAAACAACGCTCACAAAAACAATAAACAACGGACTAATCCTATTCGACGGCTCACTAACCACAGGAACAGCAGACACACCAACCTCACTCATGAAAGAAATTTTAGAAGCAGCCAGAAAAAGACGAAACATTGTTTTAGCCTTTTCAAAAATGACAAATCTAAGATTTAACGGACACCTCATAACAGACATTCTCCTTGAACATAAGCCTCCTTATCTGCTTGAAACAGTCGGTTTGAAAACCAAGCCCCCAATCGTGTTGTTAGGAGATATTTACGTGGCTAGGCTAACTAAAGGAAACTACGCATTTAGACTAGACATCGACAAACAAGTCACTCCAGAACAGAAAATTGAGGCTGTTGAAAAACTTTTGGGAAACGACCTGCTTTCACAAAGCTACCCAGAAACCCTACGCTTAGCGCATATTCTATGCACGTTCACGGCAAACGAAGTCATAGCCATGCAACACTTCACAGCGCAAGCATACAAACTCAAAATAATCAACAGACCAGACATGCATAGGCTTTTGTTCGGACCCTTCGGCAAAGGAGAAAACAACGCATGAAACTATACAAAAAAGAAGGCAACATCATCCAAATCCTAAGCTTCCCAAACGAAACCGTGGAAAAAGGAGACTACCTGCTCATCGAAGATGCTGACGCTGGAAAAGCCCTAATCGCCCAAGTAATCGACGTACAATTTGCAAGCATCCCAGGCATCCTAGAAGAACTGCTTCGCAGCCTACCAGACGGCGGAGAACTAATACAAGGCGAAGACTTCGACCCACTAGAAATTGCACCACACATCACGTACATTCAAGACGCAAGCCTACTCATCTGCAAAATCCGCGCAACAGTAGAAAATGAAAGTTTAAGCCCAAGCAGTTCGTGGCTTCCATCCCGTTCACAATCAACAATAAAAAAACTTCCAATCCCAACACTAATCAAACTTGCCAAAATTGACGGAAAACTTCCAATAATTTTAGGCGGCACAAAAGATTCCTCGCTTCTAACAATAGATGCTTTATCCCTCGACGGAAGACTAAACATAATAACTGGAAAAAAGGAAACTGGCAAATCCCACCTATCCAAACTCTTAATGCTAAACCTAATAGGGTATAAGGCTACGGTTGTAGTTTTCGATTTGAACGGCGAATACCTAAGCCTAGGAATGACAACAGACGGAAAAAGAAACGCCTACCACGACAAAATTCACGTTTTAACACCTTCCCAAAACTTCAAAGTAGCCCTAAAACAGTTAAACCTGCACGTTTTATTGGAGATTCTTATTCATGCACTTCACCTGCCTGGCACGTCTGCCCGCGAGTTTAGACGTATATGGCAATCACTAAAAGAAAGAGACATGCTTAACATGCATGAGTTAGGTGAAGCCATACGCAATTGGCACTGCAACCAACATGTCCGCGACGCACTATTTTCACGTTACTACGCCTTAGTCAATTCATGCTTTTTCACCGACAACATTGCAGAAGCCACGTTCCTAGAAGAATGCGTGTTTAAGGCAAAGGAGCATGGCGGAGCCATCATAATAAACCTGCGAAACACTTCGCCGATTGACCGCCAAATAGTTGTTGAATACTTGCTCGCAAAATTTGTTGAACTCTTAACAAGCAGCAGGCTTAAAGCAATTTTCCTTTTCGCCGAAGAAGCCCATCTTTACCTGCGTGAAACCTATTGGGACGACATAGTAACACGTATGAGACATTTTGGGATATTTACCACGTTTATAACTAATCAGCCGGACACTGTCCGCGAAAACATTTACCGCCAAGCAGACAACATTTTCCTCTTCAACTTCACAAACGAACACGACTTGGAAGTTGTTTCACGGGCTGCACGTGTCGACGCGGAGACAGTTAAATCTATTGCAAGAGATTTGCCACCGCATTACTGCCTTGGGCTTGGAAGAGTTGTAAAAGACTTTCCAATGGTTATTAAAGTTAAAGCCTTAGACGTTAAAACAATGGGAGAAACAAGACTATTCTTCAAAGACACGAATTAAGTTTTCGGCAGGCTTTTCTCATTAAGATGTGTTTGGGTGTTTTATATGTTGTTTTTGACATATCATCATGGCTTTTTCCAAATGAGCGTTCCCATTAACTGGAAGCTTTTTATTATTTTCTGTCTCTGCTTCTGAAGTTAATTTTCTGCATTCTTATGGCGTATTTCATCAATAAGTAACACCACTGTTGAGAACAAACCCAAAAGAACCAAGAGAAAAAGAGGAGCAAAGGGATTAGGAATAAGACCATAATCGATAATGAGTCCTCCGGTTTCCTCAACCAACTTCTTATAGGCTAACATTGATTTCCACAGCATTTCAGACATTTGCTCATAGGCAATAAATCCGCCAACGATCGTTAACACCTGCACTATGGCTATCAGAGAAAGTAACCCAACTTTTATAATCTTGTTCACGGCTCGCTCGCTTCTCTCAACAACTAATACGCTGAGAGGAAATTATAAGGCTTTCAAGCTTTTTCCTATTTCTGTGCAGGAATGTCCTCAAAGTATTTGTTAAGTCGTATTCTTCCGCTTCGTCCAATGCAACCCATCTCAATTCTTCGGCGTCATCTGCGGCTTTAAGCGTTCCACCTTTAAGCTTCAGAAAATAGTCAATTATGACAAAATGATACTTTATCTTGCCATTACTGTCTTTGACTATGTTGTCGACAACATCAATATGTTCAGGTTTTTCAACATCGAGACCAGTTTCTTCCTTAACTTCTCGTATTACTGTTTGCTCCACTGTTTCGCCTAATTCTACTAAGCCGCCGGGAATGCTCCATTTTCCTTTTCCCGGGTCATTTTTTCTTTTTTCAAACAAGAGTTTGCCATCGCAGATTATGATTGCGCCTACACCGACAATTGGCTGGTTAGGGTAAAGCCTTTTCAAAGAATGAGCCCCTAGTATTACGTTGTTTTATTCGTATCTTAAAGCTTCCACTGGTTTAAGTTTAGAAGCTCTCCAAGCTGGGTATAATGCAAAGATTATGCTGACTCCTACGCCGAAGGCCAAGGCTCCCAAGAACACAGTCGGAGTTAAAACAGGAGTTATCGCAATTCCACCAGCCCCACCAGCACCCGCACCTGCACCTTGATTTCCCATGAGCAAACCGCCTCCCCGGAAGACTATTGCAACAATATTTGCCAAAACCCAGCCTGAACCTATGCCAATCGCTGCACCCAGCAAGCCAATTATCACAGACTCACTTAGGAAAACCAAAAGCACTGTCCGACTTTTCATACCCAAAGCTTTCAGTATACCTATCTCTCTCGTACGCTCCATCAAAGAAACAATCATAATATTCATTATCCCTATGCCCGCCACTAGAAGCGAGATGGCAGCAATTCCACCCAAAAAAAGCTCTATGACTGAGAAAACGCTTGAAAGAATGTTAAGCACCGCTGTTGCAGACGTTACTGAGACTTCGTTGCTGAAAGCTTCCTTTATGGCTTTAGAAACACTGTCAATCGTTGCTTTATCATCATTTTTTAGCTTCACAATTATCATATTACACTCATCGGTTCCAAAGAAGCTTTCTGCCTTAGAAATTGGAATGTAAACACTAGAATCCGAAGGCCCAACGCCGAAGCCTCCGATTTCCTTGAGAACAGCCGCAACATGACCAGTATAAGTCTCATTTTTTGCCGGAATCACAGTTGCGTTAGTCCACTTGATTTCAACATCGTCATCTGCACTGCAAAATAATGTCTCATTTTTCCAAGGATCACTTACTAGTTTCCCAACAACAACCGTTTCATTTGTCGGAATCAGAGGTATGTTTCCGGTTTCATTTACAAAGGTGCTACTGTAAATGTCTGAGTATTCAGCGAAATCGACACCTACTATTATAGTGACTCGGGTTATATTGCCAGATTTAATAAATCCTGCCCGTTGAATTATCGCGATTGACGTAGTGATGTTTGGTGATAATCCATTGATCATCTGCGTATAATTGATCAGCAGCCTGAATCCAGAATCAGCGCCCGTTCTGCCGCCTATGCCAGCGCCAAAACCTCCTCCTGCAGAAACAATTAGCGTGTCGGTTGCAAATCCCGTTTGAAGCTGCCTAGTTATAGTATCTTGCAGACCCTGAGTAATTGAAAGCAAGGCAACGATGGCTGCAATACCGATGACTACTCCTAATGTCGTCAAACCCGCACGAAGCTTCCTCAGCTTTATTGCGCTGAAGGAATAAGAGAAAACATCTCTTGATTTCATGTCAGTTCACAATCTCTCCAGTTATTACACCATCAAACATCTGAACCGTTCTCTTTGTTTGTGCCGCCAAATGCTGGTCATGTGTAACCATAATTATGGTCACGCCTTTCTCCTCGTTGAGCCTTTTAATCAGCCCTATTATTTCGTTAGCATTCTTGGAATCTATGTTTCCTGTTGGCTCGTCCATTAACAGAAATCTGGGGGTGTTTGCCAAGGCTCTGGCAATCGCTACCCGTTGCTGTTCGCCGCCGCTCAGTTCAGCTGGTTTGTGATTCATTCGCTCCTTCAAGCCTACAGTCTCAAGAACATCTTCTGCCTGCTTTCTCCTTTCAGCTCTACTCATGTCAGCTATCGACATTGACAGCTCAACATTTTCTCTCGCCGTGAACCGTGGAATAAGGTTGAAGAACTGAAACACGAAGCCTACTCGGCGTCTAAGGTCTGCCAGCTGATTGTCATTAAGTGTCGAAACATCAACACCTTCAATCAGCATCTTCCCTTCTGTTGGCTTGTCCAAAGCTCCAATCAGGTTCAGCAGGGTCGATTTGCCGCTTCCAGAGGGCCCAAGAACAGCGAGGAAATCGCCGCTCTCAACCTTCAGGTTCACGCCGCGCAGGGCTTCAACTGGAACTTTGCCTAGCATGTAAGTTTTCTTGAGGTTAATTGTCTGGACAATCGTTGGCACGTTAGAACCTCCATCTTCTTGTCTTGAGCCATTACTTGGTCAGGTATCTCCACGAGAGCGCTATGCCAATGAAAGAGAATACAACTGCGAAGATGCCGAGAAAAGTAAAGTCGAACATCACCGCTGAAGCATTAAATTCCATCACTGTGAGTCGTCTAATAGCGTCTGTTAGATAGCTGATTGGATTTACTTGCGCTATTGCTTGAATCCAAGATGGCATCTGAGATATTGGGAAGAACGTGTTACTTGCAAACATCAATGGCAGGTTAATTAGGTTCACGATTGCCATTTGTGTTTCCCATTTAGTCGACCTTAAAGCAACCGCCAGAAACACTGACGACAGCCCCAGGCAGAGAAGGAATATTGCAGCGTATACTGCTAGTATGTAGATAGGGCTGAAGGTTGAGCTGACTTGTAAGCCGAATAATACCGCGAGTGCCAGAATTATTGTGGCTTGAAACATTGACCTCAGAGATGCATTGAGAACCTTTGAAAATATTATTGCTCCTCGCGATACAGGAGTGCTAAGCACCTTGTTTAAGAATCCTAAGCGTCTATCCCAAACTATAGACATGCCGCTGAACATTGTTGTAAACATCACGATGAAGGATATCATGCCAACAGACATGTAGCTGAAGTAATCCCCAACGCCAAAGATGTTCCGCATCACATTTGGAGCAAAGTTTGGATCGGCAAACATTTGCTGAAATCCTTGTGTAAGGATTGCGCTGGGAATAGTTATGTTTCCAGACGTATATGGAGGGCTGACAAGATATCCTGGTAAAGTAATGTTAGGTATACTTATGTTGCTGAAGCTACCGCTTGAGAACATGTTTCCTATGTTCATCGCTTTTCCGAATAGCCCCATCCATAAAACTGGCTGGAGTATAGCCATCAGAAGAATTATGGGTTCCTTTAACCATTTTTTAAGCTCTCGCTTAGTCAAAGCCCAAATGCCGTGAAACTTACTTGGATGATGCTCATTCAATTTGCTCATGCCCTTGCCCTCCTCATAGTCATCCTTTGCGCTCTAAAAGCCTCCCTAGACTCCTCCGTATCACGCATGGACCTACCAGTATATTCTAGATAAACCTCATTCAAAGTAGGTTCCGTAAGCATAAGTTTCGTCACAGTGTAACCTTTCCTCCGCAAAGCTTCAATTACGAAGGGCGCTGTTACCTCTCCATACTCCGCCTTGATTCGATACGAACCATCTTCCTTCTTAACCTCTTTCACATGCTCAACAGAGCGAATAAGTTCAGTCACATCAGGATCCTCCTTAATGCTTAAGGTTATGATGTCGCCGCCTAAGCTGTGCTTCAATTCTTCAGGCGTGCCGACCACAACTATTTTGCCATGATCAATTATTGCCACGCGATCGCAGAGAGCGTCTGCCTCTTCAAGATAATGTGTGGTCATGAAGAGTGTCATGCCAAATTCTTTCTTCAACTTTCTGATGTAATCCCAACTTGCAACCCTAGTTTGAACATCTAAACCTAGCGTAGGCTCATCCAAGAAGAGTATTTTTGGTCTGTTGATCAGTCCACATGCAAGCTCAAGTCTGCGACGCATTCCACCCGAATAGGTTTGAACCTTCTTGTCCTTGAAATCGGTCAACTCAACAAGTTTCAGCAGTTCCATCGCACGTTCTTTTGCAATATGGCGTGGAATCCCATACAGATCAGAACACAAAAGCACGTTTTCCAATCCAGTCAAATCCTCGTCAGCGGTATATTCTTGTGGCACCACACCAATCACGTTTCTAACGTTGTTGTCTTGCTTTGCAATATCGAAGCCCAAGACAGAGGCTTTGCCTTCTGTAGGCTTCATTATTGTTATCAACATGTTGATTGTTGTTGTTTTTCCAGCACCGTTTGGTCCTAAGAACCCGAAGACCTCGCCGTGTTTCACACTAAAGTTCACATGATCAACTGCCGTTAGATGCTTGTTGAAAACTTTCGTCAGTCCCTCAGCCTTAATTATTTCTTCACTCATCTTGCTTCCCCTTCAGTTTTCTGTTTAACCCTTCAAGTTTTTCCGCTGTCTCATTTAAAATTTTCTGAACGTCTTCTATTGCTTGTTCTGAAAACTTTTCTTCTAGGGCGCTTCCAAGCTCGAAAAAGGCTGCCATAAGCCTTCTCATAGATTCTCCCAATTCAACGACTTTTTCTGGCGGTATGCGAAACCATAATCCTCCCAAGAAGGGAGGCGGCATGAATCTCGCCTCTTTCCTAAATTTCATCTTTATTTTCCTTTGTTCTTCTAGGAGAGCTTTACCCTTATCCGTAAGCGTGTAACGTTTCATGCCATTTTGTTCGGCGGGCAACTCTCTTACGTAATTGTTATCTTGCAGCCATGATAAAAGCGGGTAAATTGAGCCAGGACTTGGCTTCCAACGTCCATCAGTTTTCTTTCCAATTTCATTCATCATTTCTGAACCAGACATGGGTTTCTCGCTTAGAAGTTCAAGCACTTGGTAGCGTATGAATCCTTTAGGAACAATCGCCGTGTGTCTCATCCAATGTCTTCCATACATGTTTATCACCATTGATATCGGCATCGATATCGACAGTGATATTTAAACTTGTCGCTTCAAAAAGCAAAAAATTAACCTAATCTATCATCGTTCCGACGTGTTTGCCCTTAACAACAGCTAAAATATTTTCAGGCTTAAACCCATTCACAACAACAACTCTAACCCTTTTACGCTTCAGAATCTTCACCGCTTCCGGATCGAGGATCTGGTGTATTCCCGCTTTGTGTTTATCTTCAGCGAACACGTTTGACAACTCTTCGAAGCTTAAATGTTCAAGCATGACTGCATCCGCATGTTTTCTAGGGTCTTTATTGTAAATGCCTTCTTGGTCGGTGGCTTTAATTAACAAATTAACATTCACTTTTTCAGCAATTAACGCGGCTACAGTGTCTGTTGTCATGCCAGGTTTTAAGCCTCCCATAACAGCAACCTTTCCATTCTGTAAACATTTAACAGCATCCTCAACCGTTAACGGAATGGCTTCGCAACCTAATTCTCCCAGTTTTTTAAGGAAAAGCTGGGCGAAAATTCTTGAAACAGAAATTGCAACCTCGTCCTGAGCACTTTCGTTCAGACCCAGATTTTTAGCAGCCTCAATGAAGTCTCTTGCTAAAGTGCCGCCTCCAACGACAACAGCCAATTCATGCTCTTGCATTTTTAAATCCTTCAATAGCTCTACATATCTGCTGATTAACGTAGGATTAATGGGCGAAGCGACAACTGAACCGCCGATTCTTATTACAATCCGCATAAGCTTTTCATCCTAACCGCATATTATATAAACCGTTCTGGTTAAAATCTTTCAGAAAAACTTGTTTAATCCTTCCTGAATTTTTCCGCCAACCTGTACACTTATGGTTTCTCCAAAATTTATGCGCATTCCATCGACAGCGGCAACAGTTGGAACACCTGTTTTTTCCTTTATGAATTTTGCTTCGTTTGCTGGTCCTTTAAAGATCATTTGCATTCCAAGGTGCGTCAAAACAGCTTGTTCTGGATGAGTTTCTTCAACTATTTTCATGGCGTCGTTGGTTGTCATGTGCCCCTTCCAAGGCCTTCCAGCGGGCCTCATAACGCAGAGTATGAGAAGTCTTGCATCCTTGTAGTATTTGCCTATTCCTTCGAAGTGTTCTGTGTCGCTTGTGTAGGCGAAATCTCCAAAATCTGCAGTTTCAAATCTGAAGCCCACAGCGTCAGGGTCTGTATGCCTTGCCTCTGTCACTAAAACGTTGACATCGCCAACTTGAAATTTCATGTTTGGCACAGCTTCAATCTTCTGTTGTGGCATCTGTTGATGATATTTTGAAATTGAAGCCTCACAGACATCGCTTCCGCTCAAGACACTTTTGGGAGCAACTAGCACTCCACGCTTTTTAGTCATGCCCTTAGTCATAGCTTCAATCAAAATTTCAGCATCCGTGTAATGGTCTGGGTGACTATGAGAAACAAAAACAGCGTTAAGTTTCTGCGGGTCTAACCCCTCATCAATAGAATGCACAAGGGCTCCTGGTCCAGGGTCCAAATGTAAGTTTAAGCCTTCGCTAATTATCCGAATGCCAGCTGTGCGTCTCTTTTGCGTTATTGTTGCGAATCTTCCTCCACCAGTTCCAAGAAATATTATTTCAACTTTGTTATTCATAAACAATTTTATAGCAGTAATATGATTTCTGCTTTTTGCATGCTTTAAAAGGAATTAGACAAAAATGCGGAGTGGTCAACTGAAGGACAAAACACGACTTAGCTGTAATAACTATTAAGCCCAGTTAGACATATGTCACCGCATAGGCGAGGAAGTAGAGAACAATAAATAACACTCCTACTTTAGCATCTAGTTTTTCTCGTAATGCGAGTATTGATATAACTATAATGGAGCAAAATAGCGCATACAGACCCGTAGTTTCCGCAAGCCTTCCAGATACTGTGATTTTGCCGAAGATCAAGGGTCCGATTCCAATAGAAAACCCAGCATCAATAATGCTGCTTCCTATGGCGTCTCCTATGGCGATTTCATACTGTTTCTTTCGAACGGCTGTCAAGTCAACAACTAACTCTGGCAGAGACGTTCCAATAGCGACTACAAAGAAGCTGATGAGATACTCAGGCACACGTAGAACTGCCGACAAACTGATCACCGAGCTAATTACGATGTAGGACCCGATAGCAACGCCAATGAAACCTAGAATTGCTAGCATGAGGTGAAAAGATGGTCTTTGCCCTGAATGCGGGGTCTCAGCAGGTTTTTTCATAATGTTTTTTGTGATTAGCATAAGCAAAGGCCAACTAGCAACCAAGAAAACGGCGTTAATCCACGAGATGTACCCTTTTTCAACCATCGACACTGCAGCTATTAACGCCAAAATCTCGCAAGCTCCCATGACTGTTATTTCTTCTCTTCTAACTTTGAATTTCCCCCCGACCAAAGCAAGAAGTCCCAGTATCAAAGTCATCTGGGCGAGGACGGATCCGAAGGAATCTCCCACGTTGATGTCGCCGTGACCAAATGCAGAAGAGATTATTGAATTGGTAATCTCTGGAAAATCAGTGCCCAGCGACACTATTATCAGACCTATCATGAGGGGAGACACTCCCAACGCTGAAGCGACACTTATCGAATGCCCAACCGCCTTCTCAGCGGAAAAAGCTAAAAGAGTAACCCCCAAAATTAAAAGCGCTATCCCTAGCGTTAAATCAAAGTTCAACCACAATCCAATCAAGAGAACAGAGGCAACACCAGCTAAAATAAAGATTAGCCTCCGATCTCTTAACATAGTTTTTTACCTGCCTTTACAAGTGGTTAGTCAAACATGGTTTTAAAAATTTCTCTTTTATCTTTTGGTATTTTCCAATGAGAAGTGAGTCGCGTTTTTGGGTGATTGTTGCGAATTTGCTCTAATACAGACCTATAACGGTGACGTTGTAAGAAACGTTTTTAATACTGTCTCAAAAGGAATAAGCAAAAAGAGGGAGAACGTTGTTTAAAATTGAGAACGTCAATAAAAACAATTTCCAAAACATCCCTAATCCCTGCAAATACTGTCTTTACTGGCAAACAAGCGGTGAATTTGGCGAACAAATGCTGAAGCCAGAGATGGAAAAGAAAAAGCGGGAATGGTTCGACAAGGTGGCCAAAGAGTTTGGAAGCTGCATAAAAATTGCACATTTCAACGACGTTCCAATAGGGTTCATACAGTATGCGCCTGCAAAATTCTTCCCATGCGTGAAGGAATATGCTTCTGGACCGCCAAGTGAAAATGCTGTCTTCATTGCATGCCTCTACATAGCCAATAAGGAAATGCGTGGAAAAGGGCTGGGAACAAGTATGCTTGAAAATTTAATAGTTGAGCTTAAGGAGAAAGGATTTAAAGCCGTTGAAACGTTCGCAAGAAAAAGCTCGGAAGACAACCCTTCAGGTCCGTTAAAACTTTATTTAAAGCACAATTTCAAAATAATAAATGACAAAGACGATTTTCCACTTGTACGCCTAGAATTTTAAATGATTTAAATGGGAAAGTTTTAAAATTTTGATAGAGATATCTTTACTTGTGTTTGATTGTGTTTTAGTTCACTACGGAGAACTCGGGCTGAAAGGATTAAACAGACCACTCTTTGAGAAAAAGTTGATTGAAAATATAGGTAAAGTTCTTGATAGGTCAGAATATGAGAAGATAAGAAGAATGCAAGGAAGAATAATTTTAGAACTGAAGGAAAAATCAGATAAAAGCAAAATACAGGAATCACTCAAAAAAGTCTTCGGTATTGCATGGTTTGCTTTTTGTTTTAAAACAGAAGCCACTCTAAAAAATATAGAGGAATTAATTGGAAACAAGTTCACATTAAAAGCTGGTACAAAAGTAAAGGTTTCAGCAAAAAGAGCAGACAAAACTCTCCCATTCACCTCTATGGATGCAAATCGAGAGTTAGGAACTTACATTATTAAAAGGTTTAAAGTTAAAATCTCTCTGAAAGAGCCACAAAAAGAAATATTTGTTGAGCTTGTTGAAGGAAAAGCGTACGTTTTTGATGAAAAGCTTAAGGGATTATATGGTTTACCCGTTGGAGTTTCTGGAAAAGTTTTGCACTTATTATCTGGCGGAATAGATTCACCTGTAGCTGCTTGGCTGTTGATGAAACGAGGATGTGAAGTCGACTTCCTACACTTTCACACCTTTCGAGAATTTGATGAAAGAAAAAGTGGCAAGATTTTAGGATTAGTAAAAATTTTAGCCCAATATTGCTTTAAGTCAAGAATCTTTTTTGTTCCGTACTATCCATTTGAAGCTGAAGCGGTGGAAGCGCCAGTAAAGTACAGATTGGTTCTGTTTAGAAGGTTCATGGTTAGAGTTGCAGAGGCAGTAGCCAACAAGCACGGCATAAAAGCCTTGGGGAGCGGAGAGAATTTGGCTCAAGTTTCATCCCAAACCTTAGAAAACATTGCAGTAGTAAGCAAAGCAATTGTATTGCCCATACTTAGACCATTACTCACGTACGAGAAAAATGAAACTGTCGAGTTAGCCAAGCAAATTGGCACTTTTGAAATTTCCACAATACCCTATAAAGACTGTTGTTCACTCTTTATAACAAAACATCCCGTGACAAAGGCTAGATTGGAAATTGTGCAATCAATTGAAAAGAAACTAAATTTGAGTGAGGCTATCAGGGAAAGTCTTGAAAAAGTTGAAATAATCAACATAGAATGAAAACTTTGCTAATGCAACTTCTTATTAACAAAGTAAACTATTTTATATAATGCCATGTCATCGGCTGAAGTTGCGGTTCGAGTGTTTCGCACACTAGAAAATGAAGACTTTAGAGTACTCCAAGTCATCGAGACCGGCATGAGCAAACATGAATTCGTTCCAAAAGAACAGATTGCAAAATTCACCAAATTCGACCTTGCACGAGACACAGACTTCAGATTAAGCCGCCTTAACAAGTTGGGCTTGATATATCAAATGCGTGGGCCCTATGTTGGCTACACATTAAACTACGCTGGATACGATTGCCTAGCAATAAACGCCCTCGTTAAATCTGGAGTGCTAGAAGCCTTCGGAAAACCCTTAGGAGTGGGCAAAGAAGCAGATGTTTACGACGCATTAAACCCGAAAGGAGAAAGAATAGCCGTGAAATTTCACAGACTGGGCAGAATCAGTTTCCGCCAAACCATCCGAAAAAGAGGCTACATAACTGAACGTGCTGGCTGGCTTTTCCAGTCTAAACTTGCGGCGGAAAAAGAATTTCAAGCTTTAAAACTTGTCTTTCCGTTCAGGGTAGCCGTTCCAGAGCCAATAAGCCAAAACCGCCACGTAATAGCCATGGGCATGATTGAAGGGGCAGAACTTGCACGGTGGAAAGAAATTTCCAAACCAGAAAAAGTTCTAAAAGAAATATTGCGTAATGTTCGAAAAGCCTATTTGAAGGCTGGTGTTATCCACGCCGATTTAAGTGAATACAACGTCATTTTAAAGCCTAACATGCACATTCTAATCATCGATTGGCCCCAATACGTCACCATGACTCATCCAAATGCCAAACAGCTTCTAACCCGAGACATCAAGAACATTTTGCAGTATTTCAAACGCAAGCATATGTTAAAGGTCAAACTTAAAGAAACTTTGGCGTATGTGACTGGGGAAACGGGCAAAATCGCACAATTGTTAAAGAAGGAAACAGAAACACCTTGCGACGTTTCCTATCAAAAAATAGCGGAAAAGTAATAGCTGAAACAAAAGAATTAATCAAAATCATCAAAAATTCTCACTAATTTTGCCATGCACTCTTTCTGTTATTAGGCTTATGCTTTTTACGTGCTTCATGAAGGCTTGGCGTAGAACTTCGCTTTCATCTATTCGCGCGCTCAAGCTCATTCTCAAATTCAAATAACCGCTTTAAACGTTCTGCTATGGGCGGATGCTTGCTAAAGATGCTCCATTTGCCAGACTCTTGGGCAAAAAGTTTCATCGAGAAACCTGTGAAAAACTTGTTATTCTGACCTATCGCAAAAGATTCGTAAAGTTTTATTAGTGCAGATATTAACGCTTTTGGTTTCTTAGTCATTTTGACACTTTCCTCGTCGGCTAAGAATTCTCTGTCTCGATATATGGTTGGTTCAATCAAATACCCCAAGAAATTGAAGGGTACTGCAAATTTGAGGCTTGATGCCAGTGATTTGATTAGGCAGTCCTCATTTTTTATGTGGAAAACTTCATGGGCTAAAGAAGCCTCCATTTCATTGTTCGATAGAGTTTCAAGGAGTCCAACGGACACAACTATTGTTGACTTTTCCTTTCTCCCTATAGAAAGAATGGATGGTGTGCTACATTCTATTAAACCGATTCTTGGCGTTGGTATGCCTGCCTTTTGTGATAGACTATTCAAAACTTTGTAAAGGTTCTCTGCTTGGCTCTCACTCAGAGACTTAATGTGATATAACCGTGTGACAATTTTTTCGCCAAAATAATAGTTTACTGTACCATATAAAAAGGCGAAGGAGAGAGAAGCACTCATCAATGTAACCCAGCTTGTGCATATAGCGCCTATGTATGAAAATGAGATATTGCTGCAAGCTATGTGGTACAGCTCCCCATAACCCATTGCGAACCAGTGAGCAAAACAGACTGACGATATCCAAATGGCAATCAAAAATGATCCAAACAGTGGAGAGGTTAAAATTCTTGTCCGTTTTTTGTAGGCTTTTTTACTTACCCGCTTTATTCCGATAAACGCGCCAGCTGACACGACTGTCGAAAACAGAATGGCGTACAGGTAACTTGACAGAAAACTAACTACAGATTCAATCATTGGCTATTCTGCTCCCTGTTTCAGTCTCTCTAAATGCCGCTTGAGTTCTTCTAGAGCCTTCGTGTCTTTAATTCTGGCATGATTGACTAGGTATGATATGGCTGAATCTCCAAACGTCTCAAATAATCCTTCCAAAACCGATCTGACAACTGTTTTTTCAAATTGCTTCTTGGTAATTGCTGGCTTATACTCATAGTGTAAGCCTTTGCCCCTTTTCAGCTCTCGTTCAACTAAGCCCTTTTCATATAGTCGGTCTAAAACTGTGGCTACTGTTGTAACTGCAACTTTGCGCTTTCGACTTACTTCTTTATGGATTTTCCTAACGTGTCCGAATTTGAGTTTCCACAGTGCTTCCATGACATCTGCTTCCAAGTCGCCTAAAACTTTAGCTAGTTTCCCCTTTTGTGGCTTGAATTCAACCCATTGAATGTTCTTTGTCATGTGAACTACAAGCTGTAGTTACCTTTATATTCGACTTGTGCTATAACTACACTATATAGTTAGCACTCCAAAATATAAGCTTAGCTCGAGGTGACATGTTTGCGTGTAATTACTTTAGTTTCCAAAAATCTTTCAAAAAGGAAAGGACGTGCAATTCTCAGCTCTATCGGATTGATGCTTGCAGTTGCTTTAATTATCTCAGCATTCACTATTTCTCGCTCTATGGAAGTGCAGATTGGAGACGAAGTAGAAAAATATGGACCAAATATTGTGGTAACACCTAAAACTCAGTCAATAAGCGTTCCATATGGAAGTGTCGTTATGGGCAATGTCACAATTCAGGAAAGCTCCGTAGACAAGATTTATACAATTCCAAACAGGGGAAATCTCAGAGTTGTATCACCAAAACTTTATGGTCAAGTTCCGTATGGAAACAGCAGTCTCCTTCTCGTTGGAATGATTCCAGAGAAAGAAATTGAACTCAAAAAATGGTGGAGCATCACGAGTTCATTGCCTCAAAACGATACAAACGAAATTATTGTAGGTTCAGCGGTGAAGTCATCGCTGGGCTTATCAGTAGGATCAACTATTCAACTTAGGAATACTACTCAAACCGTTGTTGGCTTTCTAAGCGACACTGGTTCAGTTGATGATTATTCCGTATTCTTGCCATTACGCACATCTCAGATGCTACTCGATCTTATCGGTAAAGTTAGTATAATTGATGTTGGAGCCCTCTGCAAAAACTGTCCAGTTGAGGTAATTTCTCAGCAAATAATGGACGCTGTACCCGATGTTAAAGCAACTCCAGTTAAGCAGGCTGTTGAGACAAGAATGAAGGCTGTTGAACAAACAGCCAGCTTTTCGCTTCTTTTAGCCTCGATAATTCTTGTCGTCGGGTGCGCTGGCGTTATGAACACAATGTTGGCGTCTGTTCACGAAAGGATGAGGGAAATCGGCATATTCATGTCCCTCGGAGCCGACAGCACTCATCTGTATAAAATGTTCTTCTTGGAGTCGATAATTTTAGGCTTAATCGGCGGATTAATAGGCACTGCGGTGGGCTTGATTTCGTCAATATTGTTTGGATCTTTTTTCATAAAAGTCACAATAAATCCTGCAGAAATCCCCTTGTATCCTATTCCACTCGCCATTACTCTATCAGTTTCAGCGTGTCTAGTTGCGAGTCTCTACCCTGCTTGGAGAGCTTCCAAAATCGATCCAGTCAAAGCCTTAAAGACTGTGTAAACATGATAGTGATGAAAGAAGTTACAAAAGTCTACGAAATGGGAAGTAGCCAAGTTCTTGCCCTAAACAATGTAAACTTAAGAGTTGAGGAAGGTGACTTCCTAGCTGTAATGGGACCAAGTGGAAGTGGAAAGTCAACACTACTCTACACGATTGGAGGGTTATTGACACCAACGAAAGGCGATGTAACAGTAAATGGCACATCAATCTATGAATTAACTCCTCGGGAACGAGCCAAATTTAGACGAGAAAACGTAGGTTTCATCTTCCAATCATTTGAATTATTGCCATACTTAACAGCATTGGAAAACGTTATGCTTCCGCTATACCTAGCAGGTATTTCCCCAATCGAACAGGAAAACGTAGCAAAAGAAGCTCTCAACAAAGTTGGATTGGCGAACAGAGCTTTTCACAAACCAACCGAATTAAGTGGGGGTGAACAACAACGAGTCGCCATTGCAAGAGGCATCGTAAACAACTCGACCATTATTTTAGCTGATGAACCTACGGGTAATTTGGACCAAAAAACTGGCAACGAAATCATGCAGCTTCTGTACAAGTTACATGAAAAAGATGAACTCACCATAATTGTTGTAACCCATGACCCAGCGATAGCTGGATGTACTTACAAAGTGGCAGAGATGATTGATGGACGCGTAGTCGAAGGCGAGCAACGAACTTCTCAGGAAAGGAAGTGAAAAAATGGGCAAAAAGAAAAGAAGACATGGATACCACGGTCCTCCGCTTACGCCAATCTATAGGAAAAAGAAGGGAACACCTGGGTGGATAAAGGCCCTGGTAGCGATACTCTTTATCGTAGTTGTAGGAGCAGTTGGCGTCTGGCAATTTTCACTCAAAGGATCCCCATCGCAGCAACCTCCACCTCAGCAATCATATCCAACATATGCTACTGGCGTCTTTTACAACAACCCAACTATAACTGGGGGCGGAACCAAAATCCAAGTGCCCTATAGCTTCGTAAAAGATAAAAAGATAGTCTTTGCAGATGTCAAACTTGCAAATCAGACGAGCGAGTTGCAGTATCAAGGTCGCATCATCCCCTTGAACTTGTATAAGGGTGGAAATTATCTGCCTCTGATAGCTCTTTATACGCCGTCAGGCAAGGTAATAGCCGGCATTAGGACCTGCGAACCATGCGGTAGCTTCAGTATGCACATTGGCGAAGGAAAATACCTAATCTGCGATGCTTGCGGAACAAAATGGGACGTTGAAACCTTGAAGGGCATAAGCGGCGGCTGTCCAGGCTATCCACCACCCAAACTGACATCTACGGTTAATGGCAATATGGAAATTGACCTTTCGCCTTTAGGAATAAAAGTGACACCATAACATGTTGCTGCTAGGTTGCGAAAAGATGCCCAGTTGTTTTCGTGGATTATTATAGCGCGCACTATCTAATCTCATTATAAAGAATAAAAAAGAGACTGGAATATGAAAGCTAAACTTAAAATGCTGTGTTCTAGCTGCCGCTGCTGGAACACGGTTCCCGTAAACAAGATTTTTATCGAACAAAAAACTTCTGAACCAAAAGTTAAAACCTACATTCCAATGTATGAACCGTTACAGGTTGTTAAATGTAAAAAAATCCGGAAAACTTATAGCAGAAGCGAAGGAGAATTCACAGTCCTAACGCATCTTTGACTTGTCTGGCGGTTGGTTTGCCTTCAATTGCAATCTTCCCATCTACAGCAATTGTCGGAACAGCCTTTATTCCATATTCTTTCGCCTTTTTCAAACAAATTTCACTTTCACATTTTTCCCGAATGTTGTATTCAGTCACGGTGCATTCACTACACTTTGCCTTCTGAACGATTTCCATGGTTTCCTCGCATAAATGACACCCAGCGGTAAATACTTCAATGGTATGTCCCACGTTTTCACCCCCATTTTACTTTAAATCATAAAGTAGATGTAGAAGGTCAAGTATTTATGTTGTCGAGTAACTGAAAGGTAAGCCGATGTGGATTGATAAAATACGTTTCCAAAAAGAAAGTAAAGAAAAGTGTGTCTGCCCTCTTGGCGAAGTTATGGATGTCATCAGCGAGAAGTGGGCACTACTAATAATAAATATGATTGGTAACAACCAAAAGGTAAGATACAATAAAATAATGGAGGGTCTAAAAGGTATAAATTCAAAAACTCTTTCAGATAGATTGAAGGAACTGGAAGAATACGGTCTAATCAAAAGAGAAGCATATACAGAGATTCCTCCACGAGTCGAGTATACTCTCACAAGTGATGGAGTTGAACTAGCAAAAGCAATGCTATCGTTAATGCAATGGGCAAAGTAGCTACTTTTTAGTGGACATCCAACAGTATGTAAAGTATGTTGTTTCCACGCAGTAAGACATTTCCGTAATTGGTGATTAACTGATCATCTCTGGATTCTGTTGCTCCTTCAAGA
>Ga0315312_1000487_pt1 | contig 46189 bp, 54 predicted proteins | sample TDP7_MG_FD_203629 | JGI IMG/M metagenome (GOLD analysis project Ga0315312, IMG submission 203629) | Freshwater sediment microbial communities from Lake Towuti, South Sulawesi, Indonesia - TDP7 | ecosystem: Environmental > Aquatic > Freshwater > Lake > Sediment | place: Indonesia: South Sulawesi... | reverse complement strand
TACAGACAAACATATTTTTGGTATGCAGATCGATTCCACAATAAAACTTGTGCTGTTTGGTGTAAAATTTCATGGGGCTTCCTCCTTTCGATGGTAGATGGTTTATGGTACTCTAAGTTTACCATCTTTTAGGGGGAGGCCTTAAATAGTATCAAATTACTCAAGCGCCTGCCGGCCGTCAGGCAGGGATGGCTTACAGCCCCCGCTGAGTTCTATCGTTGAGTCTGTAGGAAAAGTCATTTTTCGTAAATTTGCTCTCAATGAAATCAAATACTTACGAGTCGAAAAATTGCCAAAATCGGGCTTTTTCTACAGACTCGTTAGGCCCAAAATTATGACCATTCAATCACATGCAAGATGGATATTAATGTTTACCTCCTCTTTCTGTGTAACTTACGTGAGAACTCAGCTACAGTACAAAAAAAGTCCATGGTCAGAAGGCATCATTCATCTTCTTTCGTCCTTAGTTATACATTACTTTGCCATCGCACTGGTAGCAATATTGGTGGGTGCAATTTACTTAGCCGGACCCAGATGGCTAATTCCTCGCAACGAGAGTGACTCAAAGGCAAAAACCAGTCAACTGCTCGACATTGTTGACATTGTATATTTGACTGCTTTAATGGGTTCACTATTCGTCTGGTTTCTGATGGTTGGCGGCCCATTTAGCAACGACATAGAGTGACAGTGGAAGCCTAACCAGTAACTTCAGCGGATGACTTATAGCCGCCGCTGACCTAAATCGTTATGTGCTCATGGATAAATTCATATGATACTACCAGTACCTAATCCCATGGGGTTCATAGTCTATGAGGTTTGCTCGTCGAGGTAATACTGGCCAAAAAACAATTTTTGTGCTTGGGGCTGGAGCCTCCAGAGACTTTGGATACCCGCTAGGTAATGAGCTATTCCATTATGCGTATAGGGTAAGGAAGTTCGAAAAATGGGCTGGTTGTTTCAGCGAGGAAGCACAGCATGTGAACATACTCCTTCCACAAGTTCAAAAATTCCTGGCGGCGCTATATCCTGGATTGCCCATGAAAGATCCTTTTAACGACTCAAAGGACTGGCCTCCTTTTGAAGAGGTATTCACTTTAATCACGCTGTTAGGACAAGAAAATTTCGATGCCCAACGTTTTGGGACTGATTTGATTAGCTTATCAAAGACTTTCAGGAATGTGATTTTTTCCTTACTAACGTCATGTGGCGCATGGGGGTGGTTGGGTGATGAGGGCGTTATACCTTACGCTGACAAACTGAGCGATAAGGATATAGAGAGAATCACTGAAACTTACTCGAAAAAGGAAAGGCTTTTGGCCAAATTTCTTGATGAACTACTCCTGCATTCTGTACCGACATTTGTATCATTGAATTATGACACTCTGCTGGATAGCAGCCTGAACAGCCGCCTTTCGCGGTATTCGGCCAGTATCCCTTCGAAATATCAGGCGGACTTCCTCGCGCACTTTAGCTATGGATTCGAGGTTTATGACGAAGTAGGTAAACTACACGATAGTAATTCTAAGATCCTTTTGTTAAAGCCTCATGGTTCTCTAAATCTTATGTTCTGCCAGCGCTGTGGCAAAGTTATTTGGCGATTAGCCAGTTGGTATGCTTCGATGTTGAACGGGCGCGCCCTTTGTCCCTTCTGTAATAGAAACATGGAAGTTCCCGTTCAGGTGCCCCCGCTGTACAGGAAGGATTTGGACCTGCTGGGATTGAGTAGCAATGTTAAGAGATTTATTGATCAAATTAGGGAGAAGGTGCGTCTTACACTGCAGGGCGCGGATAATATTACTATCATTGGCTACTCATTCCCCCCTTACGATTACGACTTCAGGTATCTTTTTATTACTGGAATTATGAATAATCCTAAGTTTCCAAACATTAAGATCAAAGTCGTGGACTATCTTGAAAACAAAGACAATGCCCTTGAGAGACTGAGAAAGAAGTATTATTTCCTTGACATTATGATACCAGGAATTGAGTATGAGTGTGATGGCTTTATTAGCTATCTTAAAGCCGGTCCCTAGTGATTTTGACGGTAGGCAGCCTTAGCGTAAGATAAGCCATTAGGAAGGATTCATATGGTACAAATGATGTCCATTTTGCTAGCGGTTATTGCCACCGCCGTCTTTTTCTTCTCAAAGACGGCAGCATTGATTATTTACTTAATCCCGGTGATCTATTTGATCGTGAACCTTTGGACGCTTCGCAAGATTCGCGGAAAACCCGCTCCCGAACTTTCGGAAGGGGCGAAGAACCTAATCAAGTGCTATCCACATTGGTACACTTACCCGAATGTAGCGAAAGATAATGGTGCGGCAGCCCGAGCTCTTGTTTTTTTCGGGATCATTTTTGGGGTCCTTAGTTACATTTATAGTTCTACTTGGGGATTTGTTGCTGCCGTAATAGCTATTCCAGTCATGGTATTTGTGAGTCGGAAAGTGGATCCAATCCGCTACTTAAAAGATGAGGGGCAGAAGAAAGCGCATGAGGAGATCATAGTGGGGTTGGGATCAAAGCTACATTATACACTTTAATTGATTATAGGAAAAGCGAAGGCGAGTGGATTTGGGGTAATGCTTGACATTTTGCAATTTACAAATGGGATAAAGAACGTCGCACACTTATTCGGGCACAATTCGTTGCTTACAACGCAAACCTTTATAGTCTCACCAGGGATGAACTTCGCCACATTATCGACCCCTAAGACGTGTTAGGCCCAAATTTTCCTAGCGAAACCTTCCGCGTCCTGAGAGAGCAAACCCTTGGTAGTGCGAAATTATTTGGTAAAATTATCTTGATTATGTAATGCAATTGTCATATTATTGTCATATGGTGGTCCTCGATTCATCTACTTTAATTCTGTTGGCTAAAATTGAGATGCTTGAAAGTTTTGTCTTGAATTACAGTGGAAAGATCTTAATACCTGGAAAAGTGAGGGAGGAAACCTGCGTCGAGTGGGATGAAGAGACACCTTTAATAGAGAGGTTGATTAAGAGCACTAAGTTACAAGTCTTTCGGATCGAGAGCGCCAGGCTATCAAAGAAACTTATGGAAGATTTTCACATTGATGTTAGGGAAGCTGAGGCAGTGGGTCTTGCGTTGCAGGAAAAGGCATCCATTGTTGCTACAGATGACAGAAATGCCATTAGGGCCTGTAAAATGTTAGGGGTAAATTTTACGACAGCGATAGCTATTTTAATAAGGGCCTTTGAGAAGAACCTGCTTGAAAAGGATGAAGCTCTTATCAAATTACAGAAGCTTGAATCGGTTGCCAGGTATAACAGGGCGATCATTGAGGATGCAAGAAAACGCATTGAGGGAGGTGATTGAGATGGCAAAGAAAACGTTGAGCATCCGTGTGGATAATGAGGATTATCGCTTCCTATCGACCCTCGCCAAAGAGGAGAAGGAGGATGTTTCAAAGAAAATCAGAGAACTGGTTGATCTCGGCAGGGTGATGTTGGCCATAGAGAAATACAAGAAGTCAGAAGCTTCCTTGGAAAAGGCTTCAAAGATAGCGGGCGTTTCCATATCAAAAATGATGGATATCCTGCGAGAACATGGAGTGGAAGCGAATCTGGAATATGAAGATTATCTGAAGGGACTTAAGTCACTCCGGAAAGTCTGGTAGCCATCATTCATCGTCTATCATCAAGGGACATAGAAAGAGAGCAGAACAGTCACATTTTTGGGGTCAATTTTTGGGGCTTGAATATTGACATCGATTTTCCTAGCGAAACCTTCCGCACTCTGAAAAAAGAGAATACGGTGAATACCCGATCAAGTCGAATGGTGTTGGAGGGGAAATCTCTTTGACTATTCGTTTCTATTCTTTTCTTCCTCAAGCTCTTTTAGCTTCCTGAGGGCTGTTTTCTGGATATTTTTTTATGAGCTTCAAGATTTGGGAGGCAAAGAGGGGCAGGCGGGTAATCTTCAAACTGTGATAATGCCCTTGCGCAAGGCGTATTTAACTAAATCGGTGCGGTTGTGGATATCAAGTTTAGACATGAGGTTAGTCTTATGCCCCTCCACAGTTTTAACACTGATGACTAACATATCAGCTATTTCACGAGTAGTATATCCTTCTGCTAAAAGCTTGAGTATTTCCCTTTCCCGGTCTGACAGCTGTTTGTAAGGGTCTTGTTCTTTCCTTAGATTGGCTTCCATCTGATAATCTTCAACTAAGAATTTGGCTGCGGATGGAGACAGAAAGGAATCTCCACGGTGAACAGAGCGGATACCAGAAGCGAGATCTGAAGAAGCGGCTGTTTTGCTAATAAAACCGCTGGCTCCAGCTTCAATAGCCCAAAATACATGTTCCTTATCGTCGTATTGTGTGAGAACCAGGATCTTTACCTCGGGGAATTCCTTGCGTATGCGGCGTGTCGCTTCCAATCCATTCATGTTCGGCATAGCGATGTCAATAAGCATTACATCGGGCATAAGTTTTTTGACCATCTCCAATGCTTCCCTTCCATTGGCAGCCTCACCCACCACCTCTATATCCCCTGCTAATCTCAGCAGGGCACAAATGCCATCACGCACGATAGTGTGGTCATCCACCACCAGCACCCTTATCTTCGGCATAGCTCGTGCTCCTGACTCCTGGGACCTTTGCAATGGCTCTAGCCCCTTTTCCAGGCTGGGACTCAACATAAGCCTCGCCACCTACCGCCCCTACCCTTTCTCTGATACCAAACAGACCGGCACCACGCCCATCCTTCTCAATGCGTGTGATCTCGCTGACATTGAATCCCTTTCCATCATCCTCAATACATAAAATACACTCATTGGTGTTGCATTCTAAGCGGACGACAGCTTTTTTCGCCTCAGAATGCCTCACAATATTGCTCATAGCTTCCTGAGCGACGCGGAAAAGCGTCAGTTCAGCTTCAGGAGATAAACGACGTTGCTCCATTCCTTTAAATTCTGTAGTAACATTAATGCCTTTGGAAACGAGATTGGTCTCAGCAAGATTGCGAATAGCAGCAGGCAGTCCTAATGTATCCAATAAAGTAGGGCGGAGTTCCTTTATGAGTCTGGCAACTTCAGCATGTGCATGAGCCGCTATATGATGAGTCTTTTTTAACATTGCTTTGATCTCAGTATCTTTGACATTCCCCATTTCCATCATTTCGGTAAGCGCCTGAAGATTAAGCGCCAGAGCAGTAAGCTGTTGACTGGTTTCATCATGTAGCTCTCTGGCAATCCTTTTTCGCTCCTCTTCCTGGATAGTAATCATTTGCCTCAGCAGCGTTTGGTATCTTTTCCTCGAATCACTTAACCTCTTATACAGCTTTGCCTGCTCAATGGCTATGCCGAGCTGGTCTCCGATCGAGCCCAGAAGGTACATGTCATCTTTAGTGAAGCGCCGCACCATAGTGCTAGCGACATTGAGCACCCCGAGAACATTATCTTTAGCTCGAAGAGGAACACTGATGAATGCCTTTAAGCCTTCCCTGCTGATTAGATCAGGGTGAGCAGCGCTTGGATTCGAGGAAATATCCTCCAACAGGATTGCCCGACCGTTATGAGCTACCTTTCCTGCGATCCCTTCCCCGATGGGAAAACGCATTTCCTCAACATATTTAGCCGACAGACCATGGGAGGTACGATAGGATAGCATCTTCGTCTGATCGTCTATAAGCATAATCCCCCCAACAACCCCACCCATAATATTAAGAACGCTATCTAACCCTACTTTGAGAATAGCATCTAAGTCCATCAGGCTGCTGATTGCCGCAGAGACCCGGCTTAGAATTAGAAGGTTATCACTACCCTTCTTAGTATCGTTGGGGGAGCTATCCCCTTTCGAACTGAAGTTATTTGGGTTAGCAGATATTGTAGCTTGTTCCTTTTTCAGTTCCATCTTGTCTATCCATTACTTGAAATAGCTCAGAATAATAGTATACAAAGCCCCATTTTCTGTCAATCTTCAGGGAGACTAATCCCATCCCCTCAATTGGTAATATTCCTTCAGCATGACCTCTAAGTCTCTGGGTTGGATCGTTTTTCCCGTTTCCTGAAGAACTTCTCGAAAGAATCGCCGAGGGAGCTTGTCATCTTTCTTCGTTAATCCTTCTCGTTGGTTAAAATCTCTTGGCAAATTGATAATCTCAGTGGCCATGGTTTTAAGTTCTCTCTTTTTGAGTGAAATGTCGCAAGTAGATTTTATAATTTCTTGAAGATCCTTCCATGTGATGAGATCCCGATAAAATCGGCAGAGGATGAGGGCGTCGAAAAGAGTCATCTTATCTTCATAATCGACAAAAAGCCTGGCCTTTCCCTTCACTTGGTCAGGATCGATCTGTCCGGAGAGTTCGGATTTATAGAAGGTTGCTCTCAGATGGCAAGCGCCCCGATCCGATGTGGCATAGGCAAGCCCCATCCCCTTCAATACCCTTGGGTCGAAGCCTGCAGGCTCAAGCCCCTTTACATGGATCGCTTCCTCCTCCATCCCCCAGACCTCTGCGGCATCTCGAACACCTTCCGACAGAATTCTACCTACTCCTTTTCGGTAAGCAATCTTGGTTAAGATCTCTGCAATCCGATCGACATCCCCATAATTGAGTCTTTCCCTTATCTTTCTTCTCTTTGAAGCCTCGATTGCAAAGGCAGCTAAATTTCCTGCGGTAATGGTATCCATTCCAAGACGGTCACAAAGGTCGTTTAGATAGATGATCTCTTCAATAGAATTGACCATGCAGAGTCCGCCAAAGGCATAGATGGTTTCGTATTCAGGGCCCATGATGCGGAGACCCCGATGCCTTCCCTGTTTGATTTCAGAGATTTTCCCGCAGGCCATAAAGCAATGGGGGCAGGCTGTGGAGACGACATTGCAGTGTTCGATGAGACTTTCTGCGCTGATCCCCTCCCAACCCTCCAATGTTCCTTTGGACCAATATTGGGTGGGAAAGGCACCGATGGTGTTCATAATGGAGACCAACATAGGGGTTCCATATCTCTTATAAATGGAGACGATTTGATTGTCCTTGACCCGATCTTTAAATCCCTGGGCCAGTCTTTTTAAAGAGGATGGATCGGCAAGTTTCCTGCGCTTCTCCCCATGGAAGACGATTCCCTTCAACTTTTTTGATCCCATCACGGCACCAATACCAGCTCTACCGAGGGAGCGCCAATGCTCAGATTCGATCACCGCAAATTTGACCAGATTTTCTCCGGCCGGACCGATGACCAACGCTCCGGATTCCTTGATATCAACTTTTTTGAGAATGGCTTCTTCTGCCTCGTAAGTCTCCTTTCCCCAGAGGTGAGAGGCGTCGTGGAAAATGACATTCCTGTCGCTTATCTCAAGAAAAATGGGATGATTCGATTTTCCTTCAATAATGATGGCATCATAACCTGCGCGGCTGAGCGCAAGGGTGATCTTTCCTCCAGAATAGGATTCAGAATAGATTCCAGTCTGAGGAGATTTGGTGAAGACGGCATATCGGCTGGAGCCATAAAAAGGGGTATCCGCCAAAGGGCCTATTGTGAAGATGAGGCGATTTTGAGGAGAAAAGGGATCAATATGGGGCGGATTTTCTTTAAGAAGGAGGAAGGAGCCCAGGCCCTTACCGCCGAGGTAAGATCGAAGAATCGATTCGGGGATGGGCTCTATCGTCGCCTTTTTCTTGGAAAGATCAACTCTTAACAGTCGATTAAAAAAACCTTTCATTATTTTTATCTTAAAAGAAATCAAGGGCTCAAATCAAGGAATAATCTCCCCCTTTAGCACCTGCCTGCGCCTGCCTGCCGGTAGGCAGGGTAGGCAGGAAGGGGAGATGGGGGGGATTTATCTTAGGATGTCAATACATTTTGTGATTCAATATTTGGTCTAATTTCTTTAGTATTTGCTCCTTGTCTACCTTTCCCTTTAATTGAAATGGGTCGGGAAATATGAGGACGGGAATTTCATATTTATAACGTTCATATAGGTTGGGATCGAGGAGGATGTTTATCTCTTCAATTTTTAAAGGATACTCTTTTCTCAATTGGTTCAAAAGGATTCTTGCTTCGTCGCAAAGAGAACATTTCGGCTTGGTATAGAATTTAATCAGGAGCGTCATAACAACTATCATAATGGAGGCAGTAGATGATATCAAGAGCAAAGGTTAGTTTTCCCTTGAAATTATATTGCTCTTATCATATCGTATGCTCGCATGTTTTCATGAGTCTCGGACACGAGACACGGTCACGTTATTTTCTACACGCTTGGAATGACTATGCGTTTGTGGGGCAATGATTATAACAAGATGGAGTTTGCGGGGGCCTTTGGCGACCTGGGGACATTGATCCCATTCGTCATAGGTTATATCACGCTTAATAAGATGGACCCCTTAGGGATTCTGGTGGCCTTTGGTCTTTTCAAAATCTTTGTGGGGCTTTATTTTAGAACCCCAATCCCTATTCAACCCATGAAGGCGATTGGCGGTATGGCGATCGCCCATGCGGGGACCATTACTCCAGGGATGATCTGGGGTTCAGGAATCTTCACGGGCCTCTTCTGGCTTCTGATGGGAGTCACTGGTGCGATCACCTGGATCGAAAAGGTGACCACAAAGCCTGTGGTTCGAGGGATTATGTTAGGATTGGGTCTGAGTTTCATTGTGGAAGGGTTAGGGATGATGAAGGCTCAACCCGTATTGGCAATCGGTGGCATTATTCTGACTCTCCTTCTCTTAAATAATCAACGCTTTCCCGCTATGTTAGCCCTGTTGGGATATGGGATCGTTTTCACTTTTATTCAAAAGCCAGATTTAATCGAAGAGTTCTCCCATCTCTCCATTCGATTTCGATGGCCTGAGTTGGTGCTTGGAAAAATTTCATGGAAAGAACTTCTCTCTGGTTTTCTCATTTTAGGACTACCTCAGGCCCCTCTCACACTGGGCAATGCCATCATCGGGACAGTAGCAGAGAATAATCAATACTTTCCTGATCGAAAGGTGACGGCAAAGACTATCACCATCGATCACGGAGTCATGAACCTGATCAGCACCTGCATCGGAGGAGTTCCCATGTGTCATGGGGCAGGAGGCATGGCTGGCCATATTCGATTTGGTGCCAGGACAGGTGGGGCCTTGGTGATTCTGGGTGTGATCGTTCTTCTGACCGGACTTTTTCTGAGCGACTCCGTGGCTCTTCTCTTTCAGGTCTTTCCCCGGCCGATTCTGGGTGTCATCCTCTTTTTCGCCGGAGTGGAACTGGCGCTCGTGATCAAGGATATCAAATTAAAAAGACAGAACCTTTTCGTCCTCCTCGTTACCGCAGGCACAGCCATGTGGAACATGGGGATAGCTTATTTGGCAGGACTCCTGCTTTACTACGGCCTTCAACGCCGCTGGATCAGGATATAAGGCGGTCTCAGCCCTGTTTGAGGACCACATCCAAAATCTTTGCAGATGAAGCCATCGTCTTCCAGTTATGTCTGATTCCCGCGGGAATGAAATAGGTTTCCATCGGGCTAAGCAGTTTCTTCTCCTCGCCCAAAGAGATTTCTATTTCTCCTTCTACCACAATACCACACTGATCAAACGGGTGATCATGAGCCACTCCCTCCTTATTGGCAGAGATCTCCATAAAGGCCATGGTTAGATTGGCTCCTGATTCCACTTTACTCCATATACCTGGACGAAATTCATCTAATTTTAATGAATTTAAATCCCAAAATCCCATGCTTTACCTCCTCTCCTTTAACCAGCCCCCAAGGGGCGGAACCCAACAGAGATTGGCACCGATCGTTTCAAGGGCAGTATAGGTTTGAGTGGTGCGGACATCCCGATAAATTTACCCCATCCGTAAGCTTCGGCCATCGATCCTGTAGCATGACGGAATTGCTGGCGAAGAGCATAAATCCCCTCGAAGATACTTTATCCCTCCCCTGAAAGAGTGCGAACAAACCACTGTCCCACTGGACTTCGTTGGAATCCAAGGTAATCCAACAAAGCTCCAGAGAGAATTCCTCCCGGAAATCGTGCTGCCGTAAACTTGAGGAGTTCCCCAAATTCTTCTTTTTCGCTTTCTTCTTGAAGATCTAATTCATCCATTTCCCGTATCCACAAATATACTCTAACTTAAATGTTCAATAAGTATCTTAATTCCAATAGCGATTAATATGAGGCCTCCTACGATCTCAATCTTATTTTCGAAGAAATGGCCGACCTTGTTGCCGATGAAGACGCCAAGAAAGGATAGCAGAAATGTGACAACTCCAATCACGATAATGGGAGTTGCGATGGAGATCTTCAAAAAGGCAAAACTCACTCCCACGGCAAGAGCATCGATACTTGTGGCGAAGGATAGCATGAACAAAACAAAGACACTCAGTGAATGGGCTTGTTTTTCGCTTGTTTCGATCTTCTTCGATTCGTAAATCATTTTGCAGCCGATAAAACTTAGAAGCCCAAAGGCGATCCAATGGTCAACACCAGAGATGAAATCCCTCAAGCTGAGCCCTGCCAACCATCCGATGAATGGCATAAATGCCTGGAAGGATCCAAAAGACAATCCAAGTTTGATGGCATTGTTCATTCTTTGGTGCTTTATTGTGATTCCATTTACGATCGATACCGCAAACGCATCCATGGCCAATCCAAACGCTATAAATAGAATCGTTACGATATCCATACCTAAAGCTTTGATTCTTTGAGAACCACCTGGCCCCCAGACTAACATCAAGATGGCACCATGAAATAAAGGATGTCGCCATCTTCGAGGGATGCGTTCAATCGATCATCGCTGGGATACTCATTCCCGTTCTTTAGAATCCGGATATCCCAAGGAATCTGCCCTTTCTCATCGAGCAGGGGAAGTTTAATAGACCGTCCATATTTTTGTGTAAGTGTCTCGATTAAATCTGCCACTTTATTTCCCGATGTTTCAACCTGAACCTCCTTTTTCTTTCTTAGGGCCTCATGGAGTACGGGAAAACCTGTGACCTTCACATTGACCTCCATGGGTTAAACCTCCAGAGATATTTCTCTATTATTATTCTACTTACCACTCGCCCTCCTTTCTCGAGTCCCATCGCTAGGGTCATCATCAGCGATTGCTTTCGCTGGTCTCAGTTTCAGAGCAACGATAGATTCTCCCGTTGCAGTGAAGTACTTTTTACGAAATTTGAGAGCTACATTTACAAGACTGATGAGCACAGGAACTTCTAAGAGAGGACCGATAACGGTTGCAAAAGCTTGATTCGAGGCTATACCAAAAATTGCAACCGCTACAGCAATGGCCAATTCAAAATCGTTACTTGCCGCAGTGAAAGAGACGGCAGTGGCCTGTCCATAATTAACTCCCATTCTATGTGTTATGAAGAAGGTTACAAACCACATGAAGAAGAAATAGCATGCAAGAGGTATTGCTACCCTTACGACATCCAAAGGTAATTCGATAATATATTCTCCTTTTAGGGAGAACATAACGACGATGGTGAACAACAATGCAATCAATGTAATAGGACTAATTTTAGGTATGAACGCATTTTCGTACCATTCTTTGCCTTTCAACTTTATCAAACTGAATCGTGTCGTGATGCCTGCGAGGAAAGGTATTCCTAAGTAGATAAACACAGTTATAGCAGCATCCATCATTGAGATACTGATATTCAATCCTTTGATAAGTCCAAGCCAATTAAGAAAAAGCGTAATGAAAATGTAGATATAGACAGCGTAAAATAGGACCTGAAAAATGGCATTAAATGCCACCAGACCGACTGCAAGTTCCCTATCTCCATCAGCAAGTTCATTCCATACAATAACCATCGCAATGCAGCGAGCAAGGCCCACTAAGATCACTCCGATCATATACTCGGGGTAATTATGGAGAAACATTATCGCTAAAATAAACATCACCACTGGTCCGACTATCCAGTTCTGAATCAGCGAGAGGGCAAGGAGTCTTTTCCTCTGGAAGACCTTTCCCATTTCCTCATATTTAACTTTGGCCAACGGGGGATACATCATCAATATTAAACCAACTGCAATAGGAATGGAGGTTGTCCCTACTTGAAGGCTGGCAATGAATTTAGTGACTGCTGGTGTAAAATATCCAATCCCTATTCCTATGGCCATTGCAATGAATATCCAAAGAGTTAGGAATCTATCTAATACTGAAAGTTTTTTCTCTCTTCCATTTGCCATTTTTATATTCCCTCCTTTTTATCGATTTCTCCTTCAGGGTATTGGCCTTTTTAGTTGGTCTCCTGATGAAGAGATCATTTTTTCGATTCCCGGATCAGACTTCATCCCGGGATGTAAAAGGGTTAAAAAATTCTCATAAGTGTTTTTGCCTTCGGTATTCGGCAGTTTCTTCTTTTGTTCGATTAATATTTCCTTTAACTCTTTAAGGTCTTTCGCTTCTTTTGCATATTGGGGGTCGTCGATCTTTTTCTGAATCTCTTCAATGTTTTTTTGAAGAAGGGTTCTTGGCAAAACGTCTACATATTCTGAAGATTCCTTCGTCAATCTCAAATTCAATCTACCAATGTGAATCCCAAAGGCGTCCGTCTGAACTATAATTGATCGGTTGTTCTTTTTTGGAAAAACAAAAGAACGGTCTTGCCCTCCAATGATGATTGAAATTTCCGGGACTCTTTTGGCAAGGGATTCAATCTTTAGGGCAGTTAAGTGAGCAAGGGCAATCAGATAATCACAGCGAGGTATCAAGTCACGGGCCATTTCGGTTGCCACTTTTATGGGATCTTCGACGAAATAGCCCTTTAGTTCTTTTAGGAGAAAAGGTGATGTTTCTGAGGTAAGGAGACCGATGATTCCCACCTTCAATCCATCAATCTCCTTAATGTGATAAGGTTTAAAAATGGTTTGTCCAGTCTTCTTGTCTTTGAGGTTTGCCGAAAGGAAAGGGATCTTTGAACTTTTTTGAAGATTCTTAAGATATTCAATTCCTAACCCCAGATCGGTGTCCCCGAGATTAAGGGCATCATATCCCATCTTCTCGTAAATCTTCAAAACAAACTCTGCTCTTTTTCGGGCCTTTTCTCTTTCACTTTTTTGGCCAAAATAACTGAGCACCAATGCATCTCCTCCATCGAGAATAAGAAGATTTTTAACTTCTTCTTTGGCCTTCTGGATGTAATAAGACCTTCTCGCCAACCCTCCCGCATTTCCTGTTTCAGGACAGCAACCTGGTTCAACTTCCCCAAGAGTATTGGAAGTGTAGATCAGTGTGAGAGGGGTTTCATTTCCGGAGCCTGGAGAGGAGCCCGGGAGTATGGAGAGAAAAACCAGTAGAGCGGCCGTTAGAATTATTTTATATTTTTCATCCCTACCCAATCTCTCTCGACCTTAAAAATTCTTATTCCGCATTCCGAAATCCGCATTCCGAAGTTCTGTTACGAGGCCATTCCAATCTCTTTTAACTTCGCAACGATCGTTTCCTTATTCATGACCCCTATGTGGCGAAAAACTTCCTCCCCTTTGGAATTAAAGAAAACGAGGGTAGGGATGAACTGAATTTTATACTCTTTGGCAAGATCCTGATATTTGTATACATCGATTACAAGCACATGGGTCTTTCCAGAATATTCCTTAACCACTTCCTTGAGAATTGGTCTCAACTGGCGGCAGGGGATACAAGAATTTGCTCCGAAATCCACGACGACGGGCTCTCCACTCCCAAGGGCCTTTTTGAAATCTTCCTCGGTGTTTGACTCAGGTGGTTTTATGGCAATCTTTTTTAAACGGTCTTGCTCGATTTCGACCTTGGCCATATTATGGAGTTCCCTTGTAAAGTGTTCCACCCGCTGCCGTTGTTTTCCTTCTTGAATCATTTGTTCGATGAAGGGGGCCACCTGATTCAGTGTTTTTCCTTTCATTTGATCCTTGAATAGCGAATAGAATGACTCCACCTCCTTGCGAGAGACCTCCGGTGGTGAAGGAAATTTCTTCTTCATCAGCTCCACGATAAACGTCTCTTCAGGGGCAAGGGAATCCTTTGTAATATCTTTGTATGTCTTAGCCGAGGGAGAAAGGCCCTGTTTTTTTGCCTCTTGCAAAAGGAGTCGCCTGATGATGATCCCTTCGAGGAACTGGAGAGGTTCCTCTTGACACATCTGTCGCAATGGTTCTTCTACTTTGGCCAGTTCCTTGTTGAACTCCTCTACTGTGATTTTCTCATCATTCACATATGCCAAGGTTTGCCGACTTGGATTCCCAAGATAAAGAAAGTAGAAAAGGAGAGCTCCTGCCAATACAACAATGATGATTGTTCCAAGAATAATAATTTTTCGTTTCATCGTTCCTCCCCGTTATAATAAGGATGCGGATAATTTTATTGGAATGAATAGCATTTGCTTCTCTATATTAAGATAACAACCAATATTGCTGCCAGAGTGAAGAAGAAGGAGGTAAGGAGTTTAATGGTAGATGCCCTCCTTTGGAGAAAGTAAGCCAATTGTTCTGAGGTTACTCCCCAGTAGACAATTCCAAAGATAACCAGTAATGGAAGAATATAAATGAAGTTATACAAAGTGAGGTACAGAACAGCATTTCCCCTGAGTGAGGGGATGTTCGTGACAAAAAGGATCGTTGGGAGATAGACCTGGCTTGTGCAAGTAGATTGTAGAAGGGTGACGATGAACCCAATCACGACGGCGGCAAGCAGTAAGCGAGCGGGTCGGCCTTCCGTCTCGGCCTCCAGCCCACCACTTCTTGTCCGAATGATCCGGTGAATCTTTTTTTTCATGAAATCTGGAACCTGAAGTTTCATCTTGGATGGTCGTCCTCTTTTCAGTTGGATATAATCGTAAAGGCTAAAGATTCCAAGGAAAAGGGCGAATAAAAAGGTGATAAGATAAATGATTCGGGAGAGTAGGGGCAAAAATGAGAGATGCTGAATAAAACCGAAAATTCCGAGGCCGAGTAGTAAATGAGTAGTAAAGCCTGCTCCCGAAAATCCCATGCCCACCCAGAAGATCTCTTTTCGTTTTCGGCCAACCAGGGTGAGATAGGAGATGAAGAAGACCAGAGTGGCTAAGGCACATGGATTCATCCCCTCAATGAGGCCGGCCAAAAGGATGGCTAAGACTCCAAAGGATTTAAACCGTTCTATAATTGATTCCTCGGCCTTTTTGATCTCATCTGGTGATAGTGAAGGTGATAGTGGAATTTTCCCAACACCTTCACCAACACCAACACTGTATTTTTCAATCAATGCCTCCACTCTGGATTCCGTAATTTCTTCAGGGGAGAGGTAATCCTCCCCGATGAAAATGCTCGGTGCAATCAGACGTTTCTCCGAGGGGAGACGGAGTTGGTTCGATAGAATTTCATTCAAACGCTTTCCGTCAGCCGTGTTGAGGTCAATCTCCTTAACATGCAAATGGGGATATTTTCTGAGAAAGTACTTAAGTAGGTAATTTGCCCGATCACATTTCGGGCATCCCTTCTGATAAAAATAGGCCATATCAGCCGAAAAGGTCTTCTCGGAAGCCTTCGACAAGGAAGCGATTTCAAGAGGAGGCAGGGAGGGAACGAGTTCCCCTTTCATCTGGTACTCCAGAATCAGGGGATCGAGCTTCTCCATAATCTCCTGATCACCCGAAAGCACCCGGTCCCCGATAAAGATGACAGGAAGTTCGTCCCCTCTTCGATGGAACTTTTTTTCGAGCTTTGCAAGGGCTTCATAATAAGCCGGATTCCCTATCTCAAAGGTCTTGATTTCAAGAAAGGGGTACATCGATTTGAGGGTGGGGACATAGCTTTGGAGAATGGCCTGGCAATTGGGGCAATCATCGGCAAAAAATATATACATGGGAATCGTTGCAGGAGACTGTTGCGCACTTCCTGAAACGGATGGCAAGAGAATGAAGAGCCCGAAGATTAGGACGATTAACTTACGCATCCTCAACCTCCTTTGCCGAATTAAAGGGTTATTCCCATGTAGAAGAAGTAGATGCCAACGAGAATAACAATCGTTCCTCCGACCTTTCTCTTCCTCAACCTTTTCACCTAAAAATTTTTTAAACTCCCGGAAAAGGGCTTTCTGGTATTCTCCTCTGACAGAGTTGGGGATATAATTCTTGTTGGCTGCTTTATCAACCAGCTTCTCCTTCAGGACAAGCTCAGGTTCTTTTCTTTGACTTTTCAATTCCTCGAAGATTTCCTTCAGACCAATTAAACCCACCTGTGTATTTCCAACAAGAATGAGGCGATGATCCTTTTCCTCCATAGAAATCACCTCACTTTTTTTTCAGAGACCCATTTTTTGATCTCTTCCACACTGGGGATTTTTCCTGTGCATACCACCTTTCCATCGATGGCCAATCCGGGTGTCATCGTAATTCCGTGCCTCGTAATCTCTTTGAAGTCGCTTACGTGTAAAATATTTGCCTGCAAATTCAATTCATTTAAAGCCTCTACTGCATTCTTCTCTGTTTGTTTGCATCTTGGACAACCGGGACCAAAAACTTTGATTTCCATTTCTTTTTCCTCCTTTTGATTTATGAAAAGATGAAATTTCCTGTGACCCAACCTACAAAGGTTCCTAGGACGCAGATAAGCATCACATAAACTAACCCTTTTTTTAACCCAAAGACTTTAATAATTGCCAAAATATTGGGTAGACTCATCCCCGGACCCGTGAGAAGAAGGGCCAGAGCCGGACCTTTCCCCATTCCCAAATCCAACATTTTATGAATGAAAGGTGCTTCAGTCATCGTGGCAAAATACATCGTCTGGCCTATGATTGTAGCAAGGAAAGAAGGGAATACCCCTGATCCGCCCAACCAGCTCTCAACCCATTGCTGAGGCAGGAGCTTTCCAATGATGCCCACAATAAACACCCCACCTAAAAGCAGAGGGAGAATGATTCGCACGAACCACCAGGTTTCCCTCATCCACTGACGGATTTCCTCCATGGATTTGACGTTGAAGGAATAAATACCAATGATCACCATCCCCGCGGCCCAAACATAGACCTTATGAAGATAGGGACCCTCCTGAACAAGATAGTTTGGAGCCAATAACGTCGCCACCACCAAAAGGATCAAAATAAGATCTTTGCGGGAAACGATTTTTCCTCCTCCGGGATTCAAACTGAACCCTCTTCCTGCTCTCTGAGCCTCCTCACGACGAAAAACAAAACTCATCGCCCATCCCACTATAAAAGCCATGGAAAGGGCTGAAAGGATTCGAACGATTACCATCTGGGAGCCCAGTAAAGCCCCTGTATAAACAATCGCCAGTATATTCGCTGCAGGAGCTACCCATAAAACGATAAAGGCTGGACCCACTCCTGCTCCACCATAATACAATCCACTCGATACAGGGATTACCGTACAGGAGCAGGCAGCAACAAAAAAACTCCCACCACTGGCCAGGGCAAAGGATTTGAGTTTATGAGCTGCTGCTCCTAAATAATAAATGATCGTCTCCTTAGAGACAAAAGTGACCATCGCACCTGCCAAAAGAAAAGCAGGAATCAAACAGGTAATGACATGGAGGGCGATGTAGTCCTTTAAGGCATCCAATCCTGCGTAAATCAGTTCAATAACAAAGGTCATTTGGATTCTCCGTTACATTAGATACGGGCAAAAAGCTTCTCTTGCTCCTTCATCTGTTTTTTCAAGATAGAGCTGACCTTATTTAAAATTTCGAAGATTTCAGGATCCCTCACTTTCACCATCACCCTCACTCCGTCCTTCCTTGTGGTGACCAGATGGCTCTTCTGCATCAATGAGATATGTCGAGAGATGTTAGATTGTTCTCCATTGATTTCAGGGCAGATTTCACAGATACATTTTTCTCCATCTCTGAGACACTCCAAGATCTTCAGACGGGTAGGCTGGGCAAGAGCCTTCAAAACTTCGGCCTTCAATTCAAATAGCTTTTCCTCCATAGATTCCTCCATACAAATATGATTCATTAATCATATAATCCGAAAAGAGCGAATTGTCAAGACATGAATAATCCCCCCCTTTAGCACCTGCCTGTCGGCAGGAAGAGGGGATGGGGGGATTTGAAATTCCAATCTTAAGCAATCAGATCAGGTCTTGGGATTTCAAATTCACAGGGGACAGCAGTCTGACAAAGGCCACAAGCAGGGGGAGGATTTTGCAAACCATATTCCAAACGCTTCGCTTTCAAAGGTTCGGAATTGATATATTCCCGGCATTGATCCTTATCGTGACCTTTTTCTGTGATGGCACCAGCAGGACACCTTTGAATGCACTTTCCACATTCTTCATTCCGAAATAGGAGACAATTCTCTTTGTGGTGGCGATATCTTTTTTCACTCGGTGCCAACTTCAGTAGGGTGACCACACTGCCGATTCGTATGGCCATTCCTTTGGAGGTGATGAAACCATCACTGAGACTGAAGGTTCCAAGACCGCAGGCATAGGCAACGTGGCGCTCCGACCAAGAAGAGGCCCAGCCCACCTTCTCATCCCGAATATATTGAAAGGATGGGAGGAGGACAGGCGCTACGGCCACATACCCTAAATCCCGCAGAAAGCCCGTGACATGCCTTCGCAGGGCATTGTTGCAGGCTTCACCGAAATCTCTGGTATAGGCCCATAGCTTGGATGGAAATTTATCCTCTTTACGGTTGCTCTTTCGGGTGTCTCCGGAGGTGGGGAGAATCCATGAGATCACGCTGATCTGTTCAATCTCGGAGAGGAGAAGCCCTCTTCCTTTTTCTCTCAGGGCGGTTACAATGATTTCTCTCGGGGTAAGATGAAAGGAGCCGATGAGGCTCTTGTATTCAAAAAAGAGAGGATCCATGCCTGAGGCAAAGCCCACCAAAGGTTCTTCCCAGTAAACTCCATGATTCAGTTGGATTCTTCGATTTTGTTCATTCTCTTTGATAAAATTCTTAATGAGCTGCTCAAGGACACTATTAGGATTTTTGAGGAAGATGACTTTCTCCTCCTTTGTCATCGGGTTTCCTTTCTATTCTTTCTCCATCTTTTGAAGATCGAAGCCACCCTTTTCATGAATTCCTGCTGTTTTGCACCGGAACTCTTCAATCGCCAATTTCAAGGCATCGGTAGCTAAGGTGAAGCAAGGGATTTTCTCCTTGGGCAACTGGGAAAGAACCTCTTTTGAGGTCTCCTCCGATATCTTTAGGGCTTCATCAAGGGTGGCGCCTCTGATCCGCTCTGTCAGAATGGAACTGGTTGCAATGGCTGCTCCGCAGCCAAAGGTTTTGAACTTTGCCTCGGTGATCCTGTCGCCATTGACTTTGATGAACAATTGCATGATGTCGCCGCAGGAGGCATTTCCCACCGTGCCCACACTATCAGCATCCGAGATCTCTCCTACATTTCTCGGATTTTGAAAATGTTCCATCAAGAATTTTGGATACTTTCCCATCTTTCGCTCCTCAACCAGGACGGTTCTTTTCGCCCTGATTCTCCAGCCGCTTGACCCTCTCTTCCAATTTGTTGTGAAGCTGAAGGAGCATCTTCATAATATCGGACAGCGGATCTGGGAGATTTCCGTGTTCGAAATCGAGTTCCTCTTTTTCTGGTGTCCAGGACTCGACAATCCGGCCTGGAACACCCACGGCCGTCGCACCGGCCGGAACTGATCTAACCACCACCGAACCAGAACCAATCCTTGCTCCATCACCAATGGTGATCGCCCCTAACACAGTGGAATTGGAGCCTATGATGACACGATTTCCCAAGGTGGGATGCCGTTTCTTTTTTTCAAGGGTGGTGCCACCGAGCACAACGCCTTTATAAATCAGGCAGTCATCACCAATTTCGGATGTCTCTCCAATTACGACACCCATTCCATGGTCGATAAAGAGTCGCCTCCCAATCTTTGCTCCTGGATGAATCTCAATTCCTGTGAGCCAACGATTAAGATGAGAGATCAGACGAGCTGTTATATACCAGCGCCGTGTATAGAGGGAATGGGCAATACGGTGGAGCCAAATGGCATGAAGACCTGGATAGCAGAGAAGAATCTCCAGGTAGTTTTTGGCGGCAGGATCTCTCTCTTTAATTGTTCGAATATCTTCCTTCAAACGCTCAAACATTGAAAAATCTCGATTCCGGTGATTGCGAAAAGATTTAATGAAGGCATTTCAAACAAATAATCTTAACCCAAACATTATGCTAAATCCAATAGCAAGATCAATAAAACTTTTCACAAACTTTCCTCTTGATAACTAAACAAATGTATAGGATATATCGATAAAAATTTGTCTAAGGGGAATGGGTTAAGAAACCGGTTTATTATGATTAAACTGTTTGGGTCATTTGGATATTGGAACTTAGAATTTGTTTGGGATTTGGAAATTGGGATTTGTAATTTTGAACCCGGAGGGTGTGGATGGGCCGGACCGTTTCTGGACCGGCTCTTCGAAGAGGCGAGGCTTCATGTGCAAGCTGGAGTCTATGCCTCAAGACCCTGGCCTTTTGAGACGATCTTAATCTCCATCCTCATCGAGCATGAAAAGGCTTTGATTGAATTGAGATCAAAACTAAGGGTTTTGGAGGAGCGGGAGCAACAGAGGTGAACCCATTGGAGATTCCTCATGGAGATTCGAGGATGGTTTTTCGATCTCTATCCCCTTCGGTCTTCGATGATTCTTTGGATCAAAGATGGAAATGGCTCGCTATGCACGAAGCGATAGAGTTGCATGTGCAGGGTTTATTGGAAGATAATTTGCCTGTTCCTGAATCTAATTCTTTTGCAGAATATGTTGCTGTCCATTAAAGGACTCTCGGACACTTCGGCTGACACGGTGAAATACGATAACGAAAATAACCTGCTTTGCTATCTCTATTTATGGAACAAGACTTTTCTAAATGCCCATTTGATTAAATACGGTTTTGTCGATGTAGATACCGCACTTGATTATAAATACAAAATAGACTAACGCAGCACTTATACTATAGCCTCTGAATTTACTTTCTTAAATTTTGAATTTTCAAATAGCCACGTCCTATCAGCGCTTTCTGACCAAGATATTTTTTGAATGAAAAACTCACTTGACGGAATTTTTCTCTGAAGTTATGAAGTATGGGTAATTTAGGAGGTACCTTTGGTTTCGGAGATTACACAGTGGATTATGGAGTCGATGAGGGCTCATGGCCAGGCGGCGGTCTTCATCGGCGTGATGATCGAGCAGGTCATCATTCCCATCCCATCCCCTTTAATTATCATGGGCGCAGGCGCCATCCTCATCCCACCTGAACTGTCCATTCCGAATGCCTTTCTTCAGATTCTATGGATCATTGTCCTTCCGGGTACCATTGCCTCCACGCTGGGTTCCTATATTGGATATCTGATCAGTTTTTATGGGGGGAAGGCACTCGTGATTCGTCTTCAGCGGTTCTTGGATGTGGATTGGAAAGAGATAGAAAATTTAGAGAAGAGATTTCATGGAAGAAAAGAAGCCCTAAGTATCTTCCTCTCTCGGGCTATTCCTGTCTTTCCTATTTCTCTGGTCTCGATCTTTGCCGGGCTCCTCCGTATCCCTGTTAAACCTTTCACCCTTTATACCTTTTTGGGTTCTATCTCCCGATGTTTCTTTCTTGGTTTTTTTGGGTGGTGGATCGGTGCAACTTATGAGAAGGTTGCCACTCGTTTAGATTCTGTTGAGACGATCGTCTCAATATTGATGTTGATAGGCATGGGAGTGGTCTTGGTGTATCTCTATTATAAATTTAGGAAGTCAACCCCGTCACTGCATTAAGATATGGACAGCGTTGATTGTGGTGAAGAACGAAAGTGAACATGAAGTTGTTCGTTCTGATTTCTTTAACAAGGGGTTGACTTGATTTAAAGAAAGTGATTATGAATAATACGTCAAAAAAATTTGAAAGGAGGATGAGGGATGAGAGTGACGGTTGATGAAGAAACCTGCATCGGATGTGGACTTTGTGCAGAGACTTGTCCAGAGGTCTTTGAGATGAACGATGATAAGGTCCGTGTTAAGGTGGATGAAGTTCCGGAGGATACTGTCGAAACCTGTCGGGAAGCTGCTGAAAATTGTCCGGTCGAAGCTATTCAGATTGAAGAATGACCTTCTCAGAATGACAAAAGGGGCAACCCTTACTGTTGAGGGTTGCCCCTTTCTCTATTTCTAAGAAATCACCGAACCGTTTACCCCGTTAGAAAGCCCCACCTCCCAGAGTAGTACGGCGGGCAGCCCCGCCATTTATGGCGGAGATGATAAAAATAGATAATACTTATCCTCAAAGGGTGGGGTTTAAAGCCCCATCCTTTCTAACGGGGTTTACCCCGCACCCCATAAACTCCCGTTCTTCCCCGGCCTCGCTCCGCCAGCCCCGCTATCGGGAGCATGGCCGGGGCGAAGCGGGGCGGGCAGAACGGGCATGTAGGGGTGCATTAATAGTATCCTTTTCCAGAAAGCCCCGTGTTTTAATGGTAGCACTATTATATAGTGCTCCATTAACACGGGGTGCGGGGTTTACTCAAAATACTCTTTGATCTCCTTATAACGATTAGGATCCCGCAACCTATCAAGCGCCTTTGCTTCGATCTGACGAATTCTCTCTCGGCTAAGACCGAACTGCCTACCGATTTCCTCCAGGGTACACTCGCCATCTTCCCCAATACCGAAACGGAGCCTAAGAATCTTCTCCTCCCTCGGTGAAAGACCCGACAACAACTTGCGAGTCTGTTGGATCAAATCCCTCTCGAGCAGGGAGTCGGTGGGGGAGAGGCTCTTTTCATCGGGGATTAAATCTTCCAGGGTACTATCTTCCTCGCCGATGGGCATATCCAGAGAGATCGGCTCTTCGATAAGGTTGATAATCTTCTCGACATCGTGTAAAGGAATCCCACTGTCCTTTGACAATTCCTGAGAAGTTGGTTCGCGACCCAGCTTCTTCACCAGGTCCTTGAAGGACTTCATCAGTTTCCCTTTAATTTCGAAGAGATAGTTAGGGATTCGGATAGTCCTGGACTTTTCTGCAAAGGCCCTTAAGATTGCTGCCCTGATCCACCAGGAGGCATAGGTACTAAATTTGTAGCCTTTGGTATAATCGAACTTAACCATGGCCTGCATCAGGCCAAGGTTTCCCTCCTGGATCAGATCGAGGAAAGAGAGCCCTCGATTGGCATATCGTTTTGCAATACTGACGACCAGCCGCAAATTCGCTTGGATCAGTTCATTCTTTGCCTGTTGGGTTTCGAGGAGGGCCTGCTGATACCGGTTCAGCATCTTCTTATAGAGAAGGGTCTTTTCCTTGATTTCGGAAGGAGTGAGTTTTGGCTTCTTTCCATTCCTTCCTTTGAGTTTATTTCCTTGTCGAACGCTGCTAAATGACCGCCTGCTCCCTCTTTTTGAGATTGTATATTGTGACAATTGTGCCTTCAGACGGTTAGTCTTGGACTCGAGAAGTTTAACCTGGCGTTCACCCTCCTTAATCCTTTTGGCTAACTCAACCTCTTTTTCTGGGGTCAGAAGGGAGATCTTCTCCAAGCCTTTTAAATATTCCAGTGTGATATCCCGAGGATAATCGAAAACTTCTTCCTGAGAAGCAGACTCTAACTGAAGTTCATCCCTTTCTTCGGGTTCTACTCCCCCCTCCTCCGGCTGAAGCTCAAACTCGTCGAGGGTCTCTTCTAATCCGTTTTCGGCGTAAGACACGGATGGAATTTGAGAAGTTGAACTCTGTGTCTCGGTAAAAAGGGACGAGGGTGCCACTGGCTCAAGCGTTAAATCGTCTCTTTTTTTACCATTTGTCTTATTCTGTTTCACAGATGTTTTGCCCCTTTCTTATTGTAACAAAAAACCCCTTCCGTTTTATGCCCATGGAAAGGGTGAATCATTTACCTTCTTTTTTATGCAAAAACCTTTCCAATCGAATGGTACAAACTATATATCAGCACCAAAAACTGGTGAGTCATTCTTTTTTAATAATAATATATTCAAAATAAAGCACTTTGTCAAGCATTATTTATTCAAGAAATTTTATTTTAATATCAATATGTTAGTGTCAATCATGGAAATTTCCCCAAATTCATATAGGATTTGTTCCAAGTCTCTTCCGGGTTAGCCTTCTCTCAGGACTTTAGCGTCACCTCTATCCGATTCCTTGGAGGGGCGGTTTTTAATTGACTTTGGGAGAGCCTTCTTTTATATAAAATTATTCTTCAAGTTACCCCCGGAGGACTAAGGAGAGGATATACATGGCGTATGTTGATCTCCATCTTCACACGACTGCTTCCGATGGTGTGATGAGTCCATCGGAGATCGTGAGGTATGCAAAGGCTAAAGGACTCCAAGCCATAGCCATTACGGACCACGATACCATCGAAGGTTTGGAGGAGGGGTTATCGGAAGGTGAGAGGATTGGTTTTGAGGTGATCCCGGGGATCGAGATCAGCGCAGAACATTTCCCGGGTTCCATGCATCTCTTAGGATTTTTTATTGACATCCATCACCCCCTTCTGAACGAGAGACTGGGATATCTACAGAAGGCCAGGGCGGAACGTAATCCAAGGATTGTGGCAAGGTTGAACCAACTGGGGATTGACCTTAGTTACGAAGAAGTGCTCAGGGCCTCTGGAGGAGGGCAGGTTGGTCGACCGCATTTTGCTCAGGTGCTTTTGGAAAAAAATTACGTGAGGACTTTTCAGGAAGCCTTTGACCGCTTTCTGAAGAAGGGGGCTCCTGCCTATGTGGATAAATTCAGATTCACAGCAAAAGAGGCCATCCATTTTATCAATGAAGCCAAAGGGGTAGCTGTGCTCGCCCATCCGAACACCCTTAATGTGAATGGATACTCCGAACTGGAAAGCCTTATTCTCCGACTTATCGAGGAAGGCCTTAGAGGGATTGAGGTCTACTATCCGGAGCATTCTGCTTTAGAAGTGGCACAATATAGGACCCTCGCCGAGAGATATGGTCTTCTGATGACAGGGGGGACAGATTACCATGGGATAGAAAAGAATGGCCTGGATATCGGAGTGGGCAGAGGAGAGATGAAACTTCCCTATTCCATGGTGGAGGGTCTTAAGGCGGCTCGAACCAAGTCTTTATGAATATTGAGGTTAAGAAATGGTCATCCTTTTGTTAGTCGTAACTGCTGTTTTATGGGGAACGACTCCCATCATTGAGAAGATCGGGTTGGCAAGGGTCGATCCTTTAGTCGGTGTCACGATTCGGAGCGCCATTGTGACGGTGGGTCTTTTCATCCTGACCTTTCTACTGGGCAAAGGAAAAGCTTTGATGGAGGTGGATGCAAGGAGCTTTCTTATATTTGGTGCAAGCGGTGTGATGGCAGGTCTTCTGGGGATGTGGAGCTATTATATCGTCCTAAAGATGGAGCCTACCTCTAAGATTGTGCCGATTGCTGCCTGCTACCCGCTGGTTACTGCACTACTCAGCGTCTTGATCCTCAAAGAAGGAGTGACCATCCAGAGGGTGATTGGGACTGCATTGATCGTCGGAGGAATCTGGCTGGTCAAATAACCCCTCACCTTCCCCTCTCCCCAGAGGGGAGAGGGATGGAGTGAGAGGGGACGGAGGCAACATGAAGAGGCGAAGCAAAACCAATCGCTTGAGAGCGGCGTTGAAGAGAAAAAATGTTAAGAGGCGCTTGAGAAAATCCAAGGGAGAAAGGAAATATCCTTCCTGATCAGTTGATCGATAGAGGATTGAGGATAAAGGTTGGAGACAATAAAACCATCGGGAGAGGCATTGGGTAGGAGGTTAGAAGCGAAAAGCTTTCGCCTTAAGCGATGCGATCCTCAACCCTTAAACCTCAAACATCAAAACGTTGTACCAAACTGGCTTCTTAACCTGCTAGCCAAAGACGATATCACTCGTGTGAATCCATCATGAGAGGTTTTGAATTTCCCAGGCTTGTCCTATCAGATCCTGAAGGTAGGATCTTTGATCACCCTTTTCTGAAAATGGCGGGTCGGTCCGGAGGCCGCATGGTTCTTCCCCCTCCTTCCGAACTCGTACCTCTGCCTATGGGAAGTCAACTCTTCTCCTTGCCCGGAAGGATACCGATCGGCTGGGATGAGGAGAGGGGGAATTTCACTTTATCAGAAAAGGTGAGCGCGGAGAGAAGGGAGATCGAATGTAGGGCAGTAGCTGCCTTCCTTCCACCAGGATATATCCGCACACTCCTTCCCGCCACTCAGTTGAAGTCAAAGGCCCAAAGGCTTCCGCTTTGGGCTTACAGTTCTGTGGGCTGGAAAGACGGAAAGTTTTGGGCTACAGGCTTGCTCATCGACTCCAACCCTCACTGGAATCCAAGATACTTTAGGAATGACTGTCTTCTGGCAAGAAGGGTCGATTCCGTTTTAAGGGAAAACCCAAAGAATCGTCTCTTCCGGCAACTTGCCAGGTGTGCATTAGAATATCATTGCTTTGCGGCTAAGAATGTCTTCTTCCGAAGGTGGGAATGTCCATTGCCCACCTCTCCCTCATGCAATGCCGATTGTTTAGGTTGCATTTCACTTCAATCTTCTGAATGTTGTCCTGCCTCTCAAGACAGGATCGATTTCATCCCTACGGTTGATGAAGTCCTGGGCGTTGCCTTACCCCATTTGGAAGAAGCAGAGGATGCGATCGTCAGTTTTGGTCAAGGTTGCGAAGGAGAGCCCTTGATGCAATGGCGATTCTTGGAAAGTTCGATTCAGCAACTGCGGGAGAAGACAGATCGGGGAACGATCAATCTTAATACCAATGGAAGTTTCCCAAAAAGGGTGAGAAGATTATGTGACGCAGGCCTTGACAGCATTCGTGTGACCCTTAACAGTGCCCATCCAAAATATTACAATCGCTATCACAGACCGAAAGGATATGGATTCAAGGACGTCGTGGATTGCTTGGGTTTAACGAAAGAAATGGGCATCTACACCTCCGTCAATCTCCTCATTCTGCCTGGATTTACTGACAGTGAAGAAGAGGTGGAGGGATGGATAGAACTGATCCGGGGGACTCACCTCGACCTCATCCAGATGCGAAACCTTAACATCGATCCCGATCTCTATCTGAAAGAGATGGGAGGAAGCCATGGCATGGGGATTTCGAACATGATCGGGATTCTTAAAAAAGAATTTCCTTCTCTCCAATTTGGATATTTCAATCGCACCAAGGAGTCCTTTTATTCAAATGAGATAGGATTCAAGGGGGTAAGTGGTCAAATGGGCAAGTGAGGATATAAGAATCAACACTTGAATCCTTGAACCCTCGAATCCTTGTACCCTTTTTCAAAATTAAGTTTTCTCTGCGATGACGCTGGCGATCGCTTTTCTCTTCCCTCCCTCTTTGAAGATCCCCTCTCGATAGCGAAGGATTCGGAATCCTTTGAAGAGTCGAAGGAGCTCATTTGGCTTTAGGAAGTATTTCGCCTGTTTTGGTCCTCCCGTTCCAAGATCTCGGTGTTCGAGAGTGTAGGTCTCGAAGATCACCCTTCCCCCCTTTTTCAATCCTTTCTTGATCTTTGGAATGAGCCTCCTTTTGAGAAAGTAGAAGTTAGCAATGATGTCGTAATGTTCCTCTCTAATTTGGTAAGTACGGAGGTCAGCATGAAAGGTATGAATCTTAACTCCCATCTCTTTGGCCAATTTCCGAGCTTTCCTTAAACCCATTTTTGAGATATCGACGGCATCCACATCGAACCCGTGCTGGGCCAGAAAGACCGCATTTCTCCCTTCGCCTGTCGCAATATCGAGGACCTTTCCTTTTGTAAGAAGGCCAATATGTCTTTTGAGAAAAAGGTTGGGCTCTTTGCCAAAGGCGAACTCCTTTTTCCCAAATCTCCCGTCCCATCGTTTCTGATCTGTTTCCAATTTTATCCCCATTTTTAAAATTACCATTTGAATTTTCGGGAGTCAATTTATTTCCTTTTGATTACAGTTTCTTTTTCATCCAATTTTTCTTAAATTTCCCTTTAAGGGCGGGCTCTATGAATTTGCCAAAAATAATTTTTCGCTTTCACATATTATGAGTTAATATTTTAAAGAAGCTTTTTCTCAAAAGTCGGAAGTGAAATGAGTATGAAAAAAAACCGATCAATCATAAGTTTGTTTTTTGTTTTACTGGTCGGGTGTGCTGGGATTCCTGTCCGTGAAGCGGTTAAGGTGGATCTGAGCCTTCCCGTGGGTGAGATCGAAGGGAATCAATTCATTGGGATCCGGTATCCTTTTAAGGTATCGACTCCTTCTCACTGGAAGCTGACAACGGAGATTCCCAATTTTATGGAAGAATTGGGATATGAGAAACCAGGTTTAGAGGAATCAGAGGCCTTCATTTACAATCCATCTACCCAATCAAATATCCAGATCGATTTCACACCGGCAGGCCGGTACGCTAAGTTCAGCCAGGAAATGATCGAGTGGCTCGCCACAGCTGCTGTAGGAAGTTTTAAGGAAGAACTCGAAAAAGACTATGGAAAAGATATTAGGGCAGAGATCGGTCCCACAGAGCGCGTTTCACTGAAGGGTGTTCAATTTGCAGCAAAGAAATATGCAACTTACACGATCAAAGGAGTGAAGCGGGAACAAGGATGGGTTTATGCCTTTTCAGAACCTTACCAGATCTTTATTCTCTATATGATACTGGAGAAAGAAGGGACGAAAGATCGTCAGGATCTAAAGGCGATCTTGGATGCTTTTGAGGTCGTATCAAGAAAATAGAATGAAAGGAGAACAGTTGTGGTCGGGTAGCCAATCGTTTTCATTGGCGGGATTTTTATTCGCATCCTTCCCAGTGGGCAGTTGATTTTTGCGAATAAATTCTTTATGTTAATGAATTATTATGCAAAAAGGTGATGGAGGTATCCGATGGAGAGAGTAGAGCTGAAGAAAGGGATTTACTGGGTTGGAGCGATCGATTGGAATTTGAGAGACTTTCATGGTTATTCCACTCCTTTTGGGACGACTTACAATGCCTATTTGATTCTTGACGAGAAGAACGTTCTTGTTGATACAGTAAAGGCACCTTTCTATTTGGAGATGTTGGGTCGCATTTCAGAGATCATTGATCCGTCGAGGATCGATGTGATCGTTTCGAACCATGTCGAAATGGATCACTCCGGTTCACTTTCTCAGATCGTCCAACGAGTTGGAAATCCGTTGGTGATCACCTCTGAGAGAGGGAAGAAAGGCTTGGAAAAACATTTCGGAAGAGAGTTTGCAAAGAAAGTTTTAGGGGAATAGGAATGGAAGAGCCATCGAGTACCTATAATTCAACTGTTATTGATCATTTCAACCATCCGAGAAATAGGGGTGAAATGGAGAATCCAGATGGAGTAGGAGAGGCTCAAAATCCTGTCTGCGGGGATACGATGAGGCTCTTCATCAAAGTGGAGGCGAACCGGATCGTCGACGCAAAGTTTCTGACCTTTGGATGTGCTGCTGCCATTGCCTCGTCGAGCATCACCACTGAAATGATCAAGGGTAAGACGCTTGAGGAAGTCCTCTTGATTTCGAATCAGGTGGTGGCGGATGCCCTTGGGGGCCTTCCACCTACCAAAATCCATTGTTCTGTTCTTGCTGAGCAGGCCATCAAAGCTGCCGTTTTAGATTATCAGAAGAGGACATAAATCCCCCCAACCCCCCCTTTGGTAAAGGGGGGCGAGGGGGGATTATAAGGATATCGCTAGAGAGATTGGAAAAATGCTTGGGAGAGAGACCTGCCTCCGTCTTTTAAAAAAGGTCGTTCAAGAATCACCTGCCGATCAGGCAGAGGCCGTTTTATTGACTGAAGATTCCTTCCTGACCCGGTTCACTCAATCTACCATTCACCAGCATGTAGCAGAACGGAACGGGACGCTAATCCTTAGGATGGTTTTGGGTAAGAAGATCGCTGTTGTTACGACGAATCTCCTCAAACCTTCTTCGTTGAGGGATATCCTTCAGAAGGCGATCTCTCTTGTCAAGATCCAACGTCCCAATGAAGGGTTCATCTCATTGCCAGAACCAAGACCCATTCCTGAAGTGGATACGTTTTCTGAAAGAATTGACCGTCTCACACCGGAGAAGAAGGTGAAAGTTATCAAAGACCTTTTCACTATTGTGAAGGGGAGGGGGTTACGGGTTTCGGGTGCCTTTTCCCATGGAAAAGTAGAAGTGGCTGTGGTCAATTCGTTGGGGGTCGAGGTGTATCAAAGATATTCTGACCTCTTTTTTCATCTGATTGCAGAAAACGAGAAGGGTTCTGGTTATGCCAGTTTCGTATCGAGGGATCCTGGCAAATTAGATATAGATTCTCTTGCCAAAGAGGCTATCGAAAAGGTATCGCGAGGAGAACCGATTCAGATCGAACCCGGAGAATACGAAGTCATTTTGGAACCCTATGCAGTGAGTGAACTTATCTCCTTTCTTGGGTATTTAGGATTTCACGCATTAGCCGTTCAAGAGGCCCGAAGCTTTCTCTGTAACCAATTTGGCAAAAAGATGGTGGACGAGAAGGTGACAATTTACGATGATGGTCTTGACCCGGGAGGGCTACAGGTTCCTTTTGACTTTGAAGGTGTTCCCAAACAGAAGGTTATCTTCTTCGAAGAAGGGATAGCGAAAGGAGTGACCTATGACTCCTTCACTGCAGGCCGAGAAGGAAAAGATTCTACGGGCCACGCCCTCATCGCACCGAATACAGAGGGGCCGATCCCTATCAATCTCCTGATGAAGGAAGGGAATTCCTCAATAGAAGAGATGGTCAAGTCTGTTCGAAAGGGTGTCTATGTAACCCGATTCCATTACATCAATGTGGTCGAACCCATGAAAGCCGTTTTGACTGGCATGACCCGGGATGGAACCTTTTTGATTGAAGAGGGTGAGATCAAGAGACCGGTCAAAAATCTGAGGTTCACCGAATCAATTCTGAGGACTCTTTCTCGGGTGAGTGCCATCTCCAAGGATCAGAAGGTCTGCTCCGAAGGGACGGTCTATTCGAGGCGTTTTATCACGGGCGTCGTCGCTCCGGCGATTAAGGTGGACGGATTCAATTTTTCAGGAGTGTCCACGTTCTAGGTGGAACCAAAAGACTCAAGGAGTGAAGGGGCCGAGGGGTCTAGTAAAATTCTAAAGGGTGGACACTTGAACCCATGAACCCCTGCCTACCGGCAGGCAGGCTCGAATCCTTGAATCCTATTGGGTTTGGAGTTTGGGATGAAGGATCTCATCAATAGCGTTCTTGACTTGGCAAAATTGAAAGGTATCGATTATGCCGATATTCGGGTCGTACGTCGCCAAGTTCAAGAGATCGAGGTGAAGAACGGAAATGTAGAAGCATTGACCCACGATGAGGATTTTGGTTTTGGTATAAGGATTCTCTTCCGAGGTGCCTGGGGGTTTGCCTGTAGTTCAAAAGTTAATCGAAGAGAGATGGAAACGGTTTTTGGAAAAGGGTTAAAGATTGCCAAGGCAAGTTCAAAAGCCAAAGGTAAAGAGATTCTTTTCTCTCCGCCGTCGCCGAAAGTAGAGAGATATGAGACCCCAATTTCTGTTGATCCATTTAGTGTCCCTCCGGAAACAAAAGTAAACCTCCTCCTAACGTGTGATGAGACCATGCGGAGACATAATAAGGTGAAGATTTCAGAAGCCTTTATGGGATCGTATAAGACTGAGAAGACGTTTGCGTCTACAGAGGGTTCTTATATCGAACAGGAGATTGTGGAGTGTGGTGCAGGCATTGCAGCGACTGCCATTGAAGGGGGAGAGGTTCAGGTACGATCCTATCCCAATTCCTTCAGGGGAAATTTTGCAACTAAGGGTTATGAATGGATTGAACAACTAACACTCCAGGATTATGCAGAGCGGGTGGCAGAAGAGGCCACAGAACTTCTTTCTACCAAGCCATGTCCCTCGATGGTCACGACGTTGATCCTGGACAGTTCCCAATTGGCTCTTCAGATTCATGAATCGATCGGCCATCCCATTGAACTCGATCGAATCCTCGGAACAGAGGCCAGTTATGCAGGAACAAGTTTTTTAAAACCTGAGATGGTTGGTCATTTTAAATATGGTTCAGAGATGGTGAATGTCGTAGCCGATGCTACTTATCCAGGAGGTCTCGGAACATTTGGTTATGATGATGAAGGAATTGAAGCCCAAAGAGTTCCCATTATTTCTCGAGGGATTTTGGTTAATCTTTTGACGTCGAGAGAGACAGCTCATCATCTGGGAAAGGAGAGCAACGGAACGATGAGGGCAGACGGTTGGAATCGAATTCCCCTCATCCGGATGACCAACATCAATTTGGAACCCGGAGAATGGACCTTAGAGGGAATGATTGCTGATACAGAGGAAGGTCTTTTCTTAAGTACCAATCGAAGTTGGTCGATTGATGACAAAAGGATCAACTTCCAATTTGGAACCGAAATCGGATGGGAGATCAAGGCTGGTAAACTTGGAGAGATGGTGAAGAATCCCACCTATACGGGGATTACCCCTCGGTTCTGGAGTTCTTGTGATGCTATTGCAAATCGGGATCACTGGCAGATGTGGGGGACACCCAATTGTGGAAAGGGCGAGCCTGGGCAGATGGCTCATGTGGGACATGGTGCAGCGCCGGCAAGATTCAGGAATGTTCAAGTCGGAGTGATGAAAGGATAAAAGAATAAGGTTTGAGGCTAAGGCTAAGGTTGAGAAAAAACTTTACTATGGGGGTAGAGAGTTCTGGACGTTTTTTTCATACTTTGGGAAATTTTTAAAATCGAAGGCTTAATTTGACGACTACTGGTTCTATAAAAGCAGATCAATGTAGACTCTTGCCGTATACGGTCCGGTGTAATTCTTCCCGCTTTTCAAAAACCAGCTGAGCGTTGATCTCGCAGACCTCACAGACCGTCGCTGTAATGTCGTCAACGGTTGGCGGGCACCCCGGTACAAAAGGAAAGCGTTCCTTAAGCTTCTGAACGCACTTTCCTATGACCACCGCTTTCTCCCCTGTAAATGATTCCGGTACTTCTCCCATGATCACGGTGAGGTCCTTTAACTTTTCTACTTGCTGGGCCTCCCGGATATAGATTAAGGTGCTGATAAGCTCTCCGGTGCATCCCGTGCATGCTTTCTCGGCTTGAATGGTCAGCCCCGGGTAGCGTTTCCGCAAGACTTCGAAGGCAGAACGGAATGGGCGGAGGACTTTAGAAATGGGAACCCCGACCGCTTTGATCTCCGCTGAATCACAAACCCCCAACCCTTTTCTCTGACAATACAAGAGATGCATGATCTCTTCGATCCTTACCCCCATAATCCGAGCAAAAACGCTATCCACGGCCACTGGATCTCGGCCAGCACCGACAAGGCCCATGGAAACACAATCATCGGGGAATTCCCAAAGACCCTCCATGCCCACCAGGCCATCTACCACGGCGAAATGGGGTTTCACGATCGAATTCAAATCCGCAATGGCTAACTCCAACCCCAAACGATGAGTCTTCCTCTTCTCCATACCTGGAATAACCCCTTTCATGTTCTTGAGGCTCAGAGTGACCGCCGATCGAATGTGGGTTTTCATCACCGGAACGCTGATGATCACATCGCTTTGAAGGACAGTTTGAGCGATCTTGACAGATTTCATCACTAGGGGATTGGGGATCTCCACTTCCTCGAGATGGTCTACATTCAAGTCTACCAGTGGGACCCCAAGTTTGTCAGCCGCTTCTTTTGTACCCGATTCCTCCAGGGCTTTTATCGTATTCTGAAGGTCGGGAAAATCGAATCCTACAGAAGACCCATCCCCAATGATGACGCTTTTGGGCTTCTTTTCCAGAACGATTTTGGTGATGGCTTCGGTTACCCGGACGTCCGTAATCTTACCGGTCCCGGATCTGTCACTGGTGGCGATATTGGGTTTTACCAATACCCTGCACCCTGGGGTCACGATCTCATCCAACCCGCCTGCTAAATAGACGGCTTTGCGGACAGCAAGCTCCACATCCTTCTCAACTCGAACTACGGAAACAATTGGCTGGCCCACCCTGAATACTCCCCTTAATTTCTTGAATAGAAAAATATCTCTACTAAAAACTTAACGCAAAACGAAACATTTATCTACTATCTACACAAAATTGAATCTAATATTTGGGCAGAGAGTCGGCAAGAGCTTGGAAAATGACCCAAACAAGGATAGAGGACATAAGACCAGGAGAGGGAATTTGAGGCTATCCGACATTCGGCCATAGTAATCTTATTCGGTTTTTAATGATAACAACTCGGTTCGGGGTGAGTTGAATACAACGAAAAACGGAATTGAATGTCAGCCAAAAAAGACCATAAGATATTAAGGAAGGTTTTAGGCTAGTATTGCAGATAACGATTACCAAATGAAATCTTACATCATGGTTGAAATCTGTCAGCCAACGACTTCTGGAAGAAGGCTTTGCCTATTACCCACTTTTTTGTAAAATATAATATGATGATTTATTTATGAAAGGCTTCAGATGAAAAACAAATTACCCTTTGTTTGTCCGGTCTGTGGTCGGAAGTTAGATGAGGGTCTGATTCAAGGGTATGTCTGATAATCGAATTGATGTCATTACTTATTCAAGTTATCGAGGTGAGGAAACCCCGCGGTCCATCCTCATCCATGATGAAAAAATTGAAGTGGTCACAATTCTGAATATGTGGATTGAAGAAGGGCTCGAAGACAGGACAAGAAAAAGGTTTTTTAAAGTCAAAGGGAGCGATGGAAAAACCTACAAAATATACTATGATGAGAAGGAAATGGAATGGTTTTATATGGTTGAGGATTGAGGGGCCTAAATGAAAATGGCTATCCGAGCCTTAATCCTCTCATTTATCTTACTTTTAAGCTTAAGCATCAATCTGCTTGCAAAAGAAAGGGATCTTAAGGTGGATATTGTTTTAGTCGCCGTTGGCGAGGTAGACCAAAAAGTCATCCAAATATTAAAGGACGATCTAAACAAAGTATTTAGCAAACAGGTATGGGTTGGTAAACGAATGCCAGAACCTCATTACGCCTTCAACAAAAAGAGAGATCAGTATCTGTCCCCGATGATCTTAAATGCCTTGATGAAAGAAAAAGAATATACACCCTTTGAAAAAATTTTGGGGATTGTTGACCATGATCTCTATGTCCCGGAATTAAATTTCGTCTTTGGTGAAGCGAGCCAAAGAGTGGCAGTCATTTCCCTTACCCGGCTGAGGCAGGAGTTTTATAACCTCCCTCGAGACCAAAGCCTCTTTCATAAGAGGGCATTAATCGAAGCGGTCCATGAATTGGGTCACACCTATGGATTGGGCCATTGTGGAAATCCTCGATGTGTGATGTTTTTCTCCAATAGTTTAATCGATACGGACAGAAAAGGCTCTGAATTCTGCCTAAAGTGTAAAAGTAATCTCAGAGAAACTTTTCCTTATTGGCATTAGGAAAAAGGATACCGAACACGGCAATTTTGACTTACAAAGTCGAGGATTCCACTTACAAGTCCTCACTCTAAGACTACTCTGGAAGGTAACGATTCGATTTCTGGTTGAAATGTGCATAAAAAATGCAGAACTGTTTCTGCCCCTGACTTCCACCAAGCCTTAATCTATCATTTCTTTCCCGGGCTTTCTAACCATTTGCTTCCATCAGTTGAACCGTGAGCCCATATCTTTCCAAGGCGAGATGAAGAGCCCGGTTGATAGGTACCCGCTGCCTTCCGAGTGAGGGTTCAAGGGCCACCATTTTAAGGAAAAAGTAATCGAAGCTTGGGACAGCCATTCCTCCCGAAATTGCTTCCTGTGCTCCTTTAACAGGAAAAGATATCTGCTCTTTCTGGCGACGGCAGGTCAGTAGTTCTTGCTTTCCATTTTTATTTTTCATCGCTGCGAAGGCAAACAGAGGGCATACCGATGGCCGAAAAACTTATAACTGACAATGACCATTTCCTGGGATCAAAGGGTCCGGCTGGAAGAAAATGCATCTCTCAGTCTCTCGAACCGATGCAATGCGTTCCAGCCATTGTTGGCCCTCTCCTCGAGAAAATAATTCCTCTGCTGCAGGAAGCAGTTCGATCACTGTGGCTTCAAGCGGAGCAGATTCACAACATTGTCCACAACTGGGAAGACAGCGTAGTCCAGTTGCAGTTCGGAATAATTCGGCCGTTTGTCTATCCATTTCAGAATGCAACTCTAAAACACTGTAGCTTAAATCACTGTTAAAAGAATAAAAAGGCATAGATAGTTCAGAAAACTTAAACTTAACTAAATGTACTGTAATCTCTCCAGCCCATTCGTTGCAGACCGCCTTGACAATAAACATTATATAATGAGAGATGACTTCATCTCAAATGGGTGATAAAATCATTTTCAACTATGGCCCCTTGGATTTCAAAAAGAGATCCCAATCTTTGTCAAGATTGCCAATATTGTAAAAGGTGGATTTGCCGGTATGAGTCCTGCATTGGCTGTCAAGCGTGTTATGTCTCATGCCCTTATGATGCTGTAAAAATGGAAGAAAGACATTCATGGGAAACCATCACCATTTACTTCGATGGCAAGCCTCTTCAAGTTACATCAGGAATCTCTATTAAGGAAGCACTTCAGCTTTCCGGCTTTCCAATCTCTCCCTTTCCCAAAGGAGATGGAATCTTTATTCCCTGCGAAGTGGGCGGATGTATGAGTTGTGCGATGGAGGTGGAAGGGGTATCCCTTCCCATCTGTGTGACTCAGGTCCAAGAAGGGATGAAGATTCAAAAAGAAGTTTCCTATCCTATTCCACCCCTTCGAATCGTTCATGGATTTCAAGGGCATCCAGTTGGGGGAGTAGGGACACCATGGAATCTAAAGACTTCCAGAAGAAATATTGAGGTGGCTTGTTTTTCGGCTGGATGTAATCTCCGATGTCCTCAATGCCAAAACTGGACGACGACCTACTGTGGAAAGGGAGTTTACCTCACTCCTGAAGAAGCAGCTATCTCTCTTACCCGGGCGAGGAAGAGGGAAGAAGTTGATAGAATGGCGATCTCTGGGGGGGAATCGACACTCAATCGCACATGGCTCATCCAACTCCTGAACATCCTCAGAAAGCTAAATCCTGATAAAGAGGCGAGACTTCATGTGGATACCAATGGTACACTCCTTACACATGAATATGTTGATGAACTCTTTCAGGCAGGGATGACAGATGTAGGGATCGATCTCAAAGCCATCGATGTTGAAACCTATTGTCATATTACCGGTCTTGAAGATCGAGAAAAGGCCTCCCTTTATCTAAGAACCTCGTGGGAAGCTGTTCATTATACCTCTGAAAATTATAAGGATCGACTCTTTCTTGGTGTTGGTATTCCCTATAACCGTGACCTAATTTCGATGGAGGAGGTGGAGCGGATCGGAAAGGAGATTTCAGATATCGATCCAAATCTTCAAGTTTGTGTCCTCGATTATCGACCTGAATTCAGAAGAGGTCTTATAGGAGGGAAAGTGATTCAAAGACCCTCCTACCAGGAGATGGTAGAGGTCTACCATCTCCTTCGAGGAACTGGTCTCTCCACGGTTCTTTGTCAGACTCCCTTTGGTCATATCGGCCCCCATGTCCCGGATAAAAGAAGATGATTTGTCGAATTGACACACAGATTCAAATGGTAGCCCAAGAGGAGGTAGATGAGAGCTTCTTGACCCAGGTTAGATTGTGGGCCAATGAGGTTCTGGAAATGGCAGAGTTTCCATCTCCGCCTCCTCTTCTATGCATAACGATTTGGAAGACGATGAAGGAATTTCAAGCCTTCTGTCAGAGAGAAAAGAAGGAACTCGGCATTGTGATGGGAGAAGAAACGGATTTCCTGGCCACCCATGATGCATGGAGAGGTTATCCGAGGATCCATGTTTGCGAAGAAAGGCTGATAGGAATCCCTAGCGTGATCATTCAGGGTGTTATCCACCACGAGATCGGCCATGCCTTACACCACGGCACTCTGGAATTCTACACCTTTCGTTTCTCAAGCAGGCTTCGAGAGGCGGGACTTTCCTGTGGTTTTGATCTATCCTTTCTTCAACAAAGTGTCTACCTCCTCTCAGTGGCCATCAAAGATGGGGAAGTGATCCAGTGGCTTGCCAAAATAGGCCTTGGTTTCAGCCAGCAGGTCCTTCTCAAGCACATCATTTCCGATACCGAAGAGGAACACCGTATCTGGGAGGTCGTTCAAGGCTCTCCTCCCCTGAAGAAAATAGCTTTTGCGGCTTTCCTTAAAACACTTCTTCCTATCGAGGCATTGATTTCCGCCGGAATTGAAGAGGCTCAAGCCCTCAGAAATCAATGGAATGAAGCCTACGCATGGCTTTCCAAAAGGGAGCAGGAGGCTCTCTCCCTGTTGGCCCGGTCTATCATGAACCATGAGGGGAAGACCTTCCAGGAGCGATTAGAGAAGGCTGTACTTCGGCTGATCACCGAGCCTCCTCTGTAATGCAACGAAGAAAGTTTTTGAGAGCAAAACAGAGAAAGGATGTGAATGGGGGGACCTAAATGGGGTATCTTATGACATCTGTAAATTTAGATCTTATTAAAGAGATTGATCGCCTCTGGAATCCGGTTTATCCATATTTAGCACGACACATCCATGAACTCTACGGTCGTCAAGATGGAAATATTCTGGAAATAGGTCCCTTTTGTGGTTTGATCTTTACCTTGCTAAGACAAGGGATAGGCAGCTCTTTTTTGATCGCAACCTTTCCGCCAGGAATGGGCGATTTTTTCCGTGAAGAAGCAAGGAAACAGAAAGCTGAGGACAAAATCGAGGTCATTGAATTAGATCCTTCCTTGAGCGGGGTAGACGAAAATAGAATTGATCTGGCCATCTTTCGAGGAGCCTTTTTCTTTCCTTCTTTGTTTGAGGTCAACTTTTCAGCGATCTTTCGGATTCTGAGGAGGGATGGTATTGCATTTATCGGTGGAGGGTTCGGGAAGTTCACCCCTGAGACTGTGATTAAGAAAATGGGAAAGAGATCACGGGATCTCAACCTCAAGATCGGTAAGATCGAAGTAAATGAAGATCAGTTACGGCAAGATATCCGGATGAGCAATGTGAAGGGAAAAGTGGAAATCGTCTCTGAAGGCGGATTATGGCTGCTGATGAGAAAGTAGATCAAATTATGAGGATGAGAAGCACCCATACCTCCATTATGTTCCATTCGTATCCATTACTGCTTGAAAGATTGTGTTTTGTGGCGAGATTTGAAAATTACTCTTACAGGAAGTACTCTTTGTTTTAATTGGAAGTAGAAATTCGTTTTTAAATTTAGGAATATGAGGCTGTCCCAAAATGGCATTTTTAGGCCTCAATCGAAGAATCCCAAATTTATAAGGTAGTGAATTGTTTTGGTTTTCTGATTCGCTCAGAATGACAAAACGCGTATTTTGAGAGTTTTGGGACAGCCTCAATATCCCCATTTATCAGCTATTCCTTCCTTTAATCCCTTTTTCAAATTTCTCCGGCCAACAATGGGGAAGGTGGTAATGAACAGGATAACTGCATAGAGGAACCAGATCGAAGAGAAAGCGATGGATATTAAGTAGGGGGTTTAATTCCTACGACAAATGCCTAAATGTCAAAATATTTGAACTTTGAGCTTTGTCATTTGTCATTTTCTTTTTTGGTAACGTCTTCAGCGTAGCCCTCTTTAAAGCCTTCGATGATCTTTTTTGAGACCTTCCCTGTGGCCTTGAAGATCTTTCTCAAACCCTCCTTGAATAATTCTTTCGCCTCTTCGAGTTCCTCTTTCTTTTCTTCTTCGGTCATGCTACTTTAAAATCTAAAATCTGCTATCTAAAATCTTATATCTATTTCACCATCTTCTTTAGATTTTCCATCTGGGCCCTTACCCTTTCAGCCCTCTCGCTTTTGGAATCAACCCTAAGATAGTCTTCCCAGGCCTTGATGGCTCCTTTGATATCTCCCTTGTCATGAAGGAGGACGATGCCGATATTGTACCGACTGTTGACATGGGTTGGGTCAGATTGGAAAGCCTTTTTAAATTCTTCAATCGCCCGATCAAGATCGCCCAGGGCTCGATACATGATAGCCATATCGGTTCTCACATCTGGATTATCCGGCTTGATGGCAAGGTACTTACCATAAGCCTCAATCGCTTCTTTCGGTTGGCCGGAATCGAAATAGAGATTTCCTAATTCCACCCAAGCAGGGAGATTCCTTGGGTCTTTTTTGACGATATCCTTAAGGGATTGAATCTTGGAGGCGACTTCGATCGGATCGGGGCCTTGGGGAGGTGGCATTGTAGGCATCTGGGGTTTTTGGGCCATGAGGGGCCTTTCGACACCCTTTGTTCCTTTGAGGATGGCTACAGTGGCACCGGTGATAAAGCCAACGAGAAACGCGATCACGACGACCAGAATGACTGTCTCTTTCTTCATTTCAACATCCTTTTTGCCCTTAATAATAACATGGAAGAGAAGTAACGAAAAGGGGGTTCTTCCGTCCTTTGATTTTTGGGGTTTTCTGTGGTACTAAATTTGTGTTTGCTGATTATATGACGAAGAAGGAGGAATAACGATGAAGTGTTATATTTGTGTGAAGCAGGGACTGGATAAAGAAGCAGTGGCCATCTGCATTGTTTGTGGGATGGGTCTCTGTCTGGGCCATGCATTTAAGGAGGAGCTGTTGGTCAGGGACGTCATCGATTGGGGATTTGGAGAAGAGAGGATTGAATATCCCTATACCCTCCCTCGATTCATGTGTGCCGAATGTAAACTTGCCGTTGATCAAAGAAAGAAGGTTGAAAGGCGGTAAAGCCAGTTAGGAGTTCGGAGTTTGGAGTTGGGAGTTGAAAACCAGAAAAAAGGGTTGTTTTTTCTCAAGAGATTAAGAATAATAATTGTATGAAAAAGAAGATTCTGGTCGTTGAGGATGAAGAGGGTCTGAGGCTTCTTTATGAAGAAGAACTGGAGGCGGAGGGGTATGAGGTCATCACCGCGCGGAATGGGAAGGAGGCCATCCAAAAATTGGAGGAGGAAAAGCCCGACCTGATCATCCTCGACATTGTCATGCCTGTGATGGATGGGATGGAGGCACTGGGTCGCATTGTTGGAAAAGAGAGAAAGATCCCCATCATCCTCAATACCTCTTATCCAGGGTATCGCCAGGATTTTATGAGTTGGGCAGCGGACGCCTATGTGACGAAGTCCACGGACCTCGGGGAGTTGAAGGATAAGGTAAGAGAGCTCTTAGGGAAAGGTAAGGGACAGTGAAGAAAGACCTGGCTATGATCTTAGCAGGTGGTCGAGGAGAGAGGCTCTACCCGCTCACCAGGGATCGAGCCAAACCAGCTGTCCCCTTTGGTGCCATTTATCGGATTATCGACTTCACCCTCTCCAATTGTCTCAATTCAGATATCCGCCGCATCTTCGCCCTCACCCAATACAAATCGATTTCCCTTCATCGCCACATTCAACTGGGCTGGAACATCCTTTCAGCTCCTCTCGGAGAATTTGTAGGAGTCATCCCCGCCCAGCAAAGGATCGACGAACACTGGTATCAAGGAACAGCCGATGCTATTTTTCAAAATATTTATACCCTGCAACAAGAAAGACCTGATCTCGTCCTTATCCTCTCAGGTGACCATATCTATAAGATGGATTATCGAAAGATAATCGCTTTCCACCTGGAAAAGGGTGCGGATCTGACCGTTTCAGCGATCCGCATGGACCGAAATTTATCGAGAGAGTTTGGCGTGTTAGAGGTGGACGAGAATTGGCGAATCGTAGGATTTCAAGAGAAACCGGAAGAACCGAAGACCATTCCCGGAGATCAGGAAGGGATCCTGGCCTCCATGGGCGTCTATGTTTTCAATACTGAGGTCTTGGTGAGGCGGTTGATTGAGGATGCTCGATCTGATTCAACCCACGATTTTGGCGGGGATATCATTCCAGCGATGATCGGAAAAGATCGGGTTTTTGCCTTCGATTTTAGGCAAGCGGATCGGGGAGGGACAGGATATTGGAGGGATGTGGGGACGATCGATGCCTACTTTGAGGCGAACATGGATCTGGTCTCTGTCACCCCTCAGCTCAATCTCTATGATCCCCAATGGCCCATCTTGACATACCAATCTCCTTATCCACCGGCCAAGACCGTCCTGGCAGAGGAGGGGAGGGTGGGGACGGCCATCCACTCTATTATTTCGAATGGCTGCATCATCAGTGGGGGGAGCGTGAAGAGGTCGATCCTCTCACCGAAAGTCATGATACACAGTTACGTTGAGGTCGAGGACTCTATTCTCATGGAGGGTGTGGATGTAGGAAGGTATGCAAAGATCCGGAGGGCGATCATTGATAAGGATGTTCATATTCCACAGGGAATGGAAATCGGTTACGATCTCGATGAGGATGCGAAACGATTCACAGTGACCGCTTCAGGGATTGTCGTGGTTCCGAAAGGGATCAGGCTCTGAGGTTAAAAGTTAAGAGTTGATGTCCAAGACATCACTGATGTTGATCTCCAGCATCTTCACTGAGGCAAGGATTCGCTCAGCGTTCCGGTCGACCGCAGGTATCGCCCCAGAGAGTTCCTTTAATTCCTGAGCAGCCTTCTTGATGGCTTTGATTCGAGTATCGATTTTCTTTATCTCTCTTCGATTCAATTACAGCCTCCTTTTAAGAATTACCCGAATGATAACGAATTCACCGAATTCGGTTTATTCGCCGCATTCGTTGTCATTCGTTTTATTCGCGTTATTTCCTTAAATCTTTGAATCGCTTGGCCTTGACCTCGTAACGGGGCAGGGAATTGTATGGATGGACTTCGATGTTGTAGCCCAAGTTTGTCTTCAGCCGAAGTTGATCTTTCAACTGGCTGAGGATCGCTTCACGATTTCTTTCTTCATCTGGCAAAATTTCGATCTTGAGTATGATATCGTCAAGGTCCCCTTTCTTTGTGACCACTACCTCGAATTCGTCAGCCAACCCCTTAATGGAACGGACCACCTCCTCAATTGCAGAGGGTGCTACAAGAACGCCTTTGATTTTCGTAACATCGTCTGCCCTTCCGACCACACCACCTCGAATGAGACGGAATGTCCTTCCACAGGGACAGGGATCCTTTGACCACTCTGTCACATCCTTGGAGTCGAATCGGATACAGGGCTGGGCAATCCGATCAAGGGCGGTGATCACAATCTTTCCCTTTCGACCTGGTTCCTCGATGATTTCACCTGTTTCGATATCCTCCAACTGGACGAGAAAGAGGGCTTCATTCATATGAAGGCCGCCCGGTTGAGCCGTGCATTCAAAGCCCCAGGCTCCAATCTCTGTGGCACCCACATGATCATAAACTTTTGCTCCCCAGATCTCTTCCATTCTCTGCTTGGTCGATGGGATGCTGGCGCCAGGCTCGCCTGCGCAAGTGATCTTCCTGATGGAGAGGTCTCGTGCGGGATCGATTCCCAACTTCTTCTTGGCCGTGTCAGCCATTCCCAAAACATAAGTTGGGGTTGCCATCATGGCCGTAGCCCGAAGTTCCTGAATCTTGAGAATCCTTGCCTCCGTATCGAGCACCCCACCCGGAACAACTTCACAGCCAATCTTTTCAGCTGCATAGTGACCCGCCCAAAAAGCCACAAAGATATTATACCCAAAGGGAAGAAAAACCCTATCCATTTTTCGATAGCCTTGGGCATAGAGCAGGTAGGCCCAGGACTCCGACCACCATTCCCAGTCCTGCCATGTATCGGGCTGATAAACAGGTATTCCTGTTGTTCCACTGGTCTGTCGAAATTCGGTGACCTCTTCCAAAGGGACACAGAGGGCTTCTCCGTATGGGAAGGGGTCCTTTCTCTGAATATCCCTCATCATAGCCTTCTCGACCTTGGGGACCTTTGCCACATCCTCAAAGGTTTTAATATCACCAGGCTCAAGGCCTACCTCCTGATAGAGCCTTCGATGAAATTTCGACCTCTCATAGGCCCACTGCAAAATCCTTTTAAATTTCATGAGCTGGAGTTCCCTCAATTTCTCCGGTGGGAGGGTCTCGACAATGGGATTCCAGCAAAAATCGGATTCTTTTTTAAGGGTCTTCATTTTTTTCTCTCCAATTTTTTTATGACGTTGGCCAAAATTTTATGAAGTCGATGAGGTTTTGTCAATCCCGATTTAACGATGATCCTCCCCTGCCACGATCCCCACACAGGGATATCAATCGCTGAAGCCCTGAAGAAAACTCTTCACATTTCTCCCAAGGACGGAGTGGTTGTAGCCTCCTTCAAGGACCCCAAATCGTCTTCCTTGACAATGTTCAAGGGAGAACTCCTTGACCCATCTTCCGATGGAGAAGTAGTCCTCTGTCTTAAGGAGTCCTCCCCAGTCCTCTTCGTGGCGGTCAAATCCTGCAGAGATGGCAATGATCTCGTATGACCTTTCTGTCTGAAGAGATCGTTGAAGGTCTTTCAGAAAGCTCCCTCGATTTGTCCCTTCAGGATGGAAATAACTCACCTCTTTGTAACCGCCGAAGATGTTCGATGTCCCGTCACCATAATGGAGGTCAAAATCGAGAATCAAGGCACTTTTGATCTTCTCTTCACTGATGAGCCTTTGGATGGCAATGGCAATATTATTGAAATAACAGAAGCCCCAGCAGGAATGGGGGCTGGCATGATGTCCTGGAGGACGGATTAAGCCGAAGGCAGGTTGGCCGTCAAAGGCCATTTCTCCTGCTAGAATGGCCCCTCCTGCAGCAAGACAACCAATCTCATAGACCATGGGTTCCCTCTTGACCCATTGAATATGCTGTCTTCCATGGACTCTCTCCAGATCCTTCTCTGAAGCAACCTCTGGCTCAACAAATTGAAATTCTTTCTCCAGCGCTTTGACGATGGACTCCATTCTTCCAGGCGCTGCTGCTGGATCATGAGTATAGACCTCATAGAACCGTGGATGAAAGATCACTTTCATCGGATTCCCCTGTCCCCTGTTGTGAGAGTCCTATCCATATTGAATAGTGATACCCAAAAATAGCCTGTCTACAATGAGATTGTACAGGCGAATCAGGAGAGGTTTTTGATGGGGACAATCATCAATGTTATCGCTATTCTCACCGGGGGCGCACTGGGATTATTATTCCGATCAATCCGCACTATTTGGCAGCTCCGATGAGCTCCTCATCAGTTCAATTTTAGAAGTCGTCGGGCGTTGCCTTCATAGATTGCTTCGCGTTCTGATGATGGGATACCCAGACTGTCTATAATCTCGATCGTCCAACGGATATAGGCCGTTCCTTCCTCAGGGTCAAATGGCATATCCGAACCGAATAGAACTCTCTCCGCGCCAAAAAATTTCAGGCCGCAAATGGTGGCCTCTTGTGCTCCCATAAGAGCAGTATCTGCATAAAAGAGGTGGAAGTAGTCTAAGGGTCTTTTTTTTAACTTTTTCAGCAAAAGCGTGTAATCCTCATCAGAAGTGCGTGTGCCCAACTGATCCCATCCTGGCCCAACGCGGCCCTCAAAGTATGGAATCATGCCTCCTAAGTGGTGGGTAATGATTTTAATATCTGGATATCGGTCAAAGAGGCCTGAAAAGACGAGATGAGCCATGGCCGCACTCGTCTCATAAGGCCAGCCAAAGGTCCACCAGATCTCGTAGTGGCTCTTGGGTTCGCTCTTATAGTCCGGGAAATCGGCACCGCGGGCCGGGTGCAACCAGATGGGCATAGCCAGCTCTGCCATGAGGTCAAAGATTGGCATAGTCTCAGGCTTATTCAAGGGCCGACCTAAGACATTTGTAAATACCTGAACCCCTACTGCCCCGAGGTCCTTGATGGCCCGGTTTGCCTCGGCTAGGAGCCCCTCAGGGTCGTTCATCGGCAGGGCGGCGATGAAGCCGAGAAAACGATCCGGATATTTCTTCACCAATTGGGCCATCCCGTCGTTTCCTAATTTCGCTAGGTCTGTGGAGACAGGAGGTGGGCCAAAGACTTCGATCGGTAATTGGGGAAGACAGATGATCTGGGCATAATCATCGAACTTGTCCATTATCCTGAACCGCTCGTCCAGATCGAGAATACTCGGAATCGCTCTGACCCGTTTGTGCATATCTTTACCGTTTGGAGCAATACTCACCATCTTGTCAAAGTAAGATTTTGGGAAGATGTGATTAAAAATATCAATTTTCATGACAAACCTCCTTTATTTTCGATGACGTATTGTCAAAATTTTTTTACTTATAATGCTCAATTCCTTTTTATTCTCAGCCTTTTATCTAAGATGGACTTACCTCCCCCCTGAAATAGGGGTTTTTTAAGGTTTTAATTAAAAATCTATAT
>Ga0315312_1000486_pt1 | contig 46220 bp, 35 predicted proteins | sample TDP7_MG_FD_203629 | JGI IMG/M metagenome (GOLD analysis project Ga0315312, IMG submission 203629) | Freshwater sediment microbial communities from Lake Towuti, South Sulawesi, Indonesia - TDP7 | ecosystem: Environmental > Aquatic > Freshwater > Lake > Sediment | place: Indonesia: South Sulawesi... | reverse complement strand
TGCTATAATGTTCATATGCGTCTCCTTTCTGCGACCTGTGCCGCTAAAGATGTTTCTGATATCGGGTAGTATAACCCAACACCAGGAGACGCACTTTCATATAATCATTGCGAGGGAGCAAAGCGACCGAAGTAATCTCGATTTTTGAATTTTTATCTGTCATCCTTCGGCTACTCTCAGGACAAGTTTTGCATTTTGATTTTTGCGTTTTGCACTTCTTCTTATTGGTCCTGGCCTTGCGAAGACTCATTCCCGATGTCCGCAGAGTTATCTTTCTCTTTTTTCTTGAGCGGCGTAGTCCACAGATAAATCTTGTGCTCCGATTGGTCGTGACTGGAAGTGAGAGTTACAACCCTGTCCGGCTTGACTCCTCTCATTCGGAAGTCGTGCGAGACAATCCGCGAGCCGGGCTTGAGCTTCTCTAACTGTGGTATCAGCTTCACATTCAGACTCGGCAGCAAGTAAAGTGTTATTACATTTGCGTCACTGAGGTCAAGGGTGAAGATGTCCTTTTGCTCGATTCTAACTAAGTGTCCAACGTTATTTTTCTCCACGTTTTCCAGCGACTCCCCCACACGCTGTGGGTCTATGTCATAGCCTACAGCTTTGCAGCCGTACGTTTTGGCCGCTGTTACTACGATTCGGCCGTCCCCGCAGCCCAGGTCATAGACCAAATCGTCTTTTTTAACTTCCGCTAACTCCAGCATCTTTTCTACCACGTCTTGCGGCGTAGGAACAAAAATAACGTCTGGAGTGCGCTTCTCCTCTACTTGCCCCTTTATCTCCTCTGCACGCGTACTACTTTCAGGAGCAGTTTCAATCGCCGTCTGAGCCGGCTTCTCAGCGCTTGGTAAACAGACGGCGGTAGGATTGACATTCCCATTGGGGTTCCACCGAGCCCAGGGATCGCCTGCACAGCCGGCAAAGAAAAAAACGAGAGCGAGCAGGCAGCTAATCAGTTTCTTCATTTTCATTTCCTTTCGTATCATGGTTAACATTTACCCAATCGTAATTAGACGTTTTCTCATCGTATCTTCGGAACGACCGTTGTCAAATCTTTCTTTGTGGTTACTTCAACAGGGTGAGCATGACGGCGCGAACGTCCATCACCTGCTTTCCCGGAACATCCAGCGCGCGAAGGCTTAGCTCCCCGCGGCCCTTTGCCAATCGAAGGACGCCTAAGAGAAGCGGCCGGAAGTCCTTGACATACGACTCGCCGCCTCGTGAGGCACGGTCGTACTCTGCGCCAACAAGCGGTGGGTCGTGTGGCTCCGTTACTTTTCCCCCAATTCGGCTTCCATCGAAACACAATTCGATGGTTGAGCCTATGTTTTCCTTCGCACAGGTGTAGTAAATCACGGCCTCGTAATCACCGCTGTTTAGCACCTCGATGTCCCAGGTCATCTTGTCATCGACACTGACCCAATCGGTGAAGTAGGAGCAATTAGGGGCTTGGGCGCTTCTTCGAACGTTTCCCCAGGGTACTCCGTCGCGTGCCGGAAGCGGCGTCGAGACGAGCTTAGCGTAGCCAACGGGGAAGGGCCGATTGTCCTCCGAAGACTTGGGAAGCACCTCCTCTTTCCACCGGGCAACCGCCTTCGAAAGCTCCGCCGCGACCTCCGGCTTTTCCTTCGAGATGTCGTGGTACTGTCCCGGATCGCTGGTCATATCGAACAGCATTCCAGCGTGGTCGAGCCGATACTGTTGCGTACGAACGCTCACCCGACCGTTTTGATGTGAGAATATCATTCGTTCTGGCCAGTTCTTGGCCGTCCCCAAAATAAGCGGCTTTATACTTATCCCATCGAGCGGCTTGGTACCGGCAATCGGGATGCCGGCTATGTCGGCGAAAGTCGGAAGAAGGTCGATGGCCCCCGCTATCTGAGGTATCCTCGTGCCTGGCTTGATATGGCCGGGCCACCGAATTAAACAGGGCACACGGATGCCTCCTTCATCGGTCGAGCCTTTTCGTCCTTTCATCACGTCATTCCACCGCCAGGTGTTTGGGCCGTTATCGCTGAAATACACCACGATGGTTTTTTCAGCAAGGTTCAACTCGTCGAGCTTGCGCAGAATGCGCCCGACGTTCCAATCGATATTTTCACACATGGCCAAGACGCAGCGTGTCTTGTCAAGTTCTTCCAGTTTCGGGTCGCGGTTACGCATCTGCACCGGATGATTCGCGAACTTCTCGTAGAAACGGTCGGGGACCTGGAAAGGTGAATGTGGAGTGTTATACGGCAGATAGCAGAGGAAGGGCCGGTCTTTGTTCTGTTCGATGAACGCCAGGGCGTGGTCGGTCAAATCGTCGGTGATGAAACCGTTTCCCCGTACGATTTGCCCGTTGTGTTCGAGCACCGGATCGAAGTAATTTCCCCAATGTCCGGAGCAGAATCCGTAGAATTCGTCGAAGCCGCGGGCATTCGGGTGGTATGGATACTGGGTGCCGTTGTGCCATTTCCCGAAGGCTGCCGTAGCGTACCCAGCGGCCTTGAACGTATCGCCAATCGTTTTTTCATCTAAGTTTAATCGCTCCGCTCCGGTTGTAACTCCGTGTACGCCTCCACGTGGATGGTATCGTCCCGTTAGAAACTCAGCCCGCGTCGGCGCGCAGACGGAACAGACAAAAAACCGCTCAAACAGGGCTCCATCACGGGCTAAGGAATCGATGTTCGGGGTTTGCAAGTTGACGTTTCCGTGGATGCTCAGGTCGCCCCAGCCCTGGTCATCGGTTAGAATAATGACGATGTTTGGCCGACCGGCACTGATGCCGAGCTTTAGAACCTGCTCCGGCAGCACCAATCCTCCTGCGCCGACCGCCATGCATCTCTTCAAAAAATCTCGACGCGTTAGTTGCCAGTGCTTCATTATCATTTCTCCTTATTTATCCAATATGCTTCCTGCATGTATCATAAGGGCTATGTCAATGTAGTGCAAGAGCTTTTCCAACTGGCTTAACAAAAGGACACAGGGAATTGCTTAGAGGTAGGAAAATCGAATCAGACCTCTACGCTTCTTTTGAATCTCGAAAAACTAAAGAAGCTGATTATGCTGGTCGATACTATTTGAGTAAGACAGACATATGAGAACCACGCTGTAACATACGGTTAAATCGCTATTATTTCATAACCTGTAGTTACAAAAGAAACGGACGCTCTGAAACGGGCTTCTTAATTTTGTGTTCAATATGAGCATTAACGAAGACGAGAGAACTAAAGGATATAATTCATCAGGTGAAAAAAACACAAAGGCCATAAACTTAGCAAAAAAGGCGATTGAAGCCATTCGTAACGATATCTCCGGTAAAAAAGCTGCGCCCCTTTGTAAAATGTGCGGAAAGAAACATCCACCTTCTCATCTTTGCACAGATACTGAAACAGAATCGAAATCAAAACAGTTAACGGAAGAGGCGATAAACACCATTTGTGGCGATGTCTCTGCTGAGAAAGCTACGCCGACATGTAAAATATGCGGAAAGAAGCATTGGCCTCTATATCCTTGTATAGCTGAAGCGGAAGAAAATGCTAAAGCTCTCGCTAGCGCCCTATCCCAAGCCGAAGAAAAGTTAAGATTAGAAGCTGACGCAAGAATCAAAGCCGAGGATAGAGCAAAAGCTGAGGCGCATGCAAGAACCGAAGCGGAAGAGAAAGTCAGAGCTTCTGCTGTGAAAATAGCCGAAGTCGTAGAAAAGGCAAAGTTAGAAGCTGATGCAAGAACTAAGGCCGAAGAAAAAGCAAGGGCCGAAGCTAATTTACGGATTGAAGCAGAGGATAAGATAAGATCCTCCATCGAGGCGATAGCCAACGCCGAACAAAAGGCAAAGTTAGAAGCTGACGCAAGAATCAAGGCTGAGGATATATCAAAGGCTGAGGCGCATGCAAGAACCGAAGCGGAGGAGAGAGTCAGAGCTTCCGCTGCAATAATAGCCGAGGCCGAAGAAAAGGCAAAGTCGGAGGCTGCGGCCAGAGCCAAAGCGGAGCAGAAAGCTATGACATATGCTGAGGCGATAGCTGAAGCACAAGAAAAGCTAAAAACTGTAACGAGAATGAAAATAAGAGCTGAAACCAGAGCTAAAAGAGAAGCCCAGGCAAGGCTCAGAGCCGAAGCAGCAGCACAATCTGAGCTTGAGGAGATGCTTATAAGCTACGCTGACACAGAAACCAGAGCTCCAGATAAAGAAAAGAGCGCAGCAAGGTTAACTGAGTTGCCCGCTTTTTCATTAAGAATTGCAAATTGCGAATGTTGTGACAACGAAGGTATTCTGGTGCAATATTTAGTTAAAATTGACTCCGGGCAGCTTCTATGTGCAGATTGTCTCAAGTCATTAAGGAATGCAGCCTCTCGTAAAACAATCCCATAGAACATCTGATTTTGGTATAGGGACTTACGGGGAAGGCTGAAAAATTGTATAAATGAAATAGCCTGAAATGGCAAAAATGCACAGAACAATGCACAAAAGCAAACAAAGAACTATAACTGCCACGGCATCGTCCGCCCTAAGACCTTTGATAAACCACTGCCTCACAGAGAGCCTTTGTGGATAGAGTGTTCTTTCTATCCTTGGTCCGGCCTCCCAACGCGGCACCGACGTCGTCCGTGGCCTGGTGGCAGCAGTTTCTTCTGGCCTGACGGCTTTGGCCGCCGGGGCCTTCCGAGCTGGGATAACCCGTTCTGCTACAGGAGCTTCTGGTGCAGGTGTCTCTAAATCCAGAATTTCGAGTGTTTCAGGTTCCCGACCTTTAAATTCCGGAATCTCGCTCTCTGGGGCCTTCGGTGTCGGTTCTTTGGTTGGCCTGGCCTGCGCCGATTTAGTGATATCACCTTTAGATACCAGAGCTTCAACTTCGTCGACCTTGACGGCGACATTCGAGCCGTCGCGAAACTCACGCAGCTTACCCTGCTTTACTATCTCCTTTAGTTCTTCCGTCGTCTTGTTAAGTCTCCTGGCAGCTTCCTGTAATGAATAGAACATGCCACTCATAATTATCATTCTCCTATAAGCTGTCGTTGCCCCTTACCATGCTTTCTTTGCCTGTAAAATCCCTCTGATGTCTAATGCTCCTGGAATATGACAGAAGACAGAAGACTTCTGATTTCTGACCTCTGTCCTCTGACTTCTGACTTCTGTCCTCTGACCTCCTGACGCATCGGAATCCGTATGCCTCATATCCAAAGCACACGTCGGCGAATCCGGGAGTCTCGCTGTACCGGCTCGAAGAACGAGCGCTCTGTGCAGCACCGGCCCAGCTTCCGCCGCGCAGCACACGCTCGTCACCCATAGACGGACCGCTCGGATTTTCTACAGGACTTTTCTTATAATAGTTTTCGTCGTAGTAGTCGTTGCACCATTCCCAGATATTTCCGTGCATGTCGTAAAAACCCCACGGCCCAGGCTTCTTCTGTCCGACAGGATGACTGGTATTGTTAGCGTTTGTCTTGAACCAGGCATATTGGCCCAGCTCCTCTGTCGCATTGCCGAATGAGTATTCCGTGCTTGTTCCCCCCCGGCAGGCATATTCCCATTCAGCCTCAGTCGGCAGACGATAGCCATCGGCTTCATAGTTGCATTCGAGAGTTTCCAGGTCGTAGCACGGCGTTAAACCTTCTCTCAGAGAGCGCATATTACAGTACTGGATAGCACTAAACCAGCTAAGCCGCTCTACAGGTTTATCGGGTCCCTTGAATTTGGCCGGGTTCTTACCCATCATGCCTTCATAGGCTTCCTGAGTCACCTCATATTTATCCATATAAAAAGCGCTTATTTTCACCTTATGGGCCGGCTTTTCATCATCCTCACCACCGTTGTCCCCCATGATAAACTCCCCGGCTGGTACGAGCATCATCTCTATACCCGTCTTCGTCGTGACCTGTTGGGGGACATGCGCGGCAGTCTTATCATCGTCACGACAGCCTCCAATTAGCGCTGTCAATAGGGTCAAGAGAAGAATTTCAAATTTCAAATTTCGAATTTCAAATTTCATTTTTTAGTGCCTCGGTGCCTCGTAGCTGACCGGACTGCGCAGCATTTCCTGCGTGCGTTGCCGGACTTCCTTGGCGATATCTGCCATTTGAGAATCGGTAGCCATGATTAATCCCGCCTGCTGTCGCAATATTTTTACGGCCATACGGCATTCTCCCACAAGCTCATCCTGATTGCCCCCGATATCCACGATACTTTCGGTAATCTTCTTGCATTTTTTCGCAGCGTCATTGCCTTCATAATCGACGAGTTCTGTGCGAAATTGCTCGACAAGCTCGACCGCGTATTCAGGCGTTTTAATCTCTGTTTTTCTCTTGGCTAAATATTCGTCAATCTTGCGAGTAATTGTCTCCATTTCTGTCAACGGCTCAGCCAATTCCGGATGGTTTTTTTTCTGCTCGGCTAAGTATTTCTGTATCTGCTGCCCAAATGCAACGTAATCCTCGATTCTTACCCGAATGTGCTGCACGAAAGCCAGCACATCAACCAAAGCCTTTTCCACTTCAGATCTTTTCTGCTTCTGTTGTTTTTTCTCATAGATAGCATCCAGTATATCTCTGGCGGCACACGTGGCGATACCGGCAGATTTTTTCTGCTGCCCTTCCACATCGAGTATATACTCACATGGTCCCATGCCCAGTGTCTCGCGAACGACATCGACCACCGTAAATTTATCAATGGGTGTCTCTTTCAAGCGATTTATCGGATAAATAATAGCTGGTCCCTGAAAGCTCAGCACTTCGTTTAGTGGCTGCAGAAAACCCTGGCCGTTCATGTCCACCCAGCAGGGGTACTGGAACCAGCCTATCACGGTGGTCCACCTTTTCCGACCCTCCCTCAGCCAATCGGGGGTTCCATACGACTCCAGTTGTTCAAACCAGCCGTGCTTAACATATTCTCCGTCCGGCTTCTGGGAAAGCATTTCCCAACTGTCTGTAAGCTTATTGTCGAGTCTCCAATCGGTTCGCCACTGCGCAGCGTACGGCATCTTCCAGTCGAGTTGAATAATTTTGCCGGCATCCTTTTTCGTTACCTCGCGCTTGTGCCAGATTCCTTCACCTTCCATGATGGCTACCCAGACCTTGCCGCCGTCATCATAGTGTATTTCTGAGCCGCTGATAACTCTCTTACTGTCCTGGCCGGCTAATGTAATCCGTGCATCTTCACCGCGCTTGTCCCATACGCACAGGAGAATCGCTTGCCCGTCGTCCAGCATGTGCATTATGAAATTTTCGCTCGGCAGCTCGGCTTTTGCGACCGGAATATTAACAGCATCAATGACCATATCATCGGCGAAAAAGTCCGGCAGTAGCACAAACCGGCATGGTGCCTCGGCACGGAGCCGCGTTATGCCCGTAATTGATTCGGTCTTAATAAACGTCTGGCCCATCTGCAGCTCATAACGCAAGATTAAGGTTTGCCCATCTGTCGTTTTAATGATGGCATCGACTGCCACACCATTGCTGTTGTTCTGCACTATCTTTACTGACGAAAGCCCGCCAGCCATGCTCACGCCCGCCTTCGGCTCGGCCACAGGTGTAAGCAGGCCCAGCATTTTGAAAGCGTCGCCTCTTCTCGAATATACTTCGGCGCCGCAGTTTTCTCGACGCAAGGCAACGGCCAGCTTGTCGTTCATGAAAACAACATCGCCCTTAAATTCATGAACAATTTTGTCCTCCGCCAGTTTGTTCCAGCCGCTCTTTTTCGCAAGAGCTTCGCCTGGCAGCGGCACAGATGACGAAGTACCCGTGTCGAATAAATGGGTAAATGGCCCCTCGAGTTCACTACCAGCCTTTTGAGCATAGACAGCATATGAAACGGCCAATATGATAATCAATATTGCAAAATAAATTTTCAAAATAGTATTTTTTTGAATCTTGATTGTCGTCAGACAAGTTTTCATTTCATTTCTCCAAGGAGCAGGACATCAGCAAATCAGGCCACCTGATAATCTGATGACCTGTTAACCTGATCACCTACATAGACCAATCACTTCTTCTGTAACATTTGCTCGGCCATTTGCTGTATCTCCGCAGCAAAATCGGCGGCTTGCGGTTCACCTGCCCGCCGGACAAGCTCCTGGGTAGGCGGGTTGCCGGCAACCATCATACATTGTTGTCTTATTAATCTTACTGCCATACGGCTTTTGGATAGCGCCCTGTCCTGAGCCGCGGCAACGGCGCGGATTTGCGAGCATAGTTTCTGACATTGTGCTGGAGCATCGCTTTGTCCAATAAGAGTAATAATTCCCTCTGCCAGCCGCCAGGCAGTTTCGCAAGGCCGCGCCGCTTCCGACTTTAGGACGATGTTTTGTTCTAAATCGTCAACTATGCCCCAGAGCTTACCCGCCGGGCTTAGGGCGAGCTTGCCCAAGTCGGCTGTAACAGTTTCGCTCGTTACTTGCTTATCTCTTAGCTTTTGTACTTGCCTTGCAAAATCTCCGTATTGCCTTATCCGCATCTGAGTTTGCCTCATGTGCTCTACCATTTGTTTGAGATGTTCCTCGATTTGGTCAGCGGCCTGTTTTTCTTTTTTCTTCTCGAACAGGTTTTCGACCCAGCTTGTTACCTGGTCAGCCGTCGGTTGTACGTCAGAGCCGAACCCTTCTTTTTCCAAGATGTACTGACACGGGCCCACTCCCAAGGTATTTCTCAAAATGTCGATAGGACAGAAAACCCTAAGAGGTGTGGCTCGGCTGCGGTCGATAGGATAAACTATGACCGGCCAGGCATGTCCAGTCTCGCTGCTCTTTGACTTTTTTATTGCCGGCAATTCAGGCACCCTGACACAGCTACGGTCACTATCAAACCAGCAGAAACAGCCCTGTTCATCTCCGGCAGACACCGGCTCCGTTTCCTGCTCATCCATAAAGTTCCACGATTCAGCCAATTCGTCCTTTCTAATGAAATCAGCCCGCCACTTGGCAGGAAATGGTGGTTTCCAATCAAGAACGATGTCCCTGTCCTTATCTTCATCGCGAATCAACCGTTCGTGCCAGATATTGGAACCTTCCATAAACGCAACCCAGATACGCCTATCTTTAATACATTGGATATGCGTTCCCACTTTCCGAGCTTCCTGCAAAGTGGGGTCCTTATCACGACCGTTGATAACACGTCCCTGGCCCACGCTGAGAGAAACGGCCTGTGTGCTTTGCTTGTCGGATTCCCATACGCACATAACGATGGCATCGTTGCCTTCAAGCATATGCAGTAGGAAATTCTCAGCAGGCAGGCCGACTTTGGAGTCATTGAAGCCTTCAGGATTGAAAACCACGTCGTCGGCAAAAAAATCCGGAACAACCACATATCGGCTATTGACCTGGATAAAAAATTCGTTCATACCTTTACCCGGCGATACCTCCAGACAGACCTGCCCTGTAGTCAGCCGATAAGTGGCCGAGACATTCTTAGCCGCCATACTTGCGGCGGGCTTGCCCTGTTGTGTCTGGAAAACCGCCTCTAACATTACTGCTGCTGGAGTGTTTTCAATTATTCTGACCGAAGACAGGCCGGTTGTTTGCTCTCCTTCGCCGGCGCATACAAAAAGCTGTGCACGTTCCTTCAATCCCTCTGCCGTTCGTGAGTAAACCTCAGCACCAGAGCCGCTGCGGCGCAGAACAACCATGATTTTGTCATTTAGAAAAACGGTATCGCCTTTGAATTTGTGTGTGAGATTATCCTCTGGAATTATTGTCCAGCCGGTCTTCTGCGCCAGCTCTCCCTCGGACAGGGCTGTAGCCGATGGACTGCCGGTATCTAATAAATATGTATATGGAGTTTGATTAAGGATACTGTTTACCTGCTGCTGTCCATCGGTTGCTGACGCTACCCCAGCACAGGCAGCCAATATGGCTAAGACACTAATTATGAATTTGCAAAGTCTCATTGTTAATTTGTGATTTGTAATTGGTTATTGGTTATTACCATTTAACATTCCCCAAATAAGGATTCTATCTCCAGTCGGGATTCATATCAGAACCACCCTCCGTGAGTTTTACCGGTGCTCCGCCTATTGAAGGGATGATATAGATTTCCCACGGGCCGCGTTCCGTTACGCCCTGACAATAGACCAGATATTTACCTTCAGGGCTCCATTGAGGATAACGCTGCACGCCCCCAAAGTAAGTAATCAGACGGTTTTTCGTCCCATCCGGCCTTATCGTGCAAATATGTGTTTCCGTTTCATACGCCAGAAGCTGCCCGTCCGGGGACCACTGCGGTTGACACGCTCCTTGTTTGTCGTAAACTTTCGTCGGTTCTCCGCCTGCTGCTTCAACGGTGAAAATAATGTTGCCCCCGCCGGAGGCAGGTACGTTCATGGCTGGCGCTGCCGGCTCCCATCGGCAGGCGAAGGCTATCGTTTTGCCATCATGGCTCCATGCGGGTCCTGAACAATGCGGCCAGTCTGTCGGGCTGATTATATTCTCCTTTCCGCTTGCTAAATTGCGGATGTAAATCTTTTCGTTGCGCCGGAAAACAATTTTTGTGCCATCCGTTGACCATTGAGCCTGGTCTCCATCGCAAAGCCTTTCGGGATTTAAAGTTCCATCGGCAGGTATTTTCCATATCCCGATTTTTCCGCCACGGTTAGAGCTGAACAGAATGGTCTTTCCATCGCGACTGAAAGCCGGGTCCGCATCTTGGTCATCAGGTTCGCCCTCGGTCAGTTGGCGCATCGCCGAGCCATCCGCGTTCATAATCCAAATCCGCCACGGACCAGAACGGTTACTGGAAAAAACGATTCGTTCTGTAACCTTTTTAGAGTTTTTCTCTTCAGACTCATTGGCCTTGTTCTCTGAAACAGCTTGCTGCGACCCAGAAGTGCTGATGGCTCGCTCGGTACAGCCGAGCAGTGCTATCAGAAAAACCGTCCGCGAAAGGCAGACCCCCAACCGCATTTTTTCGCGGTTGGGCAAACCAAGTAAATTGTTCAAGAACCTAAAGGCCATTTTTACCTCCGAGTGTGGTGGCCACGATTGGCCGCGACAAAAATATCATTATCGCCATCACCGTTGTGTTTATTCATTGGGCTCTTCATGAGGTTTTTCGGTCGCGTGTTCGCCTGTTTTTTCGGTTTGCCCTTGAAGCTGTTGGAGAGTTGCCATCATCTCTTTACTCCAAACCTCAAGTTCCTCGATTTCTTTTGTCTTTTCGTTGAGCTGATTCGTTAGCTCCTCGACCATTGCTTGTGCCTCTCTGGCCTTGGCGAGGGCTGCGTCTCGTTGAATAATAAGTCCGTTAACTTGGTTTTGCAGTTCCTCCTGCGTCTGCATTACTGCAGCAAACTGCGACCTGGCATTCTCCAGCTCCGCGGAAATTTCAGCTATGTTTTTCTCCAGCTCATCTCTTTCGATTTGCGTTTGCCTCAAGACAGCCTTGACCCTTGCCGATTCAGTTTTTGCCTTCTCTGCCTCTGCAACGGCTTTGTCTGTTTCTTTCGCGCTCTCCTTGCAGCCTGCTAAGAGCAGCAGAGACAACAGCAGAAACAGAAATTTGAGAATTACTTTTCTTCCGTTCATTTCTTTGCTCCTTGGTATCCTTACCGATACAATTATTCAAATATCTGATTCCATCTTCTTTGCTGCCTGTGCTCCCAGCTTCTTATGTGATAAACGTAGCTGACTATCAAAGGCAGGACACTGCTGGCTTCGGCATAAACCATCTGTTCATAGCCCGTTTCAACTTTGCCCCAGGAGCGTGCTTCTTTTAGACTTGACCCTGAAAGCGCGCCATCTCTGGCATCGGCAACGGTAATCTGTACAGCGTATTTATGCATTGTTACCGCTTTTCCAAGGACCTCGGCACAGATAACTACGTCCTGAGCAAAGTTCTTAGGCACCCCGCCTCCGACAATGAATAATCCTGAAACCGGAGATTTTATTTTGATTTCTGTAAGCTCTCGAAAGTCTTTAACGGAGTCGATACAAACATGATTATCTTCATTTTCTACCTGATGTTTTACCAGGCCAAAGCCCGCACTGGAGTCCGAAAAGGCAGGACAGAATATAGGCACATCATTTTCATAAGCAACCTGAACCAGAGAATCCGGCTTTTCCGAGTTGTCAACGAGATACTTGCCTATTTCTCGAATGAATTCCCTTGAAGAATAAGCTCTTGGACTGAGCGCATCGGCTATTTCTTTGATGGTATTGTCACAGATTTGCAGTTGCTCTTCATCGATGAAGGTATCATAAATTCTGTCAATGTAGAGCTCTCTCAGAATCTTATCATCCACGTAGGGGCTTCCCTTATAGTGCCTAAAGCCCAAAGCCTCGAAGAAATCCATATCGACTATTGTTGCTCCCGTGGCAACTACGACATCCACCATATTATGTTTAACCATGTCCGCATAAATCTGCATACATCCTGCTGCGCTGGTACTGCCTGCGATGCAAAGGATGATTGTGCATTCTCTGTCGTTTATCATCTCGTTGAAAATCTCTGCCGCTCTGGCGGTATCTCTTGCCGTCAAAGACATATTTTTCATGGCTTCGATTATCTCGGTCGAATCGAAGGACTTTATGTCAACGTGCTTTACGGGCTCATTGAGAAAATCTCTTTTAGCCATCTCGGTCTCCGAATTTATAACTAAGTAATTTATAGATAAGCTTGGCAGCCAGAAAATCCGGAGCCTTATTTCTCGGATCCGGACATAACTCAACAACGTCAAAGCCCACAATGTTTTTTTTACTGCAGACTGCTCTCAACAGCCTCAAGGCGTCGTACCACAATAATCCTCCAGGCTCAGGAGTGCCGGTCGAAGACATAATAGAAGGGTCAAAAACATCCAAATCTATCGTTATGTAAACATTGTCCGAAAGTTCGGAGATGGCCGTTTCAGTCCGAGCCATATTATTGTATATGTCCTTTGCAAAAAATACCCTCGACATGTCCATAAATTCTTTTTCGGAAGAATCCATGCTTCTGATGCCTACCTGTACGATGGGGCATAGCTCTTTAGCTCTTGCCATAACACAAGCGTGGTTATACTTTGAGTCGTTGTATTCGTCTCTCAAATCAGAATGGGCGTCGAGCTGCAAAACGCTGAGATTCTCGTACTTTTCAGCATGGGCTCTAATGGAGCCGATACTAATAGAGTGCTCTCCGCCTATGACCACGATAAACTTGTTTTTTTCGAGATAGTAATCTACTCTTCCAGCTACTTCTTCAATCATCTCCATTGTGGAAATCTCTCCGGCTATTGTCTCTTCGGTGAATATACCTATCTTATAGACCTCGCAATCAGTCTCTATATCGTAAAGCTCCATATTGGCGGAGGCTTCTATTATAGCCTCAGGTCCCTTGTCCGCACCTTTGCTCCATGTGCTTGTTCCGTCGTACGCAACAGGAATTACAACTATCTTTGCTTTCTCCGGATCGGAAAACTCTTGCGGTAAATATCCAAAATTAGCCGCTCGTGCCATAGCGAACTCCTATTCAGATATTCTCAAATGCACGTCTAATTAATTCATAGCTGTTGAGCTATTAGGGCTTTTCAAATTTTTCATCACTCGAACACAAACATTCCTATCGCCACCACAGTGGTCCAGAGGTCTTTTTCCCCACGGGCAGTTTGGGTTATGCTGGAGGTTCTAATTATCAAGCCGCTGGATTTATAAACTTGCTCTTTTTCCTGCCAGGCCTTATTAGGGTCAACCTCCAGACCCAGTGTTGTCCCGAGCATCCCTGCAGCCAGGTCCTCAGCCAAATCTGACGCTTCTTGCTTATTCATTCCATAGCCGTGCACTTCGCTGAGATAGCCCCATTTGCTATAATCTTTTGGAACAGCGATACCTACTGATGCAGCGATTAGTCTGCCCTGTTCGTTTGTATCTTCCTTTGCCAGCACACAGTAACATATTTGCCCGGGAATCAGTCTCCGCAGCCCTTTTTGCCAACTAATGACTTTACATCTCGGCGGCAAAATTGACGATACCTGAACCAGGTTCTGCTGGGCTACACCTGCTTTTTGTAGCGCCTGTTCGAAAGATTTTAGCTGGTATTTATGTCGCCCAGCTCCTTTAGTTAAGAATACATGAGTAGGGACAAGTTCGGTCATCAGAATTCTCCTATACTTTATCGATTTCCTTATGTTGTACTTAATACACCTCTATCAATCACTTTTGATGGTTTTGGCCAACTGGTCTTCGCCCGGAACCATGCCCGCCTGGTGCTGCTCAACCTCTTTACGAATGTCTGCTATTATCTCGGGATGGTCCTGGGACACATCGAACTTTTCTGAAGGGTCGTGGGCAAGGTTGTAGAGCAGCGGTGGGTCATGTTTCGTCTCCTCGATATTGCGGCCGTAGGCCGGTTTGGTGAAAAAGTGCGCCTTGTATGGGCCCTTGCGGACCGCATAGAGCTTTGTGCCGCGGTAATAGAACATCACGCTTCGTGGACTTGGGCCGGTTCCGAAAAGAACTGGTCGCAGGTCAACACCGTCAATGACCCGGTCGATCGGTACCGAAGCACCGGCCAGCCTTAGAACGGTGGTAAATAGGTCCATCGTCGAGCCAATGTCGCCGACAACGCCGGGCTTTATCTTCCCCGGCCACCACATGATGCACGGCTCGCGCATGCCTCCTTCCCACGTGCAGCCCTTGCCTTCACGAAGCAGGCCTGCCGAGCCGCCGAACTGTTCCTTGTTTAACCACGGACCGTTATCCGAGGTAAATACGACCAGCGTATTCTCCGCAAGAGCCTCGTCCTTGAGCGTCTGGAGCACCTTGCCGAGGCTCCAGTCCAGCTCCTCCACGACGTCGCCGTAAAGTCCTCGCAGGCTTTTACCATCGAACTTCTCCGAGGCAAAAAGGGGCACGTGCGGGAAGGTGTGAGCGAAGTAGAGAAAGAACGGCTTGTGTTTGCTCCGGCGAATAAAACTGATTGCCTCCTGTGTGTAGCGTTTGGTAAGCGTATGTTGATTGGCAGGCCGCTCTATGATTTCCTCGTTGCGCATCAGCGGCACGTTCCACCATTGAGGCTCAGCTTCGCCTAATTCCGCCGGGCTTGTGCCGTGACCGGAAACAGCGTCCATATCATTACTGTAGGGGATGCCGAAGTAGTAATCGAAGCCGTTGTGCGTCGGCAGGTATTGGGGCAGGTGGCCTAAGTGCCACTTGCCAATGCAAGCTGTGGAATAGCCCTCGGTCTTCAGTGCCTCGGCCATAGTAATCTCTTGACTTGGCAAGCCTCCCGCCGAATTCGGAAACAACACACGCTGCTTATCGTTGCACATCCCGCTGCGGATTGGCAATCGTCCCGTCATTAGCGCCGCCCGGCTCGGCGTGCAAACCGATGCCGCCACGTAAAAGTCTGTCCACCTCTGTCCCTCCTGGGCCATCCGGTCGATGTTCGGCGTGCGAATAGTAGGATGACCATAACAGCCTGTATCACCGTAGCCCAGGTCGTCGCAGAAGACGATAACAATGTTGGTCTTTTTAGCTTTGTCGCGTTCGCGATGGATTAAAGGTTGTGTGATTCCTGTAAAAAAACCTTCTTTGCACCCGGATAGCATCGTCGCTGCCGCACCGGCAACTCCATCGTAAGCAACGAGCTTGACAAATTCCCGTCGGCTTATTTTGCTTTTCATAAAAGAGCTCCTTAGCTTCGCTCTGGCAAACAGCTCCTTTAGATACTATAAAATTTTTAGAGCAATACAATAAATTTTTTTTCGACAATGATAATTGCAAAGGCTCTCATCGCCATCCAAAAGATAAGGATTTGGAAAAATCTGTGGTACGTTCAATTTGATTCCCGTCATGTTTTACTTAATTATCCCCCAACCTGCTTCTTGGCAAGTTTTTTGTTTTGACCGATGTTATATTTTCAGCTATCTTGAGACCTGCCGCTCAAATGGAATATACAAGTATGAGAATTAACAAGTCTTTATTTTTGTTGACGTTTATTTTGCTCGCTTCAAGTCAGAGGCCTATTGTTTGCTACTCTGCTGATTCCGCTGTGCTTAAGCAGTCAAATGAGCCTCCCTTAATTCCGGTGGGACTCGATTCTTACCTTATGTGGGACCGGCTTGCATACCACCGGCTTGGCGTCCGGGCCTATATGCGCAGTACCTACGACCGTCAGGGAAACAACCGAACTGCCGATGCCAGCCATTTTCTTTATCAGGAATCGGACGAATTCAACGTCGCGCTGGACGTATCAGGCCCTGGTGTCCTCTACTTCAAGCGGACAAATCATTGGCATGGCAGTCCCTGGCATTACGAGGTGGATGGTGAGGATTTTATAGTCAAGGAAACCGCCACCGACGACCCGGTCGATGCCAAGAAAAAATTTACAAATACGACTTATATTCCCGAAGACCTCTTTCCTGAACCGCTCACCTGGACCTGGTCGGTAACCCAGGGTGCGGACTTGATGTGGGTGCCTTTGCCGTTTGAAAAGAGTCTTCGCATCGCCTATACCCGCACCTTTTATGGTACGGGCTATTATATCTACCATATCTTTGCACCGGATGTGAAAAATCTTTCACGACCGCTGGCGTCCTGGGCCAAAACGCCACCAGACCCGCAAGTGCTGGATTTGCTCAACCGCTCTGGAACCGACATTGCTCCCAAAGGCGAGGGCGTCGATACTATCACGGGCAGGCTGAAAATCAGACCATACGAGTGGGCCACCGTTGCCCAGTTGCACGAAGCGCCCGCAAGCATCCGTGCGCTAAAGTTCACCGTACCGCGGGACAGAGCGTATGATTTTGGCAAGTGCCGTCTGCGCATCACCTGGGACTTTCGCTGGCATCCTTCGGTCGACGCCCCCATCGACCTGTTCTTCGGTGCCGGCCACCTTTACAACAATGATAATCGGCAGTACCTTGTTAAAGGCTTTCCTCTTGTGGTTAGCTATGACAAAAAAAATGTTTATTTATCATGCTATTGGCCTATGCCTTTTTTCCAGCACGCCAAGATTGAAATTCAGCAGCGCCAGGGTCGGCCCTTGGCTGGCATCAACTGGGAAATTCGTACCGTATCTTTCACCGACCCCATCAATCATGTCGGCTATTTCCATGCGACCTACAGCGACCATCCCGAGCCGAAGCTGGGTCAGGACGTTATCTTTCTGGACACTTCGAACGTAGAAGGAGGCGGTCTTTGGAGCGGTAACTTTGTAGGGATAAGCTGGGTCTTTACCCATGACGGCTACTTGCCCACTTTGGAAGGCGACCCACGGTTCTTCTTTGATGACAGCAGGACGCCACAGGCATGGGGCACAGGAACTGAAGAGTGGGGCGGCGGCGGTGATTACTGGGGTGGACGCAACATGACGTTACCTTTCGCCGGCCATCCGGTTGGCGCCAGCAAGAAGGACGCCAAAAGCAAATTAGATTTGTTAAATTCCGCTTACCGTTTCCTGATAGCAGATTTTTTCCCTTTTGGCAATCGAGCTATCATAGGTCTGGAGCATGGTGGTATCAATGACTCTACGGAACATTATTCCGGCGTAATATACTGGTATGGCATTGACTCCCCTTCGCTGGTGCTCACGGACCATTTCCAAACCTGTGATGAAAACCTCGATGCTCGTGAGCACGAATACATATCGCCCACAGCCGGAGAACCTTATCTGCTAACGTCGCGCTATGAATGGGGCCCCGACCATCACGGTGCACGAATGCACTTCCCTCCTGAGCAGGACTATGTCCGGATTATGAAGGGAACGTCGCAATTCAAAATGAAACTTGCTCCTAATAACCTTGGTGTGATGTTACGCCGCAAGTTTGACTACCTCTATCCGAACCAGTGTGCTGATGTATGGGTCAGGCCGGATAAGCCCGATTCCGTGTGGACGTATGTAGGGCGGTGGTATACCGCAGGCAGCAATACCTGTGTCTACAGTTATCCCCGCTCTGAAGGAGAGCTTGGAAGCACACAGCACACTATAATAACCGGTAATCGCCGCTGGCGGGAAGAGGAGTTTCTAATCCCGCGTCACCTGACCGAAGGGGTCAAGCGTCTGGAGATTAAAATCCAGCACTTACCCGACAACAAAGCGCTCTTTCCCGGTAAACCGTTCCCCGCTGAGTCGGCCTGGAGTGAATCGCGTTATTGGGCGTACTGTTATAAGATGCCAGTTCTGCACATCGCTACAATGCCTGCCGTTTATCAGAATCAAAAATAGTGCTCTTTCACAGATAAAATGAGGGGTGTCATTCTGAGTCCTTCGCTCAGGATAAACTCCGCGAAGAATCTCTCTTGCGAAGGCCAGCGGTCGCCACGGCGCCCAGCCAGGGATGTTTCGCCCCCCTGCTTTCTTTCGAAAGCAAGAAGGGGGGCTCAACATGACAACCTATCAAAATACATGTGATGAACCAATAGTAGAATTTGCCCTTAATCTTTCCGCAATATTGGTCTATTGAGTGTCGAGTTGGTGGAGACTGGTCGGCGCAAATAAAAATAAGGAGAGCACTCCATTGGCTCTCCCCAGCCGGTACCGTTAGGAAGGAGTCAGATTTCGGCGGAACTTCGTGACAGCGCCGAATTACAAACAGATACCGGTTTTTTTGTAAGCTTTCGACTACCAGCTATCAAAATTCAGGTTTCAGTTGCCATCATTCAAAGTTTAGTCCTTTGCGCTTACATACGCCCCTCGGAGCCTTTGAGAGAAAAACTCCACTCTTCAATCTCTCCTTCTTCCGCAAAGTCTTAATTTTCACATTATTAATTATAGATAGCCGCTACTCGAAAGATAGTTGGGGAAACTACGTATTTTTTATGTACCACCCCGTTTTTTTGTGGAAAAAAGGGGCATCTTAAAAAAAATTTTTTGCAAATTCCAAAAAAACAAGCGGCAGCCAGCCATTTCGAACACATTAAGTCCGAAGCATACAACATAATTTTTTACCTGCAAAATATAGATGCGCTTGCTGCTAAATCTATAGAAGAAAATTATTGATATGTCACTGCTGTTGTGAAATAATGAAACGCATTATGAAAGTTCGAATGAGAAAATTATTGCTCGCCTCTGTGTTTGCTCTCTGTCTTGGCAGCTTTGCAAAGGCCGATTTGACACAGCGGGTCGACGGTATTATCGGCCAATCCTCACAGCAGAAAGTTCAATTTTCCATCCACATCGTAAAGGCAGATTCGGGAAGCACGATTTATAGCCATAACGCCAGAGAGTCGATGATACCAGCTTCGAATATGAAAATAATTGTTACCGCAGCGGCACTAAAGTATTTAGGTCCTCATTACGAGTATAAAACGAAGATTGGGCTTTGCGGCGATATATTGGTAATAATAGGAAGCGGTGACCCACTTTTGGGCGACGAAAAAAATGATGCTAAGTATGGCCGAGAGCGAGGCTGGATATTCAAAGACATAGCAGAAGTGTTAAAACGCAATGGTATAAAAACCATCGAGGATATTATTGTCGACAGCAGTATATTTGATGACCAGCGCGTCCATCCGAGCTGGCCGACCGAGGAGTTGAATCGGTGGTATGCCTGTGAAGTGGGCGGCTTGAATTTTAATGACAATTGCATAGCGATTACAGTAGAAAATATCGGCGGCAAAGTGGCTATTCTTACCGAGCCGAAAACCTCTTTTCTAAAGCTTATCAACAGGGTCGTACCCATATCGAAGGGTACAAGTGCCGTAGGAGCTTATCGCAATCAAGAGCCTAATAGGCTCACCGTTCGTGGTAAATGTAAAGACAAAGCTGGGCCGTTTGATGTTGCTATTGAGAGACCTTCTGCGTTCTTCGGTTTTCTGTTGGCCGAGAATCTCGCCAAAGAAGGCATAAGAACAAAGGGTCGGCTCATAGGAAAAACGTTAAACAATTACAGCAACTTCAAATTGCTTGTGGAATACTCTACTCCAATAGCTGATTGTCTTTCGCGTTGTAATAAGGACAGCCTTGGATTAGCAGCCGAGGCGCTGCTTAAAACTATCGCCGCGAATAATAATTCGGATGGCAAAAACGGAAGTTGGGATAGGGGCCGAGAGTTAATTAGTGAATATCTACTGGCACTTAGCGTCGATGAAAGCCAATTTTATATCGACGACGGCAGCGGCCTGAGCAGGCAAAATAGGCTAAGTGCTTATGCCATAACAACGGTGCTATTAAATGTCTACACAAGCGGGAACTGGCAGCTTTACAGGGATTCGCTTGCGGTAGGGGGGGTAGATGGAACAATCGACGAATATTTCAAAGAGCAAAAGTACATAGGCAGAATCCTCGGCAAGACCGGATATATCAGCGGTGTCAGGTCCTTTTCAGGCCTGTGCAGCACCGAAGAGGGTGATTACATATTTTCCATCCTCGCTAATAACGCCAACGATAAAACCCGCAATGCAATTAACGACATAGCAAAAGCGATTATAGATGACGTTGAAAGCTACAATTAACATCCACAAAATGTGGGAAAATACAGATTATTAAGCCTTGCATTATTAATAAAAACAAGAGTTAAAATGGATAATACATAAAATAAAGAAAAAATAGGAATTTTTAAAAATTAAGTGAAAATTTGGTTTTTTAGGATTCATTTTTTTAAGAATATTCGTTATTAAGCTAAAATTAAGGATTAGTATGTAAATATGCGGAGATTAGCGAAAATAGATAAAAAATAAATGAGAAAAAAGTGAGTATAAATTGACATGAAATGGACATAAATTCACATAAATCACACCGTTTTTAACATAAATTCATATAAAATTAACAATTTTTTAAAATTAACATTTTGTTAAATTGGGTAAGATAGTTAATCTTGTTCCGACCACAAAGACACAGTTTTTTAGACACTGATTAACACTGACTCTTTAGGACACTGACTGACACGGACTTTTTCTGACACTGATTAACATTGATTTACACTGTTTTTTAATCCGCCAGGAGGATAGTGGGCAAGCCCGCCTTCGATAAATCTTCCGACTCCGCTTGTGCTTTCATCTTCGCTTCGCTACACCGGACAGGACGCCGGATAAGTCGGCGGGTAAATTTTGGTTTGGCCGAAGAGAGTTCGTCAGTCGTGAATCGTGCCTCGTGTGCGAAAACGCAAAAAAATGACGTCATTGGAGAAAATTTCTGACACTGATTCCACCTTCGCCAAGGCATGTCGGACAATTCTGCCATACAAATGGCAGAAAAATCTTTTGGTTAGCGATTAGCTCAACTCCGCTTCGACTACGCCTCAACTTCGTTGTGCAAATTCATTGGTTAATGTTATAACAGAAGTGTCAGATTAAGTCTTGGCTATTCCAATTTATTGTATCGGGTAAGGAAGGAAATTTATCCACGCTCTCGATTTTTGTGGTTCAGAAGTTGAAAGGATGTCTATGAATCGTACACTTAAATACGCCTATTTGTTGTCTTTACAATAGGTAGGGGTATAAACCAACAAGTGTTAACCATAAGATTTTAGACTTGGTCATCTTTTAGCCCTGCCTTTCTTCATTCTCTTTTTGATCTTTTGCTTCAACATCATTCAACTCTTTCATTAAAATTATTGTTAACCGTTTCCAAAAATCACTCCAATCACTTTGTTGTTCCAATTTGGCTTTTAGTGCTTCGTTCTCTCTGTCCAGTTTCTCCACTGTGCTTTCCAATCTCGCACTTGTCATTTCCAGCAACTGTATTCGTTCTTCGTAACGCATCCAATCAACATCAAAGGTATTGAAATCTGGCTCTGGGTTGAGCCACTTGTATAAGTATGTCTCTGGGTTGAGCCAACCGAAGAAGTCTGTCTCTGGATTGAGCCAGCCATATTGGTACCAGTACTCATAAGGTGAGTATTGATAAAAAAAATATGGTTGGACACGTGTCACATATCTTTCGTCACATTCGCTGTCAATTGTTCGACAGGAACTAATAAATATAAAGCACAATGTAATTACCAACATACAAAGACTTTGTAACGTCAATGCTTGTTCTTTAGATAAGGAATCTAATCTTTTCATAACTTACATCGGCCAAAACATGTATAAAAACCTATCATTTGTTTTGCTCTCTTTTCTCGAATTCTACATCCTCGCCGAAGAATCAAACATTTTAGAAGCATCTCCATTGCATGAACCAAGAGTATAATAAAACCATGTTTTCTTGCTCGATCAAGAGGACGATTAAATAGTTCGATGCTGAGAATAAGAGAGTCAATACCCTTGGAAAACAAAATTTTGGCTTCCTTTTTAATACATTCACCCTCAACTTAACTTATGTTGGCTCTTGAAACCTAAATTCTCGTTAAAATATTTCGTAGTTCATCGCTCGAGAAGCGTATCTCGCGTTGATTCGATGAAGTTCTTCGCCCCTCGGTGCATATAAATAAAGTAGAGAAAAAAGTGGAAAAGGCAAGAGAAAAATAGGGGATTAGAGAATTAGTGAATTAGTGAATTAGTGGATTAGAGATTGCCACGTCGGACTGTGGCCTTCCTCGCAATGACAATGAAATGAATTCCACATCAAAGCCTTACCTGCTTGCCCTGCGAAACCTCATCATTTCGGGCAAAGCGAGGAGCAAAACCAAATGTGTGTGGAATGATAGTTTTTGAACAGATTCCTCGGCTGCGCCCTGCGGGCTGCGCTCGGAATGACAATTATTAAGAATGCCGGGTTGGCCGGTATCGGCGGAGCGCTCGAAAAGAAGGGACAATAAATTACGGGAGAAAAAACCCCCAGCATGAAGCTGGGGGCTAAACAAAAACCCTGGGTAAAACCCAGGGCTAAATATTATTGTGTCGCCGACGCGACGAGAAAGCGTCGCCGTACCAACGACGGCTAAACAATCTCGGCCAAGGGTGAAGGGGGTGAAAATTTTTGGATTCCCGCCTTCGCGGGAATGACAGTGCGCAAGAATTAACTTGAATTGGTATAAGACCCCACGTGGAACATGTAGAAAAAGACACCAAGCATGAAGCTGGGGGGTAAATATAACAAGCCAAAAGAATGGTGGGTAAACTCTCAGCGGTGATTAGATATTACAAACCCCTTGCGGTGCAAAGAAACCCCTTGCAGTGCAAGGGGCTAACAAAAAAGAAACCTGCACATAAATAACAGGGTTAAACAAAATCCTCGCAATGAATTGAAGAGGGGCAGGCAAAATTATTAAGGCCTGAAGTACACTGTAAGGCCGTTTTCATAGGTTTTTCTTTCCCAGTCGGGCTTGACGGCTGATTGAAGTGGGGCTTCGAGAAACTCTAATCCGCCGCGTTCGAAGCCGAGGAGCACCGCTGAAGGCGGAGATTTTTCAAGTAACGCTGCGAGCGTTTCGGTGCCAACAGTATGCGTGAGGGCACGGTCAGCGGGTGACATAAAATCGGCAACTCTGTAAATAATCGCGCCACAGGAAAGCTCAGTGTAAATATCACAGCCGGCTTCGAAAGCGAATAGGGGGGCTAAGGTGAGTATTAGTTTTGAACCTTCGGCTGCGCTCAGGACATGGTTTTGAGTTTTGAGTTTCTGGCTGATATCTTCTGAAATCTTATGCAATTCGAACGGCTCCCAGTTTTCCGGAAAGAGAAGCAGCGGTGTCCTGTACAGCACAACAGGATACGAGACAATAGCCACAACTGCGCAGATGCCTAACAAAACATAAGATATTTTGAACACCGAATAATGAACACCGAACTGTGAACTGCGAAGATAAAAAAGAGGATAAGCAAAGCTGATAATAAGGAAAGGGACAGGCATCGCAAGGTACTGCAGCCACATCGTAGGCGGGATTAGCGCGATTATGAAAAATACCAGCGGCAGAAGGGCGGCAAGAAGAGGGGATAGGGGATAGGGTTTAGGGGATAGTTTCTTGAGTCTTGAGTCTTGCTTACTAATGCGTTGCCAGGCGATTACTAAGCAAAGATAAGATGCTATCACTATGAGCACGATGTAGCCCGGCTGCGTGATGCAACTTAAAATTAGAGCGGTTTTGTTATGAGTCATTCCTATTTTGTGCAGCCATTGGCCATAGAGAGCAGGTATCTCGACCAGATTGAGGAAAAATGCCCGCGGCGCCTGGGCTATGAGCCAAACAGGCCAAATCAAGAAAACGGCCCCCGCAATCAAAAACGGCAGAATGGTCTTACATCTTTGTTTGAGCGACCCGGCAGGTCGAATCAGCAGCACTACGAAAAACAACAGCTCCACCAGAGCTGTGGTTATGCGCATACACGTTGCCAACGTCAGCAGGGCACCAATCAAAAAAATTCGAAATTCAAAATTCGAAATTCGAAATTCCTCCGAACGTGGTGGGGTCGATATAAACAGCCAGTAAGATAGTACAACGCACAGTATTACAACGTCGTGGTTCCAGGCATAGCCGTTGGCATAATCGACGAGCGGATTGAATACGTACAGAACAGCGCCTGCCAGCCCAAAGAGGATTCCGCTTTTTTCAAAAGAACGAAAGATATGCTGATATATGCCGACGATGCAAATCATAACAAGAACGTCGCAGACGACAGAAACCATCCTGCCCACGAGCAGGTAGTGGTTTGTGTTCAAGAGCCTGAACAGAGCCGCGCAGAGCAACGGGTGGTAGGGCAGTTGGGCCGCGTAAGAAAAATCCCTGTAAATCGTTCTGCCCTGCGCCAGCAGGACAGCGGCGGTGCAGTACATTTGCTCATCGCGGCCGAGCGGCTTGGTCATACTATTGATTAGTATCGCAAGCGAAAGGGCAATCAGTATTAAGAGGACTAACAAGTTAATTATTCTTGCAGACATCATTAAAACTCAAAGCTAAAAATTTAAAACGAACCGACAATTGAAAAATAATCAATAGTAAATAATACTTTATGATATTTCATTTTGAGGGTGGAAAGATTTCCAAATTTGATGCAGAATTCAATATTCGACACATAAACAAACTGGATTCCCGCTTTCGCGGGAATGACAGATAACAAAAGTAAAAGTCAAGGAGATATAGTAAATAGTAAATCACTTTACCATTCAGCTATTACCTGACCGAGGTTTGGGCAGGGTTATTTTAAATTTGCTTCCCTGGCTTACTTTGGATTCGACCGAGATTAAGCCGTCGTGTTCCTCAATTATTTTTTTACAAAAGGCCAAGCCGAGCCCAGAGCCTGAATACTCATGCGGCGAGTTCTTAGCCTTTTTTGTCGTGAAAAACGAGCCGAAAATATTTTTCAAATCCGACGGTTTGATTCCTTCGCCGGTGTCGCTAACCTCTATCTCCACGACATCGGCCCTGTCTGCGGCTTTGATGGTTAAAATACCACCGCGCGGCAGCATCGCATCTCGGGCGTTAAGAATCAGATTCATTAAAACCTGCTGAATTTGAACAGGGACCGCCCAAACTGTCAAGTCCTCGGCAATACAGATTTTTACAGTTATGCCGTCTTTGGTAAAATCGCGGCAAAGACAAGTAAAAATTTCTTCGACCAAGGCAAGTAATCGGGCCTGCTTTTTTTCCTGCGTTCGGCCGTTTGCCAGGGCAAGCATACTCTCGGTAATTTTCGAGGCCCGCTCACAATTGCAGACTACTATTTGCAGGGCCCTTTCAGCCAGGGCATTATCATCAGGCTTGCTCAGAGCAAGAGCTGCATAGTTTCTCAAAGGTGTGAGAAGATTATTGATTTCGTGGGCTATCATATAGCTGGCGGTGCCCATGTTGGCCAGGTGCTCGAGCTGGGCAAAGCGGGACTTTAGGGCGTCATTTTCATTCTGCTGATATTTCAGATGTCTATGCAAGGAAAGACGTTTTCCTGTAATACTTGCCAAATGTCTGCTCCTGCTATAAAATCCAGTAGTTAGTAAGCTTTACTTACGATTATCTATATCGACTTTCGACACGTTTTTTCTTGAGCGGCGATATATGCAATAAGCTGCACGAGCAATGAATGAGCAAATGATTTTAGAAGAGCTTTTGGCGTTGCTGGAAGCAAACGGCGTTGTAATCCGCAACGAGCCGCTCGGCGGAAGCGGCGGGGGGCTTTGCACAATAAAGGGCCAGCAGATTTTCTTTGTCGATACGGAGGCCTCATCCGCAGTGTCCGCTGCGGTCTGTGCTGAGGCGGTGCCGAAGGTGGCTGATATTGAGAAGCTTTATATCAGGCCGGAAGTCCGACAATTTATCGAAAATCACAACAACCAGATTCCTTGAAAGAAGGTGTAATGATGAAAAACAGGCCGATGACAATAGCTGTAATTTGTTTGACGATGGGACTGAGCTGCATAAAGGCCGTGCCAGAGCTGCGTTCTGCACAAATGCCCGATACGTTCGTTAATTCCATCGGGATGAGGTTTGTTCGCATCGAGCAAGGCTCTTTTTTGATGGGACAAGAACAAGGCGGCGATTGGGACGAGCGACCTGTGCACAAGGTGAACATCACCCGGCCTTTCAGTATGGCCGTAACGGAGGTGACCAACGCCCAGTACGAGCAGTTCGACGCGGAGCACCGCAAGCTTCGCGGAAAGCTCGGTTTCTCCAAGCAGGACGACGAGGCAGTCGTTTTTGTAAGCTGGCACGAGGCGGTGAAGTTCTGCGAATGGCTCTCAAAAAAAGAGGGCAAAGCTTACCGTCTGCCGACCGAGGCGGAGTGGGAATACGCCTGCCGGGCCGGGGCGACCAGTGCCTACCACACCGGCGAGACGCTTCCGAAGGATTTTCACAAGAACGCTCAGATAAGCTGGTTCCCTGACCCCGCACGCAGCGGCAAGGAAGCTCTGCCTGTGCCGCTCACTGTCGGCGGGACTACGCCGAATTCGTGGGGCCTGTTCGACATGCACGGCAATGTGGAGGAATGGTGCTGCGATTGGTATGGGCCGTATGAACAAGGCGAGCAGATAGACCCGGTAGGTCGGGCCGGCGGTGATTTCAAGGTTACACGGGGGGGAAGTCACAGCACGGAACTTCAGTATCTGCGGTCGGCAAACCGGCTTGGGGCACTGCCGGAGGATAAAAGCTGGCTGATAGGCTTCCGCGTGGTCATCGGCGAGCTACCAAAGACAGAGCCGGTCGCTGTCGCTGAGCTGCCGTTAAACCAGCGCGACGTCAAGCAGCAGATTGCTGCGGACCTGGCCGAGGGCCCCGACCCTGAAGAGCCGTATTTCAAAGGCCCCATCGAGTACGTCAAGATACCGCTTGGCTCCAACGGCCCGATGTACTCGAAGCATAACCACGACCCGGCATTGGTCGACTGTCCCAACGGCGACCTGCTGGCCATCTGGTATTCGTGTCTGACGGAGGCCGGCCGCGAGTTAGCTATCTTGGCGAGCCGGCTGCGATACGGGTCAGAGAGCTGGGAGCCGGCATCGGTTTTTTGGGACGCGCCAGACCGCAACGACCATGCTCCTGCTCTTTGGTTCGACGGTCGAGACACTATTTACCACTTCAACGGACTTTCAGCCGCCGCCACGTGGGGCAACCTTGCTTTGATTATGCGGGTCTCGACCGACAGCGGTGCTACGTGGTCAGAGGCGATGCTGATAGGCGTCGAACATGGCCTACGTCACCAGCCTGTCGAATCAGTCTTTCGAACACGCGAGGGCTACATCATTTTACCCTGTGATGCCGGCCCTGGCGGCAGTGCGGGCACGGCGGTGCATATCAGCCGAGACGGCGGCAAGACGTGGGTCGACCCTGGGGCAGGCCGGCCACAGCCGGACTTTGCATCCGGCGCAACAGGCGCCTGGATAGCCGGCATTCACGCCGGCGTGGTGCAGCTTAAAGACGGCAGCCTTGCGGCCTTTGGACGCGGTAACAACATCAATGGCCGGATGCCAATGAGCAACTCGAAGGACATGGGAAAGACCTGGACATACTCTGCCAGCGAATTCCCACCAATCAGCAGCGGGCAACGAGTGATTCTAATACGCCTGCAGGAAGGACCAATTTTGTTCATAAGCTTCACCGACCGCAAAGAAGGGATGCTCATCCGTGATGCAGCCGGCAATCAACGTAAGGTGTACGGTATGTTTGCGGCGCTTTCATTCGACGAGGGGAAGAGCTGGCCTAACAAACGGTTGCTCACCGATGGCGGCCCGGCGAGGGAACTTGACGGCGGCGGTAATACGGGCCGGTTTGTGATGGACCAAAACCATGCCGAACCCAGAGGCTATCTGTCGGCAACTCAAACGCCGAATGGCCTCATTCACTTAATCAGCAGTAAGCAATATTACGTGTTCAATTTAGCGTGGCTCAAACAGCCGATGCCGGCAAATGAAAAAAAGGAGCAGCGAAAATGACAGGCAAAAAAATAGCTATTATGGTTGACGAGATGTATCAGGTTCTCGAAGTCTGGTATCCTTACTATCGGCTTAAGGAGGCGGGATTCAAGGTTAATCTGATTGCGGCTGAGGCAAAAAAAGAATATCATTCAAAGGAAGGTTACCCGTGCCTATCAGAGGTTTCGGCCAGGGAGGCCGACGCTGACGATTATGATTGTATGATTGTGCCGGGCGGGTTCGCACCGGATTTTATGCGAAGGAGCGCGGATGTGATAAGGTTCGCAAACGACATGGTAAAGGGGGGCAAGGTCATAGCGGCTATATGTCACGGGGGATGGCTGCTGTGCAGCACCCCGATTTACAGAGGCAAAAAGGCGACCTGCTTTATGGCGATTAAAGATGATATTAAAAACGCCGGTGCCGAGTATGTAGATGCCGAGTGTGTCGTGGACGGAAATTTGATTACATCACGCAAGCCGGACGATTTGCCAGAATTTTGCAGGGCAATCTTAAAAAAGTTAGCCACAGAGGAAACGGAGAAGAAAATCAAAAATTAAAAATCAAAAGTCAAAATGACAGATAAAATATCAAAAAGATAAGAATTTTGATTTTTGTAATGAAATCTTGATTTTCGCATTTCGATATTGTTTTGTAGAAAAGACTGAGAGGCTGTAATAAAATGAACTCTGAAATTGCTCGATGGGACTGGATTCCCGCTTTCGCGGGAATGACAGATAGGCAATGTTCTTTGTTGTTAGATGCTCTTAATGTCATTTCGACGCAAGCCTCCGCGTCTTCCCCTAAGGGGAGCGGGGGCGAAACGGAGAAATCTACTTAAAAACAGATTTCTCGACTCGCCTACGGCTCGCTCGAAATGACATTTTTAGACACGGAGAAGAAAATCAAAAATTAAAAATCAAAGAGCAAAATGACAAATAAAATTTCAAAAAGATTAGGAGCAAAGGTGCTATGAAGCGGACTAAACCTGACAATGAAGAAGAGAAGACGCCGACGGTGCTGGTCGTTGACGACAACCAGCAGAACCTTGAACTGCTGCAGGCGTACCTTGAGGATATGGACTGCCGGACGGTCCCTGCACGCGATGGCGCCAGGGCGCTAGAGATAATAAGCAGAGACCCTCCTGATTTGATTTTGCTGGATGTGATGATGCCCAGAATGAGCGGGTTTGAGGTTTGTAAAAGAATAAAAAACGACCCTAAAACCAGCGACATCCCCGTCATTATGGTAACGGCACTTAATGAATACGGCGACATCGAACGTGCCATCGATTCGGGCACGGATGATTTTCTCAGTAAACCCGTGAATAAGCTGGAGCTTTTAACGCGAGTTAAGACTATGCTGAAACTAAAACACCTGACCGATAAGCTTGAGCGGACGCTGGCGTATTTAAGCGAGATAGAAAAACAGGTACAAACGGCAAGATTGGACTGGGAGAATAAAGAGTAAAAACAGATACAGGCCATACAATAACTCTACAGCGCAACTACGCGTTCTGCTGTGTTGGCTGTAAGCCATTTGTTTATATGAATTTAAATCCGAAATACGAATCTTGACGGTCGTCAGACAAGTTTCTGATTTGTTTCGTGTTTCGGATCCCCGTTTTCACAGGGACAAGTTTACCCCTGCGAAAGCAGGGGTCCAGAGCGAAAAAACTGGATTCCCGCTTCCGCGGGAATGACAAATACTGTTTCCGCAACAGATATTAATTAAATCAATATTGGCACCATCAAACCCTGGCCTGAGTTCGTCGAAGGCTTTTTTAGGGATGTCTTGTGCTAATAGTGCGATTTTGATTGCAGTAGCAGACGTGCCAAGATGTTATATGCCAATCTCCTGGGGGTAGACAGAGAATAAAAACCCGATAAACGGCTTCTAAAAACGTAACAAACCGCAAATCACACACAATCGCCACAATGGAAAGACAAAATAAATAGCCGGGCGATTAATTACCAAAAGGGGGTTAATCGGCTTTCGCCTATTGTCGATATCTTTTATCAGCGTATAGCGTGTAGGGTGCAGCGTATAGCGGATATGAGGGGGTGATGTGTATGAGTCCACTGCTGGAAATTCTCGGTAGGGCGATAACGGTCGATACGGCCGATTTGATATGGCATTGGTTAAAGACGGTCAGACTTCCGACGGAGGACGGCAAGCCCGGCCAATACCATCAGCTAAACAAAGCCGGTGAGCTGATAGACAATATGAAGGCGGATGCAGCCGCCGAGCAGATAAGGCTGTATCTTTTTGAGAATCCTTCCTGCCCATACGGGCGACTGGCAGCGGCAGCGATTTGCCTGCACAATAACCAGCTCAGCGAGGCAATCAAAGAGCTGAACTCAGTCTATATGCGGCAGCCGAATAACACAATAGCCCTTTATGCCCTTGGGCATTGTTACGAACGACTGGGCAAGGAATCTCAAGCCGTCGAATTTTATCAGGACTGTCTGAAGTTCAAGAGCTATCTGCAGCTTCCAGCCCAGCGGCTGGCAGCCATCTATTTTAAGAATCGCCAATTAGAAAAGACCGTACAACAATATGAGCTTTTGAAAAATGAATATCCAGACGATATGTCAACACTTGTTACGCTCGGAAACCTGTATATCGCAACCGCCCGGTATACAGAGGCCATAGAGACGTTCAACACCGCAATTTTAATACATCCGGACAATCTCCACAACCAAGACCTCGATACAGAGCAGCTTATTGCCGACGGCCAGCTTCACGAGGCATTAGAAAAGCTCGATGATTTATTGCAGAGTCAATCGAACAGGGCTGATTTGCTTATGAAACATGCGGACGTTCTCCGTATGCTCGGCGCCACCGCCGATGCTGTTTCGCAATACGAAGAGGCGATTCGCATCTGTCCGGATTTCCTTGAGGCCACTATAAAGCTCGGGACGCAATATCTACAGTTGCACCAGGAGCGGCTTGCCGCACAACAATTCAACAAGGCAGTCGAGATAAATGACAAAATAGTCGATGCGTATATTGGGCTGGCAATCGCCCAAAAATTAGCCGGGAATGTATACGACGCCTTAGGGACATTATCACTGGCAGCAGCAATTCAGCCGAACAGCTCATTACTTTTCGCTGAGACAGCTATCCTGCAATTCAAGGCTGGTCTATCTGAGAATCAGCCGTTTCATGATTTTGACGATGAGGATGAAATTGCCAACCTCAGCCAAGCTGTGATAGCAGCACACCGTCAACAAATCACCCATCGCGCTCAAAATCCGGATTTGCACTATAGACTCGGCGTCCTGATGATGGGCATTGGAAGGATAGCCGATGCCGCAGACTCATTCCAGACGGCCTTAGAGATAAACCCAGCCTACACAAGAGCCAGGAGTAAACTGGCCGTCTGTCGATTTGAAATGTATAAGCAACCAGAAGTGCTCGATGAACTACTCGGTCAAGACTATCTTGACAAGGATACGCTCAGCCTCCACTATAAAACAGCCTTGCTTTATTGTGATAAGGTGAAGTTTGCATCGTCGCTCATTAACCTTGAGCGTCACTTAGAGAATAATTTTGCTTCGCCGGATGCAACTATTAACATCTCAATAGTCCTGCAGAATTTAGGTTTATTAGACAGAGTAACCGCTATGTGGGATAATCTTTCAGATACAGCCGACCAGGCACTTGACGCTGGCTATCCATTCCCAATGTAGTTAGCTGTCTTTAAATAAATGATGAGGTTCATTTGAAAAGAATTATACTGATGCGAAAAAATATATGCGCTTTGCGGGCTGCTATTAGGACATCAGAATATCAGGGAATCAAGGTGTAGAATACAAGGAATCAGGATATCAGGTTGGATACAAAAAGCGGTGAACGTGAGCAAGCATCTTATCTATCGTCAGAAAACACAAAAACGGCCTATTTTGCTTAAAATAAGGGCTGAATGAAACATAACATACATTATGAGACGTTGATTATCGAACAACAAACAAGCATCTCAAAATTACATGTCTTATAATGACAGGAGGAGGATTTTGTCTAAATTTTCGGCTGGCGTTTGAACATACAACGTTTGGATTAACCAGCCACCTAAAGCAGCAATGTATAGGAATGCGGACCTGACAATCGCAAATATCGTAAGCTTCCTTTCTGTAAAAGTTTTGGAAACTTCCTTTTAAGCAATAAAGAAAAGCAAAATGCGAAGGCAATATTTGACGCCACATAGTAAAAGTTTTTTAGGTAGTGTACAACAACGGTTCGAATAGGCTCCATATCTTAGCCTTTCTTTGGGTCGATTATTTCGAAGAATGGCACCGGGCCAGTGCTCGGCATGCTTTTTCCATTTTTAAAACTTTTATTGTTGTGATTTTTGACTCTGTGGTTCGAAGTCAGCACAGCAATCGTCGGCATCGTGTCGTTGGTGGTCCTTTTGAAAGATTCCGTCCATTATCGTATCTCTATTGGGGTCGCTACAATGTAAAGGATAAACGGTAGGCTTGAATGATTTACAATTCATGCATTCTTCCATCATATTTAAGGTCCTATAATATGCGCTGAAGAAGCGCGGAGCGATAACGGCCTGCCGAGGATTTCGTAATGGAGAATCGCCCTTCTAAGCTGGTCTGGGTCGGCATAATCCGACAAGATTTCAGGCAAATAGTCTGCCGCGGGCATTTCCGCTGGAATATCGCCAAGCTGGCCTCCAAGCTCTTTGACTGCTGCTGTGGTAAACTGCGACAATTCTTCAATCCTGGTCTCAAGCTCCGGCAGTTCTTGAAGCACAGGTTCAAGCTTCGGAGTCGGTATCTCCAATTTTCGTTCTGGCAGCGGTTCTATAGCAGCAAGCCGGCTAAGCTCTTTGGCCTCAGCAATTAACTTCTCGACAGCACGCCTTGGCAGGACAGCTTTTACCTCTGGACGTTGGACAGCCGAGGGGCGCTGACGGCCTGGTGCAGGAGCGACAGGACGGCGAGCCTGCTTAAGAGATTGTTCCTGTAAGGCCCTGCCAATGGCCGGCGGCTTATGGGCTGGCTTGCGACCGGGCAATTCGTCCTCGTCTTTGCCTTCAAACTTCCTCGCCCTTGCCTTGATGATACTGCTAAGCGCATAGCCAATTGCCATGAGCACGACGACCAGTATGTTCATCCAGTTTTCGACGCCACTATCGCGACGAGCTAAAATTATTTTTGCCAAAAGCTCATTCATATATCGCATTACCTATATCGTATTTCGCATCTTGTAGCGTCTATCGCTTATGATTGCGAATTTAACGCAAGCAAAGATAAGCTACTGCTCTGTCACAGCTCTATCAATGGATTGCATATTTTATGCAAGGTTGTTACACCGAGTACGACATAAGCGTGTCGAGGGGTCTATTAAAACAGATTCCTCGACTCCGCTACGCTCCGCTCGGAATGACAAACCCTCAAATCATGCATGAAAGAGCACTACATAAGGATATAAAATTATCATTCTTTCTTTCTCGGCCTTGCGATGGAATCGCGCATCGAGGTATCGGCCATAATGTTTTTCATTCTATAATAGTCCATAACGCCGAGATTGCCCTTCAAGAATGCTTCAGCCATAGCTAAGGGGACCTTCGATTCGTTTTCGACTACGAGAGCCCGCATTTCCTGCTCGCGTGCCACTGCCATAGCCCGGCGTTTTTCCGCCTCGGCCTGTGCTCTTCGCAGATCAGCAGCAGCCTGTTTGGCTTGAAGGTCGGCGCCAACATTCTCACCCACATCGACATCGGCGATGTCGATGGATAAAATCTCAAAGGCTGTGCCTGCATCTAAGCCCTTTGCCAGCACTGATTTAGATATATTGTCCGGACTTTCCAAGACGCTTTTATAAGTTATGGCGCTTCCGATAGTGGTGACAATCCCCTCACCGACACGGGCGATAATTGTCTCCTCAGTTGCACCACCAACCAGCCTTTCAATATTGGCCCGGACAGTAACGCGGGCCTTCGCTTTCAACTGGATGCCGTCCTGGGCAACCGCATCCACGGTCTCTTTGCCCTTCTTGGGGTCAGGACAGTCAATGACCTTGGGATTGACGCTTGTCTGGACGGCATCGAGGATGTCGCGGCCTGCCAGGTCGATTGCAGTGGCTGTCTTCAACGCCAAATCGATGTTTGCCCTGTCGGCTGCAATGAGGGCCCGCACGACATTCGGGACCCGACCACCTGCCAAGAAATGACTCTCCAAATCCCGCGTCGTCAAAGACAAACCCGCCTGAACGGCGGTTATCTTACTTAGAACTATGGTCCTGGTATCTACCCTTCGCAGCCACATTCCGATAAGCTCGGAGAATTTAACGTCGGCCCGGCACAACTTGGCCTGCAGCCACAGTCTGAAGAATTTCAAGAACAGCAGGAAGAATATTAATACTACAAGGATAAGTATGACTAAAAGCGCCATTCCGATGACCTTTAGAGGATTGCCCGCCGACAAAATTGTATTTGTTAGATTATACATGTCTGTGCCCTTTCATTAACTTTCATCTTCGACTATACGAACAGTTAGCTGTGTGCTCTCTACGTCGATAACCTTGACCTTTTTACCCTTGTCAACATACCTGCCTTCAGCTACACATTCAACTCTATGTCCTGAAAAATCACACATTCCCACCGGCCGTAACGGCGTAAGAACGACGCCGACAGCACCAAGCATCTTTTTCAGCTCGGTCGTATCAGGTATGGCATCGCCCTGCTGGCGCTGCGGTGGCGTAAGCGTAACACTTTTTCCAAATCTGGTTTGCGGGAATATCTTGTAAGCAATAACCAGGACTGTGGGTATCATTATAATCGCGATACCAACGCCTATCCAGCCGACGGTCGCACTATGACGAAAGAATATCACTATGCCGCTGATTAAACACGCAAGCGCGCAAATACTTATCAAGCCGCCACTCGGCACAAATACTTCAGCTACTATCAGAGCGGCACAAGCAAAGTACAAAAAAACAGCAAAAGCCAGCCACCAATCCATAGGTTTCCCTCGTATAGGGCATCAGGTTATCAGTATATCAGGCAGTGGACATCAGAATACATATTGTTTGCGTGTTTCGTTTATCGGTTGCGCTGCTCGTTTCGTTTATCGTAAAGACGTAGTACGATTAACGCAACCGTAACGAGTTACGTAACCGCAACCGTTTTACGCTACCTTCTGAAACCTAATTTCCTGATATACTTCATCCTGATACCCTGATTTCCTGATATACTTCTGTATTCTCTGTAGAAGACCGCTCCCTGACGGTCGCGGCTCTGTTAACCACTCCCTAACGGTCGTGGCTCTGTACGGTCGCGGCTCTGTTGTATGGCATCCGTTCTATGTATTCTGTTTTTTCACTACGACTCTATTGCCGTGGATTCCGATTATTTCGACCTTGGTGCCTGCCTCAAGGAACTCGGCTTCGGCAACCACATCGACTATCGCGTCGCCGAATTTTGCTTTTCCTACAGGTCTGAGTATCGAGACCACCTGGCCTTTGTCGCCGACCTTGACACCAATAGCCGCACTTTCAGGCGGCGTCCTTATACTAACCTGCATTTGGCTGCCGAGCTTTGCGGCGGTCGGCACAAGCATCAGTCCGCTAAGGAACTCAATTTTCGGCACATATCTTGCCAGCAGCCAGGCCAGAACAACAAAACCTACAAAACCGCTCGACAGACCCACGACTCCCCAGGTGAAATCATACCAGGCAAAGGCGTCCTGCGGCCAGGGTAACCTGTCGGGGGGATTTTTGATGAGCATACCGAATAAGCCGACAAAAATGCACGCTATCCCTAAAAAGCCGGCGATGCCGAAGCCTGGGAGGACGAAAATTTCCACCATCAGCAAGAGTATTCCCCCCACAAACAGCACCACCTCTACCCAGTTCGCCAGTCCGACGAGGTATTTGCTGCCGATTATAATCGCGAAGCATATAACCGCTGCCAGGCCGGGTAAGCCGACACCCGGTGTGTTAAATTCGATATAAACGCCCAACAAGGCAAGCATAATAAGCACGGCCATAACTGCCGGTGAGTTTAACCAGCGGACCATCTCTTCCGACCAGTTTGTCTTAAGCACCATTGGCTCGCCGACAAAAGTTACGCCATCGCGTTCGGCCAGGAAGTCGAGGGCCCCTGCCAGGTCTTTGACCTGCACTCTGGCTATGCCGTATTCGCAAGCCTTAGAGGCGGTCAGCGTTAGCAGCTCATTCTCTTTGACAATTAGCTCTTTGTTGTCCAGGTCGTACTCATTAGGGTCTTTAGGCAGAGAGTCGCTTTCGAAGAACTCATACTTTTCTGTTTGCAGATTTTTTACTCTGTAAACTTTTGTCTGCATAGTAACCATAGCCTTGAGCAAAGGTGCAGGATAATTGTTTGCCTCAGCGGCCCGCATAAAGGCGGCACGAGTAAAGCTTTCGGTTTTTTCCCGTTCCACACCTTCGAGTTTGATTCCGAGCGCAATCGGAGCGCAGTCGCCTATGTTGGTATTCTCCAGCATTATTATGTCACGGCAGGAGACGCTTATCATCGCACCGGCTGATATCGCCTCGGTCGTTATGTATGCAACCGTGTGGGCTTTTTTGCCAACGTCCAGTATCAAGTATTTGGATATCTCGTCAGCCGAGTTAAGAAGACCGCCGTATGTGCCTATTTCATATATCAGGTATTGTATCCCTTCGTCGAGGGCAATTTTGGTTCTGCGCTGGATGGATTTGTATAGGCCGTCGTCAATCATACCCTTACACAGGATGACGGCCGCTTTTGCAGTCTTCTGGCCTGCGTCGACGTTGTTCGGCTCAACTGCACAACTTCGGCTGGTCGGCAATAACAAGCACGCCAAAACAATTGATATTATCGGAAGTGTTTTTTTCATTATTGCTTATTATACCTTATATTGCCTGGCCTGACAATATGAGGTTACAAAGAAGAGGCAATCTTAAGTTCGATGCCATCCCACTGGAGGCCCCCTATTACGGCCTGCGCAATGTTGGTAAGGTGGTCGCCGATTTTTTCAACGTTGTCCACCAAATCGATAAATATCAGATAAAGTTCAGCCGCTGCTGAATCTTGCGCTCGGCAATTTCAACAATGTTAACCGCGTGGTCACCGATACGTTCGAGGTCGTTGACTGTATGCAAAAGGACTGGCAATCCAACAGAGACTTCTTCAGACAACTGTCTGCGCGACAATTCCGAAAGGTACGTGGTAATTTCATATTGAAGCGTATCGGTAAACTCTTCTGCCCCGCGTGCCGCCTCGAGCTTTTTCCTGCCATCGCTAATAAGCCCATCCACTGCTTCTTTGAAGCCATCCTGTGCGGTTTTGGCCATCCGAACGATTTCACGTCTTGCCTGCTCCAGCGCAATCTCAGGTGTGCTAAGAAGATGTCTTTCGAGAATAACCGGCTGTGCCACCGCCTCACTGGGTCTTACCGGCACCAGTTTAATTACCACCTTTTCCAATACCACCGCCAGCGGCAAAAAGATAAAGGAGTTTGCCAAATTAAACATCGTGTGTGCGATGGCAATACTACCTGCTATGGTGCTATGACTGAGCTGCCAGGGAGCGATGAAGTCAACCAACCAACCATACCAGCCCGATATAACGAATGGATAAGCAATCACCGTTCCAAATACGTTGAACATTGTGTGTGCCCAGGCAGCTCGACGGGCGTTTCGATTGGCCTGTATTGACGCTAACTGAGCAGTAATCGTTGTGCCAATGTTTGCGCCCAAAACAAATGGTATCGCAACGTCAAGCGCGACCTGCCAATTTACACCAAACGCCCCTTCCATTGCCAGCAACTGTACAATAGCTATTGATGCTGAACTACTCTGAATCAACATCGTCAGCACCATCCCGACCAGAACGGCAAACAGGGGCTTACTGCCATACTCAACAAAAAGCTGCTGCACGGGGGGGCTTTTCTCTAAAGGGCCAAAAGCATCCTTCATAAAGCCGATGCCCAGAAATAATATGCCGAAGCCCAGCAGAATCGTACCGAGGCTTTTCACCATCCGCGTCCTGCCGCCCACCTGCAGAAGAAATCCAAGACCCACCGCCGGCAGCGCATAGAGTTCGATGTTCAATCCCCCAAGACCTGTCAAAGACACTATCCAAGCCGTGGCAGTGGTTCCCACATTACTGCCTATAATTACCCCTATCGCTTGTTTGAGGGTCAGAAGCCCAGCGTTAACCAGGCCAATAACAATCACAGTAGTTGCTGAGCTTGATTGGATAACAGCCGTCACTAAAGTCCCGACAAGGAAGCCGACAAAAATTCTCTTGGTCATTGATTCGAGGATGTTTCTGAGCTTTTGGCCAGCAGCCTTCTTCAATCCATCCGACATCAAGACCATCCCGAACAAAAATAGTCCTAACCCCCCTACCGTGCCGATTATCATAGTCAGAATCATTTTGGCTTCCTAATACTACAGCGCAGGTTATACATTGGGCAGTTAAGATAATATCTTGATATAAACGGACTTATATTAAAAATCAAAAAGTAAATATCAAAAATACAATGCAAAAATCAAAGATGTCAACAATTGAGCATATTCACCGGAAAATCCATACTCCTTTCTTATGGTATATCTGCTGGTTTTTTTAGCTCGGCAATAGCTCTTTTTGAATTTTGATTTGTGGTTTTTCATTTTGATTTTTAATCTTTGATTTTACTGTCTTAAAAGCATTTTTTAAGCATAAGTTGCGCTGTAGTGCTAATCTTAGCTGAAAAATAAAAACGCAAAACTTTGGAATTAACTTTTTTACATTTTACACTTTGAGTTTTACGTTTTCTAACAAAGACTTCGCAAAATCTTTACGCCTCGCTCAATTTGCCGGTCAGTGGTGGCGTAACTTATCCGAAAATGCGTGTCTTTTTCGCTAAACACGTTTCCTGGGATAATCAGGACGTTATTTTTAATTGCCTTGTCCACGAATTGCGTTGCCGACCCGCCCGGAGCTTTAACGAACGCATAAAATGCTCCGCCAGGCTTGACCAGTTCAAACCTGTCTCTTAAACCTTCATAAAGAAGGTCTCTTTTTCTCCTGTATGCATCGACAAAATCGGCTGTCCGATAGTTCAAGGCCGCGATAGCTGCTTTCTGGAAAGGCGTGGGCGCACATACAAAGGTATATTGCTGTATTTTGGTCATCTGCTCAATCACGTTCGTAAGGCACTGGTGAGCAGCAACGTAACCCAGTCTCCAGCCGGTCATCGCATAAGACTTGCTGAAGCCGCGCAGCAAAAGAACCTTCTGGTGATAATTTGCGATACTTGGGCACTCGCCGTCGTAGCAGAATCTCTCGTAAATCTCGTCCGTGATGACAAGTATATCTTTTTCCGCTGCAATCTTAGCTAAAGCCTTTATCTGCTGTTGTGAATATACTACGCCGGTCGGATTGCAGGGCGAATTTAGGATAATCATCTTAGTCTTGTCCGTTATCGCTTCTGCGATTTTCTCTACGGGCAGCTCAAAATCCGGATAGCAGTCAACAAAAACGCACTTTCCGCCTAACATATTGACCAGGTGTTTATACATTACGAAGTAAGGGTCAGGTATAATCACTTCATCGCCCGGATTGACAATCGCCAAAAAGGCAAGCAAAAGCCCCCCACTCACGCCGCTTGTTACTAATGTTGCGGGATTCGACCAGCCAAATTCGTTTTTAACTTGCTCAGCGATTTTCTGCTTTAAAAGGGAATCCCCTGCCGTTTGTGAATATTTATTTTGTCCTGCTATAATCGCTTTGATTGCCTCTTCTTTTAGAGGCTTGGGGACATCGAAGTCCGGCTGACCTATCGAAAAATCCACCGGATTGTCTAATTGAGCCGCTAATGCAAAAACTTTTCGAATGCCGCTTGCGTCGATTTTTCTTGCTCTATCAGCTATTATCTCTCTCATTTGGCTCTAACTAATCTCTAATTAACTAATTCTCTAATCAACTAATTCCAGTATCATACCCAAATCGCCAGGATAATCAATCGCAAATCGGCAATTGGAAATCGAAAATGTCTCAGTCATTACGACCCATCAAAACTCTTCCCATGGCGCCAAAATAGATTGCCCCTGGGCATGACGTCCAAATTTCAAGGGTGAGTTTCCAATTTCAAATGCGCCCATGTCCGGAGCTTTGCCCTTGTAATCATCGTTAAAGCCGGGAATGAGAACACCGGCATCTATAGCCGGATTGGGAAGCGTAATGATTTTGTCGGTAAGGACCACGGTTTTTCCGCCCCTTTGCGTGGGCGTCCTACCCCACTTTACTGTCCGAATGGTCGGAGCCAAATAGAATTCCAATCCCTGAGAACGGACAAAGGATGGTTTCTTTCTAATCCCATGCTTTTCATAACCCTGCCCCATATCAAGGCCGGTGAAAAGGTCATAATCAAAATCACTCGGCGGAGCTGTTTTCCTTAAACCGGTTAACGGCCCGGGGCAATCGAAAATATTGTTGCGTGTAATGGTGTTGTTGCAAGCACGACCGCTGAAAACCCTAAAAGCACCTTGCGGCTGCAAAGCTGTGTTGTGAAAAACATATCTCCTGCCGCCTCTAAACTGGCCTCTTTCACCGACTTTGACCATACTGCCGCCGAGAGGGTCCTGATGCGTTCGGCGACTTATTCCAAAAACGTTTCGGAAGATATATAACGGCCCTTTTGACGTTGCCGCCACAGCGATATGCTGAAAAGTATGATGTAAATAATTGCCCCAAATGCGAACGTTCATGTTCGCGCCTTCGCTTTCAATGGCGTCATCCCAAACGTTTGAGATGATGTTTCCGTAAATATCCGAATCACGATTTGGGCTGCCTTCATTGCTAAAATTGCTGCTCCCGCCAAAAGCGTCATTAAAGCCATGATCTTCGGTTGAGAAAATGTCATTGTAACGGATGATATTGCCGCCCTTAGAATCATTTAACGTAATCGCTTGAGGTCCGCTTGGGTGACCGGTATCCCAATCGTTACTCGCACCGCGAGGATTATTAATTGAATTTCGTTGAATTACAAGGCGAGAAGTACCATCTTTTGCGTAGATTGCACTATCGTAATCGCCGACATTGCCGAAAGTTCTGGGCCCGCCTATTCTACCCCAAAATGTGATATGACAGTCTTCAATAACGACATCGTGAACGTTTTGCTCTATGAGAATGCCGTGGATGGCTGCGTTCTTCAATTCAAGACCACGAATGATAACAAACGAAGCCTCAACTACGATATTATAATCCAGTGTATTTTCGGGGTCGATGGTTGTTTTGCAACCCGGCTTTGGTGTAACAAGATGCCAGGCATCGGCATTTCCCGATTCAGTAATACGAATCGTCTCGGATATTACTCCGGGTTCGAGGTAGGTTGTTTTGCCGATTTTAAGCTCTTCACTGCGAGTTCTCGTTTCAAATTGGACTTCATGCCCACCACAAGCTAATTTAACTTCATATATCGTATCCGGCGTCAGACCAACAATACTGCCTCGATATTCATTGTCCCGCTCATCAAACCAAAGAGGAAGGGCGGTTTTCCATTCCTTGCTTCCGGAAAGTCTGTAGTTGACTGTACACTCCCCAAAATTATCGGAATCGACTTTGTAGTATATACCGATACACTCAAATGTGCTTACAGCATACGGATTATTATTTACTGCGGGGAAACTTTTGCCAACCAAAATGATTGTTATGACAAACACAAATATTTTTTTCATAGAATTTCCTTACAGGTCGCCTCCACCACGAAGGTGCTCACGAGCCAGGCTGACAGGAATTTTAATTGCGTACTGAGTCTTAGTCAAGGCATTATGCTCAGTGAGGTTAGGATTGAAATCCTGCCCAATCACTTGCCTACAAACTTGTGGGTGTTTGGGTCAATACCCAATATTTTTGCCATAGTCAGGCCCCACATTTTCTCGCGTGTGGTCTGGGGGACGTTGTTGGCGTCCAGCATTTTTTGAAATCTCTCGATATTTCCTGTCAGCCCGCTGGGCTTTTCATCGGTGCCAAAGACGATATGTTCCCACGCACTTGGGCCGCCTTTGAGGGTATGGGGATTATCCTCTGCTTCGTCGCTGGCCCACCAAAGTACATCGCTCATCTGGGCCAATTTGCCCAGCTTGATGAATTTCAGGAGTGTCGAACCGGTTACATCGAAATACAATGTCGGATTCCAACGGGCTGTTTCAGCGGCTTCATCATACCAGGGATTACCAAGGTGCGCACCCTGGACAGTCATTCGGGGAAATTGCCGACAAATCGTGTCCAAATATATCGGCCGCATCCTTGCCGAGGAGCCCCACTGCGGCTCATCCTTGATACTGTGAGACGAAATTCCAGTGTGGAACAGCGTGTGCATGCCGTATTCCTCGCACAAGCGGTATATATGAAAATAAGATGGGTCGTCATAGTTTTTCTGCGGGCTGTGGAATTTCATTCCGACAAAACCGTTCTTCTTGAAAGTCTGGACTTCACGAACCGCGTTGGGGTCGTCGAGATTAATACGCCCGCAGTTAATAAACACATCCGGATAGCTGGCAGCAGCATCTTTCATAAGCTTCATATCCTTCATCCAGGTAAGCGCAAAAGCCATTGCATTAAGCGGGCGATATGTCTTAACCACCTCCTCAACCCAGGCCTCCGTGCCATCGCAGTGAATATGTGAATCAAGAATGAACTGCGGAGCTTTTGCAGGATTACTTCCAGATGAAGCCGCTGCTGGTTTTGCGGCTTTGTTTGCCAGGGTTAGTACGGAAGTGGCCATTGCCAATTTCGTACCGCTGCCAAGAAATTCTCTTCTTCCTATTTTCTCTCGCCACCTTTCCATTTTAAACTCCTTATCTAATTCACTAATTCACTTGTCATATCTGCAAAATATTTTCCGATTTGCCGACTATAATAGCCTCTTCGACCAGATAATCAATAATATTATCACTGTAGAACGAGGCATCTCCTGCAATCCTTCAGCACAGCTCTGCGGACAGAAAAACAATCATCGCCTGAAAAAAGAAGAAAGCAGGTTTTGCCATCAGCGCTCATTCACTTTGTGGGAAGGCAGCTCGTCTCGCCCGGGCCGACGTCGTTTCTCCGTGTAGTACACAGTAGTCCACAGCCCCCCTGCCGCTGTTTTTTTTGACAAGATTAACCGGATTATCCTGTATATCCTGTCACTCTGCTCTTGTTTTCACTGACATTGCGATTGGTTCAATGAACGGCTCAATAGATGAGTAAGCACTATCGCGGGCTTTATTTAGCGATTTACCCGCTCGTGCCGCGACTATATCGAGGCTTGGTATCACTACAATTAAACTGTCGTACAATCCCCACGACCAGTAGGCATCCCGCGGCACCTTGGCCATCGTCTCATCGGCGTTGTTCCACCATAAAAGGCCATAATGGTCCGAGGCGTTGAAGTAGCTTTCTGGCTTGAGCACGGGCAGGCCACGAATGGCTGGCAGCACGGTCCCGGCCGCATCGACAAACGATGCAGGGATGATTTGCTCATTCTGCCATCGGCCGCGCCGCAGATACAGGTATCCAATCCGCGCCATCGCATCGACATTTGCGCTGATGCCAGAGCCGAACTCACGCCGTTTGATGCCGTTAATCTCTTTAGGCCGATAGCTGTTTTCCCGCCAGGTCAAATCGGGCGGCTTAATACCAATCGGATCAAAGACTCGCTCAAACATCAGCTTATTAAGGTCTTGCCCGTAGGCTAACGTAATACATTCCGCCAGCCAGTTTGGCCCGGCGTCGCTGTACGACCATTTTGTCCCCGGCTCGAACAGCAGCTCGGTGTATCCGCCGTTCTTGTCGAAGCCCGCCGTCTGGGTAGCAAGGTCAAAGAGTGTTATCTTATCAAGCCAGCCGGTCTTGGCGTTGGAATCGGGCGGAACTCCGAAGTGCGGGTGATATTTTTTAGCCTGGTCTTCAAGGCTGTTGATTTTGCCGTCTTTCAGCGCCAGAGCCAGGGCGGTGATGCTTATCGCCTTTGTCGTTGACTTCAGGTCGTATCGGTGCTCTTGATTGCCCCACTGCATAATCAGCCGACCATAGCGAATGACACAGCCGGAACCGCCGCCGGTCAGAGCAAAGTTACGCGCCCTTAGCAGCAAAGCCGCATCCATATCTACATCTTCGGGCGATGCCTGCTGCCACTTACATCCTGGCCAGACAGGCCCTGCCTTATTTTCGCTGACAGCGAATGCATAGCCGACAATTCCTACAACGAATGCGAAGATGATTAGCATTTTTTTATTCATTGATTCCTTAACGACCATAAGCAACTCCTCAACAATCAATAGTTAATAGACAATAGTCAATATTAAATACAGAATACCGAGTTTGCATAAATAAAATGTTAGTTTTTTGGTAATTTTAACTTAATACCAATCGTAGTTAGAAATTGCCAAAAGAATCGAAGATTATACTAATTGAAAGGCTCTGGATTCCTGCTTCCGCAGGAATGACAAGTTCAGATAGTCAGCAATCTATAAATTAAATTGGTATAAGGGCCTTTTTTTTTATAATAATTTACACAATATCCCGAGCTCCGCGCATAATAAAAGCCGTCTTGCTGACATATCGGCAAGGCGGCTTTCTGAACATATCCATAGACTTTAATTTTTACTTTTCTTCAGATTCTGGCGCTTCAGCTCCAGCGACTGCTTCGGTTGGAGCTTGCTTTGCTGGAGCGGCTTTTACTTTTCGGCCTGCGTGACTCTTGCGGTGAGCGACCTTCGGCAGCCCCAGCACAGAATCGCCCTCAGACCATCGCTCTTCGTCTTTTAGCTGCTCGATGCGTTCAGCTCTGGTCGGGACGTTTCGATGCCTGGTCAAGGCACCTTTGATTTTTAAGGAACGGTCAACAGACATTAAACATTACTCCTAAAACTACTTTAATTTTTTGCCGTAAGCATCTTTGAAGAAGTTAGGTGCAAAAGTTTCATAACCCGCAGGGGCTTTGCCCTTATACAAAGCTCCGACCTCGATAATTCGCTGTTTGACTTTGTATCCATCAGTTCCGGCTTTTTCGGGGTTATCGTATCTACCCTTTGTAACCAAAAAGTAGCGGCCGGCTTCCATTATAATTTCAGTCTCAATGCCGTACTGGGCAAAATGCTTTTGCACCGGCTCCAAATCCTCTCGTGCTTTATATTCCACCAGAACAATCACGTTGTTGCTAATCGGCTCAGCAGGCGCGATTTCTTCTCTACGTGGTGATGTATCTTCGGCCACTGGGGGTTTTTGTACCGTTTCGACCGTTGCCTGCTTTGGCGGGCTTTCCTGAACAATCTTTTGCACCTGCATTTCTTCGGCTGGCCTGATTGTCTGCTGCTTGGTTAGAAGAGAGCGCTGACCGAACCGAAAGGCTAACAGAACAATCAGAATTAGACCCAGCAGCAGTACGACCGCAATCTGATACGGCATTGAGAATTCAATTCTGCCGGCATTAAACTGGACAATTCTCGGCTTTCTCCACCATTGCGTTGCGACATCTGGCCTTTCCGCAGCAGGCTTTTCTTGCAGGGGCGACTTTTTTTCGTCAGACATTTTCGGATGTTTCTGCTTAAATGCCCCGCCGATACCAGGCTTAATGCGAGCTTTGCTCATCACTTCATAAAGAGCCTTTTTTCCTCGATAATCACGTGCCATAGCACAACCCATCCAAATTTCACGGAATATCCCTTAATTAACTATTATATCGGCATAAGCTTTGGCAGCAAGTCAATATCCGCTCAAAAATTGGTTAATTTTTATAATATTTCAATCTGGATTTCAATGATGGAATGCCAATATTTGTGGGAAAAAACCGCAAATTTTCCTTGACGCAAGGGCAGCTAATCTGGTATAAATAAATTTGGTGAATTTTGTGCCCGCAGAGGCGGGTATCCGTGGATTTTGGTCTTTCGGCAGGTGAAATCTTTATAACTTTTAAGAGCGTCTAATACAAAAACTTGCTTTGTGCCATTTCAACAAAGCTTGTCTCCACGAAAGCGGCGAGCGGAAATTCGGAAGCCTCGGGTGAGTCAAGAATTCATTTTGTTACAGGTTCTAAAAAGATTAGCTTAGCAGCAAGACCAAGGGAGGAGGTACAGAGTTTTAAGCAATAGCTTTGTGCTTCGCTGTTGTGATTTTT
>Ga0315312_1000485_pt1 | contig 46261 bp, 36 predicted proteins | sample TDP7_MG_FD_203629 | JGI IMG/M metagenome (GOLD analysis project Ga0315312, IMG submission 203629) | Freshwater sediment microbial communities from Lake Towuti, South Sulawesi, Indonesia - TDP7 | ecosystem: Environmental > Aquatic > Freshwater > Lake > Sediment | place: Indonesia: South Sulawesi... | reverse complement strand
GCAATACGCTTGGTGAAGCGCAAAAACGAACGAAGAGAGTTGGCTCGTTTTCATCATTATAAACGCCGTAACTTATTAGCCCCACTACGTGTTGCAGAACGAAAATGAAATTAGACACTACAGCTATATCTCCGGCAAAAACCGAACTCGGAGCGGCAATTGCTGTGATTGCTACGTCGTGTATGTCCACTGTTTGTGCTGCTTCGGCAGCATCGACCAGCCCATACCCATATAGGTTGTCTGGTCCAGCAACGCCAAGATCTTCTGCGGTCTGTCGAAGTCTAAGACGAAGCTGCTCGGCTGTTAAACTCGGGTCGGCAGTCCAAGCCAGCGCTGCTGCTCCCGCCACGTGGGGGCAGGCCATGGAAGTACCGCTGCCGATCGCATATCCGCCGTTTCTGTATGTGGACTTTATGTTTACGCCCGGTGCTGCCAGCTCAACTTCCGGACCGGTGCTTGAGAAATCTGCTATCACGTCGTTAATATTTGTCGCGGAAACGGCGATAACTGACTGGTATGCACCTGGATAATGCACAGCACCACCATTTTCATTGCCTGCTGCTGCAACTAATAATACGCCTGCATCGTACACTGCATTGCAGGCGTTTGCCAGTGATTCGCTATACTGGACTGCTCCGAAGCTCATTGAAACGATGTCTATTCCGCTGTCCACACACCACTCCAGCCCTTGGATAATGTCGCTTATGTAGCCGTAGCCGTCATCGCCCAGAACTTTCACTGCCCACAGATTCACACCAGGTGCAACGCCCACTACTCCAATGTTGTTGTTTAATGCTGCGACTATTCCGGCGCAGTAGGTGCCGTGTCCATATTTGTCGTCCCAGTAAGCTTTGTTCGTGCTGCCATCTCTCCACCACCAGCCGGCGTAATTTATGCCGCCAGCAATGTTGCCGGCTAAATCTGGGTGGTCGTAGTCTATGCCTGTGTCCAGGATTGCCACATTCACGCCTTTGCCTGTATTTGCACTCCATACCAGGTCCGCGTCTATTCGGTCCACGCCCCAGGGGGTTTCCTGTTGGATCGCCTGCATTACTATATCGTCTTCGATATAAGAGATTTCCGGTCTTTCCTTCAGTTTGGTGAGTAGGTGTTCCGGCAATCTGGCTGATACCAGCGGTAAAAAATGGAAAGAATGGTGCACCTCCCCGCCCAAATTGCGCACCAGGATACCGTGATTCTCAGCCGCTTGGCGCCCAATACCATCTTTGAAGCCGATCAATACTCTTGCTTTTGAGGGTCCATCTTGGGTGAAGACCGTCTGGGCTGAACTGGCGACCAAGAGGCCCAGTAATACAAATGCCGTTACTAAATAGACCTTTTTCATGATTCAGTCCTAATTTGGATATCGGCTGAATTGCTGAAAAAACAAAAATTTTTTTCTGACCGTTCGTGCATTGCTTTATGCTCGAAAAAGCCGTATAAATATGTTTTTCTGATATCCCGACTAAAAGCCTATAGCGTAATAGTCGTAGATGATCATCAGGTTATAGAAAATGGAGAAAAAGATGAATCGTAGAATGGTGACAATTGACGGAAATGAGGCAGCCGCATATGTAGCTCATGCGACAAACGAAGTTATTGCAATATACCCTATTACGCCGAGCTCGCCGATGGGAGAAATTGCCGATGATAAAACGGCACACGGCCAGCCCAATATCTGGGGCACGGTCCCTTCGGTTACGGAGATGCAGTCCGAGGCTGGCGCCGCGGCAGCCGTACATGGGGCATTGGCAACAGGGGCCTTGACAACAACTTTTACGGCTTCTCAGGGGTTGTTATTGATGATTCCCAATATGTATAAGATCGCCGGAGAACTGCTGCCAACTGTTTTTCACATTTCAGCTCGGTCGTTAGCCTGTCAGGCACTGTCTATATTTGGCGACCAGTCTGACGTAATGACCTGCCGCGAGACCGGCTTTGCCATGCTTGCTTCGTCTAACGTGCAAGAAGTTATGGATTTTGCGCTGATTGCTCAGCAGGCGACCTTAGCCTGCCGTGTGCCTTTCCTGCATTTCTTTGATGGTTTCAGAACCAGTCACGAGGTTCAAAAGGTTGAGGAGTTGACATTTGATGATATGCGGGCGATGATCGATGATGAGCTTGTTGCTCAGCATAAGGCCGATGCGCTTTCGCCGGACAGGCCGATGATTTCCGGCACGGCGCAGAATCCTGACGTGTACTTTCAGGGAAGAGAAACTGTGAACAAATTCTATCTGGCCGCACCACAGATTGTTCAGCAAACGATGGACAAATTCGCCAAGCTGGTTGGGCGCAGCTATCATTTGTTTGATTATGTCGGGCCAAAAGATGCGGAGAAAGTCATCGTTATTATGGCTTCAGGGGCCGATACCGTCCATGAGACGGTGGAATACCTGGCATCTAAAGGTGAAAAAGTAGGTCTGGTGAAAGTGCGGCTTTACCGGCCGTTCAGTGCCAAAGACTTTGTCAACGCCTTGCCCAGGACTGTCAAGAAAATTGCAGTATTGGATAGAACGAAAGAGCCAGGCTCACTTGGTGAGCCATTGTATCTGGATGTTCGCACCGCTATCGGCGAAGTTATGGAGCGAGGCAAAGCACCTTTTCAGAAATATCCGATAATTGTCGGTGGACGGTATGGGCTGGGCTCAAAGGAGTTTACGCCCGCCATGGTTAAGGCGGTTTTTGACAATCTCGACGCAGCGGTGCCAAAGAGCAGCTTTACTGTCGGTATCATTGATGATGTGACCAATACCAGCTTGGAAGTTGACGAGTCTTTCGACGTTCCAGGTGAAGGGCTATTCCGTGCGATGTTTTATGGGCTTGGCTCAGATGGAACCGTTGGTGCAAATCGAAACTCCATAAAGATTATCGGAGAGCTAACAGATAATTACGCACAAGGTTATTTTGTTTATGATTCCAGAAAAGCTGGCGCCATCACAGTATCGCATTTACGGTTTGGCAAGAGGATTATTAGAAGGCCTTACCTTATAACTGAAGCTGATTTTGTGGCCTGCCATAATCCGAGCTTTCTGGAGAAGTACGACATGCTATCAGCGGCACGCCAGGGCGCCACCTTCCTGCTGACCAGCAGTCACGGTCCCGATGAGGTCTGGGACACTCTGCCGCAGGAGGTGCAAAAGCAAGTAATCGACAAGAAGCTCAAGTTCTACGTTATCGATGCGATCTCGCTTGCCCAGGAGCTTGGACTGGGACCCAGAATAAATGTGATTATGCAGACGGCGTTTTTTAAGATAAGCAATATCATTCCGCTCGAAACGGCGCTGGGCGCCATCAAAGATGCTATCCAGGAAACGTACGGCAAAAAGGGCGAAAAAATTGTTCGGATGAATTTTGCTGCTGTCGATAGTGCGCTGGACAGGATTTACCAAGTTGCGGTGCCTGGCAAAGTGACTAGCAAGATTAAGATGCGGCCGCCAGTGCCGCAAGATGCTCCCGATTTCGTCAAGGATGTTACAGCAGAACTTATCGCGCTTCGCGGCGATAAAGTGCCTGTGAGCAAGATGCCGCCCGACGGTAAATTTCCGACCGGCACGACCAGGTATGAAAAGCGTAACATCGCCGTCGATATTCCGCAGTGGCAGCCGGACATTTGTATTCAATGTGGGACGTGCTCCTTCGTTTGTCCTCATGCAACCATAAGGATAAAGGCTTATGACAAGAAATATCTGGCAGATGCGCCGGCGACGTTCAAGAGTGCTGACGCAAAAGGCAAGGAATTTGCCAGCATGAAATTCACTGTTCAGGTCGCGCCGGAAGACTGTACCGGCTGCAGTGCCTGTGTACAATCCTGCCCGGCACAGGAAAAAGACCAGAATAAACAACCTACCGGGCGCAAGGCGATAAATATGACCCCGCAGGAACCACTTCGTGAGCAGGAACGTCAGAATTACGAATACTTTTTGTCTATTCCAAATACAGACCCCTCGCTGTTCAAAGTTAATACCGTCAAGGGCAGTCAGTTAATTGAGCCTTTGTTCGAATATTCCGGTGCCTGCGCCGGCTGCGGCGAGACAGCCTATGTGAAACTGCTGACCCAGCTCTTCGGTGATAGGGCTCTGATTGGCAATGCAACCGGTTGCTCGTCTATTTACGGCGGGAATTTGCCCACAACACCGTACACCAAAAGGGCAGACGGCAGAGGGCCAACCTGGAGTAACAGCTTGTTCGAGGATAATGCTGAGTTTGCGATGGGAATGCGATTGACAATCGACAAATTCAAAGAGAGTGCACTTTACCTGTTGAGCCAAGCCTCAGCTAAAGGCTGTGTCGAACAGGGGTTGGCAGAGGAAATAAGAGCAGCCGCATTGGCTAATGACCCTGAGCAAAGCGCCATCGAACAGCAAAGGGTACGAGTTGATAGGCTTAAGCAGCAGTGCAAAAAGAGCAATTGCCCAGATTGCAGGGGATTGCTCAGTGTCGTGGACTATCTTGTCCGCAAATCGGTATGGGCTGTTGGCGGCGACGGATGGGCTTACGATATCGGCTACGGCGGCCTGGACCACGTTCTGGCAAGTGGAGCCGACGTCAACGTGCTGGTCTTGGACACCGAGGTATATTCAAATACCGGTGGGCAGATGTCCAAATCTACGCCGCGAGCAGCGGTGGCAAAGTTTGCCGCCGGAGGAAAAGCCGCACCGAAGAAGGACCTCGGTCTTCTGACTATGACCTACGGCAATATCTATGTCGCTAAGGTGGCGATAGGCGCAAATGCCGGTCAGACGGTCAGGGCATTTGTCGAGGCTGAGGCGTATCCGGGACCTTCCCTGATAATCGCTTACACGCATTGTATCGCGCACGGGATCGATATGACTGCAGGCTATCAGGAGCAGAAAAAGGCGGTGGCTTGTGGTCACTGGCCGCTTTACAGATTCGATCCAAGACTCAAAGAGCAGGGCAAGAATCCACTGCAACTTGATTCGAAAGCTCCTACGATTGACTTCGAAGAGTATGCCTATGGTGAAAACCGTTACCGAACGTTGAAGCAGTCTAAGCCGGAGGTCGCGGCAGAATTATTGAAGCTTGCTAGTAACGATGCGGCTCAGAGATATGCCCTTATGGAGCAACTGGCAAATTTACCGTGCCCTGAGAGTCGCGACCGTGAAGGAGCGGCCCCGGAGCCAACCGAAAAATACCAGAAACAGACAGTGGGTAAGAGAGATGATTAGGCAGTTGTTTAGGCTGTTAGCCCCGGCCAGTGGCTGGGGTACCCCCGCCGACAGGCGGGGGCTAATTGTCGTTGTGGCGATTTTCATCGTCCTAGGGTGCGGCCAGCAGCGTAAGAAAGATGTCGAGATATTGGCTCGCAGGCCTGATTTTGAGAAGCTCGTTGTTCCGGGCGATTATGCTGCTGCCGCAATTGAAGCGACCGGCGGCCTACAACATTGGGCAAAAGTCGAAAAGGTGCCCCTAAGGGGTGTGGTCACTTTCTATCAGCCGGATGGCAGCTTCTACCTGACCGAGCACCGTTTTCATGTCTACCCGTGGTCCAATTCTATTGAGGTTTTTGCCCGTGAGCCCTCAGGCACAGTCGCCTGGCAATTTTCGGGCGGGCAATTCGGATTATTGCCGGGCGATGAGCGAGTGGATGTGTCTGCAATGGGAGTATCTTGCCGTGATTATGCCGAGGCTGTACTCAAGATAACCACCGCGCCGGTGCAGTTTTTGCAGGCAGGAGACGTCTTTGTCAGAGGACCTGCCCCGGTCAAAATGGAAGGGCTCTGGTACTATCCTATCGAGCGATTAGCCCTGCCCCTGGGGGCAGGGGCTACCCCCGGCGCGAGCGCCGGGGTTAAACGCCGCGACCCTCAGGGAGCGGCTGTAAAGCCGTACTGGTCTAAGGTTATATATTATCAAAACAGGGATACGTCTTTGGTCGACCTGCTCTGGCTTGCTGCTGAGCAAGGCGAAGCATCTGGCCTACGGAGGGGAGATTCTTCGCTTCGCTCAGAAGGCAAATTTCTCTCTGTTCGCGGTTACGACTATAAGGATGTAGAGGGACCCCGCTTCGCGGGAACCCCAAAGAACGGTGTCCTGCTGCCTACCAAGATAGAGATACTCCGCACCGATGCTCAGGCTGTCTCCAAAGATAGGGTAGCCAAGATAGACCTCAAGTAGCTCACCCCGCACCAATTGCCTGCCAGCGCGGATTGTATCCGAAGCCCGGGAGGAAACCTCCGATGTGACCTCAATTGGTGCGGGGTTCTCCCATGGCGTCCAGTGGCTTATCCAGGGTCAGTTTGTCGCTGAGAATCGCAGCCAGGTCTGGCAGGTCGTACAACGTCAGTGCGCCGTGCACGGTGTTGACCATCTGATTGCGTGATAGACCCAATTCGATTATGTTCAACCAGCAAGTAAGTGCCTGGACCAGCTTGACCGAGGCAAAGATTTCGCTCTCCAGCGCCACCGCATGGAGTGCAGGTACGCAAATATGGCCGATAGCCACTAAATCTACAGGGCTTTTCTGCCGGTTCTGCAAAAAACGCGCACAGACCAGGATATCTTCGGCCCGCATGCCCACGTACGACCGGCCAAGCAGATAGGCTGTAAAAATATCCTTGTCTTGTTTTGTCTGCGTTTCACCTGTGCCGCGTAGGTCTACCGCCAGCACCAGCCGACCTGCTTTGACCATCTCCTCGATCGGCCCGCCCGGCGATGCATCTGCCTGTTTGCCACTTTCGTGAACATATAGGACAGCCTTTTGGGGCGATGTAGACTCCGGGACAAACAACAGAGCCGGCAAATAAATGCCCTCTTCGGGTTTGAAAATCATCTTTTCAATCCAATATCCGCTTCGCTGAATCACACCAACTGGCTGGATGCCTGGCTCGGGCAGTTCCGCTAATTTGCGGATGCCGGCCATTTCACGCACCTTATCTATCAGCTCTTTTTGGTCTCTGTTTTTCCAAAGGTTCCGGCGTCGCTCCACAAGCTCCTTTTCAAAGTCACGGTTTAGGTCGTAAGTTGACCGGGCTGCCTCCAGTAGCATCACCTGGCCATGGGGCGTGCACTGGATTTCTTTTTCACTGAGTAACTGGATTTTTGGCTCGGTTATAGGTTCGTCCTTTTTGAGTAGCCATCGGGCCATCCATCGGGTCACACTTTGCCGCTGGAGCTCATTGTAGTTGTGAGGGGCGTCATTTTCTATCAGGTCCACTCGCTCGGCGAATCCCATTCTGCTATAGAGCCGCTTAGCATACCGAAATGTCGCCCAGGTACCTTCGATGTCAAAATAATCTTTTGTCGCCGCACAAATCAGAGTGGGTTTGGGAGCTCTCATCATAAGATAGTCGGCGTGGTCCATTCCAAAGGCCAACTGCCCATAGATATTCTGCTCGGCATCCTGCGGGCCGATTGTCGATAGGAGCCGCTCAAAATTCGTAATGTAACAGCTTGGTGCCGCTGCGAATATACGGTCATCCAACGCCATCAGGTATGAGGTCTGCGTCCCGCCGCCGCTGTTACCGGTGCAGCCGATGCGATTCGGGTCTATCTCCGGACGTGACTGCAGGTAGTCTATGCCGCGCATCCCGTCCCAGATCTCGAACCTGGCGGTGTTCCGACCAAGCAAAATACTGCCGATCCCGATCATCGTATGAGCTTTTGTACCCCAAAGCTCAGGCAGTTGCGAGGGCATTTGGCTACGCTCACCCTGGTCGATGGGATCAAAGACTAGCGCCGCCATGCCGTTGAGCGCCAGCAGGGCCCCCATAGTTTGATAGGAGTCATACGCCTTGGCGTTGCGGCTGTGGCCGCAGGGCACCAGCAAGCCGGGATACGGGGGAGTGTATTTCTTGTCATCGGGCAAGAATAATATGGCGGTGACATAGTGCTTCGGCTGACTCTCGAAGATAATCTTTTCCACGCGGTAGCCATCGCGCAAAATGACACCGGTGACTTGCGGGTCGAGCGGCGTTCGTTCTGGCAGCCCGCCGATTGCTTCAATAAACTTCTCGCGTAGGTGCTTCTGGTATTCAGCTATCTGCTCGGCTGTCTTGAGTTGTTCGTATTGTTCTTTCCAGCTTTCAAACTTCTGCCTGACCAGCTTAAGCAGATAATTGCTCATCATGTCAGCAGGTTTAACGCCATCGATTGTGTCTGGCAGAACGGTAAGGCCCTGCTCTGACAGGGCCATTAGCCCCGGCCAGTGGCCGGGGTACCCCCGCCGAGAGGCGGGGGCTAAAAGGTCGGCCTTAGCCCCCGGACCCTTCGACAGGCTCAGAGCTTGCCCTGAGCTTGCCGAAGGGGCAGGCTCTGTGCCGGGGGGACCCTGCCCACAGGGGGCAGGGCTAACAGCGATCAGAAGCGACAGGCATAGAATTGGCACAATCATTTTTTGCCGAGTCATAATAGCCTCCTAATTGTCTGTTGATTCACCGCTTGTTGCCGGTGTGAGTATCGGACAGATCTGCAACTGTTTCTCCGGCCAGCCGAGATTCTGGGCGACCGACTGCGGGAACGACCATCCTGCGTCATCTTCCTGGTAAATTTGCACCGCTCTGTGCCCAGCCGCCATTGCGACGGCCTGGGGCATATCAAGATAGCGTAGTACATTCAGGAAAATGGGCCCGTCTCGATGCGAGCGAGGCAGGTACCATAGCTCGAGCCGAGCTATGTCCGGCTCGAACAGCGAAGCATAAAGTGCGGTGCCAGCCATCTGGCCCCGGCCTTGAAGGGTTATCGGTACGCCACCGGCAAAATCAATTTTCCGCAGAGCCTGAATTGCCCGGCGCACATCCCACACCCGCATCCCATCCAGTGTCTGACCGAGCAGCATGAACCGTCGGCGGATTTGTGTTTGCTTGCGTTCATCGCCGGCCCAGGCGGTTGGCCCGATGCCACGCGGCGCAAAGTAGGCCATTATCTGCTTGGTGTTGCTGACTTGCTTTCGAAGCTCATCGAATTTTTTTTGGTTGGGGTCCGGCAGTGCCTGATCAGACAGTTCATCGGCAAAGCCCACCCGCATGGCGGCCAACCATTCTGTCCATTCTTGCTCGTCCAGCGTGTTGAGCAGCACTGAATCAGGCTTACCAAGACCTGCATGATGAAGCAAGTACAAGCGCAGACTTACGTCCCGCTGGCTGATGAAATCAAATGCGCTAAGACAGATGCCGTGCCTTTCAACCCGAAATGTTGTTTTCACATCGAGTGAACAGTGCTCGTCGTCTGTAGGCCAGGCGCGGAATGATTTCTCTCGGAGTGTTTGCATCCAGGCTTGGGTTTGCTTTGACCATTCTTCAGCCGATTGTGGAATGGAGAATTGTGGTGCTTCGGGCACGAAAGACTCGTGTATCTTCGTGTTTATTTGGTCGGCAGGTAGTTCACTGAATACCCGCAACTGCTCAGGCTGGAAAAAAGGGACGGCGGCTTTGTCAATCAGCGGATTTTCACCTTTAAGAAAACGGTTAAACCATACAAAGGCATGGACCTGCAACTCTTGTGTGTCCTTGTGTGGCCCTTCGGTGATATTAAGGCCCAGGTTTTTCTCGGCGTCATACAGCCTGTAAATTTGCCGCACTTTTTCGTGCAGCCGGATAACGCCGTCAAGTGGAAAGATGGTGTCCTTGTCACTGTTGGAAATTAGAAGCGGCCGCGGCGCCACCAGAGCCGCCACTAACGGATAATCCCAGCGATACGTGTTCACGATGTACATGCAGTCGCAGTGGCCTTCGACGCAGCCGTCAACGATGTGGTTTTGCAGGTCTGTGATGCCAGCGACGGGTACTGCCGCCTTTATGCGGTCATCGAGGGCAGCAGTCCACCAACTATAGGCCCCGCCCCCCGAACGGCCAGTCACGCCGATTTTTCCCGGGTCAACTTCGCTGCGTGTTTGCAGATAATCCAGCGAGCGGATGCAGTTCCACGCCTCGACACCCGCCGGGGTATAGCCGCGACAATTCCACCACCACATTTTGTACCGATACGTGCCGTGATGGATGCCTTCGATCTCTCCCATTTGCAGGGTATCGATGACCAGGCAAACGTAGCCATGCCGGGCGAACCAGGCTCCGTGGTGCTGATAAGCTGTCTTGTTACCATAGCTTATGTTGTCCTTCTTGACCGGCGAGTGACCGCACACATATAAAATAGCCGGGGCAGGTTTCTCCAGGTTCTTGGGAATGTAGAGGTTGCCTGTCACATAAAGGCCGGGCTGTGACTGGAAGTGGATCTTCTCCACGGTAAACTCGTCGTGTTCAACCCGCCCAGTGACGGCAGGCTTCAGGTCGGTCTTTTCAGGCAGCGGGTCAAGACTTAGCATCTCGAAAAGCTGCCTTCGGTAAATCTGGCGTTTCGATTCCCAATCCTGGAGGGTTTTGACGTCAGCCAGGCAACTATCTCGCAGCTTAGCTGTCTCGGCACGGAAATATTCGCCAATCATTTGGTCCCCACGGTTGACCTTAACTGTCTGCTGCTGCGCTGCTATGTACGGGGCACAGAGACACAGCAACATCAGCGCAGCAAATTGTAGGGTGGGCTTGGCCCACCACTCGTCTCGGCGGAGTGCCGAGCCGTAGCTGGACTGACGGCGTGCACAGCACGCCCTACGACTTTTATCTTGTTTAGCCATTTTAACCTCACAACTGAAGCCATTTATGAAGATTTTCTTTGACAAAATTATCATCGGTAAGATGCAGATAGTTACGCATTATGTCATCTATTTTATCTGCTTGGCCCGGCGACAACCGTTCATTGGGATTCAGCGTTCTGATTTCTTCCAGAAGACCTTGCTTTTTCAGTACATAAGATATGCCTGGAATACAGCCGGCGAAATTATTGTCGGCATCGAAAATCGCCTTGTTGGCCAGAGTAACCTGGCAGGCTAATGTCAACATCTCGGCTGGAATCTTCGCTCTCGCTTGGCGAATTTTTTGAATGCGGTTGAAGTATTCCACTGCTCGTTTTGTCCAGCAGGCCCACTGGCCTAACAAGCCGCCCACAATATGAAGCGACACTGATCGGCCGTTGATGTTAAATTCGTATGTGCTGAGCAGGTCCAAAATTATGTTATCATCGTTACCAGTATATAACGCGATTTCTCGATGTCTGCCGGAATGAGCAACTGCCTCGAGCACATCAAGCGTCTGATACCGGTTGAATGGCGAGATTTTTATGGCGAGCACATCGGGTATTTCCACAAACTTCCTCCAGAACTCGACCGGAAGCACCATCTGGCTTATCGCTGTTTGCAGATAAAAGCCCATGATAGGCATAATTTTCGCCACCTGCCGGCTGTGATCTATCAGTTCGGCAATCGATTTTCCTTTCAGAGCAGAAAGTGATAGCAATCCAAGATGATAGCCCAGGCTGCGGGCTAATTCAGCCTCTCTGACTGCCTGATTGGTGTTGCCCACTATGCCTGCAATCATTATCGGCTCGCTTGTGCGGGTGCAAGTGACATATTGCCGGGCGGTTTCTTGGGCCAATTCTAATACAGGTTTATACAGACCTATTTTGGGCTTATGGATGGCGAACTGGGTCGTGTGGACGCCCACCGCCAGTCCGCCTGCACTGGCAGCCAAGTAGTAACGTGTTAGCGCCCTTTGATGCGGCTCATCGAGCTTATTTCCAGCGCGCAAGGCCAGAGGATGAGCGGGAATGACACAGCCTGATCGCAATTTTTTATAGATAGATGAGTACATCACTGAAAGTCCTGCCTAAAATCTACCGTTCCGTATATCATACTTTGTGGGTTTGTTTAAGACCATTTTGCCCGAAGCGACCCATTTGACGATGAAAGACACAATTTCATTAAGCGTAGTTTTCGGATAGCCAAACAGGCTAAAGCACCTGGACGCATTCGAAAGTAGCGCCGTTTCTGCCTCCTGGGACACAAACTTTGGTTTTTTTCTGAGCTGACTACCGATTTGCTCGGCTAACTGCCGAATCGGTACGGTATCCGGCCCGGCGACATTGAGAATAGCCGGTGGCGATTTTGCCAGAGTCATCGCCTGAATGATATAGTCGTTGGCATCCCTCTGCCAGATAAGATTGACCGCACCCATAGTCAAGTCAATAGGCTTATCAGCCAGTATCTTAAGCGTCAGGTCCACGATAATGCCATATCGTGGCTCGTTGGCGTAATTTAGCCTGACCAACGTTACGGGCGTATTATAAACTTGCGAGAAATACTGAAACATTCGCTCTCTACCCAGGCACGATTGAGCGTATTCACCGATTGGGTCGGGGGCGGTTTCTTCGTCTGCACCGCCGCTGGTAACATCGACAAATGGATAGACATTGCCAGTGGAGAATACTACAATTCGCGCAGCTTTGTAATGTCGTGCTACCAGAGTCGGCACAAAACTGTTCAACGCCCACGTTAGCGGCTGATTGCCGGTAACGCCGAATTTCATGCCCACCAAATAAAATACATTCTGTACATTGGGCAGGCGTGGGTAAACCGAATCATCCAGAAGTTCTGCTTCGACGGCAACAATGCCAGCTTGTTCGATTCTATTTTTTATCAAACCATTGCTAAATCGTGAGATAGCATAAATGGTTTTTTTGCCTGCCGATGCTTTTTTGAGCATCATCGCCAGAGTTGGGCCCATTTTGCCGCCCGCACCTAATATAGCGATGTCACCATCCAGCCCGGCAATGGCCTTTCTTGTTGCTTCCGTAGGCTCGCTGAGAATATCTTCCAGGCCGGGTTCATCGAGTGCTGTTATATCGATCATACGCAGGTCCATTAGCCCCGCCGTGAGGCAGGGGCTAAATTAACCGTAGTATTATAAGAAATAGAACGCGCATTGCCATAAGCACGACGGCCAATAGGCCCAGGCCGCCAAGGATATTTAGCCAGATAGTATTACGCCGGTCGCCCATGATGTCTTTTCGGTTTGCCAGCCAGAGAATTGCGGCGGCCATCAGCGGATTGCCGAGTACGGTTAGTGCCTGTGCGAAAATAATAAGTGAAACCGGTTTCTGGCCTGTTCTTAGCACCAGCATCGCTACGACCATTCCGACCAATAACACCACGACCGTAAATCGGCGGGGCCAGCGGTCACTTAATCTGGCTGATAGGCCGATGCCGTCAGCCAAGATGCTGCCGCCGATCATCGCATTGATAACGAACGGGTTCATCGCCACTGCAAACAAGCCGATACAGAAAAACACACCAGCGACCGGGCCCAGCAGTGGCCGCAGCGATTGAGCGAGTACGCCGATGTCCTCGGCGGGCTTGCCGGGAATAACTGTTGCAGCGGTGATTAGAATGATTGCGCTGATGCTGGTAAGAAAAGCCACGCCGGCAATAGAGTCGCCAATCCCGCGGGTATACTCTTTGATCGTCCAGTTTTTTTCGCGTACCAGATTGCCCTGGTAGAATGCAGCGGCTACCGAAAAGGTTGTGCCCAGCAGTGAGGCGACAAGCAACATAGGGTCGCGGATGTCTCCATCTATTTTCTTGGGCAGGCTCAGCGATAGTCCTTGCGGCCAACTCGGGATAAAGCCCTTGATTATGGCCAGCAGAGGCGGACCTGCTACGATTACATTGATGAAAAAGCACAGCAGTATCACCCCAACCATAACTTTCATCGTGCGTTCGAGCAGGCGATAGATTTGCGTGGCTGCAAACAGAAAAGCAATGATAAAGGCGTTCAGACCAAGCAGCGCCAAATGGATGTTGGCCTTCGGTACGAGCGTCCCAGCGGCGGCAGCTACCGCAAGATTATTGGAGAATTGGAACGTACTACAAACAAGGCACAGATTTATCCCGATTATGGCAGCGATAGGCCGACCCAGATGTCCGGCGATGAGTGTACAGGGCGTTGCACCACCCACTACCCCGATGCGAGCGGCAGTAGTCGTATACGTGCCCATAAGGACGCCGGTTACCAGTAGCACCCAGAGCAATTCGTATCTGTGCTCTGCACCGATGTTGGCATTGACTAACATGCTGCCCGGTCCGAATACCACGCAGGCAGTGATAAGTGCCGGCCCAATCGAACGCCACCACGGGGGGCGACGCTGGAGCTCGCAAGCCAGGGGCGAGTCAGACATAAGATAGCTCCGTGCAATAAACGAGCGTGGTCATACTTCCTCGGGGACGATGAAAGGCTGGCGATACTCGCGGCTAACGAGCTTGTTTGCCTCTTGCTGAAAATCGCCGACGAATCTCTCGCTTTGCGTATCCATCTTCAGCCACGGGCCAAGAATCATCGGAGTCTGGTCAAAATCAACCGCATTAGCCGACAGGTGCTGCCCAAATCGCTCGAAGGATTCGGCCAGCTCTTTGTTTGCCTTGATACGTTCGGCAATCTCGTCGGGCGGAGTTTTTTTGCCAAGCTGATAAGAAATATTGCCCATGTGACACAGGGCGCTGGAAAGATGTCCTTCGAGGATATCGGCATTGAGGTCACTGACTTTTCTGCTGCGAACCGCCTTGATGAAGTTGGCATGGTGTCCTGCGCCGCCGGTCCCTTTGAACTGTCTGATTCTTTTGCCATCGTTGTCATACGCCCAGCCGCCGTCACCCCAGACCAGGTATCCATTCTCGCAGTGCACGACCAGACCTGCGCGAGTGCCCCGGTAGGCGTCCATCGCCGGATCACCCTTGGCTCGCGGCAAGCCACGAACTTCAAAAATGATGGGCACTGGTTTGTAGTCTAGAAAAACAATCTGGGTGTTAGGCGTTTCTCCGTCGTCGATATAGCCGAATCGCCCGCCTATGCTCATTACGGCAGGGGCAAGCTCATTTTTGCCCAGTATCCAGCGGCAGACATCTATATAATGGATTCCGTTGTTGCCGAAATCGCCGTTGCCAGTGGGCCAGACCCAGTGCCAATCATAATGCAGGTTCTTCCGCATCAAGGGCGCTCTGGGAACCGGGCCGCACCACAGATCGTAATCCACGGTCTCAGGGACTGGCTGAGGGCCGTCAACCTTGCCGATGCTATCACGCCGAACGTAAATGATGCCGCGAACAATCGTGATTTTGCCGAGATTTCCTTGCCTGAGATATTGGAAGACCTCATCCAATCCTTCGTCTGAACGGCGTTGCGTGCCAGCCTGTACGATTCGGTTGTACTTGCGGGCTGCTTTTACCATCTGTCTGCCTTCCCAGATATTGTATGAGACGGGCTTCTCAACATACACGTCCTTGCCGGCCTGGCAAGCCCAGACCGTCACCAGCGCGTGCCAGTGATTGGGCGTGGCGGTGATAATTGCATCGATATTTTTGTCTTCAAGCAATTTGCGGTAGTCGACGTAGGTGTCAACCTTCTCATTGCGGTCTTTGAATTTTTTCTCCTCACGGTCCAGGAACTCTTTATCTGCGTCGCAGATTGCTGCTACCCGGACGCCTGGGATTTGGCGGAACCAGTTTATGTGGTTGCTGCCCTGGCTGCGGATGCCCACCACAGCCACGCGAATATCGTCACTGGCCCCGCGGGCGCGAGAAAACGGCATCGCTAAAGAAACACTGGCCGCCAGAGAACTTTTCACAAAATGCCGGCGTGTGATCGGCTTCATAATCGCGCTCCTTTTATCACTATTGTCTTAACTTGCGCGTCGCCGTGCCGGCGACGGTTAAACCTTGAGAAAATCGCTAAATCTGGAATCAGCTTAACTTCCACGGCTTTCGGTATTCGTAGTGCAGCAGCTCATTTGCCTTTTCATTGTTGATAATTCGCTCATTCTGCGGGTCCCATTCTATTCGGGATTTTGTAGCCAAAGCGATGTTTGCCAGCAGTGCAAACGTTGTTGAGCGGTGCCCCGTTTCCATGTCACAATTGGTTTTGGCGCGGGTCTTAACGCAGTCAAGGAAGTTCCGAATATGTGCGACAGTGAGGTCCTTATTTCTATCCGGTGCCTCTTTTTCCTCTGCCTGGACGCGGGGCTTGGTTTCCTGGAATTGGCCGGCTGGCGAAGGCACGATTTTGTATCCCTCGCCTTCTGCGCCTGCGTAAATGTTGCCCAGCGTGCCGCGAAGCTCGATTTCGCCGCTCACCAAGACCGGACCTCCAGAAGCCTCATATTGGCCGAAGATAATCAGGGCGCCACAACCCATCTCAAAAATTACTTCCATTGTGTCGGGTATGGTGCGATCGTCATCTAAGGCGAAACGGCCTCCGTGCGCGGATATCGAGACCGGGGCCTCTTCGGCCAACACCCAGCGAATAGCATCGCAATAGTGCACGCCCCAGTTTGCCATCTGGGAAGAATAAGATTGCCACCAGCGGAATTTGTATAAGGGGATATTGTTCTTATAGGAGCGTTCCGGCCGAGGGCCGAGCCACATATCCCAATCCAGACCCTTCGGCGGCTCAGTATCAGGATATTTGCCTATGCCGTCCGGGTACATATTACTTATGCGGTAGGCTCTGGCCACTGTCACTTTGCCTATTTTGCCTGCCTGGACGTCGCGAGCTAATTGATGGTATGCTTGCGAGGACCGCCGGTGAAGTCCAACCTGGACCACTCGGTTGTTTCGTTTTGCAGCCTCGACCATTTTTCGGCCTTCCACGATAGTTATTGACAGCGGTTTTTCAACGTACACATCCTTGCCCGCCTGGCAAGCCATAATGGTTTGGATGGCGTGCCAGTGGTCGGGGGTCGATATGACTACCGCATCTATGTCTTTGCGATCCAGCAACTGCCGGAAATCTTTGTACCTGGCAACATTTGCGCCTAATTTCTCTGTCATCCGGGGAACTGTGGCCCCCAGCGAATCCACGAACTTTTTGTCGACTTTGGAGTAATCTCTCATCAGGTAAGGTTCGTACACGTCACAAAGAGCCGCAACTTCAACGTCACCTTGTGTCAAAAAGCCTCGGAGAAGTTGCGTCCCGCGGTTACCAACGCCGATGAATCCGACATGAATTTTTTCATTAGCGCCAGGTGCAGCTCTGGCTAAAGGCACAGTTTTTGAATTCAGGCCCAGTGCGACTGCTGCTGCCGCAGCGGCTGAATCCTTTAGGAACTTGCGTCTGGTAGTTTTTTTTCGACATTCGCTCATTTTTTAGCCTCCGAAATAGACGATTTGCCATATATCCTGGTGACAGACAATCTAAATCTGAGACTCAAGCCATTCGATGGCACCGGCAGTCGCCTCCCAGGCGTCAATTAGTTGTTCCGCGCAGATGATAGCTTCCTCTTTAGAACCGAGACTGTACGATGGTGGCAAAAATTCCGGTAGCTCCTCCTCGCCCAGGAGGAACTTCGGAACGTATCGGTTCACACCCAGGGCATTTTTTAGATGCTTTCGTGCTGTCACCGTATCACCTTTCTTTCTGAAGGTCAGAAGCGCCCTTGCGTAGCACCAAATAGACTTAACTTTATCGCCTTTGTATTTTTTCAAAAGCTCTTTGGCCTCATCATCCGCATCCATTTTCAGCAGACACGATAGCAGCGAGTCCCGCACCCCTTGATTATCATTCGGATTCAAGCGAAGCAGCTCACGGTAGTGTTCTGCTGCTTCATCCAGATTTCCCAAATCCTCTAAACACTGAGCCAAACCGAGTCTGGCACGCATATATGGTCTAGTCTGCAAGATACCCCAAAAATGCCCTGCCTCTTTTTCAAAGAACTCTTTGCCAAGAGATCTTTCACCGGCAGCGACTCCCTGTGCGTATAAATCCCGGGCCTTCTCGGGGTCACAGCAGCGTTCCGCCAGTATCACATAAGCATCGGCGCAATCCGGGCAAATCTGCAAAGCCTTCTTTACCATCTGCAGTTGTTTTCTTCCCCAGGCGTCGAAAGCATCATATACAAGGTCCTGTGCCTGTTCTAAAGCAGTTTTGGCCTGCTGATGAGGAACCGGCTTGCCAATTACATTTTTGTTCAGGAACTCTCTTATCTGATCTATGTCCTTCAAATCCCGCTCATGCACCATCCGCTGGATATCAAGCTGCGTTCTTTCCAGACTTCGGCGATCGAATGTACCTCGCTGTATTTTGACTTTTCTGCGTGCTTGCTCATCATCGGGCTTCAGGAGGTCTGGCAAGGACAAGATATATTCAATTTCGCCCTTTGAAGTGCTCACGGTTTTCTTCCACCGGCCGCTATCCATCTGGTCTTCTGTGGTTTGTGCCAGTGCACGCATCAATCCTTCCAGGAAAGCCAGTACGTCTGGCCCGGGACGTCTCTGTTTCTGCACTGGTTCATAGCAGATTGCGGCAGGGTAAGCATCCTTGTTTGCAACCGGCAGATCATGGTCTTGCCATAAATCTGCATCGCCAGGTGGTAGTTCGGTAATCGGGCCGAACAACACCGACCAGTGTTTGCCGATCGCAAGGTCTCTATGCTGAAAGAGCGACTCGAATTGTGACAACGATTCGAAAAACCCCAACCCCAAAGTCGTGCCACCAGCGCCTAACACCGACAAATAGCGAAGTGAACTATCAACAAAAGGAGACTCAACCTCGATTAAGTCTTGATCTGTCAAGTGCTGCCAGGGCTTGGCCTGGTACCACAATGAGGCTGCCTCCGCAAAGGCCCGCATCAGGTCCACCGTAACTCCCTTAACATCCAGAGCATTTGGTACTAAGGATCGTCCTCCCACCTTTTCGGCCATATCAGAAATCATCTGGTCAAACGTGAATAGCTTGTCACGGTGCTCAACCGCAATTCCTGCCTCAGCTAATAGTCCGCCCAGATGCTCGGCTAAGGCTGTGTCTTTGACCTCGATCTTGGCAGGGCGATAGCCTGCAAGTTCCTCGCTGCAGGCAAAGTCAGCCAGAGCGTTCAAGGCCATTTCAAAGTTCTTCTTTTCCGGTGGTTTGGGCTCGGTAGTGTGGATCAGCTTTGTTTTAAGACTGATCCAGCCGGCTATCCATGGCCGGTACGGTTCTTTATCTTTTTCTTGGACCCACAGCGGTAATCTGGCCAGGCCTCCCTGCCACGTCTCTTTTGGGCGTTGGGGCAGCCGTTTGAGCCGTTCTATCTGGAAGTTCATTTCTTTGCTCCAATCCTTATGTTTGATAAACCTAAATGTTCTCCGTTTGCGCCGATTTTACAGCCGCAGAAAACCAAAATCCACTTCAATTTCTGCCAACCAGCCAGAAGAACTATTGTTTTTTGGGCCGAGCTATGTAGAATCGCTTATTGTCGAAGCACTCGATGAGGTGAATTAATCACTTTCTTTGGCCTTAGCATGACAAGGGTGATATTGGGCATCGCGGTATACGGCAGATGGAAGCTGGGCATCGGTGATCCGACCGTCACGGGGTGGCTGACGACTGCCGTGTTTATTGCCACTGCTTTGCTGTGCTGCGTTTACGCACGCTGCCCGGAACCTCTGAAAGGTCATCGTGTATTTTGGTGGAGCCTCGGGGTCGGTCTGTTGGTGCTGGGCATTAATAAGCAATTAGACCTTCACGTTTTGCTGGAGGCGGTCGGCAAAGAAGTTGCCAGGAGGACCGGATGGTATTCTTACCGTCGAATTATCCAGATGTGGTTTATGGTGGGTCTGGCAACGGTAAGTAGCGCTTTTATAGCGTTCATAGCATGGGCGGTACATGGTGTGTGGCGACAGCGCTGGCTGGCGTTTTGTGGCATTGTGTTACTCGTGGCCTTTATTGTGGTGCGGGCCGGATCTATCCATCACGTTTGTGAAATGCTGAAATTACAGCCGCCTGGATTCTGGTCACTCAGCGCTCTTCAAGGCGGCGGCATCGCGTGTATTGCAGTATCGGCTGTGCTGGGCATTGCTAATTGTCGTCAGCAGGTTAAGTATCATAGGCTCGTCTCACCGCCGCGGAACTGAAAGTCCACGAATGCAAGGCCGCTTTACAGAATGGCAATGAAAGTGTGTGGATTCAGTGCTCTCGAACTTGCAGCTTGATTGCGTGAGCGTCTGTAGGCATTACAGACTACTGTTTTCGATTGTTGCAGAGTAGAAGCCTCCACTTAAGTCGGGGCGACAGGACTTGAACCTGCGACCTCTTGCACCCCATGCAAGCGCGCTAGCCAAACTGCGCCACGCCCCGCCTGAAGGATTATTTTAATCAAACATATATAGGAGCACAAATGTTTTCTTGATTTCGTTCGCAGGATTTTACCTCAATCAAAGTTGGTGCCTTTTGCCGGTATTTGCTGCGCAGCGCGGTGGGTATTTGTCTGGGTTTGGTGGATTTGCCAAGATTTTTTGGAAAAATACTTGACAGAGTTAGGCGCGCCTAACTATATTAGAATAAATTGCGTACAGGGGACAAAAAGCTATGGCTGCTGCGAGAGGCAACAATCTAAGTGCTTCTTTGGAGGATTACCTTGAGGCTATCTTCAATATAGCTGGCGAGTCGAAGACGGCCCGCAGCAAGGACATAGCAAAGTCGCTGGGGGTGTCCAAACCTTCGGTTACGGGGGCGTTGCGAGTGCTGAAAAAGAAGGGCCTAGCCAATTACCAGCCGTACGACTGTGTCACGCTTACCGGGCCTGGACAGGCCGCCGCCGCTGAGGTTGTCCGCAAACACAACATTCTTAAGTCCTTTCTAACCAAGGTGTTAGGCGTCAATAAAGACGTTGCGCACAAAGCTGCTTGCAAGGCCGAACATGCCTTGGGACAGGAGGTTATTGGCAGGCTTCTGCGTTTTATAGAATTTGTCACGACAGAGAATAGGCAGGGCTACGATCTGGCAACCAGATTCAAAAGATTCTGCAGAAAGAAGTCACCACAGGGTAGTAATAGGGCAGGCAATAAAGTGGGAAATAGTAACTGATGGAGCTAACAAAGTTAAGACCATTGTCGGCGGTTGAGGCTGGCCAGACAGTAAAGTTGGCCGCCATAGAAGCAGGGCGCGGCCTGCGGAGCCGGCTGCTGGCCATGGGACTTGTGCCAAACGCGGAGATAACCGTTCTCAGCAGCAGCGGTCCCGGGCCTTTCGTTGTAAGCGTTAAAGGTACAAAGATGATGTTGGGTAGGGGAATGGCGCACAAGATTATCGTTATGTAGATAGATCCGGCCTTGAGCAAAATTTTTTTTCAAGGGATTGTTTGGCAAGCCTAACTTTTCAGTTCGGCGTTTCACTTGGTGTGCGATGATTACGAAGAGAATTAGTGTAGCCGTAGCAGGCAATCCGAATAGCGGCAAGACGACTATATTCAATATGCTAACCGGCGCCCACCAGCACGTGGGCAATTACCCTGGTGTCACAGTCGAAAAGAAGCAGGGGCTGTGCAGGTACAAGGACTATGAGATTACGGTAGTCGACTTGCCCGGCACTTACAGCCTGACAGCCTATTCGATTGAAGAGCTTGTTGCCCGCAATTTCATAATCGACGAGCGGCCTGACGTTATAGTCGACGTTATCGACGCCTCCAATATCGAGCGAAATTTGTATCTGGCAACTCAGCTTATCGAGATGGATGTGCCTCTGGTCTTAGCATTCAACATGAGTGACATTGCCGAGCGAAAAGGCATGGTTTTTGACATCGAACATCTGTCAGGACTTTTGGAAGCGGCAATAGTCCCCACCGTTGGCAATAAGGCCAAAGGCAGAGCAGAGCTGCTCGATGCAATCATTGAAATGGCGCGACAGTCGAAGTGCCAGCGCGCACACCAGGTCCGCTACGGAACGGAAATTGAGGATGAAATCAGCCGAATCGAAAAAGTCATTGTAGAGAAAGAAAAGCAATTGGTCCAGAAATACGGTGCTCGATGGGTCGCGCTTAAGCTGTTGGAGCAGGATAACGAGGTGACCGCCAAGGTTGCAAGCTCACAATTGCGGGATGCAGTCAGAATCAGCGTTGGACACCTCAAGACTATCTTTGGAGAAGAGCCAGAGACAGTAATTGCCGACCGAAGGTATGGATTTATCTCTGGTGCCTGCCAGGAAACCATCAAAAGTACAGTGGAGTCACGTCATAGTGCCAGCGACACGATAGATGCTGTACTGATAAATAATGTTCTTGGCCTGCCCATTTTTCTGCTGCTAATGTATGTGGTCTTTGTGCTGACATTCAAGGTAGGCGAATATCCTATGGGCTGGCTGGCGTCGTTCTTCGATTGTCTGAGCGTAAGCATATCAGCATTTTGGCCGACTGGCAGCGAAAGCCGGCTAAAGTCGCTTCTAATTGATGGCGTGATTGGCGGAGTCGGCGGCGTTCTGGTTTTTTTGCCCAACATCCTGATATTGTTCCTGGCAATTGCAGTGCTGGAAGACTCTGGTTACATGGCACGGGCGGCATTTGTCATGGACCGTGTAATGCACAAGATAGGGCTGCACGGGAAAAGTTTTATACCCATGCTTATTGGCTTCGGTTGTTCGGTGCCGGCTATCATGGGCACGCGAATACTTGAAAACAGGCGCAACCGGCTTACTACAATTATGGTGATACCACTGATGAGCTGCGGCGCCAGGCTAACTATCTATGGGCTCATAATACCTGCCTTCTTCCCGGAGAACTTGCGAGGGCCGGTACTATGGCTGATCTATCTGATCGGGATAGTGTTGGCAATCGTATGTATTAAGATACTGCGGCTGACGGTGCTCAGGGGCGAAACAATACCCTTTGTGATGGAGCTTCCGCCTTATCGCATGCCCACGCTCAAGTCTATTTGTATTCACATGTGGCAAAGAGGTTGGATGTACCTGAGGAAGGCAGGGACAATAATCCTGGCCGCATCAATTGTGCTCTGGGCGGCGATTAGCTACCCTAAGCCCAGCAAGGAGGCACTGGCCAATTTAAGTCCTGAACAGGCGCACCGAGTCCAGCTGGAGCATTCAGCGGTCGGCCGATTGGGAAGGGCGATTGAGCCTGCCTTAAAGCCGCTGGGTTTCGACTGGAAGATTGGAACCGCCCTTATCGGTGCAGCCGTTGCGAAGGAGCTATTTGTAGCACAGTTGGCAATAGTGTATGCGGAGGGCCGTGCAGACGAGGCATCACAGACTTTGCGGGAAAAAGTCCAGGAGAACTATACGCCTTTGACGGGTTTTTGTATTATGTTATTTTGTCTGGTTAGCACGCCGTGTGTGGCAACCGTCGCAATGACCAGGCAGGAGACAGATTCTTGGGCATGGGCATTGTTCCAGTTCTTTGGTTTAACCGCCTTGGCCTATGTAGTGACGCTTATCTTCTACCAGATAGGCAATTTGTTGGTCAGTTAGTCTGGCCTTATGCGGAGTAGATAATAATTGCTCCGACGGCGAGAATGATTGCAGCTAGAACACGAGAAAACAACAGCGACCGTTTTTGATACCAGTCAATCATGCGCCTGATTTTTTCAGGTCCGAGCATAAATACCAGTAGTCCCGATAACATGAAGAGGATTCCAAATAGGGCGATTACCCACGGGATGCCGCACTCGCGGGCGCCAAGAAGAAATATGACGGCCAGCACAAATCTTACCACTCCCGCAACGTATACGCGGTTGCCTTTCTTGAAGAATTCTATGATGCGCTTCATAATAGTCGGCTTCACCAGGAACACAATCCCAATAGAAACGATGATTATGCCTATAATCTTGATAACTGTGTCCATAGTCGTCATTTTTCTTAGACCTCGATGCGTGACTTATCGGGAGTTCTCCGCAGCGGTTTTTTTGCATCCCGTTACCTGTTGTAGGCTTTACGGCGTGGCTCATCGATCGGCTCTATCAGATCGATGTCTATCTCCACGCTTGCTGCCTGGCCGAGCATATCAATCTGCAAAACCAAACGCGCGACATTCTTAACCTGAATAACAATTCCTTCTAAGCCCATCAGCGGCCCAGCTATGACCCGGCACCATTGGCCAGCCTTGATGTATTTGTAGGGTGTCAACGGAGCACCAGCTCGAAGAGCTTGCTCGAACTGCACCAGCTCGTCAAGCAATTTCTCCTGGTCTTTCACCACTATCACATTTGCAACACGGTTGGTCCGCAGTAGCTCAACGCGTTCGTTCTCCTTGCCACAGAAGAACAGATACCCGCTAAATAGCGGCAGCAGTGAGCGGAATGTCCTGTGGCTTCGGCGCTGAACCTTCCAGGTCATCGGCAGAAAGTAACTGATATTTTTGCCGATCAAGTCGTGCGCTAGAGCCTTTTCGTTTCTGCTCTTGGTGTGGGCGACCCACCATAGGCCGGTAAAATCACGGATTGATTGTACTTGCGGCCAGATGATCGGCGGATTTTCGCTTTCTTTAAGCAAGTTTTGTGCTCCTGTATCTGCAACTGTTCTATTGAGCACTGAAACCGGTGCGGTTCTGACGACAACCCGCCCGGTCCAGGTTTTTCCTTGCCCCGGCGATCACTAAACCGGCATTTATTTTTAGTCGATCAATCAGATCGGAGAAATAGTTTAGATGTATGCCAGTGAAAAGTCAAAAACAATTGCCAATTTACCTCCGGCTATTTCTGCTTGACGCTTGACAGTGGGATTTCTATGATGAATTTGTCGACTTTGTAGCAAGGGCGATATAGAGTTGGAGGAACAATGACGAAATCACAGATTGCGGCTGGCCTGAGCACCTGGCGAAAGGAACTGCCCAAAGCGGCTGGGCGGGATAGTCTGAACGTCCTATTCACCTGCATCGGCAGACGAGTTGCCTTGCTGAACTGCTTTCGACAAGCGGCCAAGCAACTGAGAATAAATGCCTTGTTCTTTGGCACCGATACCACAGAATTAAGTTCTGCATTGCAGTTATGTGATCAGGGTTTTTTGGTTAAGCCGATAACACACGCTGGCTATATAGAACAATTGCTGACGATTGTCAAGAACAGCAAGGTAAGATTGCTTGTTCCGACCGTTGATTTGGATTTGAAGATTTTAGCCGAGAATAAGCCAAGATTTGCTGGATTAGGTTGCCGCGTGCTGGTCTCCGATCCGAGAGTAATCGAGATTTGCCAGGATAAAAGAAAGACGTATCGTTTTTTAGTAAAAAAGGGTTTTGATACTCCACTTACAACCAGCGTTCGGTCGGCACTTTCCAAACAGATACCGGCAAAGAAGCTTACCTGGCCCTGCTTTCTGAAGCCATGGGATGGTTATGCCAGCAGAGGAAATGCGGTCGTAAACAGCCGGAAAGAGCTGTTGTTCTTCGCTAACAGGATTCCAAACGTTATCTGCCAGGAGTTTGTCAAGGGCACTGAACATACCTGCGATGTATATGTAGATTTTGGAATGAGGGTTCGCTGCGTTGTTCCGCGAAAGCGTATCGAGGCTCGTGCCGGCGAAGTAAGTAAGGGGCAGGTGATAAAAAATCCTCGTATCATGGGTGAGGCTGCCAGGTTGGTTCAGGCCATCGGGGCTGGGCCGGGCGTCATAACTCTACAACTGTTTTTGACCAGCGACAATAAAGTGAAATTCATAGAGATAAATCCGCGGTTTGGAGGCGGCGTTCCTCTATCGATCAAGGCAGGTGCCAACTTTCCAAAATGGATACTGCAGGAGCTGCTCGGCAGAGAAGTAAATATCCGATTTGACGGCTTCAAAGACAATTTAATCATGCTGCGGTACGACAGTGAAGTCTGGCTGGAAAGTGCCGGTGCTGGAAGAGGCAAGAAGTGATATTTGCCAATCTACTGCAAAACATAATCGGACCGCACAGGCCTGTCGTATGGGTGCTTCGCTTTTGGCCAGTGCTAATGGTTTCCTTTGTCGGTGCGCTGGCCGCTACTTGGCTATGCAAAAAAATTGCCGTAAAATTTGGAATCGTTGACAGACCGGATGATTTGGTCAAAACACACAAAGAACCTATAGCATATCTCGGTGGTGTGGGCATTCTTATCGGCCTGACGATTGGAGCTCTGGTTGGAATAGGTTGTCTGGGAAAGGAAGAGTTTGTCAGTCCCACGCTGAAGTGGCTGCTCGGGATACTGGCCGGCGGTGTGATAGCGTGTTTTGTTGGACTGGCCGACGATATATTCGATCTGAGGCCCCGGCATAAATTTCTGGGCCAAATTTGCGCCGCTGTAGTTCTGCTGCTGGTAGGTATTACGCCAAATTTGTACCGCGTTGCCGATCCTCTGGGCTTGCCCTTGCCTCATACTCTGGAGGCGATTTTGAGCCTCTTGATAGTCGTATTTTTCGTCCTCGGTGCGACGAATTCGCTGAATTTGCTCGACGGCCTTGATGGGCTTTGTGCCGGCGTGACAGCAATCATTACCGTTGCAATGTTGCTGTTATCCATACATCTGGCAACCTGGGGATACAGTAAAGTGGGTGACCCGGTGCGGATTATAATTTGTCTTGGACTGGTAGGCGGAGTATGTGGATTTTTGCCGTTCAACAAGTATCCAGCCAAGATATTTATGGGCGATGCCGGCAGCATGCTTTTGGGCTTTATGGCAGCGTCACTAATGCTGTTATTTGCTGAGCGAGTTCCGCGGTGGTGGCTGGCATCAATCGTGGTATTTGGTCTGCCGATTCTCGATACTGCTGTGGCGTTGGTCAGAAGATTTCTGAATAATAGGCCTTTATTCGTCTCCGATCGTGGTCACATCTACGACCAGATGATTGACAGAGGAATACCGCTGAAAAGGACCGTTGCTATCTGTTATGTGCTCGCCGGCGGTTACGCTGTGATCGGTTTGGTGATGAGCCAGATAAGAACTTGGTATGCGGCAGGAGTATATGTTTTGGTTTCTCTTATCTCGGCCCTGGTTGTTTGGAAAGGGGGCTACCTGAAAATGGAAGGCCTGCGTGGGGCCCGACGAAAATCCGTGACAGTGGATTGTTCCGGTCCCGAATAAGCATTTTCTGAGAAGGTAAGAATGAGAATGATAATGTCAACAATTCTGGCTTTAGCTTTCTGCTCGGTGCTATGTCAGGCCCAAATCGTCAACGCGGGTAACCTACCATCTCCGATAGTTACAAGAAACTCCGTGGAAGTGTGCCTGAATAGTAGGTACTCGCAGCATAATCTCAGCAGAACTTCCGCCAGTACCCAACAGCTAAGTAATGTCCTGTGGGCTGCGGGAAGGGCACCGGTCACAGGCTCTTACAGGAATATATATGGCGTCACACCAACTGGGACATATTTGTATAACCCAGTTAGCCACTCATTAAGCTGGCATTCAAACGAAGTAACAAATGATGGAGCCTTCGCGATTAGGTATGAAGGCGAGCTTGATTTCGATGCCGGAGTTTCGTTTATGCCGGCACTGCTTGCATCTGTTTCTCTATGCAAGAGTACCGAATCCCCGATGGCGAGCTGTCCAAAAGGGATAGGATACGCAAAGACCCGGCTAATTTTTGGAGCACAGGCAGGCAAAGGGCTGACGACTCAACTACTGGTGCATTCCTCTGTGCCTGAAGGTGAGCCCGGGCATCTGCCAGACCCTTCAACTGCTGGCGATAACAGCCTCGAAGAGGTTTTAGTCAACCTGAAGTACGTCAGCAGTTTCACTCAAACGAATTTGACGCTGCAGCAAATTTCCCAGATTCTGTGGGCGGGATATGGTTGCACCGCTCATACAACAACCAATGGTAGGGCAGGTTTAACCGTTCCCTCAGCCTTTGCCAGCTATTATTTGACTGGAAGCATCTATTTAGTAAATGAAAATGGCGTTTATCGTTACCATAATAGGAATCCCAGCACAAACTTGACTACAAGGGACCATAGAATCGAGAAAATAACCTCCATTCGTGTTAGAGGTAGTCTGCAATCAAATGATGTTAGAGATAGTCTGTGGTCTGCTGTTGGCGGTTTGCCTGAGGCGCCGTGTTATGTCATACTTTGCCTTGATTCTTCCTATGTAGGGCAGGAGTACGCTCAATTGGAAACAGGTTTTGTAGCCGGCAACATGCTCATCCAGGCTACTGCTCTTGGTTTAGGCTGTCACTTTAAGACTAAGCTAACCTCAGCCGAGCGGAAGAGTATTCAAGCCATCACAAGTATATCCGCATCACACATCCCCCAGGCGATAGTCAGCATAGGTCCGGTAGCCCCAGCAGGAGCCTCAGTGTCTATTTCTGTATTTCTTCAAGGTGATAGCCGTCCTGATGCTGGATGGGTCGTTCCATTGATTGTTAAATTCTTCACGCCTGGGGCCAATGTCTTAAATGGCACTCCAACTTATGAGTTTAATTTGACCACCGCCAGGTCCACTGCCGGCAGCACCGCTGTCTGCGAGGCTATGGGTGTCGCACCTGGCAGCTATGATGTCACTGCGCGTAGCGAGTCTACTCTGATGAATGTCAAGAGAAGTGTTGTTATCTCGGCGCCGAACACGTCTGTGGACTTAGGCACACTTTTGGAAGGTAACGCCAACCAGGACAACATAATTGATCTTGACGATTACGCCATTCTATCGACGTGCTGGCTGGCGTCCAAAGCGCAGGCTTGTTTCGACCTTAGGACGGATTTCGACCGCAATGGGCTCATCGATGCGGCTGATCTTTGCCTGTTGGCGGCTAACTGGCTGAGGAGCTCGCCCGTACAAATCCTGCGTTAATTAAGCCCAAAAGTACCGGACACCTTTAATCCGTCGGGTTTCCCAGGCGATGGATCTAGCCCGGTGTTAGTCGTCATCTTTCATAGTCACTTGAGCCGATGCCAAACCTCTTCGATCTTCAACCCGTCAGACAGGGCTCCAGAATGATACAATTTGTCACCCTCCACTCGAACGGTGAAGACATGATTCTTGCCCAGGTAGGTCTTCATCATGGGGCCGATCGCAAAATCCGTGGACTCTGTGTAGGTGTTGCCGCTGAGTGAGTAGGAGCCGCCGGAACCTTCCTGAACCTCCTTGGTACTCGTTGGGAACTGAACCCATATGTAGTATGTCTCCGTGATCATCTTGATATTGCCCTGGTCCTTCGGACGATCCGCAAACTCCTTCTGGTCTCCATACTTGTAAGACACCAGCTCCCAGGTGCCCAAAAGAGAGCTTCTTATCGTTCCAGGTTCCTGCTGCGCTCGCTGGCCAACGTGACATGATGCGGTGGCCAACAGCAACATCACAACGATGACAAAAACTATTCTCTTCATAGCAATCTCCCTTGACAACTAAAATCCAAATATCACCTAAGTATTTACAATATGGTTCCCGTCTAAGGACCCCTTGGTCCGCTGGTTGCCAGCTAAGAACACGTGCATACACCTTGACATAAAACCCTGAAGGGCAAGGTTTATTCTACGAAGATTGTGCCCTTTTCCGCTCATTCCATGCCGCTTCGTAGATTTCTTTTTTCAATTATGCACCTGCCGACCCTGCTCGTCAATAATCTTTTGCGATTTTGTGACGCTTTTTAAGAAACATATTTTGGTCATTTGTATTTTTAATTTTGAATTTGTTTCGGATTTCATGCTTCGTATTTGAAGACAGCACAACAGATTTTCGTTGTTAGAGGTTACCGTAGTATTAGATTGTTACTGTCAAATATTGTGTATCGTCGGCAAAACGTATCGCTCCCTCATAGGCAGCAGGAATAAGAAGCGTGTCACCCACTCTAAATTCAACGTGGTTTCCATATACTGACCGAATTGTTCCGGAGCCGATTATGAAAATCATAGTCTTCATTTTGCTGCGCGCCAGAAGCAACTCACAACCTTTGGCTTGGTGTCCTTTATCCACCTTGAAGTATTCGCAATCTACCAGCCGACCCACCGTTGTTACCGGAAGCTCGTCTGTGGTTATATCAAAATGAATGCTTTCCAAAGCTTCTTTGATGTGCAGTTGCCTGGGCTTGCCGGTATCGTCGAGCCTATTGAAGTCAAAGACTCGATAGGTAGTGTCTGATGGCGTTTGAATTTCAGCTATTAACAGGCCTGCTCCTATGCTGTGGGCGGTTCCTGCCGGCAGGAAGTGACACTGGCCAATCTCAACCGGCACTTCTGCCAGGAGATCAGCAACGCTGCCGTCGGTTATCGCTTTGGCAAATTGCTTCTTCGTTACGCCCTTTTTCAGTCCCTTATAAATCACCCCCGCTCCTGTCTTCCGATGGGAAGACGCGGGGGCGGATATTATGTACCAGCACTCGGTTTTGGGCTGGCCCTTACCCAGGCGCCGGCAGGTTGCCAGGTCAGGATGGACCTGCACGCTCAAAATATCCTCGGCGTCAAGAAATTTGATTAGTAATGGAAAAGGCAGGCGGAAATTCTTGTTACCTGTTATTTCTTGGGGATATTTTTGGACTACTGAGCTAAGTGTTTGCCCGGCAAATTCGCCGTTGGAAATGATGGATTTGTCTTGTGGCAGATCGGCCAGCTCCCAGCTTTCGCCGATTTTTTCACCTGGCGGAATGTCTTTGTTGAGGACTTCTTTTAGCTTTTGGCCGCCCCAAATCCGCTTTTTGTAAATGGGCTTAAATTTTAATGGGTAAACTCTCACGCTGGCTATTTTAACGATGCTCCCGCAGAACATCCATAACCGAATGCTTTTTAAGCACAGGCTGGGCACAGACCTTCGAGGCGAACCTGCTGTCGGCTAATGATAAAGCCCTTGTGAGAACTCTTCGGCATAGGTACGGACATCTCCGTCAGACAGTGTGTGCCGCCGCAATTGGTGCATGTAAAATGTGGGTGACATTGACGGCTTGTGCAATTGTCAGCCAGTTCAAAGTGCCACGCTCGCTTGTCGAGATACGCTTTGTGTACAAGTCCAACTTGGAGCAGACTTGACAGCGTCCGGTAAAGCGTAACCTTGTCGAGGTGCTTTGGCCTTAGTGTGACAGCAATCTGGTCCTGCGTAAGTGGTACTACGGTTTTGAGGAGTACCTTGACTATGGCTACTCGGCTTCGCGTAAGGTAAAGCTTGGCTGCCTTGAGCATCTCACACGCTTGTCTATCCAAATCCGACGTTGTCATTTTTTCTCCCGAAAAGTTTGCCGCTCCCTTACGGTCGCGGCTCTATTTTGTCCATAAATGGTCACAGCTTTTGTCTAACATTTCGATGGTGGGCATGCTGTAGATTGCTTTGCGATCCTTCGACGGAGTTTACTCTGAGCGCAGCCGAAGGGCTCAGGGCAGGTCTGACAAATAACAATGGAAACACTATGTCACTAAAACAGCAGGGAAACCACACAGCGATAAAAAGAACGATAAACATCCCAGCGATTATTATGATGTTCACCTCCCTGTGTGTATTCATCATAATATGGGCTGCTGATGCCCACGTACTTATTAATATATGACCAGCGTGGGGGAATTTCGTTCGAGGCAAAAAGTACGCTATCAGGATACCCAGAATCGCCGCTGGGTTGACAATATACCACTCTTCGATGAAACCGATGTGGATTTTCGGCTCATAGTGCGGCGGCTGTCCACCTGCAACTTCAGCTTCGTGATTATGCAGACCGCCATGCACTTTAGCTTCGGTCGGTATTGCTACGCCAAGGATACTTTCGCCGAAGAAAGGAATAATCGAGTCACTTAAAGTAGCCACGCCTATTGACCCAAAATAGCCGACAAGCATCACTATGACGAAGCTTTTTGTCTTTTCGTGCAACCTAAATAGCGATGCGGTTACTATTGCCGAAAGTGTCACGTGGGTCGGATGAAATATGTAAAAAAGGCGGTAAGTTGTCTGCTCTGAAAGATTTCTAAACAGCAGCATTAGGGCAATACCTGTCAAAGCACCGAATAACGTAAATGGAGCATGGGCCCGCAGCTCGGTTAGAATGATTGCAATTCTGCTGTATAATTTCATTTTCTCATCCAACTCAAGACAGCCGCTGGAGCTGTTTTTCAGTTCCACGCGTATTATATAGTGTGGCAGAAAAAATGCAACTAAGTTGCAAATTTTAGTTTTTGCCTGTAAGGTTGCCCGGGGTATTTCTGTCTGATGAGTATGCGCAAAGGCGGCCTTTTGCAGTAGAGAAAGCCATTGCAGATTTTAGCCCGGCAAGTTAAATTGGTCCCCAGTTTGTTGTAGAGCGAAAAACCGAAAGAAAAAACAGGCTGCAATGAAAACTCTAAAGACAATATCGGACTTTGAGAAAATAGAGAAAGGTTGTGTCCTGACTATCGGGAACTTCGATGGTGTGCACCTTGGCCATCAAGAAATCTTAGCTGCTGCCAGGCGAATCGCGGAAGAAAAAGCGACCGAAATGATAGTGATGACTTTTGAGCCGCATCCAGTTGCCGTTCTGCATCCAGAAAGGGCACCAAGCGTGCTCATGCCTCTGCCGCTCAAGAAATACCTGCTGGCCAAATTCGGAGTGGATTGTCTGATAGTGCTGCGAGACAGCCGCGAACTGCTGAATCTTTCGCCCGAAGATTTTGTTGGCTGGTTCCTGGTGGAGAACGTTCGGCCAAGCGTGGTTGTAGAGGGAGATGATTTTAACTTTGGCTTGCAACGGATGGGCAATATTGATACCCTGCGAAAGTTGGGCACCCAGAAAGGCTTCGAGGTTTGCGTAATCGGCGCGAAGAAAATCGAGCTTTCTACTGGCCAGACCGTTAGGGTTTCCAGCACCATAATCCGTTATATGCTCGAAAGCGGCCATGTAGCGGATGCTGCTGCTGCTCTGGGAAGGCCGTATTGCCTTGTCGAGAAAATAATTCCCGGCCGTGGAATCGGGAAAAAGCTGGGCTTTCCAACTCTGAATATGAAAAAGCCAGGTCAAGTCATTCCTGCTGAGGGTGTTTATGCCGGCTTTGTCCAAATCGGGCAGACTATAGAGGATGTTCTGGCCTCCGAAGAAAAAATCCCGGCTGTTTATAGCATAGGCCAGGCACGGACGTATGGGCAAGAGTTTCCGCTGCTAATAGAGGCGCATTTGCTGATAGAGAATGTCGGCAATTTGATCGGCAAATATATGGCGATGGATTTCATCGAGCGTATCCGCAGCCAGCATAAATTTAAGACGTCACAAGACCTCTCAAAACAAATTGCAAAAGACTGTGAAAAAGCAAGGGAGATTTTGGCTTCGGCTTTGATCGAGTGAAGTGGGCATTTCTTAATGAAGTATGCCGCTTCCTTACGGTCGCGGCAATATCGAGGTGACAAATTATGTTTGGTTACGAATTAGCTGTTATTATGTTTATGCTCTTTTTCAACGCCATCTTCGCCGCTTACGAGATGGGGCTTGCGTCCATATCGCGGGCAAGGCTTGCTGCTTTACATAATGAAAAGAAAAGGGGCGCGGCTGAAGGATTATTTATGAAAGAGAGGATGGAAGCAAGCCTCGCGGTCGTTCAGCTCGGCGTTACCGTGGTTGGGGCTATCGCGGCGGCGACAGGCGGGGCGGGAGTGCAGGAGGAATTTGCTCCCTATCTGCAGCATGCGTTGGGCGTCTCCGGGATGTTCTCGGAAGTGCTGGCGATTGTGGTTTTGATAATACCGCTTACATTTGTCACAGTGGTTTTTGCCGAGCTTGTCCCAAAAATGATTGCCTTAAGGAACAACGAGGCGGTTGTATTAGCACTATCGCCGTTTATGAGGGTGCTCTCGTGGATTGCTCATCCGATTGTTGCGGTGATTGAGGCTACGCTAAGGAAAGTCGTGAGCCTGCTGACGCCATCGGATAGGGCGGAAATCAGCAGCCGCAAGCAGTGGCTGCACGAATTAAGGGCTGCTATTTCACTTGCTCGAACGTCAAAGCTTCTGGGAGAGCGGGAAGAAAAGATAGTATTGGCTGCTGCGCATTTATCCACCCGGCCGGTGCGTGACATCTTCATACCTGCCCAGGATATATCGATGATTTATATCGGAAGCAGCCTGATGGACGCCCTCGTCAAGGCCCATCTTGATATGCACACCAGGTTCCCCGTGTGTGAGGTAGAAAACGACGCCCAGAGCATACAGGGATATGTGAATTTCAAGGATATCGTGGCGGCGTTGAAGATAAATCCTTCCGATCCGACCGTTAGAGGGATAACAAGGCCGATTCAAAAGGTCAAGGAGGACACAGCTTTGTCGGCCCTTCTTGAGATGATGATTCAGCAGAAAACGCACATCGTAATTGTTGTATCGCAGGAAGGAGCTGTACTGGGACTGGTGACACTTGAAGATGTTATCGAAGAGCTTGTCGGCGAGATCGAGGATGAATTCGACCGCTTGCCGACCTACATTCACACCTGCGGTACATCTTGTTGGATTATGGGAGGCGGCGTGCCAATGACTACAGTCGCATCGACAGTTGGGCTACAGTGGCAGGGTTCGGTTGGCGGCGGCCGGGTTCCCTCACTTGCCGAGTGGTGTGCTCAGCAGGCAGGGCCGGCCCCAAAGGGCGGCGAGGCCATCGAGGCTGATAATCTGCGGGTCCTGCCGCGCAAATTCCGCAGAAAAAAAGTGCTGGAAGCAACCGTGACGGCGAAAAACTAATCTGCATTATAAGATTGACAGCCGTATATAACTATTATATACTTTCATTTAGATGGGCGATGTAAAAGAGATATTCGATTGTACAGGTTTCCAGTGGGACAAGGGTAATATTGATAAAAATCTGGTAAAGCACCGTGTTACAAATTCGGAATGCGAACAGATATTTTTCAATGAGCCTTTGCTCGTTGTCGAGGACTTGAATCATTCTCAACGCGAAAGAAGATATTACGCTCTAGGACGGACGGATGCCGGAAGGCTGCTTTTCGTTGCTTTTACGATGAGGAATAAATTGATACGCATCATATCAGCAAGGGATATGAGCATCAAAGAAAGGAAGAAATATGAAAAAAAATCGCAAGAGGATACCGAAGTTCAAAAATGAAGATGAGGAAAGGAATTTCTGGAGCAAAAACGATTCCACTGATTACTTCGATTGGGATAAGGCGAAAAAAGTTGCTCTGCCGAATCTAAAGCCATCTGTTAAAACAATTTCCATAAGGCTGCCTGAAATAATGCTCGAGAAACTTAGACTTCTTGCCAATAAAAGGGATGTTCCATATCAATCTCTTCTGAAGATGTTTTTGGCCGAGAGAATACAAGCGGAATTAGGGATGGCAAATAAGAGGAGAACGCGTAACCTTCAATTGGTGGGATGAGGTACTCGCACTATCCACAAATCTCCGGCGGCAGAGCCAGCCAGGAAAAGGTGTCGGGCTGTAATAAAGTGGTTCCTGCACTGAAATCCTACAAGAAGAACCAGGATGTCAAATAGCAACGATTTTCAAAAAGCATTTGAGTTGATTAATAAAGCCAGCAGTATATTGATTACCACGCATACCAGACCAGACGGCGATGCCTGCGGCTGTATGGCTGCATTATCCGAGGTATTGACTAATCTGGGCAAAAAGGTACAGCTCTTACTGGTCTCGCCACTGCCGCAATGGTACCAGTTGCTTTTTGACCAAAAAGTCCCTGTTCTCGGAGAGGATGTCAGCGTTGAGCAGCTAATAGCGGGCAAATGGGGCGAATTCGACCTGATTATCATTCTCGATACGAACAGTCACAGTCAACTGCTGGAATTTGACCAGTACCTAAAGCAGGCTGATAAGCCCGTATTGGTGATTGACCATCATGTGACCAGCGACGGCCTCGGCGATGTGGAACTGGTAGACCCAGGTGCGGCGGCGACGGCTCTTATTGTTTACGATATGTTCAAATATGCAGACTGGCCGATAACTGAAAAAATCGCTCGCGAGCTTTTTGTTGCGATAGCTACTGATACGGGCTGGTTCCAATTCAGTAATACGGATAGCCGGGTCCTGCGGACTTGCGCCGAACTGATCGACGCCGGGGCAGATCCGACGCAGCTCTATCACGATTTGTATGAGAACTTTTTGCCACAACGGTTCAAGCTAATGATCGCCATGCTTAATACGTTGCAGTTGCATTTTGACGGCCGATATGCGACCCAGTATCTGTTGCAGCGGGATTTCGAGCGGAACGGCGCTTCGTATACAGATACCGAGAATCTCATCAACGAGTGTCAGCGGATAGGCACGGTGGAGGTAGCCGCTTTATTTGTTGAACTCAAAGATGGCCGAATCCGCTGCTCTCTGAGGAGCAAAGGCGCTGTCGATGTAAGCCGAATCGCCAGCAAATTTGGCGGCGGCGGCCACAAAACAGCCGCCGGCACATACCTGCCAGGCCCGGTACCAGATGCAATGCGACTTATTCAAATTGAGGTCGAAAAACAGCTTCAAGTTACATAGTAGATAGTGCTTGGTTAGGCAGAGCGGTCTTTGAAAAATGCTTTTGTGGCTTGGGAATAACTGATATAATATTTCTAAGGAACTTTGGGGAACGAGCTGCGTAGGGCAGGCTATGCCTGCCGATTGCGTAGCTATGGAGTGACCAAGATGGGTATGTTCAAGAAAAAAGTTAGAGTATCTAACATCAAGAAACCGGAGATGTTCTTCGAGGAGGAGTTCTGGATTGATACCGGGGCACTTTATTCTTTGGTGCCTGAGGACTATCTTGAACGGATAGGCGTTGAGCCTTCCGCAACCCGCAATGTAGTTCTGGCAGACGGAAGGCAGCAGGCCCGGCTTCTCGGCTTCTGCGATTTCCAAATTGAAGGATTAGAGGGTAACATACCCTGCCCAGTCATATTCGCTCCGAAGGGATCTCTTTTGCTACTTGGGGCTACCGCGCTTGAGAATTTCGGTGTCGAGGTTGATCCCATTAACAAGAGGCTCAAGCCGATTCTCGCTGTCATCGGCGTTTTTATCGCGTCAAGCGCCTTGCGTCGCAAGCAGACGAGTATATGAGCGTTTAGCTGAATGAGTGGTACGGGCGGTTGACGCCGCTCGCAGGAAACTCGTCGCTGCAGGCCCTTTACCCGCCGCATGATAACCGCCCTTTGTGATTTCGTGGATTGTGGATATAAAAATTTATCTGCAACTTGAAACGGTGAGTAAAGAATGGCGAGTAAAAATTGCAGGGGGAGGAAACAAAAGCGTAGAGCAGGTCAATCAGGTCAGCGCTCCGGAACTGGAAATAGAGATGCGGTTCTTGCACTTGAATACTATAACCATGCATTTGCTCTGTTTCACGATGAGCTAACACGTTCGGGATTCACTTCTTCAGAAGTACATCCAGTCCGGAAACGTTTTTGGCAGTTTGTTCCGCCTGGAATATATAGCCAGCATGAGGGCCGGATACTTCTGAAGACTTACCTCGGGACACTCGAGAGTGAAATCCGTGAGATAATATCGAAGTCCTCGCTTGCTTATTGGTTGCATCTTTACAGAAGGCTTGCACCCGGTCCCATTGGTGAAGATAGAAGTCCCATGACAATCGGCTTGACGAGGGCATTGCTAGAAAGCGCGATTCAGAAGTACGCAAAGTTTGAGCCGTGCAACAAAATAGGTTGTAGTGGAGACGTTCCTATCGAAAAGGTTTTATCCGGTTTGCTTATGAGCAAAGAATTCGATTTGGAGCGAAATCTTTTGAGAAATGCTGAGAACCAGCTCGTGCTGACATATTTTACCCATACGGATCTGGCCGAATTCTACAATCTTGAGAAGCTTGCCTATGAGGTATGGCGCGTTGGAGCAACTCTGAGAACAATTGGCAAAGGAGCGCCCTTTTTGGTAGAGGATGCGCCGCCAGATTTTGGTGATGATCGTTCAGATGAACTTGCAGACCTTCTGGAACATTATGATAATAGAAAAAGAGAGTTACACATTGCCGCAACTGGCGCGATTTTCGAAAGATTTAAGGATATAGACCATACAGGTCATGTGTTTTTGCCAACATACAATCTCGTGGGAGTCTCCTCTGACTCCTTGAAGGGTGGTTTGCGAAAGTTGTTAAAGATTGACTTTGTAATTCCACTACAGTTCAACTTCCTATGGGTGCCATTCGATCTGCGAGGATTTAGAGATGTTCACATCCCATTGGCACCAGCATTCAAAGATAAATTCGGTGTCTCGCTAGATGCGGTCCTGGCTGTTATTTCTTCCTTGTGCGCAAGAGCTTTGATTCTTTGGACAACGAGGACGCCCGATGCATTCTTACGGCACTGGCAGAGAGCCTACGAAGGTCCAAATTTGAAGACCTTAATCCAGAATGAGATTCATTATTTCTTGCCAGCAGGTTTAGGTATCCTTGGAATAGAAAAGCATCAAATTGATATTAATGAGGTTAATTCAGCCATCAGCTTTTGGGAGTTAACTACAGTGAAGCGAGGACAAATAGACCTGTCTTACTCTGGTCCTCACTACGTGCTACTTCCCTTCCAGAACGATAGGTGGTTTGTTGATTATGCCTGGATTCTACGACGGCTTTATGATCTGTTCGTGGGAGTCTCCGTTAGTGATCAGAATTATAAGGGGCAGGCTCTTGAGAAGGCTGTGGGGCGGCCATCGTCAGTGCTTCCAACCAGACGGTGTAAGGCTTTTGACGGGAGCGAAAAGGAGATAGACTGTGCCTATTCGGTCGGGAATCACCTGATCGTTGTTGAGTGCAAGGCCGTTGGACGTTCGATTGCTTATGATCGGGGCGATCCAAATGCTATTGCATATCGGCAGAAGAATGTTGTCGAAAGAGGATTGAATGAAGCTGATGAAAAGGCCGCATGGTTGGCAGAAAGACCGAGAGGCAAAAACTATGACATAACTTCGTTCGAAGATGTTCTTCCAATAGCGGTAAGTCCATTTGTTGAGTTCATCCCGAGTAAGGAATCGAGGTATTGGATATCGAACGATATTCCAAGAGTATTAACTCCCTCTGAGCTCAAAGAGTTGCTTGACAAGCCAGAGATTATTAATATAGCAATGAACCGTATTCGCGTGGATCAGGCTGGAGGACATGACAGATGTGATCGTCATTTTTAGCTCGCCGATGTCTGACTATCTATTTACAGGCATATCCCGATGCTGCTGGTCAGGTTTCAGGGCGTAAGCCACTGGCGGCAGAAGGCTGCTAAGTCGCAGTGGTCGATCCTGTTATCATTAGTTAAATCTGCGTCGAGTGGCTCTTCGGATTTTTGCCATTCGGCTGCCAGGATACAAAAATCGTAGAAATTTACAAAGCCATCAGAATTGAGGTCTGCTGAGCGGATGATCGAACCAATTTCGCCGAAGATGCCATAGCCTGAGCCGTCCTGGTCATCACTTTGCCAGACGGTGACAAATCTGCCGGCTTCGTTTACAGCAACGGCTGCGTTTCTCTGGTCGCCTGCGGTGAAAGTGTTAATCTGAAACTCATCGCCGATAGGAAGGCCGGCGCTATCGAACCGCTGACCAAATATGTCTCTTTCGTTAACGTTGGGGTCGACTCTGCTTTCCCATACAATTACAAATTCGTGCCAGTCGTTCATCGCCACCCGCGGATTCTGCTGAGAACTCCTGCGGGTGGCATTGACGACAAATTGTTCGCGCATTGGCGTGCCGTCCGGCTGGAACAGCCGGGCGTGAATATCATCGTCGCCGGCGCGGTTAGGGTCGCCGTCCCAAACGACCACAAAATGCCCGCTGCCGGCCATGGCAATAGAAGGCTGAGTAATAGAGCTGAAGCGCACCCTATTTACTTGCAAAGGTTCTGTCCTGACAGTACCCTCTGCGGTGTATAACCGAACCATTATTTTGTTGCTGCCATCTTCTTCCATCCATACTATCGCAAAGTTCCCGTCGTCATCCATTGCCGCCGTGGGATAACGGCAGTTCGCTGGTCCTTGGCTAATGGTGAACTCCAGCCCTCTCATCCAGCCTAAGCTATCATATAACTGGCCGCATATCGAAGTTTTATTCGGGTCTTCCAGAATGTTCTTGCTCTGCCAAACAGCCACGAATTGGCCGCTCGCATTGCCCGCGATACCGGCGTAAAGTTGTTGGCTATGGGCGTAGCTATTGGCTTGGAACTCGAGGCCGAGAGGCTGGCCGTCTGCTTCAAACCGTTGGCCAAAAATATCTTCGTCGCTTAATCCCGGTCCCTGCCAGGCGACTACAAAATTGCCAGTGGCATCCATTGCCACGGCCGGCCTTGCCTGGTTGCCGGCAGTGGTAGTATTGATTTGGAATTCGTCGCCCACAGGCGTGCCGTTTGGGTCGAAGCGCTGGCCGAAAATCCCGCCTGAGTCACCATCCTGGCGGTAGCTGTTCCAAACCACCACAAAGTTGCCATTGGCCTCCATCACTATAGCTGCGTCTTTCTGGTCCGATATTGTGTGCGTATTGACCTGAAATTCAGCGCCGCAGATCGAGCCAAAGACTGCGATGACAGCCAGATTTGTAAGAAATGCCTTGGTCATGTTCCTACCCTCCATACCTGTTGTAGGGCCCGCTTCTAAGCCGGCTTTCTTGTGCTAAAATCCTCGCGAAACTGGGTTTGCATATGACTAAAGAGCTTGTTGGCCGATTTGAGGGTGATTGTACGGAATTTGCACCTGCTGTCCAGAAAAATCCCTTGTTTTTGAATCTCGACCCGGTGCGAACATCATATTGGTGCTAAGCGTAAATAAATAGATAGGGAAAAAACAAAAAATAATTAAAAAAATCTTGACGGTGTGTCGATGTTGTAATAGAATTTATTGTGGAATGTGCACTGGGATTGTAATATCCTGGCAGAAAGGCTAAATCAGAATTTTGAGAAAAATCTTGATAACATTTGTGTTTTGGCTCTAAACTGCTCAGAGATAAGAGCTTAACTAAGCTTTTGAAAACCGCTGGCAGTTTAAGCAGCGGTTTTTTGTTGCTCTTTTTCAAGTTTATAAGTAAATTTACGAGCCCAAATCAGTTGTCGATTGACAATTTTCGATTTACAATCAACATTCGCCAATCAAAAATCGTAAATTGGTGTCGGGCTCGTAGCTCAGTTGGTTAGAGCGCACGCCTGATAAGCGTGAGGTCGGTAGTTCGAATCTACCCGGGCCCACTATCTTTGGCCAAAGGAAATCCTAAGTTCTAAGCACTAAATTCTAAACTTTAGGATTTAGAAATTAGAATTTAGAATTTCCCGCGTTAGCGGGCTCGGGGACGTAGCTCAACTGGGAGAGCGTCGGCTTTGCAAGCCGAAGGTTGCCGGTTCGAGCCCGGTCGTCTCCATTGTTTAGCCCCTCAATTTATTAAGGGGTTGCCCACTGAAGATGGGCAGTTCTTTGACAACTAAATATGCGGATGCGGGATAAGATCCCAAACAGATATGAGCGCTTAAAGGCGACTGACTTGTTCAATCAAAGATTGATATGGTCAAGTTACTAAGGGTGTGTGGTGGATGTCTAGGCGTCCAGAGGCGATGAAGGACGTGGCAGGCTGCGATAAGCCCGGGGCAGGTGCCGAGCAACCGTTAATCCCGGGATCTCCGAATGGGGCAACCCGGCAGGACTGGGCAACCAGTTCCTGTCATCTATGGCTGAATGCATAGGCCGTACGAAGCGAACGCAGGGAATTGAAACATCTTAGTACCTGCAGGAAAGGAAATCAACCGAGACTCCGTTAGTAGCGGCGAGCGAAAGCGGATAAGCCCAAACCCAGCACCTACTTTGCGCAGCAAAGTTAAATTCTAATATCTAAATCCTAAATTCTAAATGAATCCCAATAACCAAAAGCAAAAACTTCGAACCCCGTAGTTTTGAGAATTTAGAATTTGTGTTTTGATATTGTTTAGTATTTAGAGATTAGGATTTAGGATTTATACTTTTCTGTTCAAAGTAGGTGCTGGGGGTTGTGGACGCCGGCAAGCAGTTACAAAGGCATCGCCAGCAGAATCTGCTGGAAAGCGGAACCATAGAAGGTGATAGTCCTGTACGCTAAAGCGAGAGCCCTGCGTTACTGCCGGCGTACCAGAGTAGCACGGAGCTCGTGGAACTCCGTGTGAAGCTGGGGGGTCCACCCTCCAAGGCTAAGTACTACTGGACGACCGATAGTGAAAAGTAAGGTGACTGAACGATGAAAAGAACCCCTATTAGGGGAGTCAAAAGATCCTGAAACCGCACACCTACAAGCTGTGGGAGCCCTATGACCAGCACCTACTTTGCGCAGCAAAGTAGGAAATTCTAAATCCTAATCTCTAAATACTAAACAAATTCAAAATTCAAATGTTCAAATTTTCAAAACTTATTGTTTTGGTCATTTGAATTTTGGACATTCAATATTGTTTAGGATTTAGGATTTAGATATTAGGATTTCTTCTTTTCTGTTCAAAGTAGGTGCTGGTAATGGGTGACCGCGTGCCTTTTGCATAATGAACCGGCGAGTTACCGTCTGTGGCAAGGCTAACCCCTTCAGGGGGGCAGCCGTAGCGAAAGCGAGTCTTAACAGGGCGTCCCAGTCACAGGTGGTAGACGCGAAACCACGTGATCTACCCATGGCCAGGTTGAAAGGGATGTAAAAATCCCTGGAGGACCGAACTCACTAACGTTGAAAAGTTAGGGGATGAGCTGTGGGGAGGAGTGAAAGTCTAATCAAACGTGGCGATATCTCGTTCTCTCCGAAATAGCTTTTGGGCTAGCCTTGAGAAACTACTTTACGGGGGTAGAGCTACTGAATGGGGATTGGGGGCCACCAGCCTACCTGCCCCAACCAAACTCCGAATACCGTAAAGACTATCTCAGGAGTAAGACTGTGGGGGATAACCTTCATGGTCGAGAGGGAAACAACCCGGATCGCCAGCTAAGGTCCCTAAGTTCTGCTAAGTTCTAAAGGAAGTTGAACTGCTGTGACAGCCAGGATGTTGGCTTAGAAGCAGCCACCATTTAAAAAGTGCGTAATAGCTTACTGGCCGAGCAGTTTGGCGCCGACAATGAACGGGAATAAGCAGGATACCGAAGCTGCGGTCCCGCACCTACTTTGACAGCTCACCATCGGGTATATTCGAGGGTTTTATTTTAGTGGGAGCCTCGGATTTATTCGATTGTGGTTTGTCAAAGTAGGTGCGGGAGGTAGGAGAGCGTTGCTGTCAGCACTGAAGCCGTACGGTGACGAGCGGTGGAGCGGCAGCAAGTGATTATGCCGGCATAAGTAACGATAAAACAGGTGAGAATCCTGTTCGCCGAAAGCCTAAGGTTTCCTGGGGAAGGTAAATCCGCCCAGGGTTAGTCGGGCCCTTAGTCGAGGCCGAAAGGCGTAGACGATGGACAGCAGGTTAATATTCCTGCACTATGTACCGAAGGCTACAACTGTGGGGGTGACGCAGTGACAGAGGCTGGAAGCCGATTAGTCGTGGCTATCCTGCCAGAGGTGCCGCCGGTAGGCAAATCCGCCGGCACAAAGGCACCGAAGGACGGCAAGGGCCGATTTAAGATGCCCGAGCAGCCAAAGTTACTGCCGAGAAAAACCTCAAACAGGACAACGGTGCATATCCGTACTAAAACTGACACAGGTAGGCGAGGAGAATATCCTAAGGCGCTCGAGAGAACCGTCCTTAAGGAACTAGGCAATTTGACCCCGTAAGTTTGCGACAAGGGGTCCCTCCAGGTGCGCTTAATTCCGATTGAGCGCATGCTGAGGGCGCAGTGAAGTGGCTCTGGCGACTGTTTACCAAAAACACAGTTCTGTGCTAACTCGTAAAGAGGACGTATACAGAATGACGCGTGCTCGGTGCCGGAAGGTTAAGGAAGCAGGTTAACTCCGTAAGGGGTGAAGCTTGCGACCGAAGCCCCGGTAAACGGCGGCCGTAACTATGACGGTCCTAAGGTAGCGAAGTTCCTTGTCGGGTAAGTTCCGACGTGCATGAACCGCGTAACGACTGGAGCACTGTCTCGAGGACGGACTCGGTGAAATTGTAGATGCGGGGAAGGTACCGCATACCCGCGGCAAGACGGAAAGACCCCGTGAACCTTTACTGTAGCCTGGTATTGATGCCTGGCATATCATGCGTAGGATAGGTGGGAGGCGATGAAGCTCCGATTCCGGTCGGGGCAGAGCCAACGTTGAAATACCACCCTTGCTATGTTAGTCACCTAACTGTGACCCGTGAATCCGGGCGCAGGACAGTGCTAGGTGGGCAGTTTGACTGGGGCGGTCTCCTCCTAAAAGGTAACGGAGGAGTTCAAAGGTACACTCAGCGCGGTTGGCAATCGCGTGTAGAGCGTAAGGGTATAAGTGTGCTTGACTGCGAGACTTATCGGTCGAGCAGATGCGAAAGCAGGACCTAATGATCCGGTGATTCCGTGTGGAAGGGTCATCGCTCAACAGATAAAAGGTACTCCGGGGATAACAGGCTGATCTCGCCCGAGCGTTCATAGCGGCGGCGAGGTTTGGCACATCGATGTCGGCCCATCGCATCCTGGGGCTGAAGGCGGTCCCAAGGGTTGGGCTGTTCGCCCATTAAAGCGGTACGCGAGCTGGGTTCAGACCGGCGTGAGCCAGGTCGGTCCCTATCTGCCGTGGGCGTAGGAATCTTGAGGGGATGTTTCCTTAGTACGAGAGGATCAGGAAGCACCGACCTCTGGTGTACCGGCTGTCCTGCTAAGGGCACCGCCGGGTAGCTATGTCGGGAAAGGATAACCGCTGAAAGCATCTAAGCGGGAAGCCCACCTCAAGATGAGGATTCCTTTGCCGCACCTATTTTGCTCAGTGAGGATGTCATGTATTGTGTGTATGTCTTGGCTGAACTTGAAACTGAAAAGACCTACATAGGCTTTACCAAAGACCTGCACGAAAGGCTCGCTCGACATAATTCTGGTAAAGGCTCAAGGTACACGAAATCGGGCACGTGGAAACTCGTTTATTACGAAGCTTTCCTCAGCAAGAAAGATGCCCAGAGCAGAGAGTGAAGACTGAAACACGAAGGTAGAGCTAAAAGACAACTGTTCGAACGTATACGCGAATCCCTTACTGGTCAAAATAGGTGCGGCATGAAGAGCCCTGATAGACCATCAGGTTGATAGGCCGGGTGTGTAAGCGCAGAAATGCGTTCAGCTAACCGGTACTAACGCTCAATCACTTGACCATATCAATCATTGGTTGACAGGTCACGCTCATATTCGCATCTGCATATTTCTGGGAAATTCGAAGCACTAAATTCTAAATCCTAAACAATATCGAATTTCCAAAACTCAAATGACCAAAAAGTTTGGAGCATTTAAAAATTAGAATTTAGAATTTGTTTAGTATTTAGATATTAGAATTTAGAATTTGTCCCCCATTCTTGCTTTCGCAAGAAAGCATGGGGGATAACGATCTTCCTGGTGACCATACGTACGGGGAAACGCCTGTTCCCATTCCGAACACAGAAGCTAAGCCCGTGCGGCCGATGGTAGTCGCTTCGCGGCGAGAGTAGGTCATCGCCAGGATTATATAAGCCCCGACGGTGAGAATCGTCGGGGCTTTCCTTTTGCACAAATTTTGTTTGACGTTGATTAAAGCAGGATTTATACTATTTAAATATGGGATTGACAAAGGTAACAACAAAGGTTTCACCCTTTGGAAGCGGGAAAAAGTTCTATGAGGCGGTTTTCCTTGTGGATACTGGCGCTACTGATTCGATGGTTCCAGCGCCTGAGCTTGAGAGAATCGGCGTCAAAAAAGAAGGGAAGATGTCGTATGAGTTGGGCGATGGAACTGTTAAAGAATATCCTTTTGGCCTTGCTCGCATAGAATTTATGGGTGAGACAACAGCAGGCCGTGTCATTTTTGGTCTGGCCGGCGCGGAGCCGATTCTCGGCGTCACAGCCCTTGAGTCGGTGGGGATCATGGTGGATCCCGTGACTAAGACGCTAAAGAGGTTGCCGGCAATTCCCTTGAAATGAAGATATGGGCGAGAGTAGGTCATCGCCAGGATTTATAAAGGCCGAGTGCTAACCACACTCGGCCTTTTCCTTTGGCCAAGACTTGGTTTGACATCATTCAGCACGGACTTTAGACTGTTATTTTGGTTGCTGAGATGTGATGAACTGTAACGTAGGTGGTTGCATATGAAAGCCATAAACCATGACTATATTTAATTTATTCCGCAAGGAAGACCCGGAAAAGGTGTATGAACAGATCGGCCACGGCATAGTTATGTCTTCTTTGCAATATCGTCAGGAGATTGAAACATCAAATGAGCGGTATTCAGCAGATGCAGGTGCTGAAATAGCTTACTTCCTTCTTCATATGTTCGACAAACAACTGTTTGAGCAGGTGGGACCCAAAGCCCGAGATAAGATATTTGACAAAGTAGCAATTAAGGTTCTCGGTGATTATGCAAGGGCTGTATTGAAACCAGAGACGCCCATAGAGATAGTACTCCAATTGGGCAAATCGATGCTCGATACGCTAAACGAGAGGCAGAGAATTTACTCGAAGTGTCAGTGTTTAGTGAGAAAGGATTTTCCTTTCCCTAGTAGGGGAACTACCGTGTTTGCCTTATCTTTCTACATTCACAAAGCCCTAAGAAAGACAAGCAGAGACGATGTTGACGAAATTCTTTGTGGTAAGCGAGATATCGATAATTCAGAATTAGAACATTTCCCAGATTATAGGGATATATTAAAAGTGTATGTATATGGAGACTGTAGCATCTTTACAGAGTTCCTTTCTATCCCGCTTTTCGCATCTGGCCCGTTCTGCTGCGATGCAACACCTTTATTGTCCAATCTCGCCTGACGATACGTACGTCCCGCTGCATATCAAG
>Ga0315312_1000484_pt1 | contig 46290 bp, 36 predicted proteins | sample TDP7_MG_FD_203629 | JGI IMG/M metagenome (GOLD analysis project Ga0315312, IMG submission 203629) | Freshwater sediment microbial communities from Lake Towuti, South Sulawesi, Indonesia - TDP7 | ecosystem: Environmental > Aquatic > Freshwater > Lake > Sediment | place: Indonesia: South Sulawesi... | reverse complement strand
ATCTCAGAATCACCAAAGACGAGTTCGGCCAGATATTCTTGCAGTTCGATACCGAGGATCAGCGTACTTACATCATTGAGGCAGCGGATTCCCTTTCGCCACCGCCCGCATGGGCGGGCGTCTCGGCCATGGTGGGCGACGGCCAGCGCGCCACCTGGCTGACGACACGCCGCTGGAGCAGGACCCTCGGCGGGGACGGCGTGGCGTGTTCCGTCCAGCAAACCTCCGATGGCGGCTACATTCTGGTAGGCGACCAGGTGCTCATTAAGACCGACCAGAACGGCGACGAAGATTGGAGGAGACCCATCCCGGGCACTTCCCTTCAGCAGACCTCCGATGGAGGCTACGTCGTTGTAGGCAGCTACCTGATCAAGACCCACCAGAACGGCAACGAAGATTGGAGCAGACCCATCGCGGGGAGTTGCGTCCACCAAACCTCGGACGGCGGCTATATCGTGGCGGGCTCCAGCAGCAGCTTCGGCGCGGGCAACTACGACGTCTACCTTATAAAGACCGACGCTAACGGCGCTATTGGCAAGACGGGTTGGACCAGGACCTTCGGGGGAACCGGAGACGCATTCGGGCGGTCCGTGCAGCAAACCTCCGACGGCGGTTATATCGTGGCAGGCTCTACGGGCGGCCCGCCGGACGTGTACCTCATAAAGGCGGACGCCCGCGGCAACGAGGTCTGGAGCAAGATATTCGGCGGAACTGCTCTTGACACTGCGCATTCGGTGCAACAGACCTCCGATGGCGGCTACATCGTGGCAGGCGTTACGCGAAGCTTCGGTGCGGGGGGATACGACGCCTACCTCATAAAGACCGACCAAGACGGGAACGCGCCCCCGCCAGAGCCGACCCTAGTCTGCGTTGTAGTTTCAGGCCCCGGCCAGGTCAACGAGAACTCCTCCGCGGACTGCATCGCTACGGCCGTTTGGGACGATGGCTCAACGGAGGATGTGACCGACTCAGCCGCGTGGTCTCCGGATTCCGGGGCACATTATTTCACCAGCCCCGGCCATCTCGTCACCGGCGAGGTTGCTTCCGACGAGCCTATCACCCTTTCCGCCTCCTTTGAGGGCCAGACGGGCGTGAAAAATATCACCGTGAAGAACATACCACCGATATTGACCTCCGTCACAATTTCAGGCCCGGACGAGGTTGACGAGAACTCCTCCGCCGACTACACCGCTACGGCTCATTATGAGGACGCCTCAGAGGAAGATGTCAGCGATTCAGCCTCTTGGTCGCCCGATTCCGGCAAACACTATTTCAGCAGCCCCGGCCATCCGCTCACCAGCGAGGTTTCTTCCGACGAACCCCTCGCCCTCTCCGCCTCCTTTGAGGGTCAGACCGGCGTGAAGAATATCACCGTGAAGAACGTACCCATACTGACCTCCGTCACGATTTCGGGGCCGAAGGAGGTCTTCGAGAACTCCTCCGCCGACTATACTGCTACCGCGCACTGGGACGATGGCTCGACGGAAGATGTGACCAGTTCGGCCTCCTGGTCCCCCGATTCCGGGACACACTACTTCAGCAGCCCGGGACACCTCGTCACCGGCGAGGTTGCTCTGGACGAACCCCTCACCGTTTCCGCGTCCTACGAGGGGCAAACCGGCGTGAAGGACATGACCGTGAAGAACGTACCCATACTGACCTCTGTCACGATTTCCGGGCCGGACGAGGTCAACGAGAACTCCTCTGCCGAGTATGCCGCGACAGCCCATTGGGACGATGGCTCAACCGGGGATGTCACCAGCTCTGCCTCCTGGTCGCCGGACTCCGGCAAACACTACTTCAGCAGCCCCGGCCACCTAATCACCGGGGAAGTTACTGCCGACGAGCACCTCACCATTTCCGCGTCGTACGGCGGGAAATCCGGTACCAAATCGGTCACCGTGAGGCAGACCCCCGTGGTCGTTGTTTGGAGCAAGACCTTCTCAGGCGGTTGGGGAGCGAATTCTGTCCAGCAGACCTCCGATGGCGGCTACATCGTGGCCGGCACCACTTGGACCCTCGGCGCCGGGGGCAGCGACGTCTACCTGCTAAGGACCGACGCCGACGGCAACGAGGTTTGGACCAGGACCTTTGGCGGAACAAACAATGACGAGGCGAATTCCGTCGAGCAAACCTCCGACGGCGGCTATATCGTGGTCGGCCGTAAGTACATCTCCGGTGCCCAATTCGATGTCTACCTTATAAAGACCGACGAAAACGGCAACGCACCCCCGCCAGAATGACCCGCGGATCAGACGGTGCACCCTTGACCCGTTGAAGCGGCGGCGGGAGCAGCTATTAACAACCTGGTTTCCGCAGAATCGGGTTCCCGCGTTTCAGGGAATGATTCACCGTCGTGCAGAATCTGACCGCCTCGCATTCGCTCGCACTTCTGTCAGCTTCCTCCCTCATCGGACAGATTGGAAAAGCGAAAGATAAGCTTGCTCCAGTTTCCCATCGGCCACGTTGGAAATATCGCGGCGGATGAAATTCGTCCCTCGCGTTTTCGTTTTTCGGCCTGCGGACTATTGCCTGACAAGCGGATTCCGCCTCAATTCCGGGCACGGCCTCAACTACACCAACATCGGCAGAATGCACAGAGTGCCCGCGCTCGAACAGGTCAACATCGGCCGCCGCGCGGCTATGCCTGATGGCTGCACCCTCCAGCCGCGGCCCCGCGGAATCTTGCCTTGACATTCGGTGCTTTGCTCAGTGACTTATTAAGGGGATAAGAAGTAGAAAAACAGCCGTTCGTCTCGCCGACACGCGTCGAGATCGTTGCAGACCTCGCGGTGAGGTCGCTGAGCGGTCGAAAGCGGCACCCTGCTAAGGTGTTGCGGGGGGCAACCTCCGCCCTGGGTTCGAATCCCAGCCTCTCCGCCATTGAACGTGCGGTGAGGAGCTAATCCGCCCGGAGTTCCATTTTCACAAGAGGGAGGGTCCGAGAGCAGGGATGCTCAAGAGAAACCGCGACCTTTAAGATGGGTGAGGGCGTGCACCTTATCCAGATGACGGTCCGGTCACAAACTCATTTCCACGCGCCGGGCACGGAACGGTCGTATGGACCCCAAACGGTCTGCGCGCGTCTCCGCGTCTTCTTCGGCCACGATTGCCAGTAAGGCAGAAGGACTGTCTGAGGCAAGCTTTGTACGCTGGAATGATGACTGCGATTTGGGAGTTTCAATCGGGGGGTTGAGACAGTCTACTGTTGCCGGTTCCGTGCTCGTTCCAACGCCTCTGCTACGCCCGGCATGTCGCGGAGCGTGGAAAACTCTGCGGTCCGTATCGTGCTCCAACATACTTGGCAAAATCTTCCTCAGTCATGCTCTGGAAAACCTTTCCGAAGGAGCTGACCGTTGCCCTGAACAAGGAAGAGCCTTCCTTGGTAGCCCGCAACACAAGCTCGATGCCCGCCGATCCCAACTCCCCACCATCCCCACTCACCAACGCAAACCTCGCCCGACCGGAGGTCCTGCTGACCTTGCTCCGGCTCCCCCTGCCGAACGCCCTCGCCTCCTGCCGCTCCCTTCCCGCCCTGAGCCGGGACCACCAGTAAAACTGACTCTCCTTCAGCTTCCGCTGCTGGCAGAACCGTCGAATGGACAGACGACTCCGAGCCGCCTCCCCTATCACCCTGCGCCAATGGCGCTCGTTCTCCACATCCCGCCGCTTCTCCTGTCGTTCCATCTCCATCCTCCTCGGCTTGTCACACGCGAACCCTTCACAGACCCTCAACTTCCCCAAGAGTATCCTTCATATCCCAATTACCCGGAAGATGGCTTCGCCCGACGCTTACCCCGGTTCAATATGGCCTCAAGCAGGTCCACGTAACATCGGCACCTCTCCTCAGGTACCACCTCGCCGTGCCCGGTTCAAACTGAAGATTCGATTCCCGCAAGGCCACGGGGTCGAACCACTTGCCATCGTAGGGTGAGCCCTCTACTTTGACCTTGAAGGCAACAGTGTACTTCTCGGCCAGGGGGTCCCACTCGTACACGCAGTCCGCTACTGCCGGGGACGGTCCCCCCTGTGCGACAGCCGTCAGTGTACAAGTAGCATCGTTGAGAGCAAGTGTGGTCGGGTAGGGCCAGTTGAACATCGTCAGACCCTTCCTCAACTCCACATCGATCGAGCCCGTGGGGGCCATGGGCACCTTACCCAGGAAGGTGATGGTTTCCACAAGGTTGCCTGTGTTCATTCTCACAACCCAGAAGCCTTCGCCGAACTCGAATGCCATCGTCGAGTCCGAGCCGGAATGGTCCTTCCACTTTTTACCTTGGAGCCTCGCCTTCTGGTAGTCCTGCACCTCGGCGTCCCACTTCCATACCTCCTCATTATTTATGAGATTCTCGCCAATCATATGGCCTACACATCCCTTTGGCCCGTTGAGCACGTTACTGGGGGCAGAACCGACCACCGTGGGCATCAGCGGCATGGAATGCATCGTCATCTTGTCTTTGAACGTATCAACTGTAACGAATCCCACCGGCGGTGTGATGAGACTGCCCGAGGAGTCTTGCGCCCGGTAAAAGCGCATCCGCGTGCTGCTGCTGAGCACGTTATTATCCATCCAAGCTTGAGGACCAAGGTAGGTGCCAAAGGTCGCTTTCTGCCAACCCACCGAACCGACCAAATCGTCCGTGTACCACACCTCGTACGTAGTTGACGGCGCGAAGTCATTCCACTGAAGTTTCACATTGACCCCCAATGCTTCAATCATTTCTACCTCCGGTGGGGGCGCCTGCGCCGGAGAAACCCTCGGAAGAGAAACCAACGACGCCACCACTGCAACCAAAACCATTGGCTTTTTCATCATGGGCCTCCCAGAAGGAACGCCTGCGATTAATGTTGGTTTAGAAGTCGAACCCAGGACTGGGTTGACCGGTACTTTTACAAGGGCCTCGGAAACGGTTGCTCTCGCAAGGACGCCAAGCCGACGCCGTAGGTCTTTGAGTCAACGGCTGGCCACGAGCCCGAGCCAAAATTCGGACAAACATCTTGCTGCCCTCCGTTGGTTCGCAGTGCCCTCACCTTTGAGAATGGCAGGGGCCACGCTGCACCCCTGAAGCAAGGAGGTTCCGCAAGAAGACTCCCCTCCACATCCTGGGACTAAATCCACGTGTCATGGCTCAATAGAGCTGGGATCATCCTGCTGCTTGCCCCTCCTCGAGTCAAGGCTTTTTTGTGGCAGGATTTTCCTCGAAAATTTGGTCGTATCCCCCAGCCTTACAATGGAGCTGCTGCCCTTTCCGGGTTCACTTTGTACCCTGATACTGCCCTTGTGTCCCGCCGCCCGGGTCGGGGTGAGCGCCAGGCACAGGCCGATGCCCTCCGCCCTCGCGCTGAACAATGGATCAAAAACCTACTTCAGATTCTGTTGGGAAAGGCCCGCACAGCCCTGCCCGTCAAGAATTCCATCACCCAATCCAGCCCCGGAACCCCGGAGGACGGCGCCAATCGCCCCCCTCCGGCATTGCCCGGACCGCGTCGAGACCCAGGTTCCCAGGGACTTTCACAAGTTGATTGGGGGCAACGTACGTCTCGCCAGGCGCCTCATCCAGTTGGGCCACCACCTCAGAATCCTGGCGCATCCGGTTATGGGAAAGCACCTCGGGCAGAACATCGTTGACGGCGGCTCCCCATCGGGTCGGAGACCTGGTGCGGCCGAACCCAGGGAGGCTGGCGATGATTCTTAGATACGCCCGCCTCCTTCTCCACAATTCCGAGTGTCTCTTTCACGTCAGGTTCGAGGTTTTCCAGGGTCATGTCGAGGAAGTAGGCGGCATTCCCGATGGCCCCGAGGCCCCTGGCGGAATGGAGCAGATGCCTGGAGGTGGTCAGCTCATTGGAGACGAGCGACTCAATACTCGGCGGGCAGGGATTGCAGCTGCTGGTAGGTGAAGACGGGGCCGTCCTTGCAGACGTAGAGGTTGCCGATGTTGCATCGGCCGCATTTGCCTATCCCGCACTTCATGCGCATTTCGAGTGAAACGACAATCATCTCCGGCGGAAAGCCGAGGCCTAAAAGCATGGGGAAAGTGAACTTCAACATGATGGGTGGGCCGCAGACGAGGGCGATGGCGTTTTCAGAAGAGGGGGCGACCTCCTTCAGAACAGTGGGGACGAATCCTTCTCTGCCGGTCCAGGATTCATCTCCTTTGTCAACGGTCACATACATCTCGATATCTTCACTGCCCTGCCACTCCTTCAGCTCTTCTTTGTAAATCAGCTCGCCCGGGCTTCTGGCTCCGTAGATGCAGGTGAGGTTCTTGATGCGGCGGCGGTTCTCTGGGGCGAGGAGGTAGCGGATTGTACTTCGCAGGGTCGTGAAAGCGAAGCCGCCGCCTATGATGACGACGTTTTTTCCTTCCATGGCCTCAACTGGATAGGGCTTGCCGAGGGGACCTCTCACGCCGATGACCCTTCCCTCCTCGGAATTGTGGAGGTCAGAAGTAACGACGCCAACCTTCTTGACGGTGAAAAGGAGGTAACCTTCTTCCGTCGGAGAAGAGGCGATGCCGATGGGGGATTCGCCTTTCCCGAAAATGGAAAGCTCGGCAAATTGACCGGGGAGGTACTGGAAAGCCCGCCGGTGGCCCTCGTCGAGGAAAGCAAGCTTGAACGTCTTGATGTCCCTGTCGGCGTTCTCGATGGTTATCTTCTCGATCTTCGCCGGGAATGGAATATACGGATTTCGGTTGCCGTCTCCGTTCACCGTGTGATCACCTCCCTGAGGTCGAGGTTGACCGGACAATTCTTTATGCAGCGGCCGCACCCCACGCAGAACAACTCGCCGTGGTTCTGGACTGAATAGCTGAACTTGTGCATGAAGCGCTGCCGGACTCTCTCTTTCTGGCTGGGACGAGGATTGTGACCGGAAGCGTGCAGGGTGAATAACGGATACATGCAGGAATCCCATGTCCGTAACCTTCGCCCCTTCTCCCTGACTGTTTCGTCGGTGACGTCGAAGCAGTGGCACGTCGGGCAGAAGTAGGTGCATATTCCGCAGCCGAGGCACTTCTGGGAAGGAGCCGCCCAGAGGTCCGAATCGAAAGCCCTTGCAAACTTCTCAGCAACGCCGTCGAGTGAGATTTTCTTCAAGCGGGAAGCAGCTTCCTGTGCCAATTGCTCTTTCTGGCTGACCTGCTTCTTGCTGGCTTCGCTGGTCATTTCGGAGAACCGATTGAGAAAATCTTCTCCACGCGGGGAAGCGGGGTCGAGAAGAAGCGCTTTGCCGAGGTCGAAGAGGAGAATGTCGGAGCCTTCGGTGCCAGCGGGGCTGCCGCCGACGGAGGTGCAAAAGCACGTGGTCTCCGGGCTGAGGCAGGCTGCCGAAATGAGGATTGTGCTATCCCGCTTTTGCTTGTAATAGAAGTCCCCGGGCTCCTCGAGGAAGACCTTGTCCATCAGCCATACAGCTCTTGCGTCGCATGGACGAATCCCGAGGAGAACTTTTTTCTCTTCGGCAGAGACCGCATCCTTGAGCATGTCGCCGCCACAAAATCGGCAGATGACTTCCGACTGGGGAAGGAAAAAGTTCTTGGGAGACATCTTGAAGTTGCCGTATGCGAAATCGAGCGGAGGCTTCTCCGCGATTTCGGTCAAGGTAACTTCACCGCCGTTGCGAACGGGGCCGTACAGCCGATGTCCGGCTGCGATGATTAGGCCTGCCAGCTCTGGGAGTTTTCTTTTGTCAATGGTTCTTGGGGTCATATCCTCGGCCATCAACTATGGTTCGGTGATAAAGGACTGGTCATCATCCGTCTTGAAAGTGCAAAGCGGGGGAGGCTCCTCGACGGAAATGCCCGCCTCGTATCCGAAAAGCTCCTTGACGTCCTTAACCATCTTTCGAGTGAAAACGCGAAGGTCAATGCTCATCGGGCAAGCGCGGACGCATGCGCCGCAATCAACGCACCGGCCAGCCTGATGAAAAATTCGGCCCAGATGGTAAATCATGACCTCGGAGAGGTCCGTGCCGACGCCGATCCACTTGGGTTGAGTTTGCTCCGCGAAACAAGTGGCGCAATAGCAGTTTGGACATGCCTGGCGGCATGCGTAGCACCGAATGCACTTGGAGATTTCGCGCACAAAATAATCCCATCTCTCGCGCGGGGATTTCGCTTCAAAATCCGCGACATCCGTGAAGTCCCGTTCAGCTTTCTTTTCAGGAATCTCCGGCCTGACGTGGAGGTCGCATACAGGCGCCTCCGGGTGAGGGCAATCCTTGCAGGAATCGAAAAGGACTTCGTCTCTTCCGAGGCGGATTTCCTTGCCTCCGTCAAGACGCACGATGACGCTGGCATCTTCGGCAGCCTCTCCACTTACGGGCTCCTTGTGGTCAAGAGCACGCAGCACTTTTTTCAGGTCAACGATTCCTCGACAGGGGACGCCCAAGATGATGACGTTTTCCCTCGGAGCCTGCTTCTCTTTGACCAAGCCGATTATAGACCGACCGTCGCATCCTTTGGCGACAATCGCAACCTTTGGAGGCTGCCAGCCCTTCGGCTTACCCTCTTTCGAGAAGAGGTGTGGGAGATAAGCCGCCAGATTATTCGAGCAGAAGCCATCCCAGACGAGCCTGTCCACTTCCTCCGCGCTGGTTATGAAGCAAGGGGTCGTTCGCAGAGGAAGAGTCCCCCTCTCGTAGCCGATGAGAAGGTCTATTTTGCCTTCCTCGAACAGCTTTCTCGCTGCGCTTTTCAACTCTTCGGACGTTCGCACGTTTGCGCTCATATCAGCTTGTTCAGCTTTTGGATCGGACCAACACGCCTGACCCCCTCAATCACCTTCTGGAGAATCTGGGCGAAACGGCCGCCTTCGGCGGCGGACACCCACGAGAACTGAACCCGCTCCGGTTCAATCCCGACGTATTCGAGCCAGTTCTTCAGCAATGCGAACTTTCTCCTGGCGACGAAATTGCCGCTGATGTAATGGCAATCGCCCGGATGACATCCGGAGACGAGCACACCGTCAACACCCTGCCGCAGGGCGCTGAGGATGAAAAGAGGATTGACCCTGCCAGAACAGGGGACGCGTATGACCCGCACATTGGTCGGATATTGAATCCGGCTCACCCCTGCCAGGTCGGCGCCCGCGTAGGAGCACCAGTTGCAGAGAAACGCCACGATCCGCGGCTGCCAGTCACTAACCTGAGTGCTATCCTGCTTTTCGGCTGTCTTTTCTTTTTCTGCGGTTTCCATGTTTGTCACAGTTCGGCCAATGCCGCGAGAACCTGCTCGTCGGCAAATCCTTTCAAGTCAATTGCGTTCGACCGACAGGATGCGGCGCATGCTCCGCACCCTTTGCACAGCGCCTCGTTGACGACGGCGATTTTCTTTTCTGGGTCGAGCTCGATAGCCTTGTATGCACAAACCTCTACGCAGACGCCGCAGCCACGACATCTTTGCTCGTGAACTCGAGAGACTTTCCCCTCCGCTTCGATCTCGGTCTTGCTCAGGATGGTGCTGGCTCTTCCGGCTGCGGCTCGGGCCTGGGAAATTGTCTCCGCAATATCCTTCGGATAATGAGCAAGCCCGCATACGAAGACGCCATCAGTGGCGAAATCCACGGGACGAAGCTTCACGTGGGCTTCTAAGAAGAATCCGTCGGCATCCAGGGGCACCTTCAGCAACTGGGAGAGCCATGGATTGTCGCGGCTTGCGACAATCCCCGCGCTCAAAACAACCATGTCCGGGTGGAGAGAGAGAACCCGATTGAGGATTTGGTCCTTGACGCGGACCTCTAACTTTTGTGCGTTTTTAGAGACGGTGGGCTTTGCTTCCTCGTCGTAGCGGATGAAAATGACTCCTCTTTCCCTGGCGTTCTGGTAGTAATCCTCCTTCAGCCCATAGGTGCGCACGTCCCGGTAGAGAACGTACACGGCAAAACCGGGATTGATTTGCTTCAATTTCAGAGCATTCTTGACGGCAGTGCTGCAGCATACGCGACTGCAATAAGGATGAGATTCATCGCGCGAGCCAACACACTGAATCATCACCACCGACTTCATCCTGCCAAGGCAGGACTCGGGGTCTTTGCCATTTTCATAGATTAACTGCTCGAGTTCCTCCTGGGTGACGATGCGCGAATCCTCCGCGTAGAGATACTCCTTCGGCTCATACGGGACGCCCCCTGTGGCGACGATGACCACGCCGTGCTCGATCGTCTCCGGCACGCCCTCCAGCGTCGTCTTGAAATTCCCGACATAGCCGGATATCTCCTTGATTCGGGCGCCGGTATAGACAGCGATCATGTCGTTTGCTTCGACCTTCTCGATAAGGGACTGAAGAAACGGGGCTGTCTCGCTCCCGTCGAGGGTATATTTGACCTTCCTCAGGTTGCCGCCGAGTGTCCCCTCCTTCTCCACAATCGTCGCCGGAAAACCCTGTGCCGCAATGTCGAGAGCGGCTGTCATCCCGGCGAGTCCGCCGCCAATCACCAACGCGGACTTCCTGACCGGCAAGCTCATCCTGTGAAGCGGCTCAAGACGAGCGACTTTCGAAACAGCCATGCGCAGCAGGTCTTTTGCTTTTTCCGTAGCAAGCTGTGGCTCTTTCTGATGGACCCACGAGCATTGCTCTCTTATGTTTCCGAACTCGAAGAGATAGGGATTCAACCCGTATTCGCGGAGAGTGCTCTGGAAAAGAGGCTCGTGCGTTCGCGGAGTGCATGCGCAGACCACCACGCGGTTCAATCCTTTCTCCTCAATCGCCTCGCCAATTACCTTCTGGGCATCCCGCGAGCAGGCGAAAAGGAGATGGTCGGAGTGAACAACCTGCGGCAAGCTCCGCGCGTACTCGGAAACCGCCTCGACATCTACTGTGCCGGCGATGTTAATGCCGCAATGACACACAAACACGCCGACCCGAACCGGCTCGCCGCGTATGTCCCGCTCGGGGGGAAACTCCTTCTTGATGATTCTGGCCTCAAGGTCTGCGACGGTTGCTGCCGCAGCGGAAGCTGCCGCACTGGCTTGCATGACCGATTCCGGTATATCCTTTGGTCCAGCGAGGCTTCCGCAGACGAAGATGCCCGGCCTGGCGGTGTTGACCGGCGCGAATGTGTCGGAGGCAATGAAGCCGTCGCCGTTGAGATTGATGCCGAGCTTCCTTACTAACTCCCTCTGCGGCGGCGAACTGACAAGCCCAACGGAAAGAACCGCAAGCTCGAAGGATTCCTCGACGAGGCGCCCGTCGTCGGTGTTATGGCGAATTATCAGGTTCTCCGTCCGGGGGTCAACCTCGACGGAAGAAATTCGGCCGCGGATGAAGCGTGTCCCCTGCTCGTCCCTGGCCCTGTCAATGAACTTGTCGAAGTGCTTTCCGTAGGCGCGGATGTCCATGTTGAAGACAGCCACATCCACGTCGGGGGAATGTTCCTTTGTGATGATGGCGTCCTTGGCGGCCTGCATGCAGCAAATTGCCGAACAGTACCTGTTGCCCACCTGCATGTCCCGCGAGCCGACGCACTGCAAAAAGGCGATGCTCTTCGGCTCTTTTCCGTCGGAGGGGCGTTTCACGTGCCCCGCGGTGGGGCCGGAGGCGCTGAGAATGCGCTCGTACTCGATGCTTGTCATGACGTTTGGGAAGGTTTTGTAGCCGTACTCGTCCTTGAGCACGGCATCGAACTCGGCGGAGCCGGCCGCCAAGACGACTGCCCCCACCTCCACGTCGAGAATCCGCTCCTTCTGCTCGAAGTCAATGGCCTTCAGCTCGCAGAACTTCTCGCAGACGCGGCATTTCCCTCTCTGGATGTAAATGCAACTGTCCCTATCAATGATTGGGATGGCCGGGACTGCCTGCGGAAAGGCGATATGAATGCACTTGGTCTTGGTCAACCCCTTGTTATAAACATCGGGGATTCTCACGGGGCATTTGGCCATGCATACGCCGCAGCCAGTGCATTTCTCCTCGTCCACGTAGCGCGGCTTCTTGAGGATTGTGACGCGGAAAGCCGGCGCCTCGCCCTCTATATTCTGGACTTCCGCATTGGTGATGATGGTGATGTAGGGGTGGCTGGCGGCTTCCACCAATTTCGGAGAAAGGATGCACATCGCGCAGTCATTCGTGGGGAAGGTCTTGTCCAACTGCGCCATCCTCCCGCCGATGCTTGGTCCGCTCTCGACCAGGTAGGTCTGGATTCTCATTTCCGCCATGTCGAGGGTTGCTTGAACTCCGGCAATTCCCCCACCGACGACGAGAACGCTCTTGTACATCTCTAATCACCTAAAATACGTTTTGCCCTCCTCTTTTTGCGGAGGGCAAACGAAACTATCTTGGCCATCATCTCTGTCTTATGAAGACGGGCTTTATCTTTTCCCCGGGGCGACCATTCCTGGATATACTTCTCCTGCTTAGCCCCATTGTAAATTTTCTCACCGACGTTTGTGCGGACCATGGTGGTTGTATAACCATCGGGCGAACCCAGTCCGCCGCAGGATATATCGGCGTAATCGCACGCGAAATCCGAACACGCAAAGCAGGCTGGCCTCGCGACGTCGTCCACTACCTCGAAGGGGACGTGCACGACCTCGCCGTTCTCCTGCGTGACAATGACGTTGTCCTTGATGTTCAGTTTTCGGATTTTGCTCAGGCGGACGCCTATGTTTCTCTCAAGCTTTTTGCGAGCAGCTTCGTCGAAGGAAAAGTTTTCCATGCAGAAAAGACCTATGGTCAGAGTTATCGCGTCGGAGGGGACAACCCTCAAGAGCTGCATCTTGCGGAACGTGTAAATCTGACAGGGCGTCCCGACCAGAGCGATTCTCTCGAGGTTTCGCTCTCCGAGTCCCTTGATGTCCCTGATAGAGGGGACGAAGCTGTTGTATCGCTTTCCGATCTCGTCGAGGTGGAATGTTTCCTCAAAGTGCGAGCCAGCGGCTTCGATAAGCTCTTCCGGCTTTGTGGCCACCATCGGCTGACGCGCGAAAGGACCGACCCTGCGGGAGACGATCGCCGCCTGGATCAATCCCTTATCGAGTGCGTAAGTCAGGAGCGATGTGACGACCCCGCCATCGGTGCAGACTTCCGCTGTTTTCGGAGAAGTTGTTCTGGCAGAGACGAGCTTGCGGTAGTGCCCGATAGGGGGCTTCCACGCCATCTTTTCGTCGAGTTCGTCGTTGAGGGCCTTTATCTGCGGGCAAATAAGGTAGCAGATGCCGCACTTGACGCACTTCTCATCGTCAACGAGGCGAGGCGTCCCATCTTCTTCAATCTGGAGGGCGTTGAATTCTCCGGCGGAGCAGAAGGAGACGCATCCTCCGCACTTACCGCAAATGCCCTTATTCTGAACCTCCACGACGAGGTCGTTGAAGGTCTTGATTTCGTCATTCCCGCCCCGCCTTGCGGGGGATTGAGTGCTTTTGCCCATATTGGTCTATCTTCTTTTTGAGTTCGTTGAGGATTTCTTTTCTGCCGTTGAAGGTGTGGGCGACGAGGTCGTGCCGAAGCACCTGAGAAAACCGCTCCACCTCATCCATTCTATCGAGAATGTCCGGCGGGGCGTGCTTTCCTTTGATGGCAAGGTATCTCAGCGCCCTCATCACGTCGGTGAAATTGACCTTCTGCGGGCAGCGGGCGTAACAGCGGTAGCACAGCATGCAGAACCATATCAGAGGCGACGCGAGAACCTCGTCCCGCATTCCGAACAGAATCTGCCGGATGATTTTGCGGGAATTGTATTCCTCGTCAATGTCGGTAACCGGGCACCCTGCCGCGCAGGTTCCGCAGGCGAAGCATCTTTTCACGTGCTCGCCGCCCGGCTGCGAGACCACCTCCTCGCAGAAAGCCGGGTCAAGCTCCTCGACGAGAACGACCTTTTCAACACCTGGCGTTTTCTCTTTTTCGGGTTCCATTTGTTGCACCTCTTTTCCCATATTCTCCACTCCCGCCCCGCCCTGCGGGGGACTGATTGTTTTACGGTTCGGGGGCTGCGCTGACCGACCTGAGCGCACAAACTTCCCGCATGACCATTTCTGCCGCTATCGGCACGGCGGCTCTGACCGGCGGCGACAAACCGGGGGAGACGCGCTGGGGGATGTCGCCCGGCTGACAGGCAATCAACACGACCTCAATCCCGCAGAATTCCCGCAACTCAAATAGCAGGTTGGATGTCGGAAGCTGATGCATCGAGAAATCGTCCAGTTTATTTGGAGGCATCGAATCCACTGCCGGCCGGAACAATTCCCCCGGACTCAGGCCTGCGTCCACAGCGTCCACGACGACGATTTTCTCAGGCCTCTTGTCGCTTAGAATCACGTCGAAGAGAATCTCTCTGACGGCCGTGCCCGCGTCAATGACGCACACTTCATCCCCGCGTTTCCGCGGGGTTCTCGCCAGCATAGCCTGGGCAACTGCCGGGCCGAAACCGTCGTCTCCGAATAGAACGTTGCCGCAGCCGAGCACCAGAATCGGCCTGTAGCAGAAATCGGGGACCAAATCAGTCATGTTCATCTCTCCACCAGCCCTTCCCCCGCCAGAGCGGGGCGGGACACTGCGTTTCATTAATCATCTTCGTTCAACGCGGAGACGCAGAGACCGCTCTCAGTTCTCGAGGGAGGCGATAAGGTTTCCGGATGCGTCCACGATATTCAGCTTGACGGCCAGCCTCCCGTCGAGGGCGTGCGTCGCGCACGAGAGGCACGGGTCGTAGGCGCGGATAGCCATCTCGACGCGGTTCAGGATTCCCTGGTCGCATTTGCCGTCCTTGATTAAGGACCTGGCCGCCTGCTTGACCGACATGTTAATCGGGGCGTTATTATGGGTCGTCCCGACAATCAGGTTGCAGTCGGTGATAAGCCCGTTCTCGTCGGTCTCATAGTCATGGATCAACGTCCCTCTTGGAGCCTCCACGCAGCCTACTCCTCTCGCCGCCCGAGGCGTAACCGGAATTCTCGTCTCCTTGCTTGTAATTTCAGGGTCGTTGAGCAGCTCGACCGCACGCTCTGCCGCGTACACCAACTCGATGAGTCGTGCCCAGTTATAGAGCAGGGTCCGTTGCGCAGGCTGCCCGAACTTGCCGCGAAATTCCACAAGCTCCGCCTGGGCAAGCGGCGTGGCGATTTTATCGCAGACGTTGATGCGCGCCAGGGCGTTGGTGCGATAGATTCCGCCGGGGGAATCGAGGTCCACGGAGAACTCCCCCCACTTCTTCGCGTAGGGGAATTTCAGGTAGGACCACGGCTCGATATGCTCGCCGATGTACTCCGCGTACTCCTTTGCTTCGAACTCCTCGTAGCTGCCGTCGGGTTTCATCAGCCTGAGTTTGCCGTCGTAGAAATTGAGGGTGCCATCCTCGGTTACCGTTCCGAGGAAGCCGGTCTCGATGACCCCCAGACTCTCGATGGTATCCAGATACTTGGAGAACAAATTCTCCTTGGCGAAGGATATGGCGAACTTGGAAAACTCCAGGACCTCCTCCGCCATGGGGAGCACTTTTTCGCGCTCTTGTTCGGTCAGGGGCTTGCTGAACCCTCCCGGCACGGCGGTAACAGGGTGAATAGACTTTCCCGAGACAATGTTTAGCATCTGGGTGCCGAGGTGTCTGGCGCGGACGACCCTCTTGCCCACGTCCGGATTCGCCTCCAAAATCCCCAGGACGTTGCGAACGGAGTAGTCGGCATCGGGGCCCATCACGAAGTCGGGCCCCGCCAGGAAGAAGAAGTGGAGTATCTTGTCGGAGCAATAGGCGATGCTCTGGCAAAGCTCTCGCAGCTTTCTGCCGGCGCGCGGTATCTCCACCCCGAACACTGCGTCATTGGCCTTGGCGGAGGCAAGGTGGTGGTGCCAGGGGCAAACCCCGCAGATGCTCGTAACTATGCGTGGCATTTCCTCCACGGGGCGGCCGATGCAAAACTGCTCGAATCCCCGCAGCTCCACAACGTTCACGAAGGTATCAGCGACATTGCCGGAGTCATCTAAGTTTATGGTGACCTTGGCATGTCCCTCTATTCTTGTGACCGGCGCGATGGTAATGGTCTTTCCCATTTCTCCCTATCCCTCCTTATCTTGCGGGCTTCGCTGGCAGCGGGCGCAGCCGGTTCTGCCCGCCGATATATCGGTTCAGCACAGCTCTTCTGTCAATGACTTGCTTGGGGTCCAGGCCGATGGATGAGATAGCTCCCATCATGTCCACGAGCGGATTTGCGCCCTTTCGGATCGGTCCGAAGCATCCCCGGCAGGGCATATATCCAACAACGCACCGAGGAACCTTGATGGCGGCGCCTTCGGCTCCTTCCAGTGATCGGGCGCACCCGGTCCGGGTAACCGGCCCGAGGCAGAGATAGCCCTGCTCCATGAAGCAGCGGGTATTCTCCCAGGGCTGGCCCTGCTTGAAGTCCATGGATTCCAGAGACCTCTTGATCTGGCCCCCGGCTGCCTTTTTTTCCCGCTTGACCGGGCAATCGTCGCAGACGCTCCGCTCCGGAAGCTCGAAGGTCTTCCCCTGCAAAAGGGCCGTCAGCGCCTCAACGATAACCTCCGGCGCCGTCGGGCAGCCCGGGATATAGACATCAACCTTCGCGACTTCGTCAACCGCATACACCCTGTCCAGAAGCGGGGGGAGATTCTCGGACGGAGTGCCAGCAGAATCGGTGGTCTTGGACCCGCGGTAGACCTTATCGTAGAGGTCCTGCAGGGGCCACATGTTCGCCATGGCGGGGATACCGCCAAAGCACGCGCACGAGCCCAGCGCTATCAGCGTTTTCGTTTTCTTCCTCATTTCCTCGGCGACGTGCTTCTCCTTCTCGTTTCGGACACCGCCGCTGATTATCCCGACATCTGCCTCCGGAATCTCCAGCTCGGCGCCTTCTCCCGTCTGGCCAAAATACTTGTGGTCCATAAGGACGGGCATATGCACGAACTGGAGCTGCGGCAGAATGTCCAGAAGCGGTTCGCCGATGTCCAGGATGGTGACCTCACATCCTCCGCAGATGTTGAGCCATTCTTCGGCAACTTTCACTGGCATTTCACACCTCCTCCGCTAATGAGTAATCTATCCTTCACGATGACTTTCAGAGCCCTGCGAGGGCAACGCTTCACAGAAAACTCCTCGCGGCATGGGCATCTTGCCGGCCCTCCTCACACGCGAGACGCCCCTGCCATTACTTAAGCTGGCGGCTGGCCTTCAAGGACAATTTCCGTAACCACCCGCCTCGTGTAAACGAGGTACTTTCCCTCCTCCTCGAAAAGTTGAACTTGGAAATTGTTCCCTTCGTACTTTGCTTTTTTCTTTTCAGCGTCTTCCCTGGTTTCGTAAATTTCGCCGTCCCACATGTACTTGTCTTTATTGACGAACCTGGCTTCCTCGATTTCCACGGTTGCTCTCCCTACGTCCTGTATGGACTTGGGCCGACCGCCCTGACCTGCTCGACCATCTCCGTAGCGACCTGGGCGAATCTTGGCCCTTCCGACGCGGAGACCCACTCCAGCCGAAACCTCTCCGGCTCCAGCCCGAAATCTTCCAGCATCAACTGAATGGCCTCGGCTCTCTTCTGCGTTTTGAGGTTGCCGTCAATGTAGTGACAGTCGCCCGGGTGGCAGCCGCAAACCAGAACCCCATCCGCTCCCTTCGTCAATGCGTCAATGACCAGGTTCGGGTGAACCATTCCGGAGCACATCACCCTGATGATGCGAATGTTGGGCGGATACTGCAGCCTTGATGTCCCGGCAAGGTCCGCTCCCGCATAGGAGCACCAGTTGCAGCAAAAAGCGACTATGATCGGGTCGAACTCGTTTCCTTCCATTTTGCCCTTATTCCATCGCTTATACTTAATTTGACCATTCTATTTACCTAAAATCATCCTCAACGAAATTATGGCAAGATAGACGCCGAACAGTCTTTTCAGCGTTAGGTCACCCACATTTTGGATGAAGTGAGCTCCTATCAGCGCACCAACAGAAAAACCTAAGCAGACAAACGCTGCCACACCTAACCTGACGTTTCCGCTGTAATAGTAACGCAAGGCGGCAAGCAGTCCGATGGGAGGAACCATAATAGCCAAGGTAGTTCCTTGTGCCTGGTGTTGAGTAAGACCGAATAGAAACACCAACGCCGGGATTAAAATCGTGCCGCCTCCAATGCCGAAGATACCGCTGAGAACACCGGCCACCAGACCCAAAACAGTGTACAGGAAGTAATTCATGAACACCTCCTTACAAACCGGTCTCAATTAGCGCAGCCTCCACCATAGCTCCGATTTGCTCGAGCTTGAAGTTTCGGACGATGATGCCCTTCTTGGGGCATGTCGCCTGACAGACTCCGCACCCCTTGCACGCGGATGCATCTCGCTGGACAGTCTTCTTAATAGCTCCGTTTCGCATGTATTCGATAAGCGTCAACGCCTTGTATGGGCAAGGGTCAATGCAATAGGCGCAGCCGTCGCAGTTGGCGTCAATGACCTCGGATATGGTAGCCTCCAGTTCGATTTCGTCCTTCGACAGAACTGTCGCGGCTCGGGCGGCGGTTCCTTCAGCTTGGCAGATGCTCTCGCTCAGTTCCTTCGGAGAATGAGCCAGCCCGCACAGGAAAACTCCGTCGGTGGCGAAATCGAGCGGCCTCAGCTTCATGTGCGCCTCGAGGAAGAACTGGTCTCTGTTCAGAGGGACTTTCAGCATCTTCGCCAGGTCTTCAGCTCCCTCCTGGGGGACAATCGCCGGTGCCAGAACTAACAGGTCGGCGGCAATCTCCAGCGTCGTGCCCAGAATCGGGTCGAACACGCGAACCGTTAGCCTTTCCTCGTCCCTTGTTACCTCGACCCCGCGGGAATCGTCGTCCGGGTGACGGATGAACCTCACGCCCGCTTCCCTGGCTCGCCGGTAGTACTCCTCCCGGAAACCGTACGCTCGGATGTCCCTGTGGAGGACATAAATAGTCATGGCGGGATGACGCCGCTTCAGCTCCAGGGCGTTCTTTAAAGCCTGCTGACAACAGATGCGGCTGCAATAGGGTCGCTTATCATCTCTCGACCCCACACACTGAATCATCACCACTCTCCTGGCGTCCACGTCGCCGGATGAAAGCCTTTCCTCCAGCTCCAGTTGCGTGAGAACCCTCGGGTCTTCACCGTAGAAATACCCCAATTCCGCGAGAGGACGCGCGCCGATGGCCACGATGACGATTCCGTGGTCAACCTGCTTTTCGTCTCCGTCCTGCGTGAACGTCGTCCTGAAGTTGCCGACCGAGCCTTCCATGCTCTTTATTTGAGCTGCGGTGAAGACGTTTATGAGACCGTGGTTGGTCACTCTTTCGACGAGGTCGCGCAAGATTTCCTGCGGATTTTCTCCTTCCGGCAGATAATGAACCTTGCGGAAGTTCCCGCCGAGCTGTTCATCCTTCTCGACCAGATGCACCTCGAACCCTTGCTCTGCGAGGTTCAGGGCCGCGGTCATGCCGCTGATGCCGCCGCCGATGACCAAGGCGGAATGATTGACGGGAACCGTTGATTTCTGCAGCGGCTCGATGAGACGGGCTTTGGACACAGCCATTCTGACGAGCGCCTTTGCCTTTTCGGTGGCTTTCTGGGGCTCGTGCATGTGAACCCAGGAGCACTGGTCGCGGATATTGGCCATCTCGAAAAGATACTGATTAAGACTGGCTTCTCGGATTGTGTTCCTGAAGAGAGGCTCGTGCGTCCGCGGAGTGCAGGAAGCGACCACCACACGGTTCAACCGGTGCTGCGGAATCATCTCCTTGATTCTCTGCTGCGTATCGTTGGAGCAGGTGTAGAGGTTATTCTCGACGTGAACAACGTTGGGGAGGGTCCTGGCATACTCAACGACGCTCGGAACATTGACGACGCCGGCAATATTCGTCCCGCAGTGGCACACAAAAACCCCTATCCGCGGTTCCTGCCCGGAAACGTCCATCTCGGGCGGATACTCCTTCTTCTCGATGAGAGAGCCTCTCGCCTCGGCGAGGAGAGTCATCGCTCTCGCCGCAGCGCCGCTTGCCTGGGCGACCGTTTCCGGGATGTCCTTTGGCTCCGTGAAGGGGCCGCACACGAAAATCCCCTCGCCGTCAATGCTCATGGGCCGAGAACGGGCCGTCCGGCAAAATCCGAACTCGTTCAGCTCAATCCCGAAAACTCTGGCGAGTTCCTCGGCGCCTTTGGGCGGCTTAATCCCCGTGGACAGGACGACCATGTCGTATTCCTCCACGTGGGGCTTGCCCGCCTCCGTCACGTAACGTATCTGGATGTTTTTTGTGTCGGAAACCTCCCGCAGGTCCGACGGACGGCATTTGATGTACCTGATGCCCGCTTCCTGTGCGCGAGCATAATAGTCGTCATACCCCTTTCCGAAAGCTCGCAGGTCCATGTAGTAAATGTCGCACTCCAGCCCTGGGGAGTGCTCCATGGCGATGATTGCCTCCTTTGTCGCGTACATGCAGCAGATGGACGAGCAGAAGGAGCAGGCTTCGTCGGTCTGCTCTCGCGAGCCGAAGCACTGTAGAAAAGCTATCCTTTTCGGCGGCTTCTGGTCGGAGGGGCGAAGGACTTTTCCGAGATAAGGGCCGGAGGCGCTGAGAATCCGCTCGAACTCAAGAGCGGTAACTACGTTCGCAGAATAGGAATAACCGAATTCCGGCTTCAGGTCGGGCTGAAATCGCTCATAACCCGGGGCAAGAATGACAGCGCCGACCTGCAATTCTTGTTCAGATTCTTTCTGCTCGTAATCAATGGCGTCGGCCTCGCAGAATTCCTTGCATATTTCGCAGACGTCACGAAGCAAGTGGGCACAATGTTGGGGGTCAATTAGAGCGCGGTTCGGGACGGCCTGCGGATAAGGAATATAAATCGCCGGGCGGGCGATAAGGTCCTCGTTATACTCGTAAGGGATGGGCCTCGGCTCTCTCGTCGTAACTTCGGAAAGCTTTATCCTCTTCGTGGGGCAGATGAAGGCACACGCCCCGCAGACCCGGCAGACTTCCGTAGGAGTCTCGAAAGGGGGCTTGACCTCTCGCCGCGAACCGCGCTTCACAAAGCTCACAGCGGCGACGCCCATTCTTTCTTCGCACATCCTGACGCATAGGCCGCAGAGTGTACAGTCCTTGTTCTTTTTCTTTATCCTTGTCTCTTTGACGCCGCATTCATAGGCCAGCTTCTGTATTTCCTCTGACTCGGGGCATCGAGCCAGAAGAAGCTCGATCATGATCTTGCGAGCCTTGACCACCCTGTCGGTATTTGTCCTGACAACCATTCCCTCCAGTGCCGGATAAAGACAAGAGGTGCGAATAATGGAGCCGTTCCCCTGGGAAATCTCCACCAGGCAGACCCTGCATGAGCCGTAAGGCCTCAAAGCCTTGTGGTAGCAAAGCGTTGGTATCTTGATACCCGCCTTCTGAGCGGCCTCCAGAATAGTCATTCCGTCTTCTACTTCGACTTTCTGTCCGTCAATGGTCAGGTTAATCACGTTTGCTTCCCCTCGCGGTCGGTTCTTCGAGCACTATCGCCGCCCGGGGGCTTTCCGGGTTCCATTCGTGCTGTGTCGAGGAAACACTCTGTCTCTCCGCTGCGATAGGCGTAGATGAAGCGAACCTCCGGATGTCCCGCCACTAAACTCGCCAGGGTCTGGGCCATGTCGCCCAACGGCTTGCGGTCTATGTGGCTTCGCCTGAATGTCGCTTTGACGGTTGTGCCGCCTTGCACCTTCGAACTGATTTCGAGCTGTCCGTCGGCTTCCTTAGAAGCCTGCGACAGAAGAGCCAACCCCAGACCGACTCTTCCCGTTTTTTTGGTCGTGAAGAAGGGGTCTGTCGCTTTCTTCAGTGCTTCCGGGTCCATTCCTTTTCCGTCGTCCGCTATCGCGATTGTCAGGAGGTCCTGCCGTTCATCTTCGCTGATGCGGATGTCCACCTTTCTGGCCCCGGCAGCCACGGCATTTTCGACGATATCCAGTACGTGCAGCGAAAGGTCTTCCACTATTCCTCCCCCTGCGAGGGGAACGCTTCGAAGAAAAATACGCCTATCCCTTCTCCGGCGAGGAGCGCCTTCTTCATCTCCTGCACGCTCGCTTCCTCCAGAAGGAAATCGGTGTATCGCTTCCCGATGTCTTCGGGGTAGTGAGCGTCCGAGAACGTTACCAGAGGAAACCCGCGGGGCAAAACAGCCCGCGCTCTTTCCATGCCCCCGCGGAACGCGGGGTGAGTGACCTCCAAGGCGTCCAGCCGGAGCCCTTCCGGAATGAAGCCGAGTTGTCCGATGATGCTGAAGCTCTCACGGTCAACGTGAGACGCAACGGCCAGTCCGCAAAGCGAGTGAATGGCGTCCACAATCCTGCGAAGAGGAAGCCCAGTAGCACCTATGAGGAGCTTCTTGTTGACGGCGATAACCTCGTCGTTTTCGTTGACAACCAGTTGCTCGCCGAAAGCCTCCTCGTCGTTGACGCCCGGCAGGTTGTCATAGACCATCCTCTGAAGCTCGAGAAGGTTCTCGTCGTCGTCGAACAGCGCCAGAATGTGCACCTCCTCCTCGGAGGTAATTTCCATTCCTCCAATGACGGCGATCCCTTGCCCTGCGAGGGCAGCGGTTCGTTTTCGCTCCGCAGCTTTTCTGACTGCTATGACGTTTTCAGCCGCGTTATGGTCACAGATGCCGATGATGTCCAACCCTTTCCTCACAGCTTCCTCGACGATCGTGCCCGGCACCATGCTCAATCCTCCACACGGCGAAAGGCACGTGTGAATGTGCAAGTCTGCCCGGAACTTCCTCAGCATCTCGTCCCCCGCCTGAGCGGGGCGCGAAGGCCAAGCTGGTAAAGCCGGCCTATCACCTCGAAGCTCGGCAGAGGCGTCACCAGTATCGGGACACCTTCCTTTTCCGCCTTCACCAAGGTTTCCTGCTCGGGCACTCTACCGTTAACGATGATGATTCCCGCCAGTTCCTTTACCACTGCCACTGCCACGATGTTCTGATGGAGCTGAAGGGTCACCCAAAGGTCGTCCTTTTTCGCATGAGCCATCACGTCGCTCAAAAGGTCGCTGGCGTAGCCCCCCTCCACCTCCCGATAGAGATTCTGCGAGGCGGACTTCACCTCCATTTTGACGCGGCGTGCTATCTCCTCCAACTTCATGGAGAGCAGCTCCTATCTTTGAAGGTGGAATGTGGTTCGAAGGTCAGTTCCTTTTCCGACCTTCGACTTAAGGACCATCTTGTCAGCGCTCTTCTTGATGTTGCAGAGGCCCATCCCCGCGCCGAAACCGAGTTCCCGGACCCATTCCGGCGCCGTGGAAAAACCGGGCTGCATTGCCTGCTCGATGTCCGGGATGCCCGGCCCTTTATCCAGTGCTTGAACGTAGATATACTCGGGGTGAATGCGCGCAAGGATTTCCCCTTTTTCGGCGAAAATGACGATGTTCATCTCCGCCTCGTAGGTGGCAATAGCGACCCTCCGCACGACCTGCGGGTGAATCCCAAGACGCGAAAGCGTCTTCTTCAGCGTACTGGCGGATGCTCCGGCATGGTCGAAGTCTCCCCCACGGACAGTGTACCGAAGGTATATCGCCGTCTTATCAGCAAGAATGTCCTCGAAGATGTGGCTGGCGCGGTACCGGTGAATCTCCTCCTCGTGGTAATCTATCTCCAGTTTCTTCAGAAGACCCTTGATGATGTCTCCTTTGCTGAGGATTCCAACCAGGCGTCCGGTGCTGCGGTCCAGAACAGGAAATCGTCCGAACCCGCATATCTCGAACTTATTGATAGCGTGCACAACTGGCTCATCCGCGTAGAGAACTTCGACCTTCTCCGTCATCCTCATGCGCACGGGACAGTCCATCTCCCTGTTGGCAAGACACTTAATGAAGTCCTCAATGCTGAATATCCCAACCAACCGATCCCCTTCCACAACGGGAGTTCCGGAGATTCTATTGACACGGAAGACCTCCCGGAGGTCTCCCACGCGGTTATCAGGCGTGACCGTTATGACGTTTTTGGTCATGACTTCTTCGACCTTGAGCTCGTATGTGAGCTCCTGTACCCTGCCGAGCCCTGCGAGGGCAACGCTTCGAGTTTGCTGGTCCTTGCCCACGTCTGCTTTTCCTCAGGGGTCTGACTCAACCTCAGAACAGCCCGGCAGACCGTTCCTGTAGAGGCGCCCGCAAGCCTCAAACATCGGAAGGCGCGTCATCAAGAGAGGTATCGTCTTAGCCTCCGCCAGGCGGATTGTGTCTTGAGCGGGTCTTTTACCTCGGACAAAGCAAATTGCCTTGACATCAACCATCTCAGCGGTGCGAACAACCTGCGGATTCGTAAGACCGGTAAGCAAGAGACTGTCCGCCTTGATGAACGCTAAGACATCGCTCATCAAATCCGAACCGCAGCCCATCCTTATCTCTGTCCGAAGATTGGCGGAACTGGTCACCACCTCCGCCTGAAGGATTTCTCTGACTTCTTCAAGAGTCATTTGGGCGCGTCCCTCCTTTCGCCGTCTCTTCTCCGAGCTGCAAGTCGCACCTCAGGCATCGTTTAGCTTCCCTTACAGCCATCTCTTCCGTGAACCCAAACTCCACCTCCGCGAAATTTCCTTTCCGGTCCTCGACAGGGAGGACTGGCAGGGAAGGCTTTCGGAGTTGCGCAATCTCCTCGTCGGACAACTCGATCGCCTCGACGCGCATGGCTGGCCGGGTTACCTTGTATTGACGCTTGACTTCTTGCCCGCTGATGTATTTGTCTATCATCTCCGCGGCGATTTTGCCGTGAGCCATTGCCTCCGTTACTGTCTGAGGCCCGGTGACAACATCGCCGCCAGCAAAAACCCCTTTCTCACCGGAATGTAGTGTCTCAGGATCAACCTCTATTGTTTGCCATCGGGAGAGCTTTATTCCGTTGCCGTTGGCCAGGGAGGCAATGTCCGCCTGCTGACCGATCGCGGTTATCAGGGTATCCAGCTCCACGGTGAACTCAGACCCCTCTATCGGGATCGGTTTTCTTCTGCCGCTCTTGTCAATATCACCGAGCCTCATCCTTATGCACTCGATACCCACGACCCTCCCATCCCGGGTTATGCATCTGACAGGCGCAACCAGGAACTGGATTTCGACTCCTTCCCGAATGGCCTCGTCAACTTCGCTGCTTATGGCGGGCATCTCTCGCCTCGTCCTGCGGTAGAATATCGTGACTGGCCCGTCGCTGAGACGTTTGGCTGTCCTCGCGGCGTCAACTGCCGCGTTTCCGCCGCCGACTACGACGACCCTTCGGCCAATCTTGACTTCTCTGCGCCCTGCGAGGGCAGCGCTTCCTCCTAAATTGAGGTCGCGCAGGAAATCTACAGCATCCACAACTCCATCCGCCTCTTCCCCTTCTATGTTCATCTTCAGTCCCTTATGTGCCCCTGTGGCGATGAAAACGGCTTTGTAATCCTCCCGGAGCTGTGCGAGGGTTACGTCCCTCCCCACAACGGTGTTTGTGCGAATCTCTACGCCAACTCTCTTGATATTCTCTATCTCATAGTTCAGGATGTCTCTTGGCAATCTGTACTCGGGAATTCCAACGGCGAGCATACCGCCCGGAACGGGCAAAGCTTCGAAGACCGTCACTCCGTATCCTTTCACCGCCAGATAGTACGCACAGGTCAAGCCCGCCGGGCCGGAGCCAACGACGGCGACATTGCTGCCATTTCTTTCTTTCTGTACTCGCTCGGTTTGGACCCCTTCCCTCACCTCGTAGTCTGCCAGAAATCTTTTCAGGGCGCGGACTGAGAGAGGGTCATCGCCGGCTAACCCCAGTCGGCACTTCTCCTCGCACGGGTGATGACAGACCCTTCCGCATATTGCGGGCAACGGATTTTCCTTTCTTACCACTTCGATGGCTTCGCGAAACTTCCCCTGGACAATCAGGCCCACATAGCAGGGGACGTCCTGGCCGAGAGGACAGGTGTGCTGACAGGCCGAGGAGACTATCCCCTTGCAGACAGCCGCCGGACACCTCTTGTACTTGACGTGCGCCTCGTACTCTTCCCTGAAATGGCGCAGGGTGCTCAGAACAGGGTTGGGAAGGGTTTGACCGAGACCGCAAAGAGAGGCGTCCTTAATCGCCTCTCCCAGCTCCTGAAGGAATTCTATGTCTCCCTCTTCTCCTTCTCCGTTGCATATCTTATTCAGTATCTCCAGGAGCGCTTCCGAACCCTCCCGGCAGGAGTTGCACCTCCCGCACGACTCGTCGTTGGTGAAAATCGTGAAGTATTTGGCAATGTCAACGATGCAGGTATTCTCGTCCATGACAATCATCCCGCCGGACCCCATGATGGACCCCGCCTCCTGCAACCGCTCGTAATCCACGGGAAGGTCGAGGAGCTGCTCCGGTATGAAGCCGCCGGAAGGTCCGCCGGTCTGGACTGCTTTGAACTTTTGGTCGCGCGGAATTCCCCCGCCTATGTCATAGACGATGCGTCTGAGTGTTATCCCCATCGGCACCTCGACCAGCCCGGCGTTATTGATGTTTCCGGCGAGAGAGAAAACTTTTGTCCCCTTGCAAGTCTCCGTCCCGATTTGCGAGAACCACTTGGGCCCCCAGTTGATTATGGCCGGGACGTTGGCCCAGGTCTCGACGTTGTTTATGTTGGTGGGTTTTCCCCAAAGACCCGATTGCGCAGGGAAAGGAGGCCGGACTCTCGGTTCCGGGATTCTCCCTTCTATGGAGGCTATCAAGGAGGTTTCTTCTCCGCATACGAAAGCCCCGGCGCCCTTGAAAAGCTCGATGTCGAAACTGAAACCGGTTTCGAAGATGTTTTCTCCTAACAAGCCGTATTCCCTTGCTTGCCGGATCGCCTCGCTCATCCTCTCGATTGCCAGGGGATATTCGACCCTGATATAGGCATAGCCCCGGCTTGCTCCAATGGCATAGGCTCCGATGGCCATCCCTTCGATTATCGAATGAGGGTCGGCTTCGATGATGCTGCGGTCCATGAAAGCACCCGGGTCGCCCTCGTCGCCGTTGCATATGACGTACTTCGGGTTGCCCTCGGCCCCTCTACAGTATTCCCACTTCAGCCCCGTCGGGAAGCCTGCTCCTCCCCTCCCGCGAAGGCCCGATTCCTTCACAACGGCAATGACCTCCTGCGGGGTCATGGAAGTGAGGACCTTGGCGAGCGCTTTATAGCCGTCCCTGGCTATGTACTCGTCAATTTTTTCCGGGTCTATGACACCCCTGTTTCTCAGCGCGATCAACCTCTGGTCTTTGAAGAAGGGGATGTCGCGCATCCTCGGAATAGGCACTTCCTCCCCTGGAGGGAAGTACATCAGTGACATCACGGGCCTTCCTTTCAGGAAGTGCTCTTCCACGAGGTGGGGGATGTCTTCGACCCTCAAAAGCTGGTAGAAGATGCCTTCCGGGTGGACGATCATGATGGGTCCCTTCACGCATAGGCCGCTGGCGCCGGTGGGGACTACCTGGACATCGTTCTGAAGGCCTCTCCTGCCTATCTCGGCTTCCAGCGCTTCCTTGACACGCAGGGAGCCGTTGGAGATGCAGTTAGTGCACGTACATATCATTGCATGTGCTCGGTACGCCATTTTCGGTCCTCTCTGACGGCGCAAGCTTCCCGGATGTGATGCCCCACTTATGCCGGGCAGGCGGCGCAAAGGAGAAACCAAATCCTCGACGGCATAACGCCGCTCTGGCGGGGCACCGGATAATCCTGAAAATCTTGGTAATCCTGTCTGAGATTCCTCTAAAACGCCCTCTCGCTGCCGGCGGCGAGAGCATATTCCGCGACGACCTTTCCGCCCAAGACGTGCTCCTGGAAGACTCTCTTGGCTTTGTCGGGAGTAAGGTCAACGTACTTCACCGGCGGCTGGTCCGGAAGCTCGATTGTCGCCATGGGCTCTCGACTGCAAAGCCCTGCGCAACTCGAAATGGTCAAAAGGACATCATCAGCCTTTCTGTTTTCTATCTCCTCCATAAAGGCTTGCATGACGGTTCTTGCTCCTGCCGCTATGCCGCAGGTGCCCATGTGAACGATTATCCTGGCTCGACCGGTGCCTTCCCGCAGAAGAATGGCCCTTTTGACCTTCTCGCCGATCTTGTCGAGGTCATCGGGCTTGAGCTTGCCCATCGTCGAAACCCTCCCTACTCGTACCCTTCCAGAACTTCGGGCACCCTGCGCTCGAACATGTAGCCGTAAATATCGCCGTCAATCGAAACGACAGGGGATTGCCCGCAACACCCGAGACAGTTGACGGTCTCGAGAGTGAGTTTCAGGTCCTCGGTGGTACTACCGGGGGTAATCTTGAGCCTTTTCTGCATCGCCTCCAAGATGCGCTTGCCTCCCTTCACATAACAGGCCGTTCCGAGGCAGACGCGGACAGTGTGCCTCCCTCTTGGCACCAGGCTGAAGGCGTTGTAGAAAGTCGCCAGACGGTAAATCAGGCTGAGGGGAACGCCGAGCTGGTTGGAACAATATCTCAGCACCTGCTCCGGAAGGTAGCCGTAGGTATCGTTTACCGTCTCCAGAACAGGCAGTAAAGCCCCATCCTTGCCGCCGAAACTGTGGAGTATATTATCAACCCTTCCCCTCTCTTCCGAGGAGAGGTGAAATTCCTCCCTCTCTTCGGGGAAAATGTATATTTCGTTCCTGACGGGGCAGTTGGCCATGCACTGGCCGCACCCGGTGCATTTGTCCTCTCTGACGAAGCGAGGACGCCTCCTCAGTGAAACCCGAAACCGTCCCGCACTTCCCTCCAGCCTCTGAACATCCGCAAGGGTGATTACCTCAATATCCTTGTGGCGGGCGATTTCCACAAGCCGCGGGGCCATGGTGCACATGGCGCAATCGTTGGTCGGGAAGGTCTTGTCGAGCTGCGACATCACCCCGCCTATGCTTGGCTTATTATCCACGAGGTAAACTTTGAACCCCGACTCCGCAAGGTCGAGAGCGGCTTGCATGCCGCCGATCCCACCTCCCACAACAAGAACTGCCCCCACCTTCCCATTTTTTCCTGGGCGTGAATTGCTCATTCTTATAGTCGCCTCCGAAAGCACGTGGTGCGAGTTCCCTGCGGTCATGGAGGTCACACTGTCGGCCCCTCAGGCCCGCCGCGTGGCAGTTGCATCTCCGTCGCGTAGCGATAATAGTCGCAATCTTCGCACGACCACCTACAGAGCATCTCCTCAGGGCTGGCGTGCTTTCTGAGAGCAAAACAATCCTTTGCTTTGGTTTTGAACGCAAGGCAATCTTCGCAGCTTTTGCCCTCGATCGCGGCCCAGCTCCTGTTGCGCCTGTGAAACTCCCAGCAATATACGTAATCCTTGACGGGTGGCTCCGGAAGCCCGAGCATCCCTCTGGCTTCTTCGTCAATCGGCAACCCATGTCGGTCCATGAACTCCAGTAGGTCTTTTGGGAGAACACGCCATTGGCCATGATGAGTCAGCCTATGACCCGTTAACTGCTGGCTTTCGAGCCACCTCTTCACGGTATCGTGCGAGCACCTGCAAATGCTCGCCACATCACCTGTAGTGAGAACCTCTTTCTGCTTCACCGTTCGGGAACCAGGATGGCCGTATAAGATTGACATACGGACAGGCGCGGTTCGCCCGATTTGCGTTTTTGGCGTAGTTTCCTACATTCGCGCAGTTTTGTCAAGAGAATTTTTTCAAAAAATGTTCCTCACCTCAAACCGTTTGCTCGCATTTTCCCGGCGGCGCGCGAGTCGAGGCAGGGACATTTCCTTCCATGTTCTGCCTCCCCTTCGGCGCGGCGAGCAAGCGCTGGCTCACTCATTTGCCGTCGTGAAATAGCTTTTGAGAACCCAACCTCTTCATCCGCAAGGCAGGAAATCAGTGACAGCATCATAACGGCGAACCCAATGCATGAGGCAATTCCCTCCGCGCGAAAAGAAACGTGGACTGCAACTCACGCGCCTTTTTTAGACCTCTCCTCACAGCCTCCCTCTCACGGAACTCCCGAGACCGGCAAGAGTATACTCTGGTCATACACCCAGGCCACCGAAGACCCGTCGTAGGCACCGACCGCTCCATACAGGGTTGAGCCTGTTGTTCAGTGGGCACGAGCAGTCGCGGTCGTGGCGAGAAGGATGTGCAGAGCGCCATTCCGTGCTCCCCGCGAGTGTCGTTCTGCAACCGTTCTGCAAGAAACTTCTTGACATCCCGCCTCCACGGGGTTTAGTGAGTACATGTCATGTAGGCGGTGCTCTATAGATGCACGCAACAGCGGGAGGAGAAACGATCGGGAAGAGGATAGTTGTCCGCGTGGCGGCCATGTGCCAGGTTCTTGGGTTCGCGGCTCTTGCGTTGTGCGAGGAACGCGCGCAGGCGCGTCATCTTGTTATGCGGTTCCGTGATCCCGGCCCTCCGGCAGTGCGGCAGGTTGAAGCGAAGATAGGCGACTGCTCCAACGGCGAATGGGCCTGGGTTCCTGCTAAGATTTCCCGGACTGGGCAACCAGGGGTCTTTGAGGCGACGGTGGAGATGCCCGATGCTCAATGCGCGATTTTCCGCGTCAAGCGCCTCAGCAGCGACCCGGTTCCGGAGCTCCAGATTGCCGCCACGGAGGTCCGAGATGCAACGGGTCCTATTTCCCCCTTCGACCACGCCCTCGTCGAATCCTACGCCAACGACGACCTCAGAGACCTCCCGCGATTCCAGGAGCGCGTACAAATGGCCACCGGCCCCAGCAAGTCTTACGCCGAGATGATTCCCTATGTTGACTACCTACCTGGCTACGTCAGCCTGGGCTTCTTGGAAAAGGATGCGCCGTGGCCGGAGTAGGGAGCGATGGTCTCATGGGAGGAGGCGACCGCTATGTTTTCGGCCGCCGGCGTGCCCTTCAAGCTGTCGCCACGGTTTACCGGGTATTTTGTATGGGCGCGCGTCGTTTCGGGAGACCCCTATGAACACGTAAGGAGGCTGGAAGAGAGCGAGATCGTCCGATGGGCTGATTGGCGGGGGAGAACGGGCTGGCCGTACGAGACCTGGATCGAGGTGCAATTCGGCGCCTCGGCAACCGACGAGCAGATTCGCGAGCTCTTCAACACGATGCCGGAACTCGAGCCCGACTGGGACGCCGTGAACTGGAACACGGGCCCATGGTGGGCCAGCATCCAGGTGCCTGAGCGACATGAGTTCGCCTGGATAGTGGCCCTGGAGGCTCACCCTAAGATAACCTGGGCAAACTTATCGTTCTACCTGTACACGGAGCAGTAAAAAGCATAGAACAGGAGGGGGACAATCACACGCGGGCTCCATTTGCGAGCTGCCCTGCTGCGGCTTGTATTCTGCGTGGTTCCGTCTGCGTTGGCTTTTGGCGCGGGGCTTCTCGCCGGAGGGCCGCAATCTCTGGGGCCGCAGCCCGCGTCCTGGGAGTATGTCCCGGGGCGGGTCATCGTGAAGTTCAGGGGATTTGCTGCCGATGCACTGAGAGGGGCAAGGGTCGCGGGCGCTCCGCTGCACGAGGTTCCGCTGTCGCCCGAGCTCGACAGGCTGAAGGGCGCCTACGGGGTCACGCAAATCGAGCCGGTTTTCAGGGACTTCGAGGTGCGCGACGAGTCAGCAAAGGTCGTGCGCGTGGAGACGATGCGGGAGCACGTGGAAAGAATCGCGGCGCCTTTCTCCCAGGGCTTTGCCCTGAACTATGGCATCGCCCCTGCGGGGCTTTTCAGAGGTCATCTCTGAAGCCCGGCGGGGGCAGACTAACGAACCCCAGAGCATGATCCTGATCCTGGCGCCGGGACGGCTTTACTACACACGGCCTTTCGAGGCCAGCTCGCCTTCATGACGACAGAAAGGGCCAGACAAGCACCTGTGCCCTCGCGCCGGCGAATCGATCGGATTCCCACCAGCCAAATACACCCGCGGCCTCGTGCAGAAACGGTTTGACACGGCTTTCGCAGGCCACGTATGATGGGGAAGATGACGAAACGGCCGGAATTGGTCCGGCGCCTCATGATTTGGAAGTTGCGCATCCAAGGAGCCTGAGCCAAATTGGTTGTTGAGGTGCCGTAGGGCACCATCGGCTAATAGGGAATAGGGTCCAATCCCCCGCGTCCCGCGGGGCGGGGCTTTTTGGCACGGAGGAGAGGATGATCAAGCTTGGCGTTTTTTCAGATGAAGTCTCTCAGGAGCTGAGGAAAGCAATAGAAGTGGCGAAGGAGTTCAATCTCAGCGGGCTTGAAATCCGGTCTGTCTGGAACAAGCCTCCGAACAGTCTTGACGACGAAGATTCTTATAAGATACGTTCTGCCATGGAGCAGGCGGGATTGGAATGCTATAGCATAGCCTCCCCTTTCTTCAAGTGCGCTCTCGACTCGCAAGAGGAATACGAACAGCACCTCGAAATCCTGCGGCGGTGCATTCGCCTGGCCAGGGCTCTCGGCACGAATAATGTCCGCGGTTTCACTTTCTGGCGGAAGCCCTCCCCGACTTTTGAAGAGGCCCGAGACACCATCGTACGGAAGCTCCGCGAGGCAGCCTCCATCGTTGAGGACGCCGGAGCTTACCTGTGCATAGAGAACGAATCCAGCACATACGTCGCTTCCGGGGTGAAACTCCGCGACCTGATCGAGGACGTTGGCTCGCCGAACGTTCGGGTGACGTGGGACCCGTGCAATTGCCTTTTCGACCCTGGCTGCGAGCCTCCTTATCCAGACGGGTACGAGGCGGTAAAAGACTTGGTCCGCCTGGTTCACGTGAAGGACGCTGCCAAAGTCGCCGATGAGCGAATTGCGGAGCACGTCCCTGTCGGGGAAGGCGATGCCGGGTTGAGAGAGCTCTTCTCGCGGCTGAAACGGGATGGATACGACGGTTACCTCTCCCTGGAGACGCACTGGCGCCCCGCCAGGCAGTTGGAGAAGGAGCTCGTGGACAAACCGGGTGGAAAAGCCTATTCCGAGAACGCGGAACTGGCCAGCAGGATATGCCTGGAGAAAATGACAGAGATGCTCCGGGAGGCTTGACCCCGCGTGAGCGGGGCGACCAGAAATGTCTATTGATTCCCTCCTTGTCTTCCACACAGTGAAAATCTCCATGACTGCGGAGAAGGTTCTCCGCGCGGCTGGGGTTCGGTTTGAAGTCCGCCCATTGCCGAAAGAGATTGTCGCCGGATGCAGCATAGCTATCGGAGTAAGCTCCGCCGACCTCGTGGCGGCGAGAGAAGCCCTGGACAAAGCGAATATTCCGGTGGAGGCAATCTACTCTCACGTCGGTGAAGAGTGGGAAATTCGGCCACATCCCGAAGGTTCGCCTGCACCCGGGACGTGCCGCATCTACCTCGATAACAACGCCACGACCCGGCCATACGCCGAAGTCATCCGTGCGGTGACGGCTCATCTATCGGAAACCTTCGGCAATCCGTCGAGCGTTCATTCGGAGGGGAGGCGCGCGAGGGAAGTCGTCGAAGAGGCGAGGGAAGCGGTGTCGCGGCTCATCGCGCGGGAAGCTCCGCGCGATACCTCGGAAATTATTTTCACGAGTGGCGGGACGGAGGCTAACAACATGGCGCTTCTCGGCGTGGCATCCTCCCAGAGGAACCGCGGCGACCATATAATTACTTCGAAAACCGAACATCCCTCGGTTCTTGAGGCTTGCTGCCGCCTTGAAACAATAGGGATGAGGGTCTCCTACGTGCCGGTTGATTCGGAAGGGACCGTTGACCTCGCGGCGTTGACACGGGCGATAGAGCCAAGGACAATTCTCATTTCCGTTGCCTGGGCAAACAACGAGACAGGCGTGATTCAGCAGGTTCGTGAAATCGCCCGGATAGCAACCAAAAGCGGCATCCTTTTTCACACCGACGCGGTTCAGGCAGCCGGGAAAATTCCCCTTGACGTGAAAGCGGAGGGCGCTGACCTTCTCTCGCTTTCCGCGCACAAGTTCCACGGGGTAAAGGGCGCCGGCGCCCTTTACGTTAGAAGTGGGATAAAGCTTGGCCCGATTTTGCACGGGGGCGGGCAGGAGAGCGGATTGAGGCCAGGAACCGAAAATGTCGCGGCGATCGTGGGTATGGGGATAGCCGCCAGAATTGCTCTGGAAGAACTTCCCCGGACTTCCCGCCAGCTGCGAAAGCTGAGGGACATACTCTACGAAGACCTCAAAGAAAAAATCCCGCGGGTTAAAATCAACGGGCATCCGTCGCGGAGGCTTCCCAATACGGTCAATCTCTGTTTCCATGACATAAGCGGGGAGGAGATCGCCGGTTTTCTCGACAAGGAGGGGATATGTGTCTCAACGGGCTCTGCTTGCTCTTCCGCCGAGCCGGAGCCATCACACGTTCTTCTTGCAATGGGGCTTACTGAGGAAGAAGCAAGAAGCTCCGTGAGGTTCTCTCTCGGGCGCGACACGACCGCCGAGGACATCCAGCGAACAGTTCAAGCGGTAACGAGGATTGTGCAGCGGTATCGTTGAATCGCGCCACGCGCGGGACTTCTCAGAAGGCTATCGCGCCGGGTTACTGCCCCGGTGAGGGAGGTTCGGGAGTTACCTGGCCGGGCTCCAACGGTAATGCTGTTCTCTTGCGGCAATTCTGGCAGAAATAGGGGGGACGGGGAAACGGATTGTTGAAGGAGGAGAATGTCCGGCCGCAAAGGCGGCAGCGAAGCGCGAAATAGCTCGGGCTGCCACAAAAGGGGCAATCGAAAGGCGGCTCTTTGCCTTTCGGGTAGGATGCAATGTAGAGCCTATCGCGGTGAGGGTTGGGGCAGTCAGGGTTGGTGCACATCAGGACATACGAGTATCTGATGTGATGTTTTGGCTCCTTGACCGTTCGATAAGTGAGCCAGCCTGCCCCGAGAGTGACGATCAGGAGGCCGAGCGCTACAAAAGGATTACTCTTCCAGCTACTCATGGCGGCCGCAGTGCTCCCCGCGAGTTTGTGGTTCTCATGAGGACGGGGGGTTCCAACCGTTCCTTCTCCATTCTTAACCAGGAGATGGGCGCTCCCAGTTCCCCCCCGCCCAAGGCGGGGCGGCGCTGGGCGCTGACGTAACGCTTCCCTCCGGGCGGCTGTCTCGGGGGCGTCCCGCCCCCGCTGCAGGCAAAATGCCCGCAGGACGGCCAGCGAGACGGTGCCGGTACAGGGAGGTCGCTATCAGGACCCCGGTGCCGGGCTGCCAGGAAACAAACCCGTCAGTCTTGCCCCGCCTTCGGCGGGGTGAAACGCGTGTAGTTCAGAAGTCCTCCCGCGAGAATGATGTCAGCCTCACGGGGAGTGAGGGAAACAAGCGCCTCAAACGTTTTGTCTTTTGTGAGGTTCTTGACCGTCAGCTTATTTCTCCTTTGAGCAAGGGCGTCTCTTATCCCCGGCATCTCGAGGACATCTTCCTGCTGAACCTCTTCGTAATCACCCTCCCTGGCAAATGTCAGCGGAACAATCCCAAAGTTCACCAGATTCGACCGATGGATTCTCGCAAAGGATTTCGTCAACACAGCCCTTATCCCAAGGTGCATCGGCGCCAGAGCTGCGTGCTCGCGGCTGGAACCCTGACCATAATTCACGGCGCCGACGACAATTCCTCCGCCTCTCTGCCTGGCACGCTCGGCAAAACCGGGATCAATCCCCGAAAACACATATTGCGAGATGGCAGGCACGTTAGACCGCAGCGGAAGGATTTTCGCCCCGGCCGGCATTATGTGGTCGGTAGTGATGTTGTCGCCCACCTTCAGAAGGACTTCTCCCGTTATCGAATCCGGAAGCTCCCTGCCGATGGGGCAGGGCTTGATATTGGGGCCGCGTATGACCTCAATTCTGCTGCCATCTTCGGGCGGAGCGATAATCATGCTGTCGTCGGCGAGCGCACGCCTGGGCAGTTTGATTTTCGGCGGCTCGCCGAGGCGGCGCGGGTCAACCAATTTTCCGGCGATTGCCGTCGCCGCGGCTACTTCCGGGCTGGTCAGGTAGATTCGCCCGGTTTCCGTGCCGCTCCTCCCCTTGAAATTCCGGTTGAAGGTCCGAACGGACACCCCGTTCGTGGCCGGTGCCTGGCCCATTCCGATGCACGGGCCGCAGCTCGATTCCAGCACTCTCGCGCCACTTGAGATAATGTCGGCCAGGGCGCCGCTGCGTGCTATCATCTCGAAGACCTGCCTTGACCCGGGCGACACGACAAGGCTGACGTTCGGATGGACTTTTTTTCCCTTTAGCATGGCCGCAGCCGTTTCCAGGTCGGCGAGAGAGGAGTTGGTGCAGCTACCTATGGCGACCTGGTCCACTTCAGTCCCTTCTGTCTCGCGAACCGTGCAGACGGAATCCGGGCTGTGAGGCTGAGCCACCAGAGGCTCAAGGTTACTCAGGTTTATATCAATTCGCCCGTCATACTTAGCTGTTTTGGAAGCCTGCATTCTTCTCCAGGAATCGCCTCTTTGCTGCCATCTCAAGTAGGCCCGGGTCACCTCGTCGCTCGGGAAGATGGAGCTTGTCGCGCCGAGTTCCGCGCCCATGTTGGCGATGGTTGCACGCTGCGGCACCGACAGAGTCTTCACGCCATCGCCGCCGTACTCAATTATCTTTCCGACGCCGCCCTTGACCGTCAGGATTCTGAGGAGCTCGAGGATCACATCTTTTGCCGAAACCCAAGCCGACAGCTCGCCTGAAAGCACGACGTTGATGATTTCAGGCATGACAAGGTGGAAGGGGCCGCCCCCCATAGCCACCGCAACATCCAGGCCGCCCGCCCCAATCGCAAGCATCCCCAATCCTCCCCCGGTCGGAGTATGGCTGTCGGAGCCGAGAAGCGTTTGCCCCGGAACGCCAAATCTCTCCAGGTGAACCTGATGGCATATCCCGTTGCCAGGACGTGAAAAGTGGATGCCGTACCTCGCCGCAACGGTCTGAAGGTAACGATGGTCGTCGGCATTCTCAAAACCGGTCTGCAAAGTATTGTGGTCAACGTAGCTGACCGACAGCTTCGTCTTCACCCGCGCAATCCCCATAGCCTCGAATTGAAGATAAGCCATAGTTCCGGTGGCATCCTGCGTCAGGGTCTGGTCAATACGAATCGCTATTTCCCTCCCCGCCACAAGACGCCCTTCGACGAGGTGATCTTTCAATATTTTCTGAGCGATGTTGGCACCCATCTTTAGCTCCTCCTGCAACTGAGAGACCGCGCACAGGCCTGGCGCGGCCGCGGGCGGCCCCACTTGTCCTGCGGCCCTTTGCCCAAGCTCTCAGCTTCGACGGCGTTTCCCCCTTTTTGCCCCGGTCCAGGCGATTGGCCGCAGCATCAGCCCCCCAGAGCGAAATCGTCGGCAGCCCTACTCCTCCTCGAACATGATGATTTCTACGGGGCACTCCTCCGCCGCTTGCCTGATGGCATCCTCGTTCTCCACCAGGTCGGCGCCCTCTATCACTTCAGCAGCCTCATCCCCCAATCGAAATACATCCGGGCAGGTTTCCTCGCACACTCCACACTCTGTGCATCCCTCTTCAATCCAAACTCTCACAATAGCCATTGAACCCTCCAATCGCGTCTCTTGTGTTTTTAGCTTGGACTTGTTTCTGTTGGCGCTTTCTCCTGCTCGGCGGCGTTTCCGTCAAGACACAGCTCCCGCCGAAGTACAGTAGCCCCTATATAACGACGCGATCTCCGCTTTTCAACAACTTTTTGCGGCCCCGGCGCCCCCCACGCAGGAAAGGAAGGCTATTCTTTTCGCCTTCGGGGGATGCGGTCCCGATGGATCTTGCAAGACACTCGTCGCTGAATCGCCAACCCGCTTGTGGAGAAAACTAAGCGCCTATGTGGAAAAAATAGGGCGCATTGCGTCCCGAGCAGGCCCCAAAAGCCTTGGTGTGCTGCGCCCTTGCCGCGAACTGTCCAACCTCAAGCCTCAGGGCGAGAATCAAATATGACCGTGCCTCCCGCCGGCAACGGCGCGGCTGGCGCCCTGGCACGTCTATTGCGGAGCGCTCTCGCGCTCCGGAACAGTAGGTATGCCCCGGCCTTGTTCCCCACGTAATCTCTCTCCTTTGCTTGCGGCATCTTCTCCGGGGTTGAAGGCTCTCGACAGAAGGGAGGCAATTGCATGCGCACAACAACAATCCTCGTCCTATTGACCCTCATTTGGTTCAAGCCTGCGTTTACCCAGGGGAACGCAACGTTGCGCATAGGCCAGAAGCCCGGCGGCGAAAAAGACCAAATTGAGCTTTCCTGGCAGTCCGTTTCCGAGCGCGGCTACCGCCTCGAGACGACACAGGAGCTTTCATTTCCCGCGGTCTGGGTGCCGCTCGCGGGGTGGGTTTCCGCTGGCGGCCCGGTTTTTTGGGAAGGCCGGGCTGATGACACATTCCGCTTCTACCGGGTCGGAGAATTTCAGCCTCCGCCGGGGGGGTTCATCAGCGACTTCAAAGCCTGGGAGTACACCCCTCTGGTGGCAGTCCTTCGCGGTCTGGACGAGCTGCAATCCTGTTACGACCCCTCCTCCTGCCCGGAGGATCCAGAGATCGAAGCGTGGCTGGAGAGATACCAAGAGCGGTGGGCTCGGTTTCTGGCCTCCGTGAGGCAGTCACCGGAGACTGCCCGGGAGGCGAACAGCCAGCTCTCGCAAAGAATCGCAGATGTCCTTCCTAACGTCCTCCCGGTGATGTCAGAAGGGCAACGGCGATTGATCTGCTGGAATGTCCAGGCGCTGCTTAGCTCTTTCCGGGAGGAGTTTGGCCTTCTTATGTATCCGGATCATGATCCGGACGGGGATGGCGTTCATTCACATGAGGATAACGACGACGATGGCGATGGAATAGCCGACGCCTATGATCTTGATGACGAAAACAGCGGGATACCCGACGACCTCCAGTGGTGGGAGGACGACGACCGGGACCTCGATGAGGACGGCGCTGAGGACCGACAGGACCCCGGCTGGCGAGGCCTCCACGGCTTCTCATGGTCGGCGTGGTGGGATGACAATCCGCCGAGCACTGTCAAAGAGGCGACAGAGGCGCCTTCTTTCGAGGAAATAGTAACGGCGCCCGTTCTGGCGGCAGGAACGAAAAATGACAGGGACGGCGATGGGGTGAGCGACGCGCGCGAGACAGCGGGATACAGCATATCTGTGCTCTTCGTCTGCGGACAGGCTACGCAGACGGTCATAGTCACGACCAATCCTGACGACCCGGATACCGATGGCGACGGGCTAAATGATGGCGCCGAGCACAAGAAGACCGACGGCGAGAGCACTGACGGCGACGGGGACGGTCTATCGGATTTTGATGAGATACGCACTCACCAAACCTCCGCGATCTCGGTTGACACGGATTTGGACGGGATCGAAGATGCCGATGAGATCGCCCTGGGACTCGACCCGTCTGACAGGGATACGGACCGCGATGGTCAGAGCGATTACGACGAAATCCAGAACAATTCAAATCCTCTTGTCGCCGACATCCCCCGAATCTCCGTGCAGCTTGAGGGAGGATTCAACCTCATCATGAACGCTTCCGTGACGGAGGCAGGCCAGACCACTACAAACACCAAGAGCGCTACGCTGACCGACGTTTCCACACGCAGCCAGCAAATGGATTATTTCAATATCAAGACGACTGAAGACCAGGCGTTTCACATTGACGCCAGCGTGAACGCCAACTATCCTCCGGGGTACGTCGAGGCAAGCGTGAATACGTCTTACGACTGGAACGCCTCCGTAGCCACCGACCACACAACCCAATGGCAGGAGGACGTTACAAAAAAGGCAACGGAGCAATATGAGAAGTTTCACGAGGAAACGAAGTCCAGCTCCGTGACGTACCAGGACGGGACTGTAAGCACGAGCATCCGAATCGTCAACAACTCCGGCAAGCTCATACCCGCCGGCGGAAATGCCAGACCGGGGACGTACAAACACAACATTCCGAGCCTGGGGGTGCGGGTGAAGTCCTTCGCCGTGAGAGCCTACAAAGTGGACCCTGCCTCCTCGTGCGGCCTCACCTATTTCGCGACGCTCGCTCCGCAGGGATTCCCTGCCGATGGAATCATCGTCAACCCCGGGGGAGGCTCCGTCGCATTTGGGTGTGAGAACACCGGCGTTCAATCCGGGTTGATCCTCGACCTCATGGGCAACTTAGGAAGCGTGGTATTCCGAGCCGACGACACTATTGTCCTTACCGATCCGGTCGGGGGCGTGGACTTCAATACCCACTCGAAAAACATCCAGAACAACTGCGTCCAGCTGCTGATTGATTACGGGGATGGCGACGTTTACCACTACTTCGTGGCTACGAACAAGAGATGGAATGATGACAAGAGCGTCAGGGCGCTGACGTTGTGCGAGTGCCTGGAAATCATCGGGCTGGACTACGAAGCGAAGGAAGTTACCTTCGACAACGGTGAGACCGCCAACATATTGTGGCGCCTCGGAGGGGTAGAGGCAAATCCTCTCCCGGCGGGCGGGGAAGGTACGCGGCCCGGCCAGTACTGGTACATCTATGGGACGGCACAGGGGCTCGGAAAGGGCGACTTCCCCGGAGTGGAAGTCAAGGCGCGAGACAAGGTCGGCTTCTACTATAATGCGGACACGGATGGCGATGGAGGCTTTGATGCGACCGAGCGGATGTGGGGGACATCCCCGGCAAAAGGAGATACCGACGGTGACAACTTGCCTGATCCTCTGGAGGCGAGAGGGGTGGGCAATCTGGTTGAGGGAACCTACACGCGTGGCTGGATCTGCACCGCCTATCCGCAGGGACAAGACCGCGTCTATCCCCACGCCCGCTTTTCGGACCTGGACAGGGACGGCCTTTCCGACTCGCAGGAGGCGCCAGCTTCGTGGCTGATCGAGAATGGGATTGCCCTTGACCCCCAAAGAGGGAGTCACGGCTATCTGCACTCCGGGACCGATCCACGCAACCCGGATACCGACGGCGACGGGATAAGCGACGGCAAGGAGGTTTTCGGCGACCCGGATAAAGGGATCCCGCCGAGCGATCCGCTCAGCCAGCCTCCTCCCCCCCCTCCTCCGCCTCCTCCCCCGATCCAGTACATAGACCGGGGCAACTGGGCGGGCAATAGCGAGAAACTGCTTCGCGGCGACAAGACGACACTCAGCGGGGGCACCGTCTCATCCAATCGGCAAGGGCTTGTTGTGGAAGGCCCGAACGGAACCAGCGGCGAATACATCAAAGCCGGCTATTACCAACTCGCCTTAGACATGTCCATCTCCGGCGGAGACAGCCAGACGGACGCCCGCACGAAAATCGCCACCGTCCAGATTATGTCCGACATGCCGTCGGATCCGCGGACCTCCTTCTTCGTCGTGCCGCTATGGTGGGACCAACTCAATGGCCGCAACAAGCATGTGTTCTTCTTCCGGATAAAGGAGGACGCGTCCCGCTGGGCATTTCGGGTAACTGTCAACGCTGCCGACCAGAGGACGACCCTCTCGTTCTCTCTTGCGGAGCTCTCCTCCGCTACTTCCGAAGAGTTCAAGTTGAGTCCCTTCTCGAACGACTGGCGGGCAACGCACTGGTGGGCGGACGACCTCAGCCATGGGCCGACCTACGCGGGCACCTGGCGAAGCTACGGGGCCAAAGACTACGGCGGCGGCAGCGATCGGGGTGGCTTCCTGTACGGCCCGTACACGAAGATTCCGGCCGGATGTTACAGGGTGGTGTGGCGCCTATCCTCTCCTTACCTTGGATACGTCTACTTTGACGTGACGAGCAATAATGGCGCCCGGCCGCTTCTGCGGCATCCGAAGCTTTCGGTAGGCCGCCTTCCCTGGGCCACGACGATTTCGGAAGCGGCGGACCGCTCCTTCTACTTTTGCGCCCCGGAGACGCTGGAAGGCGTGGAGTTCCGCATATGGCCGGACCGAGGAGAGAAGCTCCTTTCGCAAAAGGGAAGCGGGAAGAACGACATAGCGGCAGGATGGGTTATCCTCGAAAAGGTCGAGACCGTTTCAGATGCGACCTTCCGAGACGGAGATACTTTCGAGGCTCAATCAATCAGTCCTCTTGACCCCAACATGTGCTGGGGAAGCGCGACGGAAAAGGTCGGAAACTGGCAGCAGTTCCGAAAGATCAAGGCCGCCAATAGCCAAACCATCCCGATGTGGGGGCCATACTGGCCCTTCGCGGCGGGAAGGTACGATCTGGGGCTTATCTGCCACAGAGAGGGCTCCGGATATGAGCGAGGAATAGGCTATTACCAGCTCTACAAGTACGAGGGCGACCAAACGCTCCTGGAGACCGAGGTCCGCTCGTCTCTTTTCTCCGACAACAACACCGCCTCTTACAAGGTGACCACGCACACATTCAGTTCGGCTGCTTCCATGATAGAACTCAGGTGGAAGACGCACATACAGACATGGGACCTTGTCGTCGAAGAGCTGGTCATTTGGAACAGCCGATACTGAGAGTTGCTGAATAAGGAAATGGCCGGGGCAACGCAGCGCTCGCCCGGCCACTATGTTTCAAGGGAGTCGGCCAGTCTCAATAGCCGTAGTCGGCTTTCACACCCCGCTGAAGGCGGGGTTTGGCATCGAGCTTGACAAGCTTCTTGGCTTCCTCCGCCATCCAGGTGAACTTGTGCCACCACGGCTTGCTGACGATCGTGGCCAGTCCTTTGATCTGAGCAATGCGGGGAAGAGCAATTCGCTTGAACGATTCCTCCAGCGTGTCCCAGTCTCTTGTTTCTGGGTCGGTGAAAGCCTCCTTGAAGTAAGCTCTGCCGCACATCGGCCCCGCGAATATGTCCGCGACGATGCCGTATTGCGCGGAGTACTGCTCGAAATCAACCGCGGCGCTGAGGAGAAGCATCGGCCGGTTCACGACCCGGTCCATGGCAACTGCCGTCTGCCTTATCACATCCGGACCGCTCACCCTGACGACGTCGCCATTGTCCGAGCTCCATAGCACCGGCACCTGGGTCTTGTAGAAGTGCCCGTAGGGACTAAAATCCTCCGCGATTTTCACCAACTCTTCCGGAAGCCTGCCTGCCATATCCGACTTCTTCTCCCCGGGCAGTTGGAAGATCAACGTCTCATTAAACAACGGCTTTCCAAGTTTCTGGCATCTCTCGAAAACGTCCCCGAGCCATTCGAGATTCCTTTTCCAGCTTTCCTGATGGTCTGGATTGAGTTTCACAAGGGTCTTGAACGCGTCAACCTCGTTGGCGCACTCCTCCGGTTCAATGGACAATTGAGCCAGTTGCCCCTTCCCACTATCCATCGCGACAGTGTTGGTGTCCTCCAACCGTCCTATCAAAAGGACCTCCTCTCCGAGCAACTGACGAAACCCCGGACTTCGGAAAGCCAAGTGATTGAACAACGCAGCGGTGGCGTTGCCTTGCAGCCCCCTGGCAAACCTCCGACAAACAACCCTCACATCCTCATCAGTAGGTTTCCTGTTCTCGCCGATGTGCTTCAGAAAAGCCCCCGTCAGCTTAAGGTACGAGTTGTGCTGGTCGGAAGCGAATACATCAAATGTCCCTGACGGCACCGCCTTTGCCAGAATCCTGAAAATAGCCTCCTCCACTTCGACTCCGTCGGAAAACTTTGCCCAAGCTGCCATAACAACCTCCTTCTGACAATCAGCTCACTTTCTATACTGCCGTGTTGGCGATTCCACCGAGAAGATGGCGTGTTTCCTCAGAGAATGGCCGGCAGTTCGACCGCGAAACCATTCTTCTCGGCGCGCCTATTGATTTTTTAGCAAGGCCCCTGCCGAGACGTCAACAATCTTTTGCACCTCTGTCCCTCAAGGTCAGAGGAAACGCTGGTTCCCTCAGAGCAGCACACCGATCGCGGCCAGAAAAAGCCCCGCCGAGGGGCGGGGCTTTCTTGCCGTGCGGTTCAGGTACGGTCATTGAGAGCGGACGCGATAGAACCTCGTCTTGATGCCGGTTGTCGCTTCGCCGGGCCAGGTTGTCTGCGTGCTCGGCCATGTCCCTGTCACGGGCTTCCAGTCTCCCTTCGCAATGTCGTCGGTGTACTCAACGGTGTAGTTGCCCGGGCCAAAGGCGCTCCAGCTCAGCTCAACCTTTCCGGCAGCAAGCCTCATCTGCTGGATGGCTCCCTTCTCAACGGGCTTCTTCTCGCCGCTTAGCTTCACGTTGTCAACCGCAAACCAGTAGTCGTAGTTGGCGTTGTAGAAGCGCCACCTCAGTTGTATCTTCTTCCCGTCGTATGCAGAGAGGTCAAACTGCTCGGAACCGCTGTCAATCGCAGGGTCTGTGCCGGGTGCGAAGATTGACTTGTCGAGATGCAGCAGGTTAACCCAACTGCCGCCGACAACCTTTACGTCAACGTCCGCTGTCTGGACGTGGGCTGCATCCTCCAGGTACGCCCTGTAGTTCCTGTCGAAGTTCAGACGCAGCTTTATCCATTCGGTGCAGTCAATCTCCTTTGTGATAAGTTGCTCGTCGGCATCCACAGCACCCGCAAGGTCTGTGTCGGTTATCACATACTTGTTGTCCACGTCGTCCAGGTCAGGACTCTCGTCTCCAAGCTTGTCGCCGGTGGTAATCCAGAGCCTCCATGCGCCAAGAGCGCCGGCCGTCCCCTGAATGGTCCATTTTCCGCCGGCAATAATGTCGGCGTTGCTGTAAAGGGTCGCATAAGACTCAAAGTCGTCCTCGAAAATAGCCTGCCTCCTCGGAGGAGTCCAGTTGTACCCGATTCCGATGGTGTCAAGGTTCAGCTCTCCCGAAACGGATTCAACTCTCAGAACGTGTATCCCGGAGGTCGTCTGAATCTCCTCTTCAATTGCAGCGTAGGTGAAGATGTGCCAGTTGCCGGTAACGTAGCTTGTAGTGCCTATGAGGTTACCATCCCAGTAAGCAGCAAGGACTCCTCCGCTCGGAGACGCAACCCTGAACGTCAGCTTTATCCACCCCGCCGCAGGAACATTGAAGGTGTACTTATACCAGCTCCCCGCATCTATCCACCCGATGTTTGTGTGGAAAGTTCCGGGTCTGTCAACCTCCTCCACAGTCTCGATCCCTATATCATCGTTGGGACGGTAGTCTCTCGGACCTCCAGTGTTGGGATGCCAGTAGTCGTTGGTGCACTGCACTTGATCGGCAGCCGTCGCCTCCGTAGCAGCGGGGCAGTTCTGGTATCCGGGCCACTGCCCGCTGCCGAAGTTGAAGTTCTCCGCTTCCCTCAGCTCCATTGTTATCCTCGCTTCATCCGTTGGCACGGTAGCGGGTCCTTCAACTCCTCCCATGTTGACTGCCGCAACCTTGTACCTGTATCCTTTCCCCTCTTCAGTCCACTTGTCTATGTAAGAGGTTGTGGTGACAAAGGCTATCTCCTGCCAGGCCGCTCCATCTACGCTGCTGTAAATCCGATAACCTAAAATCCCTGCCTGGGGGCTTGCGCTCCAGCTCAAGTGTGCCGCAAGAAGCATCTCCACGCTCAGGTTCGGCGGAGCGGATGGAACTTCATAGATAACGTTCTCTCCGTAAATCCCCTGCTGCGGAACGCCCGAGTAGCTCATATTGCCTGTGAACGGCAGCCCGCCGGTCGTCCCGGCAAGAACTCTCAGGGTATAGGTTATGGTCTTGACGGCAGTCCCTGGGATATTCCATCCAATCTCGTTTCCTATCTTCGTGCCACCGCCGAGGTCAACTACCTCCGTACCCGCCGGAATCGTCTCCCTGAGGGTTATCGTCGGAGGCAATGCGTCCGGGTTGGCCCTCAGGGAAAGCTTCACCGGCACCTCCGCCCCAGCCTCGTACGAGCCAGGGAGGTCCCTCAACGCATAAGCATTAGGCAAAGGATTCGGAACCGACAGGGAGTACAGAAGGTCTCCGTAAGGAACGTCCAGGCGATTGGTCAATCTCGCAGCGATGTAGTTTCCTCCTCCGCCTTCCTCAAACCGAAGAGTCATTGAGTTGACTCCTTCATAGAGGATTGTGTTCTGGTACTGCTCCGCCCCGCCGTCCCATGAATCGCTCCTGAAGGCGACGGCGCCGTTGTTCCAGACGCGAACCTCGTCGTCGAACCGCATGCGGAGCCGTGCTTCCCGCTGCTCCGGACAGAAAATGTATATGTGGTACATCTGCCCGAAGTTGTCGAAACCCTCGTACCCGAACCAGCCGGCATCGTCGTGAATCGGCGTCCATATCATCGGATTGACCGTTGTGGTTATCCCGGTGTCGGTGAAGTCGCAGACATCCCCCGCCATAGGATTCGCGTTCGCCTGCCCGCCCCATTTCGCAAGATAGTCGTTTGTATCCAGGCTCAAGTCGAGAGGGGCGAGGAAGCGGTCTGTCGGGGTCTGACCGAGATGCAGAAGGTCCGTCCAGTAATACCTCGCAAGAGGCTTGACGTCAAAAATCGGGTTCATAACAACGACGTTGACCGTATCGGTGCTGCTGCCGCCAACGCCGTCGGTCACCTGAAGCTGGAAGGCCAACTTCTTTGTT
>Ga0315312_1000483_pt1 | contig 46320 bp, 56 predicted proteins | sample TDP7_MG_FD_203629 | JGI IMG/M metagenome (GOLD analysis project Ga0315312, IMG submission 203629) | Freshwater sediment microbial communities from Lake Towuti, South Sulawesi, Indonesia - TDP7 | ecosystem: Environmental > Aquatic > Freshwater > Lake > Sediment | place: Indonesia: South Sulawesi... | reverse complement strand
TCAGAATCCTTCATATGCTTCTCTATCTCGTCGCTGGCTAGAAGTTCAAGTCTCTTGGTATCGGCCCGAATCACAGCTATCTTAATCTTTGGTTGTTCTCCTCTGGTTTGGAGCGATTTGACTAGGCACTTGACGGCCAGTTTGATCGCTTCATCTAAAGCAAGGCCGTCACGGTATTCATCTTTCAATATTTTCTCAACGGCTTCGCGGCCAATGCCGACCGTAACCGCCTTGTAAGCCCTGTATGAGCCGCTCGGATCTGTCGTGAAAAGTCTGCATCCTGTCTTGTCGACTCCTCCGAAGACTATTGAGACGCCGAAAGGTCTGACGCCTGCATGCTGTGTATAAAGCTGCTTTATGTCACCGATCCGTTTGGCTACTATCTCTATGTCGATCGGCTCATCATACATCAGCCTGTTACTTTGAGCGTAAATTCTGGCTTGGTCAACTAAGATGCGTGCGTCAGAGCTTAAACCTACAACGGCTGTTCCGAGGTGTTCATCTACTTCATATATCTTTTGACTGAAGTTTGGGTCTTGTAGATGCGACTCAACCTTCTCTTCAGCTCCCAACACTACTCCGTCTGGGCATGAAATTCCAACTATCGTGGCGCCTCGATATACAGTTTCAAGCGCATACTCCACTTGGAAGAGACGCCCATCAGGAGAGAAAACTGTGATGGCGCGATCATAAGCTCCGGGAACGGCAAAGACTGACATACTCATCACCTTCTTCTATCTTAACCTCTATGCTTTTTGAAGATAGGTAACGAAACTAAAAAAGGTTGCTATTGGGGGCACTTGAACGGTTTTCTTGGTCTTCTTGGTTTCTTTTCTTGTAGGCCTTTCACATGATTCTCTGCCCATTCTTTTGTGTGTTGGCTTATACGCCGTGCTTCTGTGCGTTCTATGAAGCATTTCTATTGTTTCATTCTATGTATTCCGCATGCTACGTATCTTTCTGCCCTGATTAGTTTTGTATTGAATCTTACCTATTCCAGTTCCTTGCAGAGTGCGTCCGGTTCTCGTAGCGTTTCGAATCCTGGGCTATGGTGACCAGCAGATGGCTGGTTGTTTTGGGTGGGACGCAACCTTCCAAACCTAAATTCTCAGCTTCGAGGTAGATTCAATAAGGAAATACTTAATTAAACGGGGACAAATATTTGTACCGCAATGAAATCTTCCTGGTCTCTTAACTCGATTAGAGGGTTGCTTCGTCAAATCCAGGAGAATATGTTTCTCATAGGTATACTAAGCCTAATATGGTTCATACTCAGAACAGGCACTAGGCCGTCTAGGGCTGTCTATCCATGTCAAAGGGCAGCCGCAGCGAATAGTTACATGTGGCTCACGGCTCATGTCTTACCCTTTCTCTTCGCAGTTCCGAAGGAGATCTCGGCGAGACTCAGCAAGAAGGCGTCCTACATAATACTCTTGTCGGCTATAATCGTCGGATCAGCCGTCTTGCTCGGAGTATATGAGATGAAGAAAGAGCTCCAAAGCCAGCCTGCAGGCTTAAACTTGACAGAAAAAATGGCAGAGTTTCAACCGGCTTCGAGTATCTTTGTTGTTAACGGCACATTAGGCAGCGGCGAAGGGGTCAAGGAGCTGATAAACCTCATGAGTAAGTACGGGTTGTTCTTCTACAAATCTTCAGTCAAAGATGCGAACAAGGATCCAATGGGCCTGATCGCGAAGGATGACGTTATCATTATAAAGGTCAACAGCCAATGGGCTGAAAGAGGTGGGACGAACACCGACCTTCTGAAGGCTTTGATCCAAGCCTTACTCAGCCATCCTGATGGTTTCATCGGAGAGATCGTAGTGGCCGATAATGGACAGGCTCAGTACGGCTCAGCTGGCAACGGGGGCAGTTTCGATTGGACTAGAAGCAATGCCGAGAACACTTCACAATCAGTCCAAAGCGTAGTTGACCTATTTGCTAGTTCCCATAAGGTCTCAACCTATCTCTGGGACAGGATAACCACGAGGAGGGTGGATGAATACTTTGAAGGTGACATGGAGGATGGGTATGTTGTTAATGCAACTGCAAACCCGAGAACTGGTTTGATGGTATCCTATCCGAAGTTCAGAACCGATTTCGGCACGTATGTGAGCTTCAGATTAGGAATGTGGGATCCTCAGAGGCAAGTATACGATAGCGAAAGGCTTAAGGTAATTAATCTTCCTGTCTTAAAGTCTCATAGCACGTACGGTGTCACCGCTTCTGTGAAGCATTATATGGGTGTCTTATCTGATAAACTGACGGCTCAGCTCGGAGCCCGTGCGCATAATACTGTCGGAAGGGGAGGCATGGGAACCGAGATGGTTGAGACGAGATTTCCAATCCTAAACATTCTCGATGCGATATGGGTGAACGCTGTTCCAGGTGCAGGCCCTGGTACGCCTTACACAACTGCCTCAAGGATCAATGTCATAGTAGCTAGCACAGATCCGGTGGCGCTCGACTATTGGGCCTCGAAGCAGATTCTCCTCCAAGTTGCTAAGATGAAGGGATATAGCGGTGTGAGCTCGATTGATCCAGACAACACAGCATCAGGCTCCTTTGGGCATTGGCTAAGGCTATCGATGGAAGAGATAACTAGAGCTGGCTATCAAGCCACAGTGGATGAACCCTACATGAACGTGTACATGGCGAATCTCCAGAGTCCGTGAATATAGAGTATCACAAATCCTTGAGAATTCATCTTGCTTATGGCGTTTGACTCCATCATAGGTGACAATTTGACATGGTGTTCAGTCAATAAAATAAAATTTATAAGGTCTAAGCCAAAATTAACTGATAGGTGTTTCACAATGGTTTACAAGCTTTTGATGCTGACGCATTCGGCTGGTTTTAGACACGATTATCTTCCCACGGCGAGGGAAACAGTTCGAGACCTAGGACGCGCATCTGGCAAGTTCCAGACAGTGGATACTGAGGACTGCTCGCTCGTGAATTCAAAATCACTAAAGGATTTCTCTGCCCTGGTCTTCGCAACGACTGGTCAACTTCCCATGGACGAAATGCAGAAGAAATCACTCATAGAATTCGTGAAGGACGGAGGGGCCTTCATAGGGGTTCATAACGCAACAGATACTTTCTACAAGTTCGCAGAGTATGGTGAGATGTTGGGAGGATATTTCCAAGCCCACCCTTGGACCCAAGAGGTAACAGCCATAGTTGAGGACCGAACTCATCCAGCTACGAGACATCTACCCAAAACGTTCAAGGTGAAAGAAGAAGTTTACACGTTCAAAAACTGGAGTCGAGAGAAAACACATGTACTGATAAGTTTAGACAATACCTCTGTAGACTTGAGCAAGGGCACGCGTCAAGACCACGATTACGCACTATGCTGGTGCCACACATACGGTAAGGGAAGGGTCTTCTACACAGGCTTTGGACACTTCAAAGAGATATGGATGGAAGAGTGGCTCCGGAAACATTTGCTGAACGGAATACTATGGGCCATGAAACTAACAGAGTAACGGCAAGCTTGGATTGTGAGCCTGCCTTCATTCATTTTAGCTGTGGCCTTGCCAACAAAAGTAAGACTTATTGTCTCATGTATTTCGCGAGTGGTGTAGATTTTTCCCATCTCACCGATCTTGACCTTCATCGTCTCCTACATGCCATTCATCAGATTAAGATGACCTTCGAAAAATTTCTTTGGAAAGTGAAAAAGCGCGCTAGTTGTACGAGGGTTATGAATCAGATTAATTGCTTCTCAAGATTCCTCAGGTAGGACAACAGATTTGAGTCGCTTATGGGATTTGAACCCACAACCTCTAGCCATATCCGCCGCAAATCGTTTCTTGTTTTTCATTGTTCGAAGAGACTAAAATCTTATTTGTCATTAGCACCATCTAAAATATGAGTTAATATGAGCCGAAGGAGAATAAATGAGGAAACCGTTAGAGAACGCCAAAGCAGAGTTGCTTTATCTGGCGGTAGATGGGAGGAGTATGTTAGGCTTTTCCTCAACGAAAAATTACAGAATACGGGCATAGAAGTCATCATCGGCAAGCACGAAGAGCCAATAAAGAGAAGAAGCCGAATGTTATGGAAGATGCTTTCCCTTCCGTTGAAGGCTTCAACCACTAAGGAATCGATATGGGGTGACCTTGACCTAGTAGCCGTCAGAGGTGAATTTCCCATAACTGTAATAAGTTGTAAGACAAGTTTGCATGGTCGTTTCACTGAAACACTCTTTTGGAGCTTGTTGTTTAGGATGTTGACACGAACAAAAGTTGTGCTTGCAACATGCGATGCTGGGAGCGGGAAACCTGAAGAATTGAAATCAGAGTGGGGTACGCCGGAAAATCCAAACGCGAATCGTTTGCTTGCGGAGTCTTATCTGGATAGCGTATATGTTGAAAATGTGCCAGAATTCTGCAAACTGAGTGAGCCTACAGCTTTAGGTGGAATAGTTAGACCTTTAATGGAGATGCCTGATGACATAAGAAGATGGTCTGAAGGGATTTCAAAGTTCATCTACATTAGAAGAGGCAGACTGGGGTAATTCGTCTAGCTTTTTCTGGAAAATTCCGTGTTCTGTTAACCTCTTTACTGCTAATTCACAATAGCTCCTGTTGATCTCCACACCAATTCCAGTTCTATTAGTTTCTAAACATGCAATTAATGTTGTTCCGCTACCTAAAAACGGATCAAGCACGACATCGCCAACGAAACTAAACAACTTTATGCATCTTCTTGGAAGCTCAACTGGAAAAGGTGCAGGATGCCCAATTTTGCTTCTGCTTTCACCGCTAAAATTCCATACACCATTGGTCCACTCAATAAATTCATCTCTGATTACATCCGATTTTCCTTTACGCATCTTCTCCCATCTTTTCTTATACATTACTACAATGACCTCTACAGGAGCTATGACAAAGGGCGCAGAAGCACTTAACCAAGAACCCCATGCAGTACGCCTAGAGATATTCTGTTCGTTCCATATTATTGTTGCATGATACTTCCATCCGACGTTTTTTGCAATAGCTGTAATGTCGGCACAAACGCTCTGTTGGCCACCTTTATTTTTGTCAAGAGGAATATTCAAACACAATCTTCCATCGGCTTTGGCGAAATCGTAGCACTTAGATAACCACTTTCTAGTGAATTCGAGATATTCACTATAGGGAATGTTATCGTTATAATTCTCATATTTGATGTCTACATCGTAAGGCGGTGAAGTTACAATGAGGTCTATGGTCTCATTTTCTAAGGCATCTATCTTCAAAATATCATTATTAAGAATGAATATTGAGTTAAGTTTGAAAAAAGGTTTTGACATCATTTCTACGCTTTCTCTACCTTTGTAGAGTGATTCGATACTCAATTGAGTATTCACACTCGGACTAATTTTCTCCGTGACTAGTGAATTCCTTGCTCTCAAATGAACATTTTCTATCAATCCCATTTGTCGTAAGATGCTGATCTGTGCATTAATAGTGCTGAGTTTGTAGCCAGTTAGACGGCTCAAATCAACCGTAGAAACTGAGCGTTTCGTCTTAATAGCCTCCAGAATCCGCTCAGACGTAGCACTCCATTTCGGAACCTTACTCACTTCTTCCTCGGCAGGTTCCCGAATGTATTTTATTTCCATGACGGAATGTCAACTCATATTCTATCTCTATCTGTCTTAATAACCTTTAAGACAGTTAAATCTTTTATTGCGAAACTTGAAGAAACTCCATTTGTCAGGCGGCTGAGACGGTTGAAGAAGCGAAGGCGCTGATCGAAGCCCGGTGCCAGTATGTGCCTGAGTTTAACGATGTCAAGCTTTTCGCGAAACAGAAGTGAAAGGTCGTGGGTTCATTTTGGAGTGGGGCCGGTAGTATTTGATCCCGCACTAAGATGAAGGTCTCACGCGCATTTTGCCCGTAAATTATCCTTGCTCGACGGTGATTGGAGTCTGCGAAGAGGCGAGTTTACGGACATAGTTAACAAGCGGGGCGCCCATGCCAGCGAAATCAATCCGAATCTGATCGCCTGTTTGAAAATACGGTCTGTTAGGGAAAGACAACTTCATCGTCCCAAAGAAGTGTAGATGTACATCTCCCGGGATACGGAACTGAGGATGCTTGAAGTGGTGGTCTTCGAGATTGGCTAGGCTATGGCTCATATTCTCCTCACCCGTAAGGAGCTCGCCCGAATTGTAGACCTCTTGTTTTCCCCGTTGGATGCGGCAACTTCCTCGTATATCATTGAACTTCGCCTCAGTGATTAGCTCTGGTCCAACTGAGCAGACTCGCAATTTCGATGGAGCCAGCCATAGATAATTGACGCGCTCCATGCGGTGATCTGACCATTCGTTGCCGCCTGCAAACCCTATCCTACAGGGAACGCCATCTTCGTCGATCACATAGCAACCAACGATTTCAGGTTCTTCACCTCCGTCTTCGGTAAAATCTGGGATGTCTAAGAAATCATTGTGTCCACGCAGAATCGCGCCACTTCCTCTGTAGAACCATTCAGGCTGGACACCGCGAACAGCAGGACTGGGTTTGCCTCCTTCGAGACCCATCTCGAACATTTTCTGGGAGTCAGTCTTAGAGGCCTTGGAATCTTCATGGACAGGCGCATGCATTTTGGCGCGTTGCTCCATACTTCCCAAGTGAGTCAGCCCTGTTCCCGAGATGAGGCAGTGAGCGGGGTCAGGGTGATCAAGTGGGGGGAGAATCCAACCGGTATCATCTCCGGGTCTGGCTTCTAACAGTCGATTGTAGGACAGAACCTCGCCATCCTCTACACGACTATCATCAAGATATGCAGAGATAGTCTTCCCGTCTCTTCGAGCCTCAAAGAAAAGATGGTAAGTCAGTGTCCAGTTCTTAATGATACTCGTCAAATCGACCACATCCTCTCCATTGACACATCCGACTCGTCTTCCCTTTTCGGGCAGGTAAAACTGAATAAGTCTCATGTTTCATCTTCCTTCTCAAACGGTTCAGCTGAACCGATGGTAGCTAATAGAACTTTTGACAAGTCAGTATGGTACCAACTCATCTTCTGTGGCGGCTAATGAGAAGTAAGTACTAGTCAAACTTGATTCCTAGATCGCTTGACAATAGATATGGCCTCAACAGGACTTGATTATTGCAAAGAGGTAGAACTTCAGGATTCAAGTCTATTCCTAGACTGTTCGTTACGAAGTCTCTTCTGACCATTATGCGTTTGTATGTTTCTGGATATCTCTCCTCCAGCTCGTTTCTAGTTTCATCATCAGCTACCGCTACGGTATCCTCGACATTCGCCCCGAATCCGTCCTCCTCGACTTCAATTATGAAGTCCGATTGCAGAAGCATCCCAGACTTTATCCTGTGAGGAGAACCTTCGAAAAAAGGCGTGTTTACCCACTCCTCCAATTGGGTAAGATGACCCGGGTTCAGCGGAATCTTGAACCCATGCCGACCTGGAATTTCCGTGACTCTCTGGTAGATTTCATCCGCAGACGTGCCTATCTTCAGTAGTTCATACCATCTAGCCAGCATTCTAAAGTATGGAATACAGGTCTTCCTGACATAGTTACTATCTGTGTTAGGCAGTTCAGAACCGTCATGTACCACATAGGCAGCTCTGCAAACAGCAGAACCCCAGACTCCTAAGGCAGCAATTAAGGGATCGCCTACTTTGATTACTCTTGAAGACGGGCTCGCAAGCCCGTATGTCGTCCTTTCTCCTGACATAAAAACCACATGAAAAGAGTGGGGCAATCCATTAAGTCTCATTAATCTGACTGACTCATACTCCGTCATCCCGGCTTCCAGGTGCTCGATCATCCTATGCACTGCGTCAGACGCGGTCGTCGCGGCGTATTCTGAGTAAGCTATCTGGTGAACATCATTTACTACTCTTAACCCGCGTTCTGGATGAATGAAGATATCATTTGCATTCACTACTCGATCAACTCCAACAATCTCCCTCAAAGAATCAACTATGAACGCTGGAATCTCTATCTTCGTTTCAGGGTCCTCAAACTCTGAGCTGTCAAAGTACTTCCATCCTACAGTGCCTATTCGCATACCTCTCTTGATACCGGACGCTCCGAGACATGACTTGAAATCTTTCAGCTCATTCCGTGGCTGACCCATCAAAGAGAACGGTTGCATGAGCAAGACTTCGCAATCTACTCTTAAGGTCGCCCTGAGATAGTTCAATCCTTCATTGCCGACCATTATGGCGGGCTCGCTCTGCGAAGGGATTATCAGTATCGCTTCCTCGAATCTCGGGTCGTAACCGCAAGCATAGGCCAAGTTAGCAAAGTGTTCCCTATCTCCATACACAGCTAGCGCGTCTAATCCTTTTTCTTTCATCCTTGCCCGGACTGATTCCAAGCGAGATCCATATGTTTCTCTCGGAATTTTCGGTTCTTCTATTGGACATGGTAGCCTTTGGGGTTCTATTCTTGACAGAACGATATTACGAACCATGTTCCTATAGTTCGGCTGATCGAATATAAAACTATGGATTTGAGTCATTTCAGAGAACCGAGCGTCCCGTGGTTTTCATCTCTGCCGAGGATTTGACGTGCCAGTCCGCACAATAGGGCTTTGACTAGAATTGTGGGATAATAAGCTCCATTTTACCCAACTACCTCCTGCCGTCCCTTTACCTAGGCGTAAATATCAACAGAAGCGCAATGCACTAAACCATAGCTTGCACTGTAACGGGACAGTCATTATTTGCTTCGTATCCGATTATTGAGGCACTCAAAGCTGTCTAGCCAGATATGCTATAAACCACAGTGCCTCGAAAAATGGATAGATCGGGCCTTATTTGAATCCAGTAGTAAACTAGAGCGGGAGAAAAGGTCTACATTCATGTCAAAACCCGCGGAAAAGTTCTACGGGCGTAAATTGGGGTTCTTTCTAAGACAAGAACAAACTGTAATAAACGGAGTGTGAATTTAGTCTGCTAATAGATTTTATGGGTGCCGACAGCCAAGAACTCCATTTCCCTCCTCTCGATGTCCACTCTATATATTAACCGATACTTCAATCCTACTTCACAGGAGTAGAATCCTTCCCATGAACCGTGAAGCATATGCCCCTTCTTTCTTGGATCCTCGCTGGCTAGTAACTGTTCAATCGCGGTTTCTACTCTTCGACGTACGTCTGCGGATAGCTTTTTGTAGCCTCTTTTGAAGGATCCTGCAAATCTAGCGGTCCAGAAAGAACTCACCATAAATCCCGAGGCCTTGAGACAGTTCTCAGAGTGTCGCGTTTAAGACCTGAGCCACTCCAATGCTTTTTTGGCGCTTCGGAACCTAATAACTTTTCCTTCGCCGATTTCTTCTAAGCTCTCAGCAATGTCAGCCTGTAACTCTCTGCTAGACATCACTTCGAGAGTTGCCCAGATCTCCTCCTCGGGGATGCCCTCCCTCATAGCCTTCATCACGAACCTAACCATCTCCTCAAATGTTTTCTTCTCAATCAGCAATGCCGCTTCAACCACGTCACTGACCCCATCTATATGAATTGGTCTATCCATCATAAATCAATTTCTCACCTATGACGCGTACCTGCCGCAAAGATTTTGACGACAAAGATGGGCGATAGAATTGATGTTTATCAGAAGCGCTATGTCAATCACAAGAAAATCGAGCATAGATGTGCTATCTGGAACCGGAAACATCTTTGGATTGCTGAGATCAAGTCATTGAGCAAGATGCAAGCTTTCATAAAAACAAAAATAACCGTCTTTCGCGCTTCTCTGACGCGACTTTTCTTTTCTGCTTGATTCACAACTTCTGCTATAGCTTGCTGAATCCTTGTATCGTGCCTGTTGTTCATCACCTACCTGCGAAAGTTAAGACTTAAGTCTATCAGTCGATTATTAATCCATTAATTGTTTCGATAATTGAATTTGGATTTTCTTAAGTCCTGGACTTAACTCAACTGGATACAAAGGAGCATTTCTCAATCTCTTATACTTCTCTGGAAGTTCTGAAAGATTCTTCAAAGTGTTTTTCCTCACTTCTCTCAACGTGGGCAAATTGTAAACTATCTCTCCATTTTCCATTACTTTAACTAAGAGAGCTTCTCCTCCAATCTTCTCATCTTCCAAACCTATGATGTCCTTAGCATACTTTCCTTCTTCATCCTTCTGTCTGAAGACTTGTTTCTTCTCTGGAAGTGTTATCTTACCCTTGCTCAACTTCATCGTGGGAACAAAAACGCCCTCCTCAACTTTGCCCGATAACTTGTATACGACATCGACATAAGGTCTATCACAAGAGGTACTTAGTCTCGTTCCTACACCGAACGCGTCAATTCTTGCCTCTTTCTTTATAAGTTGATCAATCTTATATTCATCCAAGTCTCCGCTAGCAAATATCCTCACGTAATCGAGACCGTTCCTGTCAAGTATCGCTCTAACCTTTCTACTTAGAGTCAACAGGTTTCCGCTGTCGAGTCTGACACCACTCAACCTGTAACCTTCTTTCTCTAACTCTTTCGCGACGATAGCCGCATTCTCCGCACCCTTCAAATCATCATAGGTATCAATCAAGAAGGTGGAATTTTTGGGAAACGTCCTTGAAAATGCTCTGAAGGAGTCGATCTCCTTATCGAAAAACATTACGTAAGAATGGGCCATCGTTCCAAAGATGGGAATATCATACTTCATCCCGGCGAGCACGTTGGAGGTTCCATCACATCCTGCCATGTAACTGCATCTAGCTGCTTTCAAGCCTGCATCGGTTCCCTGGCTTCTTCTCAGACCGAATTCTACTACGGGCTTGCCTCTCGCTGCGTACACAACTCTAGATGCCTTGGTTGCCAGCATAGTTTGAAGATTGACTGTGTTTAGGAGAAATGTTTCGATCAGTTGTGCTTCCGTTATCGGTGCAGTAACCCGGATTAGAGGTTCATCGGGGAAAGCTACCGTGCCTTCAGCCATCGCCCATATGTCTCCGCTGAAATTGAAGTTCTCTAAGTAATCCAAGAAACCTTCCTTGAAACCTTGTTTCCTTAAGTAGTTAATCTGTTCTTCGCTGAATCGCACGTTTTTGACGAAACACAATACTTGCTCCAAGCCAGCAAATATGAAATACGATCTGTTTGGCGGCAGTTTTCTTATGAACAAATCGAAGGTTGCACGTTCGCTTTTTCTATTTTCGAAGTAACTGGCACACATCGTCAGTTCATATAAATCTGTGAGCATGCCTAGGTTGTTTTTATCAACGAAATCGAACTTTGGAGTTCCCATTTTTCATCAACAAAATAAGTATTATCCTACATGTCTTAGTTAGAAAGCTTTAGATAATATGATATTGAGCATAAACTAAACTCTCTTACTCTTTTGCTTTCCATCTCAAGTAAAGCATTATACCCCTGAAGGGACATAGAGTCTTCGAAAATAAATGTTAGGGTACCTCCTGAGACGAGGAGTAATCCGAGAATAAGGGATGTATAGAAGGTTGCATGATATGTTAGACTGCTTACCAGTGATCTCGGAAAGGTTTTTCTGAGGGTACCGGCTCCGAGGGCTCGCTTGAGCCATTCACAATCAACGCAAAAGGGTCGCTTCTTGACTTTTTGGCTGTTCTTTATTTTAGTTGAAAGGAATGGGCTGCAATGAAAATCCAAGGAAAAAATTTCTCACTACGTTATCCCTGCACGTTGGATACGGAAATCTACGGTCGATCTGAATGAGCTCGGTGAGCTCGTTTCTAATGGTATATGAGGTATTCGGTCGGAATCACTTCGCACATCCTAAGCGTAGTACATTGATGTTAGATTCGTCTAGGGTGACTTTGCACCCGCTAATACCGCCTTCAGAATTTATCAGATCTCGAGCTTGACTGAGATGGTTTCGTAGCACAGAGAATTTGTCAGGATGGTGTTCTTCGTTCTTGTCGATTGGGTAGAGCAGATGTTTGGCTGCCCAATAATCTAAAGCTACCGGATCTACACTGGCTAACAGTTGGTTGAGTCTTGTGGTGTTCCTTGGTGGATAGCCAGCCAACGTACCATGTGAGACCCAGATACAGTCGAGAATGTTAATCACAGGTGTTCTCACTTTTGCTATCATCTCGCCGCAGTGTTGCCCCAACCTTCCGTAGTGTCGCTCTCCGTATCCTCCATCGGACATGGATAGAACGCCGTAGAAACTTTTTAGAGCCCCAGTGATTCCACAGCCCATATGGTGCTTCAAAACTGGAACGTTGACCAATTTGAGGTTCTCATCGTAGCCGGTGCCGTTCCAAATCCCTTCTTTTAACTCTATTCTATTCCCTTTCGTTGTAGTGAAACATGGGTACGAAACGTTGGCCAATTTCCTATATCCATCAGTTGAATGGTCTTCTTTGGAGATGAAGGTCTCCCGAATCGGGTCGAGAAGGTACTTCGAAACTCTCGAGTCCGCGAAGACTTTGTCGACAAGATGGGAGAAGGAATGGCTTTCGTCCTCGGCGTTTGCGTGAATGCGGGTATCGGGATATCGTCCACCCCACATCGTGTCACAGTCCAAACTTCCTCCGCCTTGCCCGTTCTCGAAAAGAACTATCTCACCATTGAACCCCTCTGGATGCTCTAGAATTCTCTGAACAAGCCCTCTTACCAGATCAGAGTTCGTACATCCTCTGTATTTCCACTGGGCATTCACCTTGATGAGGACGACATCGGATTTATCGATAAAGCCGTCTTTGCCACCAAGAACCGTTTCTTTATCTGCCCGATAAAGCTTCAAGCCATGACTCCCCATAAGATTCAAGAGAGCATCTAGACCCTCATGATGATTCGCTAGGCCGGTAGGAATCGGACAATCGGTTACTCTATAAACATCAGATTTACTTTCCATCTTATCTACTCTTCCCATAACTAGAGTTGGAGGTCTTTTTTGGCATATAACTCAGTAATTATCTTTCTTATAAAGCAGTTTTCTGAGTTAACCGAATTAATCATACACCTAAAACAAGGGGGGTATTAATCTCTAATTTGATGCACCACGCCTCCCTTGAAATCTCTTCGCCATAAGGACTGAAAAATCTGGCTACCGTATTTTTATAATCCTTAGCGACACTCCTTGCTAACCTCTCATCAACGATGCAATACTGCCGAAACTTTACTATAATATCTTGTATGTTGGGTACTGGTACCGAAGTAGGTTCAAGTGTGGACAAGAAAGGGTTGCTTTTGGGCTCTGTTTCTGAAAAGTAACCAGAGCCGGGGATGGAATTTGAACCCCTTTTCCTTCCGTTCCTTCTTTCGTGATTGTCACCCCCTGTGGTCCCTTCCCAGTTACAGGAGAAAAAGGTAGGGGCGGGTGTGCACGTTGTTTTTTCCTGCAGAATGAGAAACAACAACATGGATCTAAAGGATCGCTGACTCCGAACAGGAAGATTGATCAAGTAGAAATCCGCCTATTGTCGAGTCTTCTTCATTATTAGTTGAGAGCTGGGGGATGGGATTTGAACCATGTATAGCGAGTCCGCTGCTCATCGCTTAAGGTTAGGATTGTCCGCAAACGATAGATTTGTAGACTTTGGATAGATTTATATGGTACTGTAGTACTTTGGTACCTTGGTGAAGAACATGGTTCAGTTGAAGATCGTTGCAGACGACGAGATTGTTGAGAAGTTCAAGAGAATAGTCCTCGCCAAACATGGAAAACTCGAGTTAAGCGTTGAGGGAGAAGAGGCTCTCAAATTGTATATAGGGAAATACGAGCATCTTCTGTCCGAGTTGTGTCCCTCAGAAGAGGACCCGCTGGCGAAAATTGCGGGAATGGGATGTTCCGATGAAAGAAGGAACGTTCTTAAAGATCTGGAAAGGTTGGAAGCTGGTGAACTTTGATCTTCATAGACACGACGGTCTGGGTTGGGGCTTCGGATAGAAACGATGATTTCCACGAATCTTCCCAAGAGGTAGTGAAAGCAGTCCTATTTGAAAAACTACCTTTGGCTCTCACAACAGACTTCATCATCGATGAGACAGTGACAATCCTCGGAAAGAGGAGGGGCTTTGGCGCCGAGAACGCAAGAAAGGTTGGGGAGGCCATTCTCTCATCTCCTCGTGTCTTCACAGTTTTTGTTGAAGAAACAGTGTTGAAAAGTGCCTTGGAAAAGTACCCTAGATATCTAGGACAACTAAGTCTAACAGATGTTGTCTCGGTTGTAGTTATGGAGAAGTACCACACAAAAGAGATTTTCTCTCATGACAGTGACTTTGACGGAATCGAAGGGATCACAAGAAGAGATTCTTTTTGAATCATTGTTTCAGATAATTCCACTAGCTATAGAACGGAACCTGTAGAAAAGAGCGGGGGATGGGATTTGAACCCATGTACAGCGAGTCTGCAGCCCACTGAGTACTATTGACATCAGCGAATCCTAATAGCCTCTACTGATCAACCTAACTAATTGTCAGAGGCTTAGGCATATCTGAACAGTAATCAGAAATTTTCGTTCACGTTTTCTTGAGTACGTCGAGCATCTCGCTTACAGTCACTATTCTTATTCCTTTGAATTCTCTAAGGGGCGTTAAATGTTTGTCACCTGAGACGATATAGTCTGCCTTGCCACTATATGCAGTGTTCAGAACGACATCATCACCCGGGTCTTCTTCAACAATCTTGAATCTACTTCTGATCCTGACTAGGGTTGTTCTTCTGCCAACGTATCGAAGGAATCTATCTACGTCTCTGGTACTAACGTATCTCGCAATCCTTTTCTCAGTTAGAACTGAAGTCAATTCGTCCATTAAGATGTTGGAACTTATCAGCCTAACCTTTATACCGTCTATCCTCAGAATCAGGTCGTGGGGCTTACCTCTTCTTACCAGGAAGGAGACGAGAACATTTGTGTCTGCGACTATTTTGAGCATCTACTTGCCCTTGTATGTTGCTTTCGCTCTGTAGTCATGTATCATCTGGTCTATCTCCTCCTCCGTCATCTCACCGTACTTCTCAATTTTCCGGTCAACCCTTTTGAATATTGACTCTAACTCTCTTGTCTCATGCTCAAGATCCAGCTTTTTCATGACCACAACATCACCTCTTCTCGTCACTAGTAACTTTGTCTTGGGCTTGAGTCCCAGCTTCATTCTTACTTCTTTAGGTATGACTACCTGTCCCCTCTCTCCCATGACTGTAATCTCTTGCTCCATGGTCTCACGGTATGAAATTCATACTTCTCAGTATTTATAGTTTCCCTCTCCCGATACCTGTGGGTTGATCTGAGGTTATCCTGTACTCTTTCGCGTCTTATCTTATTGCTAGCTAATTTTCTCACAGCTCCACCATATGCAATTGTACCATCTATTTACGCTGGCCTAAGTAAAGGAGCCAGGGATAGGATTTGAATCCGTATGCAGTGAGTCTGCAGCCCGCCGCCTAAACCACTCGGCCACTATCTCTGAATGGGTAATGATGATAAGGCCGTATTGCCTCAAGGATGCAGGAGCCTTTATAATACTGGAACCGCGGCGACTATTCTCGGAAACCGTAAACACTCGAGAGTTTTCTATTTATCTCTTTCTTGAGTTTGACCCCGATCTCTCCAATTTCTCCGAGAATCAGGTCTTTTGATATAGTCGCAACCTTGTCAAGTCTTATGACCGAAGGAACTTTGAGTCCTGTCAGTTTGAATTCTGGATGATTCTCATTAATCGTAACATCCGTCGACGCAGGTTCTTGTCGCGCCCTTGAAGAGATGAACGCTACTACGACATCTTTTTCTCCCTCGAATACAACTAGTGCTGGCCTCAGTTTTGCTGTTGTTAGGTTCGTGAAGGGAAAGGGGATGAGGACTATTTTGCCCTTCAATGATACCTGACCTTTATATCCTTAACAGAATAGATATTCGGTTCTTGTTCAAGAAAATCTTCGAGGGATCTTTCCGCCAAGACCATCACTGATAGAGTTTCTCTATCCTCAATTAGGCTGTTGATTTTCTCATTCAACGCGGACAACAGACTTTTTATCTCTTTCAAGTCAACTTCAATCGTCATAGCTCTCAGGTTCTATTGGATTTGCGCCTTATTTAATCCTTATTGTTCACTTACGTGATCTATAGAGATTCGTGGCGGGTAGCAGACAGGGGTTACACACTTAACGGTTTATGGGAAAGCTCTCCCAAGATGGGCAGAGCCTTGAAGCATGACAGCAAAGAGAAGCTCAATTTTGACTAATCTGAATTCTGGACACATGCTTAGAAAACGGGGATGGGATTTGAACCCATGTACAGCGAGTCTGCAGCCCGCCGCCTAAACCGTTCTATGACGGAATACTTGTCTGGTATATTCTCCGGACCAATCCGTCGAAACCGGAGTCGAAGCTCATCATCTCTTTGATACGATTTCTTTCCATGAGGGCTAACGAAGTACAGTCGGTGAAGCTCATTGGCCTATCTGCAAAGGCTTTGAATTTTTCCCATGCCATGCTAAAAGAGTCTTCCGAAACGCACAATTTTGCGATTCTCGGTGACTCGATGATGTATCTGCCTATGTCCAAGGCGAGATCATGTCTTTTCGTTCTTACCAAAGCTGTTGTTACTGCTTCATCTATCACATAGTCTGACGTGCACATTCTGCCGAATTCACCCTTTAGCGCTCTTCTCACCAGCTCTTTGCTCTTTACGTGAAGCTCATCATCAGCGTTTCGCAACGCCACGAAAACGCTTGTATCGATGAAGACAGCCATGCGGTCTATCTCCCGTAGAGAAATTCATCTATTCTTTTTGAGGAATCTTTAATCCCCCAATGTTTCGGATTCTCAAGAGATTCCCACGCTGGGTCCTTCTCGAGAGGCGGCAGCTCTTTAAGTCTCTTGATGAGCTCTTCTTCGTTCTCCAGAGCGTAGTCCACCATTAGGCCGATCGCTTCTTGTACGGTGATCTTGATGCCTTCTTGCAGTAGCAAGGAAGCGAGAAACTTGTCCACTTTTTCTTTTTTGGCATCCTCGATTTTCACCGTCGCGGTCAAGTCTTCCACCAAGAGAAAAGTAGAAAAATACACCCAAATACTTTACTACTACAATCAACGACGATGAATATTTCCGTAAAGCGGGCAAACGCCAAGTCATTCAAAGTACAGATCTGAAGGTTCATTCCTTTGAGCCGAAGATGAGATAGTAAAGAGCCCCCTTTTGTTCGCGGGTTCCGTCCGTGACAGAGGATCCCCATCGACTGCGAGTGCGAAGGGGGGAGGGGGTCTAGGTCTGAGCCTATAGCTATAGGCTAAAGGAATCCTCCATCGACTGCCACATTCCATCTGAGAATTGAAGAGAACTCTTTCAAAAATCCATGTGGTTATGCAATCCATCAGGGTCGTCGGAATCATCGTCCGCAGTCTACAAGGCTTTTTCCATACTTCAGCGATCCTAGCGGATTTTTCCTCTTCCTGCGGAACGGGGAAGACTTTGATGTCGCATGGCCGTAGTACGATCTCGGGGCTGAGTCTTTTCCACCGTTCCGTTCTCGCTTCAGAAAGTGGGGTTGAAGCCTTCCGTACTGGAGCCGGGGATGGGATTTGAACCCATGTACAGCGAGTCTGCAGCCCGCCGCCTAAACCACTCGGCCACCCCGGCAGACACAAGCTTGAGAATACCGAACTTTAATAAATCCTTTTTCGAAGAGGAGGCTGATAAGGTTAAGGTCTGAAGAAACCTCTGCTTTCCGTCGCGAGTTAGAAACCCTTAGAAGAGCTTCTTCATCCCATTTCTCGTCGGATATCTTGAACTATCAGTTGGGCCACTTTCTCGCCGCTGAGGAGCATGCCTCCAAAGATCGGCCCCATCCTCGGAGTCTGATGTATCGCCGCAACAGCCATCCCAGCAGCATAAAGCCCCGGACAAACTTTTCCGGTATTTTCGACGGTTAACCGCTCGGCTTCGGAACTCCACATCGACTTCTCTCCAGCCACAGAGATGCTCAATTCAGGAATCTTCCTTGCAGCGATGCTGACTACCTCGGCATCGTGGCCAGTGCAGTCGACCACGGCTTTAGCCTTTACACTCAAGGGGTCCACATGAAGCCCGGACATAGTGACAGCCGACCACTGGAGAACGACGCCTACTACCTTGTATTCTTCAGTAGTCTCCTTCGCTGCACGCTTGCCTGCTTTGGAAACTCTGTAAATCACATCGTCCACAACGACGCCGAAGATGATCTTAACGCCAGCATCCAAGGCTCTCGCGGCCAATCTCACCATCAACTCAGCTGTGTCGACAACGAAGAGGCCCTCCTCCAAGGGCTCCGACCTGCAACCGATCTCTTTCAATATCTTGTCAGCTGGAGACTGAACTATCACTTTATGAAAGAGCATTCCGCCTCCTCCCAGTCCGCCGCCGATTGAGAGCCTCCTCTCGAAAACAACGGTTTTCAAGCCGGCTTCTGCCAGATATCTAGCCGCCGTGAGACCTGAGGGGCCTGTGCCCACCACCACAACATCGCATTCAGCCAAGTTCACCCAGTCTTCGGCTGCCTTCTGGACAATCGCCCGGGTTATAAGCGATTCATCCGCCTCCTTCATGCCCTTACTAGACAACCTCCTCACCTGTACATTAGGGTCGCATCAAACTGATGATATGATCTTTTCTAAGAACTTTTGGCAAATAAACCTTCATATTCTCTCAGTCAAATGGCTCTTGGAGGAGGAAGAAACGAAGACAAGCAAACTAATATAAGAGGTTAGGCTAACAATAGTTTCACGGAGAATGTTGAACGACGCGAACGTTTGATGATTTTGCCCATGTAGATTTGCGGGGTGGATAACGTTGTGGAATCTGGCTATGTGCTGGCTCTATGCAATAACGAAGTATCGCTATGTTCCAAGTCTTGAGGAGACAATGTTAGCGATTGACGATGCCGAGAGGCTCGGTTTCGAATATATGGAGCTTGAGGGTGTGGGAAGCCAGCTATACACCGTCGCGGGTAACCGTTCTTCGATCAAGAAGAGATGCGAAGAGAAAGAAATCACCCTCATAGATTTTGTTCCAGTCCTGCCTGCCCTAATGTCCCCAGATCAGAGGAAGAGAAGCAAAGCACTCGACGACTTCAGAATAGGATGCGAAGTTGCCTCGTACTTCGAGACAGCCCTCATCCAGGTTGACACATTTAATCTACCGATACACGTTGAGGCTCCCTATGACATCTCTGGAGACTTCAGATTCATCTATACAGCCCCCTCTCTTAGGGTTGACGAGAAGTTTGACTTCTGGGAATACTTCGATAACATCCTCGTCACTTCGATAGGCGAGTGCAACGATATGGCGGAGGACTATGGATTGAAACTTTGCATCGAACCTAGAACATGGGAGAACATATCCAATACGTGGGCTTTGGAGCTTCTTATGCGCGAGATCGGCAGCCGCAACCTCGGAGCAGTCTTAGATGTTGCCCATCTATCCGCTCAGAAGATGAACATAGTTCAATGTGTCGAGATGCTTGGGAAGAGAATATTCTATGTCCACGCTAGCGACAACGACTACTTAACGGAGGACCACCTTGAGATCGGGAAAGGAAAAGTTGACTGGAAGAGTCTGCTGAAAACCCTCAAGAAGTATGCATATGCGGACTACATTGGAATAGATATAGGCGGAAAACCCGAGCTGAAGCCTCACTTGGATATGATGTATACAAATTCTAAAAGATACCTAGAGGGCATGATGAAAGCTCTGAAATAACCCATCAAACGGTAAGATATCTGTCAGAGGCTGCTTAACAAATTCAACAGATTGCGCATGCATACCTCTGAGGCACTTTCACCTAGGCGAGAAAACTCTTCGCCGCCAGGCTTGACTATGAGTTTGTCTGCCAGCTGTTTCACTGGTCTCCAATGGGTCTCCAAGGAAAGGTATCCCCTATAACCATCTTCCTTCAAAGCCCTCAGTTGACCATGGTAATCTACTTCACCGTCCCCGACCGCAACACATTCGGGTTTTCCTTCGCTACCACGGCGGAAACCATCCTTGATGTGTACATGGATTATCCTTTTTCTCACTCGTCTATAGCCGTCCGGGTAGGGTATCTCGCCTGACGGATCCCAAATGGCGTTGCCTGGATCCCATATTGCTTTGAAATTCTTGGATCCTAGACGATCCAGGAACCGAGCGAGCTCTTCTCCGTTTCCAACAAATGTGGAAGGTTCATTTTCGATTCCGAGGATAATCCCCTCGGATTCCACTATCTCTACGGGTTTCTGAAACTTTTCTATGATCCTTTCTAGGTAGTCGTCCATGCGATCCTTTCTCCAGAATGTGAAGCCTCTAATTATGTTTGTCTCTAAGGTCTTTGCCAGTAGAATGCAGCTTCTCAGTATATCCAAGTGTTCTCGGTATTGCTTTTCGTCATCGATGTCGGCCTTAAAGAATGGCGAAGCAACAGCACTAACTTCTAGGCGATACTCCTTAAGAATCTTCTTAATCTTATCAACTTTGGTTAGAAGGCTCTGAGGGCTCTTCCCCCATACGCTTCTGATCTCTACCCCGTCGAGGCTAAATCGATGCGCGAACCTAGACGCAACCTCTAAGTCTTGAGAAACTTCATCGGTTATTACAGAAAGTTTAAACAGATTCAATGAATCTTCTACCTATAAAAAGGAATGGAGGGGTGAAAAGTCTATTCTGATGCTTCTCTCAGTTTTCTGTCTACATCATCTAGCCCGAGGCGCTTTAACTCTTCCGACTTCGGTCTCCCGCTCTCATCCCAGCTAATAGCCTCGTAATATTCCCTTTTGTATTCATCAAATTTTGCCTTGTCAGTAGTTTTTCCAGCATATGGTCCTGAGGGCAAAGGCTCATAGAACCTAGGCGGATTATCGTCGTGTATCCTTGGATCCCATTTCAAGTCAGGCCCTCCTAGCAACAAGGCTGCTCTCTGTAGGTGCAGTATCCTGCGCGCCGTCGTCTCATACCATTCGTCCGGGCCTATCCTCCATCCTGTAACCGCTTCAAAGAAATCCCATATTAGGTCTAGTGCTTCATCTTCCATGACATTGAACCAACAGTAGACCCCTGAGTCGTGAAGAATGACGGTGAGCTCGCTGTTGCCGTGGGTAAGTGGCAGGTATGCGATTGATGTATGGTCCCCTCCCTGTACAGAACAAGCGAAGGACATAAGTCCTGCTTCTGCAGTGTAATCTTCTCCACTTCTGATCCCGTGAGCCCCTATGGCGATGCCCTTCTCCACTACGGCATATGGTAGCAGATCAATCTTCTTCATCTGCCCTATCTTGAGGGCTGCCCTGTAGGTTCCTTCGGCAAGTACGTCGCCTATGCCCTCCCTTCGGGCGATCATGCGGGCTAGGGATGCAAAGGCCTCTACATCACCCCATTTCAGCTCTATGCCATTTAGGTCCCCCTTGGTCAGGATGCCTCTCTGGTAGAGCTCGCCAGCGAAGCCGAGAACGTTTCCGCCCTGTATGCCACAGAGACCCAGATCGTCCAGAAGCGCCATCAGGTAGACGTTCTCCTCAGGCGTGAAGATGCCTAGATTGGTCCCAGCGTACGCTTGGTTCTCGTAGTCAGGGTTATCGGTTATCGCGCCTTTGAAGGGCCCGACCTTGGGCATTGCGATCTTGAGGCAGGTTGTTGGACAGCCGAAGTCGCCCCAGTAACGCTTTATCCAGACCTTTTCCTCAAACTTGTCCACCCCAAAGCTCTTTTCATCGTGCCATTCCTCCTGCCAGTTCCTCACGGGCTCTGAGCTCGTTCTAGCACCGACATCATAGCCTGCTGCACCTGTCCCCCAACGCCTCCATGCATCGCTTTTATAGTATATTCTCGCTATTTCGTCCATTAGCGTTGATACCTTTTCTAGGTTTGCCACTTCTGGCAACGGCCCTGTCCCCTTTGCAATTACGGCCTTCAGGTTCTTCGATCCCATAACGGCTCCGTAGCCACCGTATCCTGCTCCATGCGTCCATTTAGCAGTCACGGCGGATGCCCTAACCATGTTCTCCCCAGCTGGACCTATGTAAATAGCCGCTGGCTCCTTCCACTCCCCGTATCCTGGGTTTCTCTCCGCAAGTTCTCTCCTTCCCTCCTCCGTCAGAATCTTGAGCGTCTCCTTCGCCTCCTTCCCCCAGATGTGACTGGAATCTCTTATCTCTGCCTGGGAGTCTGTCACAAATATGTAGACGGGATTCGATGCCCTGCCCGTGACGATCAAGCCGTCATAGCCAGCGCACTTGAGCTCAACTGGGAACTCCCCAGCGACTGTTGAGCCGACTATGCCATTGCTTTGAGGAGACTTCCCTGAGACGCAGAGCTTCGCCCCTGGGTAAAATCCTGTTAAGGGACCGGTGAGCAGGAAGAGCATGTTCTCTGGACCCAAGGGGTCGACCTTCTCCCAATGGTCACCCAGCCGATCCCAAAGGATCTTGGTCGCGAGACCCCTTCCACCAATATACTGCCTCAGAATAGCGTCATCAAACTCTACGTCCTTTATCCTCTCAGTTGAGAGATCAACTTCTAGAAACTTGCCAGCGTACCCGCGCATCTTAGATCACCTCCTTGCCTTTTTCACCGTAAAGGTTGATAACCAAATCCCTTGTCACGTCCTCAGGCTTCCTGGCGTAGAGCTTATAAGAGTGGCTTTTATCCTTCTCAACGACCCACAGAGCGTTCCACTTTCCCTCATTGCAGACCTTTGCACATCGAGGATCTCCTCCACAGAGGTCGCAAATTAGGGCATAGTTTTCAGTTGGGTGTAGGTGCGGAATCCTTCCTGGACATGCATCTATGCAGAGTCCGCAACCTGTACACTTTTCCTTATCGACCAAGACCGCCTCTGTTTCCTTGCTGACGGAAATGGCTTCAAATGGACATGATTCAATGCACGGGTAGTCATGACATTGGGCACAGAAGTGAGGGACTTCAGCGCCTGGAACAAGCATGAACACCCTTATCCTAGAAGCCTCAGGCCAGATCCTTTTCTCGTGGAAGAGGGAGCAAGCGATCTCGCACTTCCTACATCCGCTGCATCTGGTGTAGTTTCTCGCTATCCACACTGGTTCTGTCTTAGACATAACTTCACCTTTCAGTCATCTAATTCGTAAGGTCGTATGAACGATTCTTAGATTCTATTCCAATGCTTAATAACGTTTATGTTTTTTGCTGCCTGAGTTGATTTTCCACATTTTTCTAGAAGGTGGTAGAAGCCTCTTTCCACCCTTTGAAAGATGGATTAGTTTTTCATGGTAACTAGGTAATCGCAGAGGTTCTTGCAGTTCATATTTATCTTTGCGTCTTGACAGATATCCGTGAACGGTGAAAAGGAACTTAAGCCGAGGTCTCTGAATGAAGCTCCGAGTGAAGTTTCTAGGGTTGGAGGCAGGCGGTCGATCAGTTGTTGTCCTGAACAGGGAAGATGCGGAAGATCTGGGCGTCTCAAGCCTTGGAAGAGTCAGAGTTAGATCCGATGGAAGAGAGTTAAGCGCGATCGTCAATACCACAACAAAGCTCATCGGTGAAGGCTATGTAGGCGTCTATGAGGAGATCAGAAATGCTCTAAATCTGGCGGAAGGCGTTGAGATAGATGTTGAAATAGCACCATTCCCAACTTCACTCTATTTCATAAGGAACAGGTTGAGAGGGAGGAAGCTCACCTATAATGAAGTATACGAGATCGTCAGGGACGTGGTTGAGGGAAACCTAAGCGAGATTGAGATAGCCTCCTTCGTGACAGCGATGAACACCTTCGGTCTAGACTTAGATGAAGCGACGAGCCTTTCGCTGGCAATGGTTGAGACGGGCAACACACTGAAACTGAATAGGCAGCTGATCGTCGATAAACACTCCATAGGGGGAGTACCTGGAGACAAGACGACACTGCTGGTCGTTCCGATCATTGCAGCTTGCGGTTTGACGATACCGAAGTCCTCCTCTAGGGCTATAACCTCAGCCGCAGGAACGGCGGACAGAGCTGAAGTCCTAATGCCAGTCGGTTTAGACATCAATGAAATGCGCCAAGTTGTGGAGAAGACGAACGGCTGTATAGTTTGGGGAGGATCAATCTATCTGGCTCCGGCCGATGACATCTTTGTCAGAGTTGAACACCCGCTTTCGATAGACCCGCTGCTACTTCCATCTATTATGAGTAAGAAGAAGGCTGTTGGCGCGAACCTCCTGGTAATCGATATTCCAACAGGAAGGGGCACAAAGGTCAAGACCATCGGAGAGGCCGATCTGCTGGCAAAGGACTTCATAGAATTGGGCAAGCGTCTCGGCATAACTGTGCAATGCGCACTTACATATGGTGAACAGCCAGTCGGCCGCGCCATCGGGCCTTCTCTAGAGGCCAGAGAAGCCTTGAGCATCCTGATGGGGAAGGAGCAAGCCTGGGACTTGATAGATAAGGCTACTCTCATAGCGGGCATACTTCTGGAAATGAGTGGTGAGAAGAATGGAAAGAATATTGCCTTCGAAGCGTTAAGATCTGGAAAAGCCGAGAGTAAGATGAGGGAAATCATAGCGGCCCAGGGTGGAGAACCGGAGATAAGACCGGAAGACATCGTGGTCGGAAATCAACAGTTCACAGCCTGTTCCGATAAGGCTGGATTCTTGCTTTGGATAGATAACAACTCTGTGGTTGAGGTGTCTCGGCTCGCTGGTGCGCCTAAAGATAAGGGCGCGGGCATTGTACTTCACAAGAAGATCGGAGATTGTGTTGAGAAGGATGAACCGTTATTCACTATTTATGCTGAGAGGAATACCAAGTTACAGCGGGGACTGGACGAGCTTGAGAAGATCAAGGTTATGGGCGTCGGGGAGAGAATGGAGATGCTTATCCACGAAGTCAAGGAGAGGCCCGTCACCAAGAAGGCCTTTATGTTGGAGAGGTAAACCTCCAGGTTGGCATTCTGGCTGGTTGTAGATAGTTGATCCGGGCTGTGACTTTCGATCTTTGGAATACTCTCATCTCAGAGGGGAACTATGAGGATCTTAGGCGGGAATTCCTCACCGGAATCTTGAGAGAACAAGGCATCCTGAGAGATCAGCGCGAAGTTAGGAAGGCCTATTCTGCAGCGCACGACCGCGCCCATAAAATCGCGAGAGAAGAGAACTACCGTTACGTCTCAGCCGATGAGAGGCTAGAATACACGCTGGAAAATCTTAAGATGGCTTTGCCAGAAGATCTTAAGTCGCTGATTCTAGAGGAATTCAGGGAAACCATACTCAGGTGCCCGCCATCGCTTGTTGAAGGTGCGGACGAGGTTGTAAGGTTCCTGGCGCCGAACTATAAACTAGGAATAATATGCGATTCAGGCATAACGCCGGGCAGAATTCTGCGGATAGTTCTTGAAAAGGAACATATCCTAGGTTTCTTTGAAGCAACTGTCTTCTCCGACGAAGTTGGACATAACAAGCCCCACAAGCTCATGTTCGAGACAGCCTTGACGAAGCTGAAGGTAATGCCTTCCGAGGCAGTTCATGTCGGCGACCTCATTCAAACCGACATTGCAGGTGCAAAAACCATAGGGATGAGAGCAGTCTGGTTCAATAGAAAAGGAATTGTTGATACAGGTAAGTGTTCACCAGACTTTCAGATCGACGCATTGCCTCAGCTCATAGAGGTCCTGAGGAAGATTCCTTAACAGAAAGAGACTTGTACCACTGTGCAAACTTCCTCAAAGCATATGATCTATGCGAGAACATATTCTTCTCAGCCAAGGACATTTCCGCGAAAGTCTTGCCGCCACCCCCACAGGGTTCAAAGATAGGATCGAAGCCGAATCCAGAAGATCCTCTCGCCTCCTCAGCGATTCTCCCGTCAGAGACGCCTTCGAAAGATTTCAAAGAGAGACCCCAGCCGCAGAAGACGACTGCAGAACGAAACTGAGCGGACTGATCGCTGACCCTTTGCATAAGTTTGAGGACGCCTTCATTGCCTACCGTTCGAAAGACATAGGATGAGTAGGATCCAGGAAAACCTTTCAAAGCCTTCACATAGAGTCCGGCATCCTCAACAATCAGCGGCAGTCTGCTCTTCTTGAAGGCCTCGAGAGCGCTCGTCCTGGCAATATTCCCTACGTTATCATCTTGAATCTCAGTCACCTTGATCCTAAGCATCGCCGCAGCGATTTCATACTCGGATAGGACCCCCCTAGCCTCTTCAAACTTGTGAAAGTTGCCAGTGACAAAGAAGACAACTCTACCAACAGGAAAGTCTCTAGTCATTATCCACCACGCGCTCTACTATGATGCCTTCATCATTAAAGAAACCCCTTCCCTAATAATGTCTTCGGACGTGAAAGTTCTTGCACATTGAACATCTGAGAGTTTATATGGAACGCGTCAGTTAACACAGCAACGGCATTGATCAATATGAAGGTGCCAGAGAGGAATCTGAAGATGGAATACAAGTTCACGCCGCCCAAGTATCGCTATACATTCGGTCCTGACCAACCTGTACTGAGCCTTAAACCTGGAGACACACTTACCACGGAGACAGTTGATGCTCGGGGCTACGACTCAAAAGGTAACCTAATTCCTGACGAGATGACGCAGAGAAGCCCAGAAACTGAATTCTACCGCGCCAATCCCCTCGTCGGACCTTTCTACATAGAATATGCGAATCCGGGGGACGTATTGGTCGTTCAGATTGAGAAGATCAACCTTAACAGGAATATGGCTTGGTCTCGCATTCGACCGAACTTTGGTTCATTCACGGAAGAAGGACCCGGTAGGCGGCTGCTCCTTAACAAGCCTCTTGAAGAACGAGATTTTCGGTGGATGTTGGATCTTGAAAAAATGGTGGCGATCCTCCATCTAGAAAGAAGTAGATTGAGCAAGATAGAGGTTCCGCTTTGCCCGTTCATTGGCGCAATTGGTGTAGCGCCAAGATACGGACGTGTTGAAACTTCCCTCACCCCGGGTGAGTACGGAGGAAACATGGACTGTATTGAGACAAAGGAAGGAACGGTCATATACTTCCCGATCTTTGTGCGAGGAGCTTACCTCGCATTCGGCGATGTCCATGCTGTACAAGGTGATGGCGAGCTCTGCGGAAGCGCTTTGGACACAACCGCTGAAGTGACGTTGAAAATCGATGTCATAAGGGGCAAGATGATAGATTGGCCAAGGTTTGAGGATGACGACTTCATTATGGTTGCAGGCAGCTCAAGACCTTTGATGGATGCTTTCAAGATCGCCCACGTGGAGCTGATAGACTGGCTCGTGACTGATTATGGCTTTGAAAGATGGGAGGCACTCCAAGCCTTGACTCAAGTCGGCACGTCCCGAATTGGGAACGTGGTTGACCCGAACTACACAGTGGTCGCAAAATTCCCCAGAAAATATCTGTCCTAAAGAGAACCCTGACTTAGAATTCGGAAATGGCTGCTACAGTTCATCTTTCTGAGATGTATCGCCCCCGTCCCTCTATCTCCTTCACCTTCTTGAGAACTTCCTCGGTCATCTCTTCTCCTATGACTTTCCTATAGCCTTCTGTAATCGCGTTGAAACACTCTTTCACGTAATCGTAATGAACGCTTTGGAGAGCCCTCTTCACCAGGTGCATATCGACGCCTCTGGCTTCAAGTTCCATTGTCTGTTCACTGAGGCCGAAGTCGACAAAGACAACCCTCCCTTGAGCAGTAAGGATCATGTTAGAAGTCGTGAGGTCCCCGTGAATTATTCCGTTTCTATGCAGTTTTCCGATGTTCTCTCCAATGGTGCGGCATAGACTGATCCTGTCTTCACCAGATAGATCCCTGAGAATCTGCTTAACCTGTTTCCCTTCAACAAACTCCATGATGATTGTTGCCTCCGCCGGATCTACCATGAAAATTACAGGAGTTGGGACGCCGGATTCCTTAGCCCTATGAATTATGTGCGGCTCGTGCACGGTCCTTTGAGCTCTGATCTCGCTGTCGAGTTCGGCTATGCGATATTTCTTGGTTAACCGTCGCTTCATTATCACCTTGCGACCGTGCCATTCTTCTAGGTATAGATTAGCCTCTGCACCTTTCTTTATTAGCATTACAGGGACACCTATCCTCTACTTACGTTCTGGCTAGACTTTAATCTTCATCATGGTCCCTAAGATATTCAAACTTTGCCCTCAGCATCGTGTTGTCCTACTCAAGGTCCTCCGAGATGTCCTTGCTGGACTGAAGGTAATTTTCTGTTTGCGTTGAAAATGGATAAGTGAATCAAGTAAGGAATGTCTCCGAAACGACGAGTTCCTTCATTTTAATATATACGACCTTTATTATTGACGGTTCAAGTCTAACCTCAATTGGAGGCCGAGGTTTGAGGAGAAACTTCGTTAAGAGAAAACTGAAAGAGGGGAAAACCTCTGTCGGAACATGGATCGAGATCGGTCACCCAGATATACCTGACATCCTAGGTAATCTGGGTTTCGACTGGTTCGTCTTTGACACGGAGCATGGTCCCCACAGCATAGAAACCGTTCAGCATTTGATCCAAGCAATAGGATGGAGCCCAACTCTCCCACTGGTTCGAGTCGCATGGAACGATATGGTGCTCATAAAAAGAGCTTTAGACGTTGGCGCCTGCGGAGTCATAATACCTTGGGTTAACACGAGGAAAGAGGCAGAGAACGCGGTTAAATACTGCCACTATCCCCAAAGCGGCGGTCTCAGGGGTTGCGGTCCGAGAAAATCCAGCAACTACGGATTCGACCGCGAATACTTTGAAGTGGTTGATGAAGAGCTCCTTATCGGCATCCAGATCGAGACGGAGACGGCATTGAACAATCTGGAGGACATCTTCTCCGTCGAGGGTATAGATGTGGCTTATGTGGGACCCGCTGATCTTTCCATGTCGCTGGGAATATTCGGTCAATTCAACCATCCGAGATTTACCAAAGCCCTCGAGACGGTCGTGGAGGAAGCTAAAGCCGCGGGCATAGCGCCCGGAATCCACTGCTCAGCAGAGAACATCAATCAATATATAGAGAAAGGCTTCCGGTTTAACTCGTTGAGTTCAGATGATGACTTACTCATCCGCGGGGCTGTCAACGCCATAAAGGGAATAAAGGGATGGAAGCCTCTGGACTCTACCCCTGCAGCCTACCTGTTCAAGTAATGAGGTGTCGCACATTGGCCAAGAAGTCAAGATGAAACCTGACAACATTAGGATACAACGATCTCATTGTCCGCAGATCGCGTTCAAGTTTTTTCATTTTTTGTTTACAGGATATCGTTGAAGTTCTGCAGAGACGTTCCAATCGGTAGGTGATGAATTCGCCTTTGATGAAGGCGAAGGGCAACTGTTTTTGCTAGTTTTCGGTCGATCCATTTATATGGTGGATTTTCTTACATTCTTACTCGGTGATCCGTAGTGGCTGAGATTGTGGGAATTACTAAGGTCACAAAGAAGGGAACGATTACCCTGCCATCAGAATTACGCGAGGTTGTTGACATAAATGAGGACGACTACTTATTTGTAATTAACCTGAGGGGGTTGATTGTGCTTCAAAAGGTAGAGAAGCCTCCATCTGAGGAGATTGCAGCACTGATTAAGGGTAAGATCGATGAAGTTCTGGGCAGCTTAAGGAAGACCCCAGCGGAGGTGACCGAGGAACTTCGAAAGATTAGGAGAGAATTGCGTGCCAAAGATTTACGTTGACTCCAACGTCATTATCATAGGACGAATGATTACAGAATCTAACTCTAGACTTCTCCTCGAAGCGTGGGAGCGAAAAACAATCTCTTTCGTGATCTCTGAGGATACCTTGCGAGAGGTTGTGGAGTTCTTTAGGCGCAACTTGGGTAAGACCGAGGCGGCTTTAGTGAGATATTATATACTAATGATGCTGAATCCAGAAATCGTTTGGAGGAACGAATACAGCGAGCAGATCGAAAACTGCAAACGAGACATTTCAGATCCAGATGATACCCCACATCTAGCCGCAGCTTTAAAAGCAAAATCCAATATGGTCCTGTCTACAAATCGTCATTTCCTAAGAGGCATCAATAGAATTAAAGTGTTAACACCAAGGAAAATTGTAACCGAGCTCGATATGAGACCTTATGAAACCTATTATTGAAATTCAATACCTACATAATTTGATAGCTGGTGAGCCTAACATGAGACGTGAATATAAACGTAAATGTTTATATATCGCCCGCACTTTTGAGTAAGCCCCTTGCCTTCGGCTTAGCTCTCAACGTAATCTTTGTGCTCTACAAAGACATTGCAGCCCGTAGGCAATGAATACGCTTCAACATCTTCAAAATTGTCTTGCCTAGAGCTTGAATACGCTAAGTATGGCAGGATCTAGATCTTCAAACCTCTTAAGCCACTCGATTCTCTCTTTCTTTAACCCATTGACGTAGCCATTGACTTCATCCTGAGAGTAGAACTTGGACAATTCAAATTTCTCCATCTGCACTCCATTGACCTTTCTGGGAACTGATGTGCCGAAGTATGGCTCCTGCTCCCACTCCACGATGTCTCGCGTAATTCCTCTTATAATTGCCGCCATTTCAGGTATCTCCACCCTTAGAACGGCTTGCTTAAGGACCCTGTTACCTCCCTCTCCCCTTTCTATTCTCTCCCCGACGCCGCCCGTGTTCAGCAAGTAACATTGAACCTTATCTTTGTACTTTTTCAGGAGGTCGTAGAACCAGTTTCCTTCTTCAGCCTCGTCGCCAACGATGAAGGGGTTGGTTCCGACTTCCCTCACTGAATCCCCTGCTCGACGAGGGTCGCCCGCTGAAGTCTCAATCGACTCACCTAACATGAAGGCAGCCGCTGCTTGCTCAATGGTCAACTTTGACGCGATGGGTGCAACTGTATTCCGCCTCGTGATGAAGATAATGATCATCCCGTCCAATTGGTCTAGGGGTGGTAGGTTTACGCTTTCAGACTTGTCAGCGCCAAGATCGTCTCTTTGGATTATGGCCCTCCCATTCTCAGTTAGAGTCATATCGTCGAAGTGCACGTTGCCAAGGTAGTCAACCATAACGTTCTCGAAGATCGTGTTGTGGCTTATGGTTGCCCTGAAGATTACCGGCTGCACCTTCGGATCTAGGTAATCCGTCTTGAGGTAGAAACCCCTCTCAGAGCCGAAGGCGGAACCATCTGATCTCAGGAATACTACGTCGTCTTGGACGATCTCCTGCCCTTCCCCGTCCTCAATGAGGCCGTGATTATGGCAGGCGTGGGTCGTCTTGCCGGTTGCACTTAACCCAAACAGGATCATACTGTATCTTCTAATTCTTCCGGTCTTATCTCTCGCCTTGACAACCTTTGCTCCGGCATGAACCCCCAGCATTCCTTCCTTCTTGGCAAACCACATAGCCATCCTGAGAAAGCCTTTCTTGGCCTCTCCGTAATAGTCTGAACCGAGCACGTAGGTAACCCCTACCTCAGGAAATACGAGAATCTGCCTATCTTTCTCTTGCCACTCCGGCACGTAGAGGATGTAAAGCTCGGGTCCGTGCGCTCCTTTCCTGAGGGGGAAGAGGGTCTGCCCAACCATATAAGCCAAGCGAACCATCTCCTTTCGATGAACCGATACGTACAGCGCGCAGTGGGGATTAAAGTGGGGGTTATCCCCCATCGTCCTCTCGACACAGACCAGCGGCGCCCTGTTCAGGTACTTGTGTACGAGTTCTACCGTTTTAGGTGCATCTCTTAGGATCTCCTTTTGCCTCTGGTTTAGCTGACGCTGAAGCACTCTGGGGCTTCCGACATATACAGTTAGCCAAGCGCTTCGGTTTTTCACCGTGGACACAAAATTGTAGCTACCGTACACGGTCCTCACTCCGTACCTCTCCGCTGTTTGTCTAAGCTCTTGATTCGTTAGGGAGGTCACATTGCCAGCATACCGGAGACTCTTCATGGTATCTAACAACGTTTGGAGTAGCCCGTTGACATCATACTGTGGAGCTTCAAGTATTTGCAGGATACCTTTCCCCAAGCGACGGTTTCTATTGGGGACAAATATCTCAGAGGAAGAGTATTTAAGATTTTCGTTTTTTCGTTACGATTTTCGGAAAAACACCGATCAACAAGTCAAAAAAGCCACTGCTATGAAATCCGTGACGCTGGGATACTGGAGGGAAATCTCGAGCCAGAGACCACTGTCAAAACAGTATCCTTGGGCGGTTACCGACTTCAGCGTCAAGGATGACGTTTGCCAATCAGCTTCTTTCTGGTTGCACCTTCCTCTTTCTGCCCCAAGATATTCGTGAGTCTAGAGATCTCCTCTTCTGTCAGTCTTTCCTGTTCGATGATCTGTGTCCGACCGATCAGCTCGACCCGTAACTCCCGATCCGTCAGCCATTCTTCCCCTTCTCCCATAGGAGATCGCGGGTGACGATGGACGTCACCGGGTTCTATATCGTCTATAATGCGGTAGAGGAACCCTCGCATCCTGCCATCGTGTTTGATATGGCCTTCATCCGAGATGCTGACGAGTGTAGGTTTATGAGAAAAGACCTTGGCCAGACCACGGTCTTGCGTTATCGTGCTTCCCTTCCGGAGGGTCGTGAGCTTAAAGGGCGAACCATGATACCAAGTTTTGCTGTAGTCGTGTTGCTTCATGTTTGCCGACTTGCACCGAGAATTTGTCATTCGATCCAAGGAATATGAACTTCGTCGAGGCGCCACTTCAGCTTGACGTGGCTCTTCTCAATAGGGATTGCTATGCCATGCTCGTAGGCAAGTATCCCATTCCACGCGATCATGGCTCCGTTATCTAAGGCATACTCCTTGGGGACGACGCAGAATCTGACATCATGGTCCTCCGCAATTGTCTTGAGCATGGATTGCAGCCTACAGTTCGCTGCGACCCCTCCTGTCAGTAGAACCTCAGTCTTTTCTGTGTGGGCCAGGGCTCTCTCTGTTACCTCAGCTAGCATTGAGAAGGCCACCTCCTGAAAACTGAAGCAAATATCTTCAAGCGTATGCTGCCCCTTGTGGAAAAGGCTGATCGCGGCTGTTAGAAGTCCGCTATATGAAAGATCCATACCCTTCACGACGTAGGGTAATGGAATGAAGACTTTGCCTCGGCTTGCCCACTCTTCGACTACTTTTCCGAGGGGGGTTCCATCCCTCGGGTTCAGCCCGGCCTCTCTTGCGAAGACATCTAAACAGTTTCCAACAGCTATGTCTAAGGTTTCCCCGAATACTCTATATCTGTTCGCTTCGAAAGCGGAAACTATAGTGTTGCCGCCCGATACATAAAGCGTAACTGGGTCTTTCGCCTCACTCACCAACCTTCCAATCTCTATATGGGCTACACAGTGGTTAACTCCCACCAAGGGAATTCGCAGGTAAGAAGCTAATGCTCGAGCCATCGTCGCTCCAGTTCTCAAACAGGGACCTAGACCCGGCCCCTGTGAAAAGGCGATGACTGCGATGTCTTTGGGCTTTATTCCAGCCTTTTTGATGGCTTCAGATAGAACTTTTCCTGCTACTTCGGCGTGGTGTTGGGCAGCCTCTCTGGGGTGTATGCCCCCGCTCTCAGATATATACGCATCAATGATATTCGCTAGAATTTTGCCGTCGAAGGATACGATGCCTACGCTGAGATCGTCGGCTGTGCTCTCAATCCCCAAGCAATACATACCTATAGAAAGCGTGGAAAGCAATATAAATTCCATGCGTCCAGTCCGAAGTTGTGGAGACTCCCCATCCCTTCAAAAAACCCTTATACGTCCGTCCATTCACAAGTTTCAGCATGAAAGCCGCAGAGTTTAAGGAGTATCTTGAAGAATTAAGTCCTGGATTAGGCGCGGAAGAGGGTTTCCGTTCTGGAAATCCCAACGCAGAGGTTAAGGGCATACTTGTCGCATGGATGGCTACGACCGAAGCAATACAGGCGGCCATAAACGCGGAATGCAACTTCATGATCGTCCACGAGGACCTATTCTATCCATATGGTTTTCAGAGAGACGAGAACTTCGAGACTTGCCTAACCTGGAATGTCAACCGTAGGAGGCTCAAGATGCTTTCTGAAAACGAGATAACAGTCTTTAGGGCTCATGGAACATTGGACAGACTATGCGTTCTGGATGCGTTCGCTGAAGTCTTAGGCCTGCCTGAACCCACAGTGAAGCGGGGATACATCAGAATCTACGATGTACCTGAGGTGACTGCTGAAGAGCTCGCTTTGAAGGTGAAGGAGAGGCTGAATCTAGAGACCGTGAGGCTCATCGGAGAACCATACCGCAGAATAAAGAGAATAGCCTTACCGTGGGGTGGTTTGGGTCTAAGCCTCAACATAGGCTTCATAGAAGAACTCTTAGGTTACAGTCCCCAAGCATTGATCGCTGGAGAAACAGACGAGTATGCCATGTACTGTGCTTTGGACACCGACGTAACCATTATAGAAACTGGACACAGCGTGAGCGAAAACATCGGGCTTAGAAAATTCGTTGAGATTCTGAAGCAACGTTACTCAGAGACCAAAATAGTGTTTTTCGAGTGCAAAAGACCCTGGAAAATGATCTGGAAAAGTTGAGAAGACAAAGAAGATAAACGAAAAGATTTTAGAACACTTGGCCCAAAAAGGTTAATTGAGCATCTTTGAAGTCTTGTTGTGAGCGGGGGTCGCCGAGCCAGGTCAAAGGCGCAGAGTCCTATCAAACGACACGCTCGCTTCAGGAGCCTGTCCCGTAGGGGTTCGTGGGTTCAAATCCCACCCCCCGCACCATGTAAAATGCGCCAGAGCGGTTGGTTTTTGGTATATTTTTGGTAAAGGGCTTCATTTAATCTTCCTTATTTTTTCCGCAGTTTTTCATTTCATCCCAACGTTTATATTCTTGGATTTCTAAGTTTTCTGGAGGAAGAGAAGATTGGTGAGCGGGAGTTATAAGCCTTCTAGGCGTCTGGTTTTGGCTGTCTTGAATGATAGTAAGCCCAAGACTTGTCGTGAGGTTGCTAAGGCTACAGGTCTGAGTGAGAGCGCAGCCTATAGCGGTCTTTTCAATTGTTGGAAGAGCGGCATCGTGTTGCGGACCAGGGAACCCATATATGAGCATGAAAGGATTTTTAAGGGCAGGGGCGGAATTACCCAGACCACTAGGCCTTATCACCTTTACCTTCTCAAGCCTGAAGGAATAGGTTCTCTGCGTATAGCCGGGCGTGAATTTGTGGGTTATGCGAAGGAGCACTTAGATGTGAGGGGAGGCGGGAAGATTAGTAAGGCTAAGGTTGTTCTCAGTTTCATTGAAGAGCACTGTGATGGGGCGTTTTACAGCAACGACATTGTTGAAGCCCTCAAGGATTATGGAGTTTTGCCGAGAGATATTATGGCTAACATCCGCCGGTTCGAGGCAAGGGGCTTGGTTTACGTGAGAGGTTACAAAACAGACGAGAGGCAGACCCCTTTCAAGAGGGGTTACCTGATAACTTGGCTTGACCCTGAGAAGCCTAGAAAGGAGTCTATTGACGAGGCTATAAAGAGGACGGATAAGGTCTTGGACGGTGAAGCCTCGTGCAGTCCGCTTATGGAGCGGGTTCACCGTATCAGAGATATCGTTATGGAGCATTCGTCTCTTCGGAGGCTTGTTGGTTTCCAGTATCTCCTGAATAAGCTTGGATGCACGGAGTACGAGGTTGAACATGCAATCATGAGGACGCTTCAGCTTTATCCTGATCTCAGGGATGTCAGGCTTTTCAAGAACTATCGATACTTCTACCATGTTTCGATGTCGGATGAAGACCTTAAGGCAACCGTCGCTATGAAAGAAAACTACATACGTATGACCAAGGGAAGGGACAACAGGATAGGTCACAACTGGGAGGCTGTGGCTGAATGGTTCATAGACAGGTTCACGACGGGCGCCCGCTTCTGGACTCAGAACCACCGAACTAATGGCATGGATCCTAGGCGCATAACCTTGTATTTGCTGAAGGGTGTTGGAGGCAGAAGAAGCAATGCTGAAGTGGACCGTGTTTGGGAGGTCACACCAGGCATTTTCGCTCCGCCAATAACCTATGTGCTCAGCTGCAAGTGGGGGCTCGTGACAAAACGGGATGTTGACGACTTTCTCGACGTCCTGAGGTGGAGTAAAGAATTCGGGGTTGACACGCCGGATGGCAGAACGGTTAAGCAGGGAGTGGTCGGCGTCTTCGCTGGTAGCGCCTTCAACCCAACGGAGAACGTTAAGCTCAAGGACGAGACTGTGATAAGCTTGGCTTCTTACGCGGCTAGGATGGAAATACAGCTCTTGAAGGCTGCTGACTTCAACGAGAAACTAAGGGAGAGAGGATGCCCCAAAGAGGCAACTGTTCAGAAGATCTGTAAAGTTGCTGGAGACGAGGATGATGTGCGTGAGATTCTGCAGACTATATGGAAGAATCCTGAGAAGAGTGGAGAAATCTTGGCTAAAGCCTTGGAGAGAAATAAGGATGTCTACGGGTTCGAGAAGATGCTGGAAGAGAAGGATTCAACCAAAATCGAGGATGTCAAAATCGAAGAAGGTTAAACAGCTTTAATTTTTCTTCTGTAAATTCTTCGTTTTTTGTGGATTTCAGGTTTTTGCTTGGTTGTTTCTTCACGCAGAAATGTGAGGCTCATTCTGTTCTCTGTGTGAAGAACGGTTTTTGGCAGTCTCTGTTTTTCAGGTTTCTGTGATTCTAAACTGCAAATTGCGCCGTGCCAAAGTCTTTCTCGGTGAAAGCAATTGGGAAAGAGGAAAAGGATGGAAAAAAGGTTGCCAGCTTATAAGAAGAGAGGCTGGTATTGGCGGGGGCGCCGAATAGGTGTTTTTTGCCCAAGCTGTGGCAGTCCAGCATACCAGAGGACGGGGATCCACTCACGGCTGGTCTGCTTGGAATGTGGTTGGGAAGAGCCTCAGCTAACCCGTGAACAAGTCTATGCTGGGGTTAACCTTCGAGCGGTGAGAATGGAGTTAGTTCTGAAAAACAAATAGGAGGTGAAAGAGTTGGAGATATCTTTCGGTAAATTAGACGGCACATGGCAACAGTACAGCCTAATTCAGGCACCACTTTTCTTCAATGGAAAAGATACCTGCTTCAAAGGGATAATCCGTAAGGACCAGATAGTCAGCATAGTCCATAGAGGCTACGAGCTCCTACCGAACGAGGAAGCTGTAAAATTGGGGGACGAGGCGGCAACGATGGCGGGTCTAGTGCCTTTCGACGAGTTTACTGGTGAATGGTTTGTGAGGATGGGAGACCATGTGATCTATGACAAGGAGTACAGGCGGGTTCACGCTCTCTACGCAGCTAACGAGCATTACGAGGTCAATTGTGAGAAGATGCATGTGGGCGTGGGGGTCCATAACAGCATAGATGGGACTTTGGGATTCGGTTGTGGGATCTTCACTTTCAGGCACGCCTGCGCCAACATGGTCTTCGCTGGAATGCGGGGATATGAGCAGGCTTTTGACCAACGTAAAACCATAGAGTATGTTTACAAGCGCCATACAGTTAGCCTTTCGCCATTCAAGCAGAACCTGAAGAATACAATCTTAGCGGTGATGGACAAAGCAACCGATGTTATAAGGTCCTACAATCTTATGGCTCAGGAGAAGGCTACAGAGGAGCTGATCAAGAAGATAAAGAGGAGTAGGCTATCCCAAAAGGTCTTACCAGAATATTTGACGGCAGAGGAGCAGACGGCATCCTTAGACCTGGAAGCCCTGACTGAATGGCAGCTGTACAACGATATCACAGAGAGAATCTGGCATAACGCTAAGACAGGCTTGAAGAGCAAGACTTTCCAGTTCAAGACGCTACATGCGGTTATGCCTCTGGCGGTGAAATGAGATGGCTACTCAAGTTAAGCAGAAGCCTAAGCCCCTCTTTATCTCCAATTTCTGCACAAAATGCGCCCATATCAGAATCTGCGCAGTCTTCAGAGCAATCGCACCTCTCTTAGAAAGCTGGCAAGAGGAGACCCGGCCCTTTGAAGCTGAGCAACTCGCAAACATCTGTAAGTCATTCGTATCCGGCGAGACCCTCAACCTCCTGAACGAGAATGTTAGCAGCGAATAGAGTCGCCTTCGAATGCTCAGAACCCCTCTGAATCATTCATAGATAGAGAACAAATAGCTCTGTGCTAAGGATTTTTTCGAGGCATGGAAAATGCGAGCCGAGAAATCGGAGATTCCTAAGGCTTTAACCGTTTTCCGCTTTAACTTGCCAAAGGGTCTAGCCTATACAGTCACATTGGATGAGAGGGGTGAAGTTCACGGAGGCTTCCAGTACGATCTCATGTGGCTCTTCAACTTGAAATTGGCGAGGATGATGGCTTTCATTGAGGGCTGGAAGGGGTCTGGTGCATGAGTGGGACGAGTCCGTTCTGGCGTCGAGTTCGGGAACTTAGGCGTGAAATCGCCATTGAACTGTACATGCAGAATCATAGGCATCTGGAGGTCTTTAACACTCCTGAAGAGGCTGAATTAAAGGAGGGCGGGTATTGGGATAAAGCCAGAGTCTTAGCTCTCAGAAGGATCAGGGATGAAGCTTTCCGTTTTAAGACTCTTAAAGAGGAGCGAACCGAATGTGACGAATAGACTCCAGCTATGCCCTAACTGTCCTTTCAAATCTTGGTGGGATGTAGCTCGTCAATCGCTCCTTTCTAAACAGATGAGTAGGGTGAAAGAGGAGCCTAACGCTCTTAAAATCTGTATGGAGTTAAGAGTTATCGCTCGAAAACACGGTTTAGAATGCCCCTATTACCAAAACGAATCCTTAACGCAAGAAAAGAAACCTAAGAAGGGACCTTCCCTAGGAGGGTTTATCGGTGCTGTTTAAGGAGGAGCATATCAGGAAGATTCTTTTAGGCAAGAAAACGATGACTCGGCGAGTTGGTAGGCTTCATAATCTTGGGCGGACAAGGATCCAGCGTAGTTGGTATGACTGGACTGATATCGAGATAGAAATCCTGAAGCGATATCCCCAGAAGCTGGGCGAAATCTCACTGGGTGATGTGCGGAAAGAGGGTTATAGCAGTCTAGAAGAGTATAAGGCTGCGTGGATCAAGATTCATGGAAGGTGGAACCCTGATCTAGAAGTTTGGGTCTACGAGTTTAGGTTGGTGAAGAAATGAAGCAGCCTTGGAAGAAACGGCAGCCAACCATTAAGTCCAAGGAGACAGGTTTCGATATGAGACAGAGTGATCTCTTTGGGAAGAAGGGGGTTTATCCAAAGGACTTTAGAAAAGATAACAAGCCAAGGCGAGACGAGGAGGCGCCAAGTCAGGCTACGCTTTCAGGAAGAACTTTAGGCGATATTGAGCGTGAGAAGACACTTAAGCTTCAAATTGAAGACTACAAAATGGAATTGGAGAGAATCGCGCATTACTTGACGTGCGATGAATGTATTCTTGGGCTTATCCTCGATGTGGAGAGGTATGGTGGTTCTCATTGTCCTTGGTATCTTGACTTAATTGATGATGTTGCGGGTGAAGAGGGTTTTGAGGGTTGCCCTGATCTTAACGATTTCAAGATTGGGTCTTATTGGAATCAGCCTCATGATAAGACTACAAAAGAGTTTATAGTGGCCCGGTTGATGTGGGCACAAAAGAAAATTAGTGAGGAATTGACAGAGGCTCAGAATCTCTTAAGGGACCTCTCCAATAGAATGGTTTTCCCAGAAAAGGTAAATCTTCTTCTCAGCAAGGACGGCTAGACGGCTTATGACCTTCGCCAAGACTTCAATAGGTATTTTGCTGATCCATTCATCAAATTCTTTCTTTTTAACAAACGGTTCATGTGTGGACCTTAGCCTCTTATAATAACCAGATGAGACCTGCAAAAGTGCTTCTCGCACCTTTTCATTTTCAGGCTCGCCCAAACTCCTTAGGTGTTCAAGATTTGATTGTGTGCTGGAGAGAAGGTAGGATTTGAAGCCTAGATCCTCTAATGTTTTGACGGCTCTTAAGATTGAGGGTTCTGCTGTCCGTTCGACGATTTTCCGCATATTAGCTCTCTCGAAAAACGGGTTATACTGTGCCATAACTGCCATAACCTCAACGTAAGGTTTTCCAACTAGAGGCAGGGTTTCCCTTACAAGTTTTTCGCCTAGGCCAATGCTCCTGTATTTGGGATGCAAAATTACACGGCTTATGGTCGCGATCTTCTCATTGGCCTCCCTAATGGAGAGAACTCGTCCAAGAGCCTCCTTTCTGCCGAAGCTGTTTATCGGCGGATACGTGTACATGATCACACCAACCGGTGTCCTGTCTTCTTGTTTCAAAGCGAAAATCTTAAGCGGGATTGGATGCGTTGTCGGGTTTCGGTAGTGGAATTCAGCCAGCTGCATATAGTCTTCCATGGTGCCTTCTTCAAGGCGGATATCCCTCGTTACGCTGCAAACTTGGTTAAGTTTGTTTGGGTAATATTTGACGTCAAGCCTTTTTCCCCAGCCTTTATGGATGTGAACCGACGGAGCGAGATCCTCGAAGAGGTCTGTGTGGGTTGTGGCTGCAATCACGGCTTTACCTGTCCGCCTAGCCTGCTTCTGCAGATTGAAAGCCACGATCTTCGCCATGTCACGATCCAAAGTTGCACACAGTTCATCCATGATCCAATATTGCTTCCCAGACTCGACGAGCTTCGCTATTCGGTAACGGTATCTCTGCCCGTCGCTGAGCTGACTGTAACGTCTGATGAAGAGGAAGGCGTCGTTCAGTCCAACTCTGCTTAGCAGTTCCAAGCCTTCTTCTAGGCTGTTGCCAACGGTTTCAATTAGAGGTTTATCGGGATCTGGCTTAATGCTCTCCATGTTGATGGCTTCTTCTGCCAGGTCTTTCTCTAAAGCCTTCAAGAGAACGGATTTTCCGCTTCCACTCTCGCCAGTAATGTAGACGATGTCTGTGGGTCCTATCTTTATGGTTACGTTGTCATAGATTACGTGCTCCTTATAGTCGTCTACGCCTAAACCGAAGGCTTCAGCCACCTTAATCGTTCTAGGAGTGATCTCTGTCTTCATTTGGTAACGAACGTCGATAGTGAACTTTGCTGTCTGGCGATCCCATTTCCGAACGATCTTACGTATCCTAAAAAACTCACGCCTACGCCTCATCTCATCACCCCGTTACAGCTAAGGGAAGTTGACTGAGCGGAGGACTGTTTTCACAGGCGAAGCAAGCAAGCGATATAGCCCAGAAACGGTCATCGGCGCTTCCTTCTGGGTGGCTGAACACGATTTTTCCTGTCTTCGCAAGTTCGAACCTTTCTGCATTAAGCTCGTGATAGAGGTCTTCATCGAAGGGTATGTGCAATCGAGGTCGGAGGTTAACAAGGTTTCCTTCAGCACTCTTGCAGCCTCTAGGACAGACGGTGCGCCATTCACGCTCAACGCTGTCGACGTAGCCTTCCCATCCGCAAAGTTGACAGGTAGCCATCCGTATAGTCTCTTTTAGGGATGTGGCGAGTTGCTCCTTAGAGTCGATGGTGAAGCTTACACCAGTGACGTTTCTGATGCCGCCTTTATGCATATCCTCGACGATGTAGTCGCCTACGCCGGTCTTGTCAGCATATACGGCTTGAATATGAGTCCAGTTGTCTTGGAGGCGTTTGATGTAGCCTATGACGGTACCATAAGCTGTTTCTAGGGGGAACTGGTGGCAATGCGCAAGGTATAGGTGTCCATCTCGTTTTTCGATAACGGCTACAACACTATAGTCTTTGTGTTTACCGAAGTCTGCTCCGATATAGAACTCGCCTTGGATCTTAATTGATGGAGATAGGTATTCGAGGCTTGAGTCTTGTGCGAGGGTGATCAGGCTCGTCGGCAGCCAGACGTTGAGGTCTTCAGTCCACTCGCAGAGCATCTCTCTTCTCCATCTGGCAGGGTCTCCAGCGAGCTGCTTCTCTATCATAGCAACAATCTCGGGGCTGAGAGGACCGTTTGGGGCTAGCGCCTTAGTGTATACTACCTTGTGGGTTGAGAAGTTGCTGAAGGCTTCGTCGTGGAACATCTTGTAGAAGACGTTGTCCGTGTTCCAAGGCGTCGATTCGGCGATGAGATATCCGTTGGTTGTGTTAAGCGTGAATAACACTGCTGTGTACAAGTCCATGTCGTCGCGGATGAAGTTGGCTTCCATCAGGTAAATGACTTTAGCCGTGTGACCTCTTATGGTCTCGGAGACAGGCGATTCTGCGAGGATTGTGGAGCCGTTTCTGAATCTGATTAATGTTCGTAATGCGTTCTTCTCTCCGACGAGTCTCTTGAAAACGTCTTTATCCATCCTCTTAAGGTGTTCGTGGATGGCCTTGAACGCTATGTTCTTAACCTGGTCGAACTTGGGCGCCGTGATAAGTATGAGGCTGCCGGGATACTTGAACCCGTAGTGAAGGAGTTTCGCCATGCCGTTGAACGTTTTTCCCGTCTGCCTTGCTTGGACGTTCGCAATAAAGTGGCTTTCGTCTTCGAGGAAGAGATGCATGTACCTGTAGGGTTCGTAGTTCAGGATTTTTCGGCAGAATTCTAAGGTGTTTTCAGGTATCTCTACCTGCGTCTCCTCCCACCTTAGCAAGTCCTTCTTGATTTGTTCCATCCTTTGCTTTTGTCTTTGCTTCATTCACCAACCTCTCCAGTTCATCCAACTGGACATCTATCTGGCGTTCGTCGAAGCCGGAGGCTACGCTATTGATTATCTGAGCCGTGTAGGCTGCGATTCTCGCCCACATCTGCCTCTGCTTGAGGGTTATCGGGACCTCTTCTCCGTCGCTTTCTCTGTGCCGTTTCACTTCGCCCCTGGCGATTTGAACTGCCAAGTTGAAGATTTCTTCAAGGTTTGTGAGTGTCTTTGCGCGGAGCTTCTGCGTATCTACTTGGACAGTCTTCCTCAGCTTTGAGATTCGATGTGTTACAGCTCTATTGACGGAAAATTTTACCAGTAGAGTAGACCCCCCCGTATTTTTTCATGTTTTTGAGCCTATCACGATGCCTAAGATTGTGCCGATCAACCCCGTGATGGCGGCAAAGATGTCGCTGTTCCACTCTTTGAGGATTATGAGGTACGTGATCTGGAGGGCTATCAACCCGAACAATGAGCATATGGCGAAGATTACGCCTAAGACAAGTTTCTCATCTGGAGGAACCTCTTCCACCCGTGGCTTTCTGCTGCCCTTGAGAACTACCCGTTTTGTCAGTGCTTTATGGATTAGGTTGCGTATTGTGTCTCACCTCGTCTCTCTTCTTGACTTCTGTTAGCATCATCTTGCATGTCTTCGGTTCGCAGCCAAGCATTAGGGTGGTCATGCCGTACGCGAAAACGTCTAATGGATCCTCGATCTTCCAGTATTTCAGTTCCGCAATTATCGCCTCGTGATACCTGAATATCTCGTCGATAGCCTCTCTCGGAACCTCAGGGTAACGCGCCAGGAACATCCTCTTAATGTATCTCTGCGTTACCTCTGCGATGGCTGACTCGCTCTTCATGATTGGGATATGGATGAGACCGTGTCCAAACTCGTGGCAAAGCGTAAAAACCGACTTTTCTACTCCCCTAGTGTAGACCCAGATTACGTTGTCCTCTAGTTTCCCCCAGATGGATGGGCTTCTCTTCGGTTTCCATTTCACGGTAAGGTTTAGACCGATCTGGAAGGACTGTTGTAGAAGGTCCAGAGTGGACTCAAGAGTCTTCTGGACATCCTGATCAACCTTAATCAGCGGCTTTAATGGCATCATTCTTGTTTCTCAGCCTCCTCGTGATCCTACAGCATCCGTTGGATGTTGCCACGCTTCTTAAGTCGTCTCCTTTAATTTCGTGGGAGCCTTACATTTTCCCAAAGGATTTTCTCGACGAACTCGGAGAAGGATATTCTCTCATCTCTGTTCAGGTACTTCTTAATCTCTTCATACCACATCTGGTTTAGTTTCTTTAAGAGGTCGTCTGAAAGAGAAAGTGATATGGATCTTTTCCTTGGCATATTTCCTGCTCACTTCACTTATCTTGCCTTAAGGGATTGTGAAGCTGATTTCCTAACGTTCAGGTTCCAGATCGACATGGCTAGTCACTCCTTGATGTACTCGTACTCGCTGGAGACCACGACGGGAGATTGTAGCCTGTTCAGGATCTCCCTTGCTTGACTACGATATCTGTCGCCTTTATCTGCCGTTTCAGGTGTTTCTGGTAAGGCGTCGAAGCAGAGTGCAGCAGCGTAAAACTTTGCAGCAGTTTGAATGAATGGATATTCAGAATCTGAGGGGTTCCATCCTTCAGGCTTCCCTGTTTCGGCATTGACGTAGCGTTCGGTGTTTAGGATGATCTCTTCGAGTTGGCTGTCATCTAACTCGAGGTCTGTTAAGCCTGTCAGGTTTCGGACTTCTTCGATAGTGCAGTAAACCATGATGGGCTTCACTCCTTTCTAAGCAACTGGTTAACCAAATTCTTGATTTTCTCCAGCTCTTCAGGGGTGATCTGGTCGTCTTCCAGCGCTTGAGAAGCAGTTTTGAGAAGTTCGACTAGCACCTTAACCCTGCTTGTGACCCTGTAATACCTTTTGCTGAAAAGTGCTGAAGCTAAAGCTAACACCGCGGTGGCAATAACGGCTATCGAAGCGAAATCCATAAACAACTATGTAAAAACAGCATAATTTAAACTATTTTCACAGAAAAAATCCCATTTTAGGGATTAAATCTTAGAAATGCAATTCTGCGAAGCTAATCCCAAAGATGCAATTTTCCTAAGCTAATTTGCCACATTTAGACAGCTTTGAGGAAAGTCTGACCCTTATCCGTTATGCTGTATAGGCCGCGGCTAACCCTTTCCACGTAACCGTTCTTATGAAGCCATATGAGAGTATTCCTGAAAGAAGAAAATGTTGGAGACGCTTTAACCGTTAACTTCTCAAGCTCAGTCCATCTTCTAGGCTTCTCCCTTAACAGTTCAAGGATTACCTTCGCCGTGTAAATTCTATGGTTCACCGTCACGATATGGTCATCTTCCGAATCTATTTTCCATTGATGGTTTACCCTAAAAAATTGGGGGGTTTGAGGCTGATCGCTATTTGCTAAGCCTTGGTTTATGCGTGGATTCCTGTGATCTCCCGTATTGATCCGGCTAAGACGAGCTTGGGTTGAAGCCACTGCCTTATGATGAAGGCGTCGTATCCCGAAGGTTCATTCCTGTATTTGGCTGACTCCGTTGGTCCATCACCTAGGACTAGTGCTGGCGCTTGAGCTGCAACGATGAAGCAGCTCGTGTTCAGCAGTGAATGGTCAACGACGATTTCCAGGTCTGGGAAGATTGGAAGTGCAAGTTTTCCTCTTCCCTCCATTGGGATTGTTAGCATGCCTGCCTGAACGTACTTTTGGACGTTGCTGTTGCTTATGAAGTCTGCCCAAGCCAGTGGATGCATGGCTATGTGGCTGGGAGTGTAGCCGTTGTCCATGATGGTGGCTAGGACAGGTGTGATATTGTCGAAGGGGTCGTTTGTGTCAGTTCCCCAATCAGCGCCGGCTACTTCTGTGGCTGTTGCCATCTCGTCAGCTATCTGCTTGTTCTCCATGCGGGCCAATTCTTTGGCTGCGTCGTTGACGTTTAGAGCCATGATGTCGTGGGCTGCCTTCATAACTGCTTCGTCGCTGATGACGACGTGGACAACGTTCTTCCAAAGGTCGAAGTCAACCTTGCTGTAGGCTTGAGCGTTGATCGCAGCCTCAACTAGTGGCGGAACCTTCTCTGAACCCGTATAGGCTGTTGCCACATCGATGCGGGCTGTCAGCTTAGCCATCCGGATCATGCGGCACAGTTCTCGGAGCCTGTATTGGGGTGTCGCGTCCCGGTCGACAGCGTGAACCCGGATCCGTTGATCAGACGGATCTTTTGATCAGCCCTAAGAAGGCTGAGTTCACGCTTATCTCGCAAGCCCCAATACTTCGTCCATGACTGTGACCGCTTCGATGGCTTCTATGTCTTCAGGCGTTATTACCTGAGCCTCGAAGATTCCTGGCGCACTCGCTAGGTAATCCTTGTTTAAGATTGGGTCTCTCCAGACTCTGGCGGTGCAAACCGTTTTCGGCATATTCTCCATACTCTTCATCTCCTATTGCTTTCCTAACCATATCTTCGCTGTGGTGTCTGCGTCCGCTGCGTCTTCTAACAGTGTCCCTAGACGCTGCAGTGTTCTATTCAAGGCTGCTTGGACGTCAGCTTCGACGTAGGTTGCTGGTGCATCTGGATCCACGTAGAGGGTTACTTCTCCTGCTGTGGCTGAGACCATGACTCCTCGGCCTTTCTTTCCTCCTCCGCTTCCACTTACCTTCTGAACTTCAACAGCTCCTCTAACCACGGCTCTGATCTTGTGGCTTGTCTCTGCACTGTAGTCGTGGTCTTGGAGAGCCATGAAGAAGGGTCCCGTCACGGTGTTTGGTGCGGCTAGGACGCCGTTTCCGTCGTTGTAGATGATCTCGCCTTCCTCTATGTCCTCGTTAGCTTTGACGGTGAACTCTTCGACGACTAAG